>Ga0138256_10001194_pt1 | contig 28038 bp, 22 predicted proteins | sample KNB2016incub_MG_FD_105486 | JGI IMG/M metagenome (GOLD analysis project Ga0138256, IMG submission 105486) | Active sludge microbial communities from wastewater in Klosterneuburg, Austria - KNB2014incub_MG | ecosystem: Engineered > WWTP > Activated sludge > Unclassified | place: Austria...
CCCACCTCGCTGAACGGACTGCCGCCCTCGGCATCCTTGAAGCCGTCGTTGAACACGCCGTCCCAATCGAGGAGCACGGCCTTGGTGCGGGCCAGGCGGCGCAGGAGCTCAGGCTCCGGGGCGGTGGTGCGCAGGCCGTTGGCGGTGAAGGGGAGGAGGAGGGACACGTGAATGCGTTGCGTGTTGGCGTGTTACGTGTTGCGGTTCGACCATCAAACCCGCAACACGTAACGCGCAACTTCCACAACACGCAACGTGCACCGGGCCGAGTGGAGGTTAAGAACGCATCTATTGGTTGAGCTTAGCGTCCCAGATCTGTCTGCAGGCTCTTCTCTATCTGGTCGATGTAGTCGTCGAAGTAGGTATATCCTTTCTCGACGGTGAAACTGAACCTGCTGAGCTGATAACCTTGAATGGACTTCGTAAGCAGAAGGAGGTAATCAGAGCCTTCGGTGAGATGAACCGGACAAACGGCTCTTGCCTCTTCCTTTTGTGATTTTCCGGATAGGTGATCGCCTATATCGAATCTTCCTTTCAAGCATTTCAAGACCGTCAAATCAAACGATTGAAGTCCATGATAACGATCCGTAGTCGAATGAACGGCACGGTCCACTTTGGCGACAACGACAACATCGAACTTGCTGAGATCTTCAACAGGGAATTTCGGCCCTAGTATCATGGATTTGCAAGCCAGAAGGACCAGCAGGGTGAGCACCGCTAGTGGAATGGTAACAATTGTTCTCATCGAGAACAGCTTGTGGTTGCAAGTTCTACCCCGCGATCGCCTTCATCAGGTCCTGGATGTCGAGCATGCCGAGCTGCTTGCCGTTCTCGCTCACGCTCAGCGTGTCCACCTTGTGCTCCTTGAAGGCCTTCTGGGCCTCGTCGAGCAGGGCTTCCGGGCTGATGGTGAAGGGGGCGTTGAACTTCAGCGTGCTCAGCTTCTTCGCGAGGAACTTGTTGCCCTCCTTCTCGATGCCACGGCGCAGGCCGCCATCCGTGAAGACGCCCACGTTCCTGCCCTTGCTGTCCACCACCATCACCGCGCCGAAGCCGTGCTTGGTCATCTCCACCAGGGCCTCGCTCACGGTGGCGCTGTCCTTCACGGTCGGGTTGGTACGCGAGAGCACGTCCTTCACCTTCATGGTGATGAGGCGCGTGTCCACATAGAACTGCTTGGTGCCGATGGCCGTGAAGTGGTTGTCGGTGAGCTGCTTCATCAGCTTCCAGGGCACGGTGATCGTGTGCACGCCGAGCTCCACCGCATTGCGCACGTGCTCCACGGTGCGCACGCTGCTGAACATGATCTTGGTGTCGTAGCCGTAGTAGTTCACGGCGCGTACGCACTGCTCCACCAGGGCGAGGGCGTCGTGGCCCTGGTCCTGCAGGCGGCCGACGAGCGGGCACACGTAGCTGGCACCGGCCTGCATGGCCATGTAAGCCTGCTGGATGGTGTACACCAGGTGCACGTTCACCATGATACCCTCGTTGCGCAGCATGCGGCAGGCACGCAGGCCCTCCAGGCTCACGGGGATCTTGAAGACGGTGGTCTCCTTCTTCAGGCCCATCTTCAGCTGGCGCTTGGCCTCCTTCACCACCTCCTCGGCGGTCTCGCCCAGGGCCTCCACCTGCAGGATGGGGACCTTCTTGGCGAGGTCGAGGATCATCTTGTCGATGTTGGTGACCCCGCCCCGGTGCATGAAGGTGGGCGTGGTGGTGAGGCCTGTGAGGAAGCCGAGCTTGAAGGCTTCGTCGATCTCCTTGATGTCGGCGCTGTCGAGGTAGAGTTCCATGGTGTGCGGATGAGGCGTGGTGCTTGAAAGGGTCTTCTTGCGTGGCACCCGTTGCGGCGACCCAATGGGTCGCGAGTACGGGTGCTCCGGTCAGGCGTTGGCGAGTTGGTGGCGGTGCTTCACCTCCACGGCGTGGAGTTCGAGCAGCGGCTTGAGGAATTCCTCCAGGTCGTACACGCAGAGCTGGCTGGCGGCGTCGCAGAGGGCCTTGCTGGGATCGGGGTGCGTTTCGATGAACACACCATCCACCCCGGCGGCCACACCTGCGCGGGCGATGGTGGGCATCACGTCGCGGTTGCCGCCGCGCGGGTCGGCGCTGGGGATGCCGTATTTGCGGATGCTGTGCGTGATGTCGAACACCAAGGGGTAGCCGGTCCTCCGCATGTGGTAGAACGCGCGCGGATCCACCACGAGGTCATTGTAGCCGAACGTGTAGCCGCGCTCGGTAAGAATGATGTTCCCGTTGCCCACGCTCTCGCACTTCTTGGCCGGGTTGATCATGTTCTCGGGAGCGAGGAACTGGGCGTGCTTCAGGTTGATCACGGCGCCGGTCCTCGCGGCCTCGGTCACCAGCGTCGTCTGCATCACCAGGTAGGCCGGGATCTGCAGCACATCGCAGACCTCGGCGGCAGGCTTGGCCTGACTGGGGTAATGGATGTCCGTGAGGATCGGGAAGCCGAAGTCCTTCTTGATGCGTGCAAGCACCTTCAGGCCCTCATCCAGGCCGGGACCCTGATAGAAGTCGGCGCTGCTGCGGTTGTCCTTGGTGAAGCTGCTCTTGTAGATCACGGGCAGCTTGGTGCGCTCGCTCACCTCCTTGAGCTTCTCGGCGGTGCGCAGCATCACGTCCTCGGTCTCGATCACGCAGGGGCCGGAGATGAGGAAGAGCTGGTCGGAGCCGCAGGCGATGTTGCCGACGTGGACGATCTTGGTCATGGTGGTTCGCTGCGCGCTGGCCGGCAGCGGCGCAAAGGTAGCCGCGGGTGGCCTGCCGACCGGCCTCACTCCACGGTGACGCGCAACATGCGCTTGCCGTCGAGGATGCCTTCGAGGGTATCGCCCACGGCGATGGGGCCTACTCCGGCCGGCGTGCCGGTGAACAGCAGATCGCCCGGCTCCAGCGTGATGAAGCGCGACACGTAGGCGATGAGCTCGTGGACGGGGAAGAGCATGTCGCGGGTGCGGCCGCGCTGGACGAGCGTTCCATTGCGCAGAAGCTCGATCTGGAAGCTTTGCAGGTCGGTGGCGCTGGTCATCGGCAGGTGCACGTCGCCGATCACGGCGCTGTCGTCGAAGGCCTTGGCCTTTTCCCAGGGCAGCCCTTTGGCCTTGAGGTCGTTCTGGATGTCACGCGCGGTAAGGTCGAGTCCCAGGGTGTAGGCGCTGATCATGCCCGGGGCCATGGCGGCCGGGATGTCCTTGGCGTAGCCGTCCAGCACGCACACCAGCTCCAGTTCGTGGTGGATGGTGCCAAGGTGGGAGGGGAGTTTCAGAGGCCGGCCGGGGTGCGCGATGGCCGTGAAGGGCTTCAGGAAGAAGACCGGCTCCTCCGGCGGCGCGTTGCCGAGCTCGCGGGCGTGGTCACCGTAGTTGCGGCCGATGCAGATGCACTTCATGGGAGGGGCTGTTGGCGCGGGCTGGTGGCGGGTGATCGCGTCGGGTTCCTTCAGTTGGCGGGTCCGGTCAGCTCACGCTGTTCAAGTCCTCCAATGCCTTTCGCATCACCGCCAGCGTGCTGCCGGGCAATTCGGCTTTGGTCATCAGCCATTGCATGTAGCCGGGGTCGTTCCGCCCGATGGACTCCAGGGGCCATCCACGGTATTTGCCGAAGGTGAGACAGACCTGACCGTTCTGGTCGAAGGCCAGCTTGCCCGCAGCATCAGGGCTTCGCTGGCGATCTCCACTGAACTCCCCGAGCTGGTCCACATCCGCCGGCAGGTCGCCGTAACGTTCCAACTGGGCCAGAAGCACGTCGGCCGTGGCCTCCACATCGGCCAGAGCGTCGTGGGCGCCGCGGTGCTCACGTCCGCAGTAGAACCGCAGGGCCGCGCCCAGGTCGCGCGGCTCCATGCGGTGGAAGATGCGCTGTACGTCCACGATGCGCAGGGCGGAGGTATCCCAATCGAGGCCCACACGATGGAGCTCCTCGGCCAGGAAAGGCACATCGAAGCGGATGACGTTGAAGCCGGAGAGGTCGCAGCCGTCCAGGGCGGTGAGCACCTCGTGGGCGACTGTCTCCAGGGAGGGTGCATCGGCCACCATGGCGTCCGTGATGCCATGGATGGCGCTGGCTTCCGGAGGGATGGGCATGCCGGGGTTCACCAGGCTCTGCCAGGGCTGGCGCCGACCGTCGGGGGTCATGCGCACGATGCCGATCTGCACGATGCGGTCCTGCCCGATGCGGGTGCCGGTGGTCTCCAGGTCAAAGAAGGCCAGGGGCCGTTGAAGCTGCAGGCGCATGTCCGCAAGTTGGGCAGAAAAGAAGCCCCCCGGAGGTCCGGAGGGCTTTCAAGTTGTCCACAGCGGCGCGGCTCAGCGTGTCTTCAGCTTGACGTACTGGAACTTGCCGTACTTCTCGGTGTTGATGTAATCGCCTTTGTAGGCCGGACCCTGCACCAGGGAGTTGATGGCCTCCAGAAAGATCACATCCGCGTTCTTGCCGCGGGCCTGCACGGCCTCGATGAGGCGTTTGCGGGCGTCGTCCATCCGCTGGCGGCTCAGGTTCTCGTTGGTGCCGAAGGTCCTGGTGGGCACCTTGGAGGCACTGGCCTCGATGACGATGGTGGCCTTTCCGTTCTTGTCGATCAGGCCCACCACCGTGTCGATGAAGCCCTTCCAGTCCGTCTCGGCCTGGTCGATGTCCTTCTTGTTGTACTCGTAGTACTTGACATACTCGGCGGCGTAGCTGGCATCGGGCATGGTGTGGGTCTTGCCCTTTTCCTTCAGCTGTGCATCGGTGAGGTACTCCTCAGGCTTGGCCTTCTCGCCCGACTTGGCCGGTTCGCCCTTCTCCTTGCTGCCCGGAGGGGAGCCTTTCGGCAGGTCCACGATGCTGGCGGGTCCGGTGATGCTCACGGGGTTCAGGTAGATCTCCTTGTTGATCTCCTGGTAGGCGGTCTCGCACTCCACATAGATGTCCTCGGTGTGGATGGTCTTGTCGTCCACCCGGTAGTCGAGGTTGTACTCCTTGCACGGCGGAAGGATCACCACGTACACGCCATCGCGTTGGCGAGGCTTGTACGTCTTCACCTCGCCGGTGGCCTTGTCGGTCACGTAGAGGATGGTGCTCGGCGGCAGGGTGGTGCCCGGCGGTGGGATGATGAAGCCCTTCAGCACGGTGAGGCCTTCGGCCTCCATCTCCTCCGGCAGGTCCACGAAGTAGATGTCCTTCTCGCCGTAGCCACCGATCTTGTCGGAACTGAAATAGCCGCGTCGACCGTCCGCAGTGGTCACGAAGAAGACATCGTCGTCCACGGTGTTCAGGGGAACGCCGATGTTCACCGGCGGGGTCCAGCTGCCGTCCTCCTGCATCTCGGTGGTGAAGATGTCGAAGCCGCCCATGCTGTTGTGGCCCTTGCTGGCGAAGAACATCGTGCGGCCGTTGGGGTGGATGAAGACGGCGTCCTCGTCGTACGGTGTGTTCACCACGTTGCCGATGCTCTGGGCCTTGCTCCACTCGCCGGTGGGCAGCTTCACCACGCGGTAGATGTCCCGGCCTCCCGCGCCGCCCTTGCGGTCGCTGACGAAATAGAGGGTGTTGCCGTCCGCCGTGATCGCGGCGTGCGTCTCCCAGCTCTTGGTGTTCACATCGCTGCCGATGAGAACGGGATCGCTCCACAACTCACCCACCAACCGGCTCTCGTACAGGTTGCCGTCCCCTCCGTCGTCGCGGTAGATGAAGAGGGTCTGACCATCGGCCGACACGTTCACGCTGGCCAGGTGTCCCCCTTCCGGCGGGTTGATGTTGAGCAGTTCGGGCGCCTGCCAGTTGCCCTCGCGGTCCTTGTAGCTCACGTAGATGTTCTCGAACGGCAGGCCGGCCACCGGATCGATCACTCCGCTGTTGGAGCTGTCCGGACGCACCCGGCGGCTGGTGAAGAACAGGGCGTTACCGTCCACGCTCAGCACCGGGCTGAAGTCGGGGTGGTCCTGGTTCACCACTTTGCCCACGTTGCTGATCTGGTAGGGCTTGGGATCGGCGATCAGCTTGCGGGCATTGGCCGTCTGTTCCTTGCCGCGCGCCGCCATCGGATAGAGCTCATGACCCTTGTCGGCCCCGTCCAGGAACTTCTGATACGACTGGTCGGCCTTGTCATAATCCCCATTGAGGTGGTAGGCGCGACCCAGGTAGTAGTCCACCTCCACAGGCGCGTTCTTTTCCCGCATGTCGAAGGGGTCGTAGCCGGCCGTGTTGAATCCTCCGTAACCGGAGCTGCGCTGCGCGGCCGCCTTCTCCAGATAGGGCAGGGCCTTGTGCTTCTGATTGTAGGAGTGGAAGTAGCAGGTGCCCAGCTTGTAGTTCAGGTTGGCGTTATCCGGCTGCTCCTGCACCAACTGAACCCAGATCTCGGCGGACTGGTTGTAGAGCTTCTCCTCCATCAACTTGTTGCCTTCCTCGAACTTCCACGCGAAGGTGGTGTTCTCGCCCTGGGCGAAGGCGGGTGCCGTGTGGGCGATCAGTGAGGCGGAGAGGAGGAGCGCGTAGCCGTGCTTCATTGCGGTACGGGTGGTTCAGGCCCTGTTCGAGGGCTGCGAAATGTAGCCATTTTCCCCAGCGGGGGGCGGTTCAGATGTCCTGGTCCAGGGACCAGCCTTCCAGAATATCGGCCACGCGGCGCACGAAGCGGCCGCCCAGCGCCCCGTCCACGACCCGGTGGTCGTAGCTGTGGCTCAGGAACATCAAGTGCCGCACGGCGATCACATCCCCGGCCGGGGTCTCGAGCACCGCCGGTTTCTTGCGGATCGCGCCCGTGGCCATGATCGCCACCTGGGGCTGGTTGATCACCGGCGTGCCCAGCACGTTGCCGAAGGTGCCCACATTGGTCACCGTGTACGTGCCCCCGCTGATCTCGTCGGGTTGCAGCTTGTTCTCCCGCGCACGCCTGGCCAGGTCGTTCACCTTCCGCGCCAGCCCGACCAGATTCAGCTGGTCCGCGTTCTTGATCACCGGCACGATGAGGTTGCCCGTGGGCAGCGCCGCCGCCATGCCGATGTTGATGTCCCGCTTGCGGATGATCGTGTGGCCGTCCACCTGGATGTTGATCATCGGCATCTCCTTGATGGCCTGCGCGATGGCCATCACGAAGATGGGGGTGAAGGTGAGCTTCTCGCCTTCACGCTTCTCAAAGGCGTTCTTCACCCGGTCGCGCCACAACACCAGGTTCGTCACATCGGCTTCCACGAAGCTGGTGACGTGCGGGCTGGTGGCCTTGCTCATCACCATGTGGTCGGCGATCAGCTTGCGCATGCGGTCCATCTCGATCACCTCGTCGCCGGGGCCGGGCATCACCTTGGGACCGGCGGGCTTGGCCGGCGTGGCGGGCGCGGGCGCCGTGCCAGGGACGGTCGCCGGGGCGGAAGCAGCAGGGGGTGCGGCAGGTGAGGCCTGTGCCGCACCGCGCTTCGGCAGGTAGTCCAGCAGGTCCTTCTTGGTCACCCGCCCACCCTCGCCGCTGCCGGCGATGGCCTCGAGCTCGGCCATGCTCACGCCTTCCTGTTCAGCGATGGTGCGCACCAGCGGGCTGTAGAACTTGCCGCTGGGGCCTGTGCGGGTGACGGCCGCCCCGGCGGGCTGAGCTGTGGCGATGGCGGCCGGACGTCCGTTGCTGGCCGGTGCAGCGGCCGGTGGCGCTACCGCAGGACCTGCGGCGGGCGTGTCGGCGCCGGCGCTGATCGCTGCGATCGGCTGACCCACCTTCACCACGTCCCCTTCGTTCACCAGGCGCTTCACCAACACACCGTCGTGTGGCGCCGGCACCTCGCTGTCCACCTTGTCGGTGGCGATCTCCACGATGGGCTCATCGGCGGCCACACGGTCGCCTTCGTTCTTGAGCCACTTGATGATGGTGGCCTCGGCCACGCTTTCGCCCATCTTGGGCAGGAGGATCTCGTTCTGGGCCATCGGGTCGGGGCCAAAAGTAACCACCGGACACCGACACAGGCGGTGCCTAGGAGCCCATCAACGCGAAGCCACGCCGGATGTACCGCAGGTCGTCCCAGACCCGGTAATCCTTGGCATACATGAGGTTGAGCCGGTCCACCACCAAAGCGTCGGCAGGCAGGCCGAGGGCGCGCACCGGATCGAGCACGCCGCGCCGCAGGGGAGGCAGCTTGGTGGTGCGTGCCGGCTGCCGGTGATAGCTCACCCAGGTGCGCCTGCCGAGCAACACCTGCCACAGGTTGGCCACATAGCCCGAGCGCTGGCGAACGAACCACAGGTTGATGGGTAGCGTGAGCGCCAGCAGGGCCGCCACGACGACGTCAGCGATCCGCTTGGTCCGCCGCGCGGCAGGGCTGTTCACGGCGTGGGCTTCCAGCACCAGCAGGTCCTGCAGGCTCTCGATGCTGTTGGGGCTGATGATCGCCAGGCCGTCCGGTTGCGCGATCTTGAATGCGGCGCCGCTGGTGCGCAGCCGCTCAAGGGCGTCGATGATGGCGGCCCAGGACAGGTCGCCGGCGCAGAGCACCACCTCATCGTAGCGCTGGTCGCGGAGGCTGCGGCACAGATCGGCCGTGCGTTTCGTGCGTTGCAGCACCTCCGGGTCCTCCACCAACTGGCGCCCCAACCCGAAATGGGTCTGCCACAGCAGTTCGAGCGCCTGCCGTGCCCGATCGGGGGAGCCGATGGCCGCGATGCGCAGCCGATGGCTGGGGCGCAGGGCATAGCCCTTCACCCGCAATAGGTGCAGCAGACCTCGGATGGCGAACGCCGTGCCCGTCATCAGGCCCAGACAGGTGAGCAGCGCCCAGGTTCCGGGCCAGGCCTGCATGCGCCAGCTCCACCACGCGGCCATCAACAGGGTGGCCGCGGTCGCGCCCTTCACCGCGTGCCCGAGCCGGATGGGCCGGTCGTAGGCGCCGAACAGCGCCAGGCAGGTGAGGGCCGCGGAAAGAAAGGGGAGGAGATGCCTCGGCGCCCCATCGGCCCATTGCACCACGCCCACATGCGGGCCGGCCAGCAACAGCAGCGCGGCAAGGGCCAGCGCGTCCAGCAGGGGCAGCAGCGCGCGGTGGAAGAAGCGGCTGAGCAGCGCTCCGGCCGCGCTCAGGTAGATGGCACCCCGGATCAGCGCACCGAACAGGTCCGGCCCCTTGCGCGTGAAGTGCTTCCTGGCGAAGATGGCCATCGCGTTGTAGAACACGAAGACGTAGTTCACGCTGCTCTTCTTGGTGCTCTCGCCCTTGTAGTGCAGGATGCGCGCCTGGGGTACGTAGTGGTTCTCGTAACCGCCCAGCGTGATGCGGTAGCTGAGGTCGATGTCCTCCCCGTACATGAAGAAGCTCTCGTCCAGGAGGCCCACTTCGTCCAGCGTCCGCTTGCGCAGGAACATGCAGGCCCCCGACAGGATCTCGATCCGCGCCGTACGGTCCTCCGGCAGATGCCCCAGGTGGTAGCGGCCGAACACACTGCTGCGGGGAAAGAGGCGTGCCAGTCCGATGATCTTGTAGAAGGCCACAGCGGGGGTCGGCAGCCCGCGTTTGCTCTCGGGCAGGAAGCGTCCCGTGCCATCGATCATCTTCACGCCCACGCCGCCCACCTTGGGGTCGGCGTCCATGTAGGCCACCACCGTGCGGAACACATCCTCGCCCACGATGGTGTCGGGGTTCAGGAGCAGGACGTGATCGCCCTTGGCCTGGCGGATGGCCTGGTTGTTGGCGCGGCTGAAGCCCACGTTCTCGGCATTGGCCAGCAGCCGCACCTGCGGGAACCGCTCCCGGACCATCTCCACACTGCCGTCGGTGCTCTGGTTGTCCACCACGAACACCTCTCCGGGCACGCCTTCCATCGCGGCGAACACCGCCCGCAGGCACTGCTCCAGGTAGGCCCGGACGTTGTAGTTGACGATGATGACGGAGAGTTTCATGTGCCCATGTGCACATGTGCCCATGAGCACATGCGCTATCGCTTCACCCCTTGCTCGTATGGTTTCCGGTCGGCGATGCTTCGCCCGAGGGTCAGCTCGTCCACATGCTCCAGGTCGCCCCCCACACTGATGCCACGGGCGATCTGGCTGACGGCGGTCCCACGCTCCTGCAGGCGGCGGTTCAGGTAGAAGCAGGTGGTGTCGCCTTCCAGTGTGGCACCGAGCGCCAGCACGACCTCGCGCACCGAACCGCTGTCCACCCGCTCCAGCAGACGGGCGATCTGCAGGTCGTCCGGGCCCACACCGTCCATCGGGCTGATCACCCCGCCGAGCACGTGATAAAGGCCCTTGAACTGATGCGTGTTCTCGATCGCCACCACATCACGGATGTCCTCCACCACGCACACCAGGCCGCGGTCGCGGGTGGGCGACGCGCAGATGCCGCACACCGGCTGGTCGCTGATGTTGCAGCACTCGCTGCAATACCGCACCTCCTCGCGGAGCCGACGGACGGCTTCGCTGAAGCGCTGGACAGCGGTGACATCGCGGCGCAGCAGGTCGAGCGCCATGCGCATGGCCGTGCGACGGCCGATGCCGGGCAAGGTGGCCAGTTGGTCCACGGCGTTCTCCAGCAGGACGGACGAGGCGCTCACGCCACCAAAGGTAACGGGCTGGCCGAGGGCGCTCCCGCCTCACCGGAGGATCACCCGGCGGCGCCAGGTGTGTCCGTCCGTGCTCACCTCCAGCAGGTGGGGGCCGGTCAGACCTTCCGTGATCAGGGTCCAGGTGCCCGGACCGGGGAAGCTGCCGCTGCGCACCTCGCGACCGCTGAGGTCCAGCAGGCGCCACGCCTGAACACCAGGTTCAGCACTGCGCACCTGCAGCGAGCCCTCGGCCGGGTTCGGCCAGGTCCAGAGGCCCGGTGCGTCCCGCTCCTCCAAGGAGGTCGAGGTGCCCGGCAGGCAGGCCGTCACCTCCATGTCGTCGAGGTACCAGCCGGCCTTGTTCACCACGGTGGTGGCGAAGAGGTGGAAGGTGATGTCCACCGTGCTCAGCCCCAGGAAGGGCGATAGGTCGATCGTCTGTTGAAGCCACACCTGACTGAACTGCTGGCTGTTGTTCAGGTAGACCTGCTGACCATTGACGCGGATGAAGGTGAAATCGAAGTTGGTGAACACCTCCCACCAGTGCCAGAACCGCAGTTCGGCTCCGGTATAGGCGGGGTCGCTGAGGTCCACCGTGAGACCGAGCACGCTCGTGTCACCGCTGTTGGCGTAGCAATCGCGCAGCACCGTGCCCCAGCCGAGCTGCCCGCTGTGCGCGCCGATGGTGTTGTTGAAGGTGGAGGTGCAGCTGCTGTCCAGCAGCTGGGTCCCGATGATGCCGTGCTCCCAGTCGGGATAACCGCTCGGCACCAATCCCCCGTCGCCCGATTCGAAGTCGCTGCTGAAGAGGATGGCCGTGCTGTCCGGGCATTGTGCCGCAGCGTTCATGCCGAGGCAGGCCGCCAGTAGGAGGGTCGTGGTCCGGTGCATGCGCGTATGGGTTGGTCCCGGGAAGGTAGCTGTTCTTCCAAGAAGCCCGGAGGGCCCGGTGACCGGATGCCAACAACGGGACGGGGACAACTGAGCGGGTGCGCCGGGTGCCAAGGCGTGTCGGGGACCTTGCTTCGCGGCATGAGCGCGGCGTGGCTGTTGTCCCTGGTGCTGGTGTACTTCCTGGTGCTGCTGGGCATCGCGTGGTGGACCGGTCGCGGGGCCGGAGGGCATGCGTTCTTCAGCGGCGACCGTCGCAGCCTTTGGTGGGTCGTGGCCTTCGGCATGATCGGCACCAGCCTCAGCGGCGTCACCTTCATCAGTGTGCCCGGCTGGGTGAAGGCCAACCACTGGAGCTACCTGCAGGTGGTGGTGGGCTATGTGATCGGGTACTGGGTGGTGGCCGGTGTGCTGCTGCCGTTGTACTACCGGCTGCAGCTCACCAGCATCTACGGCTACCTGCGCCACCGCTTCGGCCCCACGAGCTACCGCACCGGGGCCGCTTTCTTCCTGCTGAGCCGCACCCTGGGGGCCACGATCCGCATCTATCTGGTGCTGAACGTGCTCCAGCTCACGGTGGTGCAGGGCCTGGGCGAGGTGCCTTTCGCGGTGACGGCCGCCCTCATCCTGCTCATGATCGTGCTCTACACCGTGCAGGGCGGGGTGCGGACGATCGTCTGGACGGACACGCTGCAGACCCTCTTCATGCTGGCCGCCCTGCTGGGCACCGTGGCGTGGATCGTTGCGCAGCCCGGCATGGGCGACTGGTGGCCGCGGCTGCAGGGCAGTGGCATGACGGCCGTGTTGGACCTCGACTGGCGGAGCGACGGCTTCTTCCTGAAGCAGGTGCTCAGCGGCATGTTCATCACCATCGCCATGACCGGCCTCGATCAGGAGATGATGCAGAAGAACCTCAGTGTGGCCACCGTCCAGGGGGCACAGAAGAACATGCGCGTGTTCAGCGTGGTGCTGCTCGGGGTGAACCTGCTGTTCCTGGTGCTCGGTGGGCTGCTCTACCTCTACGCCGAACAGGCGGGCTTCGGCCTGCCCGAGCGCAGCGACGACCTGTTCCCGTCCATGGCGCTGCAGCTGTTCCCGCCCTGGCTGGGCCTGCTCTTCATCATCGGCCTCATCAGCGCCCTCTTCCCCAGTGCGGACGGAGCGCTCACGGCGCTGACCGCCAGCACCTGCATCGACCTCATCGGCATCCAGGACCGGGGGTGGGACGAGGCCCGCCAGACGCGGGTGCGCAAGACGGTGCACCTGGCGATCGCAGCGGTCTTCTTCGGCTGCGTGATGTTCTTTCACTGGCTGCAGAGCGGCACGGTGCTCAAGACCCTGCTGGACATCGCCGGGTACACCTATGGTCCGTTGCTCGGGCTTTTCGCCTTCGGCATCCTGTTCAAGGGCCGACCGACCGAACGGTGGGTGCCCGTGGTGTGTGTGCTGGCCCCGCTGATCACGTTCGGGCTCAAGACCTGGTCGCCCGAACTGCTCCTCGGCTACCGCATGGGCTTCGAGACGCTCATCGTCAACGGCGCCCTCACCCTTCTGGGCCTGCGGCTCATCAGCGGACCAGTGCGCTGAGGTGCCGGATCGGCGCTCAGTCCTGCCGCTGCCAGCTGCGCTCGATCACCTCCAGCAGTTCGTCGTGGATGGCGCTGTTGCTGGCCACGATCTCCTCGTCGAACACCGGGTCCTTGCTGAGACGGAATCCGCTCACCCGGCCGCCGGCCTCACGGACGAGCAGCACGCCGGCCGCCACGTCCCAGCTGTTGAGCCCATACTCGTAGAAGGCTTCGAAGCGGCCGCAGGCCACGTAGGCCAGGTCGGCCGCAGCGCTGCCCAGCCGGCGGATGCCGCGGGTGCGGTGCATCAGCTCGCGCAGCAGGTCCATGTATTCGGCCTCGTATCCGAAGTCGTCGTAGGGGAACCCTGTTGCCAGCAGGCTTTCCTGCAGCTGCTTCCGGTCGCTCACCCGGATACGCTGGCCGTTCAACCAGGCGCCGCCGTTCTTCCATGCGGTGAACCGTTCGTCGCGGGTCACCTCGTGCACCACGCCCAGCAGGGGCTCGGTGCCGTCCAGCAGGGCGATGCTGATGCAGTAGCACGGCACCCCATGTACGAAGTTCGTGGTGCCGTCCAGCGGGTCGATCACCCAGTTGAGGCGCTCGCGCTGTTCGCCGCTGCCCTCCTCGGCGATGAAGCCCGCATCGGGCAGGAGGCGTTCCAGGGCCTCCACCAACCGGTCCTCGGCGGTGTGGTCCACGTGGGTCACCAGGTTGTTCGCGCTCTTGGTGGACACACCGGCCTCGGTGAGCTTGCCCGCCTCGTCGCGGATGAAGGTGGCCACTTCGGCGCTGAGCGCCGCCACCTGTTCAGTGAGCTGTTGCAGGTCCATCGTTCGCAGGGTTCGTCCTCCGGTGCACCATCCACAGCCCGGCCGCACCGGCGAGCATCAGCAGCCCGGCGATCAGCTCGGCCTGCGTGGTGTCGCCGAAGAGCACCACGTTCACGCGGATCTTTTCGATCCAGAAGCGCTCCAGGCCGTTCAGCAGGAGGAAGAGGAAGAAGATGGCGCCCATCGGCCGCAGCCTCGTGCGCAAGGCCCACAACACCGCGAACAGCAGCGCACAGGCCAGGGTCTCGTACAACGGCGTGGGGAACACGGTCTCCGGTAGGGCCGTGCAATAGCCCTCGAAGCACGGTCGGCCGTCCAGGAGCGGGATGCCGATGCCGTTCACATTGTTCGGGTAGTCGTACTGCCAGAACCAGCGGGGGCCCGGGCCGAGGACGGTGGTGTTCACGATGCCCCAGTCCCCATCGCCGCTCACCTGGCAGCCGATGCGGCCGATGGCGTAGGCCAGCATCACCCCTGGCGCGGCGGCATCCGCGCCTGCCAGCATCGGCATGCCGTGGCGGCGGAAATAGCGCATCACCATCGCACCCGCCATGATGAGGCCGCCGTACATGGTGAGGCCCGTGAACAGGTCCGTGCCGCCGGGGTCGCTGAGGAAGGCCGCGAGCTCGTCGGGGTTCTCCAGCCAGTGGAAGAGCTTGGCCCCGACCACGCCCCACAGGGCCGCCGTCATGGTGATGGAGCCCGCGTGTTCCGAGGGCGCGATGAGGACCGTCTCCGTCCGTGGTTTGTCGAGCTGCTGTCTGCGCTTCTCCCACCAGACAAGGCCCGCCAAGGCGACCGCACCCAGCACGCCGCCCGTCACGCTGCCCGTGCCGCTGAACAGGAAAGCCTTGGTATCCGCGGTGGCCTGCGCACTGTGGAGGATCAGGTACAGGCCTTTCCAGCCGAGCAGAAAGCCCAGCACCGCCTGCGTGGCCAGTTCGGACGGGCTCGCCGGTCGTCCGATGGTGATGGTGCGCGTCGAGGGCTTCAGCAGGCCGTTCGCCTGCTTGCGCCGCAGCTCGGCCGTCAGCAGCCGGTTGGCCACCACGAAGGCCACCGCCACGAAGAACCCGAAGCTGTTCAGGAACTTCAGGAACGGCAGGTCGATCCCCGTCAGGTCCAGCAGCGCGTGGTAGAGCGTGGGGTACATGGGTCAGGCGGCGGGGGAGGGAGCGAGAGCAGGGGCCATGCCTTCGCCAAAGGCTTTGGCAGACAAAGCAGGGGCGGTCCGGGAGCCGGTGACATGCCCCTCGCCGTCGATGCGGTCCATGGACACGGGCACTACGGCATTCACCCAGGCCGGGTCGTACGGCACCGACACCCTGATGTAGTTGTCCGTGAAGCCGAGCATGCGACCATCGGTCTCTTCGGCTTCGAACAGTACGGGGCGGACGGTGCCCAGGTGCCGCTCACCATGCGCCCGCTGGAGCTTGCTGCCCAGGATGCGGAGCTGCTTCGTGCGTTCGCGCCGCATTTCCATGGGAACCGTCTCGTCCATGCGAACGGCCGTGGTGTTGGCGCGCTCGCTGTAGGTGAACACGTGCAGGTGGTCCACCGGTACGGACCGCAGGAAGGTGTGGGTCCGGATGAACTCCTCGTCGGTCTCGCCGGGCGTGCCGGTGATCACGTCCGCGCCGACACAGGCATGCGGCATCAGGGCCTTGATGGCGCGCACCCGGTCGGCATAGAGCGCCGTATCGTAGCGGCGGCGCATGCGTTCCAGCAAGGCGTCGCTTCCGCTCTGCAAGGGCATGTGGAAGTGCGGGGCGAACCGTCTGCTGCCGGCCACGAAGCGGATGATGGCGTCGGTGCAGAGGTTGGGCTCGATGCTGCTGATGCGGAAGCGCGCGATGCCCTCCACGCGGTCCAAGGCTTCGACCAGGCCGAGGAAGTCCTCGCCGTGGGAACGTCCGAAGTCGCCGGTGTTCACCCCCGTGAGCACGATCTCCTTCACCCCCGAGGCGGCGATGCGTTCCGCAATGGCCACGGTGTCCGCCACGGTGCCGCTGCGGCTGCGGCCCCGGGCCAGCGGGATGGTGCAGAAGCTGCAGAAGTAGTCGCAGCCGTCCTGCACCTTCAGGAAGGTCCGGGTGCGGTCGCCGCTGTTCCACGACGGATGGAAGGCCCGCACCTCCTTGATGGGGCCATGCACCGCCACTCCCCCCGGCCGCTTTCCGTCCGCTGCGTCGATGTGGGCCGCGAGGTCGAACTTCTCGTTGGCGCCCAGCACCAGGTCCACCCCGGGGATGGCCGCGATCTCGTCGGGCTTCAGCTGCGCATAGCAGCCCACCACGGCCACGAAGGCCTCGGGGTTGATCCGCTGGAACCGACGCACCCACTGGCGGCACTCCCGGTCGGCGTTCTCCGTCACGCTGCACGTGTTCAGCACGAACAGATCCGGGCGGTCCTCGGGCCTCACCCGTGCATAGCCGGCCTCCTCCAGCCCACGCGCAAGGGTGCTGCTCTCGGCGAAGTTGAGCTTGCAGCCCAGGGTGTGGAAGGCGACGGTGCGGGGTGAGCTCATGGGCCCGAAGGACGTGGCGGTCGTCGGCCACGGCGGGCGGCGAAGGTACGCGGACGGGACGTGGGCTTTCCGCGCATCCGGCATCCGCGGACCGCATCGCACTTTTTCGCTCCCGTGTCAAGGCCCGCTGGCAACCCTTTTCCCGGGCCGCCGTCTTCCCCTCGCATCCGATCGACATGGGCACCCTCCGCGCACGACCCGGCAACCGCAGCCAGCTGATCCTCACCGGCGGCGTGCTGTCCGCCATCCTGTCCGTCCTGTCCTTCCTGCTGGCCTACATCGTCCTCTGACCGCCGCGCCTACCTTGGCGGGCATGCGTTCGATCCCTTTGCTGGGTGGCGTGCTCTGCGCCCTCCTGGCCACGGCCCAACCGTTGCCGCACAGCCTCCTGTGGCGCATCAGCGGTCCGGGCATCGCAGCCCCGGCCTTCGTGCTGGGCACCGTGCATAGCCGTGATGCACGGGCCTATCAGGGCAATGACAGCCTTTGGGCCGCCATGGCCGCCTGCACCGAGGTGGTTGGCGAATTGGACAACGAGGAGGCCACCAAGGGCGGACTTGCCGTGCTGAGCGCGATGCAGATGCCCGGTGGCAAGGCATTGGCCGACCTCTACCGGAAGAAGGACCTCGTACGGGTCCGAGGAGCCCTCAAGGAGCACCTGGGCCTGATGGCCCTGGCCAGCGACCGAATGAAGCCCTTCTGGTCGATGGCCCTGCTCACCGAGACCCTGATGCGGAACGACAGCGCGCTCGTGCTGGACGAAGCGGTGCAGGCACGGGCCCGAGCGGCCGGCCAGGCGGTGAGCGGACTCGAGTCCATGCAGGAACAACTGACCGCCATTGATGCCATCCCCCTGGAGGACCAGGCGGCCATGCTGCTGGAGATGGTGCGCAACGACCTCCATCGCGGCTCGATCGAACGCATGATGGACGCCTATGCGCGGCAGGACCTGGATGCGCTGCAAGCCGTGGTGCGGGAGGGGGGGATGCCCAGTTCCATGGACGCCGCCCTGCTCGCCGAGCGCAATGCCCGCATGGCCGGCCGTATGGCCGATCGGCTCAATGCGGGGTGCAGCTGCTTCTTCGCCATCGGCGCGGCCCACTTGCCGGGTGCCGGCGGGGTGCTTGTGAGCTTGCAGGGCCTGGGGTTCACGCTCAGCCCCGTGGCGGTGGAGCGGCCATGACCCCTGCCTACGGGGCACTCAGGGCCATCTCGCACACGATGGCGCGGTGGTCGCTCAGCTCATCGGGCAGCGTGCGGAAGTTCCACGCGACAAGCTCGGGTCCGTGCAGGATGTGGTCGATGCGGAAGCTGGGGAAGACGCCGATGTAGGTGTGCCCCACACCCCGCCCGCTCTCCACGAAGGCATCGGTGAGCCGCTCGGTGAGCAGGGAATAGCTGTAGCTCATGGGCGTGTCGTTCAGATCGCCGCAGTAGACGATGGGGTGGGGGCTGTCCGCCATGTGTGCGATGATCATGCGCGCCTCCTCGGCCCGGCGCAGGAAGGCGTTGCGCAGCAGTCCGGCGATCCGCAGACCGCCACTGCGCAGGCTGTCCGCATCGGTGCCCGTGTCCAGGTCCTCCATGAAGCGGTACTCGGTGCCGCCGAACCGCACGCTGGCCAGGTGCGCGTTGTACACCCGCAGCGTGTCGTCGCCCACGGCGATGTCCGTCCAGATGCACAGGTTGTTCAGGTCATCGGCGAACTCCAGGGTGCCCTTGCCCACGATCGGGTGCGTGCTGAAGGTCGCGATCCCGAAGTGATGGCCCTTCCGGGTGTGCGCCGTGTAGCTGTCGTGGCAGGCCCCGTAGCCCAGGTGCTGCAGCAGGGTGTCCTTGGTGTTGAAGAAGCGCCGGTCCTCGGCCAGGAAGAACTCCTGCAGGCACAGGACGTCGGCGCCCTCGAAGGCGATGAGGTCCAGGATCTCGTTGCGGGTCTGGGTGTTGTTGCTCCAGTTGTAGAGGTCGAACAGCCGCACGTTGTACGACATCACCTTCAGTTGCTCGTCCGCAACGTCCGTGGGAGGATGCCGTCGCCCGAGCAGCTGCACATAATCGCCGATGTGGCCGAAGCCGATGCCGACCGCGATCACGCTGACCAGCATCCGTTTGGGTCGGAACAGCGCCCACCACACCAGGAAGAACACGTGGGTGATCAGTACGAAAGGGTAGGCCATGCCGAAGAAGGCCAGGGGCCAGAACGTGTCGGGCGGCACCTGGGCGGACAGGTAGGCCATCAAGAGCAGCAGCGCGGCAAGCAGGTTGGCCCACCAGAGGGGCCTGTGCCAGCGGCTGGGCCGCGCGCGGCGGGGTTCACTCATGGCTGGCCTTGAACAGGAAGTCCTTCTCCTCCTTGCTGAGACTGTCGTAGCCGCTGCGGCTGATCTTGTCCAGGATGGCGTCCACGCGGGCCTGCTTGTCGCGTTTGTGCGCCGGCACCTGATCGGCCATCACGGCCACCCGGCCCCGGTGGGCCACCTTCAGCCGCCGGGCCTTCCTGCCGCTCAGCACGTCCCACGCGCCTTCGAACCAGCCGATGAAGGTCGAGGCGATATCGCGCCCGCGCCGCAGCTGCACCGCCGTGAGGTATCCCAGGAGCGCCCCGCCCAGGTGCGCGATGTGGCCGCCGCTGTTGCTGCCCTGCCGGATGCTCACCAGGTCGATCACCACGTAGATCAAGGCGATCCACTTCAACCGCACCGCACCGAAAAGCAGCAGGTGCACCACCATGTCCGGCCGGTACGCGGCGATGCCGATGAACACGCCCATCACTGCCGCCGAGGCCCCCAGGATGGTGCTGCCCGTGGCGAAGCGCTGGAACGGAGGGAACAGGTTGTAGGCCAGCACGTACAGCGCCAGCCCGAAGAGCCCGCCCAGCAGGTAGTTGCCCAGCAGCCGCTTGGGGCCCAACAGGTCCTCGAACAACCGCCCGCTGAACCACAGCATCAGCAGGTTGAAGAAGATGTGGAACACGTCGGCGTGCGTGAACATGTAGGTCACCACCGTCCAGGGCCGCATGGCGAGCGAAGGCAGGTGGCTGGTGGCCATCAGCCATTTCAACAGGTCGGGCTCGGGCGTGCCGGTGAGGAAGAGCACCAGGCCCACCGCATGGTAGAGCAGGAAGACGCCGAGGTTGATGAGGATGAGCCGGACCGCGCCGCCGCCGGTGCGCCAGTGCATGCTCACATCGTCGCGGATGCCCATCGTGGCCTGTGGATGCGTTCGAGGGTGCCCGCAAAGTTCGGACCCTTCCGCACCGGCCGGAAAGGTATTCCACGAACGGTCCGCGCCGGACGGGCCAGCGGCCGGTCAGAGCAGCATGCGGCGGCGCCAGTGCCGCAGCAGGAGGAAGCCGAAGATCATGCCGCCGAGGTGCGCGAAGTGCGCCACGTTGTCGCCCGGGCTCTGCTTGAGGCCCATGAACAGCTCCACCAGACCGTAGATCACCACGAAGTACTTGGCCTTGATGGGGATCGGCAGCAGCAACAGGAAGATCTCCTGCTCGGGAAAGAGCCAGCCGAAGGCCAGCAGGATGCCGAACACCGCGCCGGAGGCGCCGATGACGGTGCCCATGTGGTCGAAGAAGAGCTGGGTGAGGGCCTGTTCAGGCACGCCATGGGAGGCCATCACGCCGTTCAGGATCTGGTCCGCTTCCGCAAGGGATCCGGCCGCCACCGCGTCGCGCACCTCCTGCACGTCCGCACCGTAGGCGGCCACCACCGCTTCATCGCGCAGGACCTCGTAGGCGTTCACGCCTGTATGCAGGGCCGCGGCACCCAGGCCGCAGGCCAGGTAGTAGATCAGAAAGCGTTTCGAGCCCAGAAAACGCTCCACCGGGCCGCCGAACATGAACAGGCCGAACATGTTGGTGAAGAGGTGCCCGATGTCTCCGTGCAGGAAGAGGTGCGTGAACACCTGCCACGGCCGGAAGAGGGGGGAGCCCACGTAGTACATGCCCAACGTCGCGTCCAGCGTGTTCCGGCCCAGTTCGTCCGCGGGGAAGCTGAACTTGGCCAGGAAGAACAGGCCGTTGATGATCAGCAGGTTCTTCACCACCGGAGGCAGCAGCACGTTCGGGTTCATCCGCGTTCGAAGCGTTGGGCGAGCTCGTCGAGCCCGAAGGTGATCAGCGTGGGTTTACCGCCGGGGGTCCAGTAGGGCACCTCGCAGGCGAAGAGCCGGTCGACCAGGTCGCGGAGATGCTCCTGCGCCGGGGCGTCGTCGCTGCGCGCCGCGACGCTGCGGGCCATGCAGCGCGCGATCGCCGCGTGCCGCTCGAGCTTCAGGGTGCCACGTTCGCTGTGGAGCTGCGCGATCAGCGTGTCCAGCAAGGCCGCCGGATCGTCGTTCATCGTCTCGGCCGGCAGGCCGCGGACGGTGACGGTACGGCCGCCGAAGACCTCCAGGTCCAGGCCCAGCGCGCGCAGCTCAGGCAACAGCCCGCTCACCAGGGCGAAGTCCTGCGGGGCCAGCTCGATGTTGCGCGGAAAGAGCTCGGCCTGGCTGGGGCCGTTGCCCTGCTCCAGCCGATCCAACGCACGCTCATACGCGATGCGCTCCAGGGCGCGTTTGCGGTCCACCACCATCAATCCGCTCCGCAGCGGCGACACGATGTAGCCGCCCTGCATCTGGAACACCGGGCGGGGACCGTGATCGGCCTCGGTCTCGCCCATGGGCAGCACTTGGGACGGTGGTCGCGCGAGCACGGCATCGGTGGAGGCGACCACGCCCGCCGGTCCGGCGCGCAGGTCGAACAGCTGTTGCCAGCCTGTGGGGTCACGGGGCGGGCCCAGGTCCTGGGGGCGCCAGTCGGGCGCTTTCACCACGGGGGCCACCGCCGGCACGCTGGGCATTCCGGCGAAGGCCGACATGATGGCCGGCTCCGGCTCGAAGTCGAGGCTCGGAGCGATGTTGAAGCGCCCCAGCGCCCGGCGCAGTGCCGCGTGAAGCACCGCGTACACGCTCCGGTCGTCGCGGAACTTGATCTCCGTCTTGGTGGGGTGGATGTTGATGTCGATCTGTGCGGGGTCCAGCTCCAGGGCGAGGAACCAGGCCGGATGGTGGTCGCGTGCCACCAGCTCGTCGAACGCCGCGCGCACCGCATGCTCCAGGTAGCTGCTGCGGATGAAGCGCTGATTGACGAAAAAGTACTGCTCGCCCCTTGTGCGCCGCGCGAATTCGGGCTTGCCGATATAGCCCGTGATGCGCAGGTGCCCGGTGGATTCCTCCACGGGCACCAGCCGCTCGTCGTACCTCCGACCGAGCAGGTGCACCACACGTTGCCGCAACGCCGCGCCTTCGGTGGCGTCGGGTGCGCTGCCGGGCATGCGGAAGAGCTCCTGGTCGTTGTGCACCACCTGGAACCCGATGCCCGGATGGGCCAGCGCCACCCGCTGGAACTCCTCCAGCACGTGTTTCAGCTCCACGGCGTCGCTCTTGAGGAACTGCCGCCGGGCCGGGATGTTGTAGAACAGGTTGCGCACCGCGATCGTGGTGCCGGCCGCCATCGCCACCGGTTCCTGTGCCCGCACCCGGCTGCCCTCCATCGCCACCCAGGTGCCGAGCTCCGAGGCCTGGGGGCGCGTGCGCAGCTCCACCTGCGCCACCGCTGCGATGCTGGCGAGCGCCTCGCCACGGAAGCCCTTGGTGCGCAGGGTCAGCAGGTCGTCCGCTGCGCGGATCTTGCTGGTGGCGTGCCGCTCGAAGCACAGCCGCGCATCATCCGGGCCCATGCCCCGGCCATCATCCGTCACCTGCACCAAGGTGCGGCCGGCGTCCTTCAGCACCAGCGTGATCTGCCCGGCGCCCGCATCGACGCTGTTCTCCAGCAGTTCCTTCACCACGCTGGCCGGGCGCTGCACCACCTCGCCGGCCGCGATCTGGTTGGCCACGTGGTCGGGAAGCAGGCGGATCAAGGGCTCCATCGGTTCGATGCGCGGAAGCCGCCAAAGGTAGCCCGCCACCCGGGCGGCCCGCGCCATCCGCAATGATCGCGGCCATCCCCGCGTACGTGTTGATAATCGCACCGCGCACCGGCCCGTGCCCCGCATGGCCCCCGGGTAGCTTTGACCGCTCATGACGAACCTCCTCCAGCGCGCGCTCCTGGCCGCTTCGGCCGTGCTGACCTTGGGCGGCGGTCCTCCACCGTCCCGGCAGGCCCCGGCCTTCCTCTTGGAGGATATCGAGTGGGCCGACAGCGTGTTGGCGACCCTCGGCCCCCGCGAGCGCATCGCCCAGCTGATGATGGTGGCGGCGTACAGCAACAAGGATGCGAAGCACGTGGCCGACGTGGACCGCCTGGTACGCGATCACGGGGTGGGCGGCCTCATCTTCTTCCAGGGCGGACCCGTGCGCCAGGCCCACCTCACCAACCGCTGGCAGGCCTCCGCGCGCGTTCCGCTGCTCGTGGGCATGGACCTGGAGTGGGGCCTCGCGATGCGGCTGGACAGCACCGTGCGATTCCCCAAGCAGATGACGCTGGGCGCCTTGCGTGACGACGCCGCCATCGAGGAGATGGGGCGCGAGATCGCCCGGCAGATGCAGCGGCTTGGCGTGCACGTGAGCTTCAGCCCGGTGGCCGACGTGAACAACAACCCGGCGAACCCGGTGATCAACGACCGCAGCTTCGGCGAGCAGCGCGAACTGGTGGCCCGCAAGGCGGTGGCCTACATGCGCGGCCTGCAGGCCGGCGGCGTCATCGCCACCGCCAAGCACTTCCCCGGCCACGGCGACACCGACGCCGACAGCCACCACGCCCTGCCCCTGATCGCGCACCCCCGCGGCCGCCTCGACTCCCTGGAGCTTTATCCGTTCCAGCGGTTGATGGAGGAGGGGCTCAGCGCCATCATGGTGGCCCACCTGGAGGTGCCCGCGCTCGACAGCACCCCCGGCCTGCCCAGCACCCTTAGCCGGCCCGTGGTGAACGAACTCCTCGAACGTGAGCTCGGCTTCCAAGGGCTCGTGTTCACCGATGCACTGAACATGAAGGGCGTGGCCAACGCCGACAAGCCCGGCGAGATCGAGCTGCGCGCGCTGCTCGCGGGCAATGATGTGCTGCTCTTCCCGCAGGACCCGGTGAAGGCGATCGACCGCATCCAACAGGCCGTGGACAGCGGACTCGTGCCACGCGAGCTCATCGATCACAAATGCCGCAAGGTGCTCCGCGCCAAACGGTGGGCCGGCCTGCACCAACGACCCGCCGTCCGCACCGAAGGGCTTGCGGACGACCTCAATACCCCTGCGGCCCGTGTGCTCCGTCGAACGCTGTTCGGTCAGGCCCTTACCGCGTTGCGCTCCCGCGATGGGCTGCTGCCCATCGCCGATCCCGGTGGACTCCGCATCGCCGCCCTTGCCTTCGGCGATACGGCGGGCAACGGCTTCCACCGCCTCCTGGCCCGCCACGCGCGCATCACCAGCATCGGAGTGCCCAAGGAGCTGCACCGCGACAGCCTGGCCGGCCTCCTCCGGAAGCTGGAGGGCCACGACCTGGTGATCGCTTCCGTGCACCGCACGAGCTACCGGGTGGACAAGGACTTCGGCGCGCCCGACCGCGTGTTCGAGGTGCTGCAGCAGGTGCAGCGGCGCCACCGCACGGTGCTCGCCTGGTTCGGCAATCCGTACCGCCTCACCCGCGCCTACGGCAGCAGCGAGCTGGACGGCCTGCTGGTGGGCTATGAGGACGACCCCGATGTGCATGATCTCTGCGCCCAGACCCTTTTCGGCGCGCTTTCCGTGGGAGGTGCCCTGCCCGTGACCGCCTCTGCCCAGTTCGAAGCGGGAAACGGGCTGAACTGGGAGGCCTTACCCGGCCGCACCGTCTACGGGCTTCCCGAGGAAGCCGGCCTTCGGACCTCAGACCTCAACGGCATCGACGCCATCGTGGAGGAGGGCATCGCCGCCAAGGCCTTCCCCGGCGCCCAGGTGCTCGTGGCCGTGGACGGCCGCGTGGTGTGGGACAAGGCGTACGGAAAGCCCACCTACGACAGCAAGCGTGGCGTGCGCACGGACGACCTCTACGACCTGGCCAGCATCACCAAGGTGGCCGCCACCACGCTGGCCGTGATGAAGCTCGTGGATGAAGGCCGTCTCGACCTGGACAGCGACCTGGGCACGTATCTCGCCGAGCTCCACGGCCCGTACGAAGCACATGCGCGTCTCGGCCTGCGCGAGGTGCTCACCCATCAGGCCGGGCTGCGCGATTGGGTGCCCTTTCATCAACGCCTGCTGACGAACAAGGAACCCCGTCCCGGCGTGGTGGCCGAGAAGGCGGACAGCGCGCATGCCCTGCGCGTGGCCGAACGCACCTACATCAGCGCCGCCTACCGCGACAGCCTCCTGGTGTGGATCCTGCGCACACCGATCAACCCGGTGAAGGAGTACAAGTACAGCGACCTCGGCCTGTTGCTCATCCAGCGCGTGGTGGAGCGCGTGGCGGGCACTTCCCTCGACCGGTACGTGGACTCGGTGTTCTATCGTCCGCTGGCGCTGGACCGGCTCGGATACACACCGCTGCAGCGTGTGCCGCGCCGACGGATCGCCCCCACGGAGTACGACCCCGAGTTCCGCAGGCAGCAGGTGTGGGGTGACGTGCACGATCCCACGGCGGCGCTGCTGGGCGGGGTGGCGGGACATGCGGGGCTCTTCGGCAATGCCGAGGACCTGTTCGTGGTGTTCCAATTGCTGCTCAACAAAGGCGTGTACAACGGCCGGCGCTACCTCAGCGAGGCGGTGGTGGCGGAGTTCACGCGCTGCCAGTTCTGCGCCCCGGAGCCGAAGGCCGGGGAGAACCGCCGCGGGCTGGGCTTCGACAAACCCGTGCGTGGAAAGGGTGGCCCCACCTGCACCTGTGTCAGTTATGCCAGCTTCGGTCACACGGGCTTCACCGGCACCATGGCCTGGGCCGATCCCGAGCAGGGCATCGTGTACATCTTCCTCAGCAATCGGGTCTATCCCACAGCGGCCAACAAGGCCCTGTCGGACCTGAACATCCGCACCCGGATCCAGCAGGTGGTGCATGACGCAGCAGCGGCCCGACCGCGTTGAGCCTCAGCCCACGATCCGCCCGTCGTCCATCACGATGTTGCGGTCCGTGCGCGCCGCGAAGTCGGGGTCGTGCGTCACGATGAGCAGGCTGCGCTTGTGCTCGGAGGCGATGTGCTGGAAGATGCCGAAGACGATCTCGGCGTTGCGCTTGTCGAGGTTGCCGGTGGGCTCGTCGCCCATGATGATGAGCGGGTCGTTGATGAGCGCACGGGCGATGGCCACACGCTGCTTCTGCCCGCCGCTGAGCTGGTTGGCCATCTTGCCCGCCTGGTCCGCCATCTCGAGCTCCTTCAGCCGGGCCATGGCGTCGGCCTCCACCTCCGCAGCGCTCTTGCGGCCCAGCTTCAGCCCCGGCAGCATCACGTTGTGCAGCACGCTGAACTCCGGCAGCAGGTAGTGGAACTGGAACACGAAGCCGATCTTTTCGTTGCGGATCGCGGCGAGCCGTTCACCGCTCAGCCCCTGCGTGCGTTCCCCATCGATCACCACGTCGCCCTGGTAGTCGGTGTCCATGGTGCTGAGGATGTAGAGCAGCGTGCTCTTACCGCAACCGCTCTTGCCCGTGATGCTCACGAACTCGCCGTGCCGCACGCTGAACGACACGTCCCGCAGCACGGGCACGGTCACGGGGTCGTGGAAGGACTTGTTCACCTTCTCCACCTCGAGGATGTTCGTGTTCGCGCTCATTTTCCGCGGATGATCTCCACCGGGTCCACCTGTGCGGCCTTGCGCGCCGGGAACCAGCCCGCGATCCAGGTGGTGAGCAGGGCGAAGCTCACGGCGATGATGTAGTACTTCGGGTTGTAATCGATGGGAAAGGTCTTCGTGGTGGGCAGCGCCGCGGTCTCGAAGGGCACGTTGTCGATCACGGTCTGCATGGTGAAGCCGCCCAGCAGTCCGGTGACGCCGCCCACCAGCCCGATGATCATGCTCAGCAGCAGGAAGATCCGGCGCACGTCGCTGCCGCTGAAGCCCGTGGCCTTCAGGATGGCGATGGCGTCGAGCTTCTCGTAGATCATCATGTTCAGGATGTTGTAGATGCCGAAGCCGGCCACGATGAGCAGCACCACGCCCACGGCGTAGCTGATGATGCTGCGCACATCGCTGCCGGTCTCGAATTGCGCGTTCGCTGACTGCACGTCCACCGCGTCCACCTTGAAGCGCGCGGCGAGTTCCTTCGCCATGGCGGGAGCGGCGGTGAGGTCGTGCAGCTTCAGGTTGATGTCGGTGTAGTAGCTGCCGGGCCGCGCGAGCAGCTTCTGCACGGTCTTGATGTTGGCGTAGCACTGCACCTTGTCGTAGTCGGCGATGCCGCTCTGGAAGATGCCCACCACGCGCAGCAGGGCGCGGTCGCCGGTGGCGGTGGTCACCTGCACCGTTTCGCCGATGCCGGCCGCCATCATGTCCGCCAGCCCCTTGCCGAGCACGATGGTGTTGTTGCCCGTGGCCAGGTCATGCGGATCGCCCTGGGTGAGGTAGTCGGCGAAGCGGTAATAGCGGATCTCCTGCACCACGTCGATGCCGTTCACCTGGCCGTTGAGGTCCACCGTGCCCACGTTGAAGAAGACCTGCGCCACCAGCCGCGGCGAAACGGCCATCACGCGCGGGTCCCGCTCCATGGCCTGCATGATGGCCTCGGCGTTGCGCAACCGCGGCAGGTCGTCCTTGGGCTTCACCGAGCGCACGAAGTGGTGCTTCGTGGTGTCGCCATCGGCCACCTGCATGGGCTGCTTCGGCGAGGCCTGCAGTTCGTTGTAAAGGCGCACATGCGGCGTGCGGTTCAGGATCAGGCCGTCGAGCAGGTCGTTCAGCCCGTTCATGAAACCGAGCAGCGCCACGAACATGGTGATGCTGAACATGACGCCCACGGCCGCCACGATGCTCTGCCGCAGCTTGGCACGCAGCAGGGTGAGGGCGATGGAGAGCAGCAGCTTCATGCCCTAGTGCCGGGGTGGAACGGGGGTAAGGTGCGAGGGTGGAATGGTGCGAAGGACCGACGCACGGCGGAGTATCTGACATGGAGCAGCGTTCCGGTCGGCCGGTCCATCGTTTCCCTCCGATCGGCGGTCCCTCGCATGGGCATCACGGCTTGACCAGTTCCGTAACGGCGGTGATGCCTTCGAGGATCTCCACTTTCTCCAGGTCGCGCGCACCGGTGCGCACCTGCACACGTTCGTCCGGAGCGGTGAGCACGTAGTCGCCGGGCAGCAGGTACGCGGCGGGGATGGTGAGCGCGTTCTCCTTGGTGCGCAGCACGATGTTGGCCTCGGCGGTGAGGTTGGGATAGAGCTGCGCCGGTCGCTGCTTGAAGTGCGCCTCCACCTTGAAGGTGCGCGAGCGCGGGTCCATCAGCGGGATGATGCGCGTGACCTCGGCCTCGAAGGCGGTGCCGTCGTAGCTGTCGAGCGTGATGAAGGTCCGCTGCCCGGGCTTCACCAGGCGGATGTCGTACTCGTCGACCTCCAGCTCCAGGTACAGGTCGGTGGCACTGCCTACCACGGCAATGGCCTTTTGCGGTGTGGCGAGTTCGCCGGGTTCCACCAGCAGGTCGTACACCACCCCGGCGATGAGGCTGCGCGGCGTGCGATCGTCGCTGCCCGCGGTGCTGATGGCGGCGTTGTTGCGGGCCACCTCCAGCTCCGTGCGCAGGCGATCG
>Ga0138256_10001195_pt1 | contig 28033 bp, 17 predicted proteins | sample KNB2016incub_MG_FD_105486 | JGI IMG/M metagenome (GOLD analysis project Ga0138256, IMG submission 105486) | Active sludge microbial communities from wastewater in Klosterneuburg, Austria - KNB2014incub_MG | ecosystem: Engineered > WWTP > Activated sludge > Unclassified | place: Austria...
ATATTTGTAGCCTTTCACATGACACATATCCGGATGATTAAAATATTCAGCACATTTTTATTGATCGCCTGTACTTCCATCTTATCTGGTCAGGATGCCCGCCTGGCAGAGCAATATTTTCAAGATGGTGAGTATGAGAAAGCAGGTATCTTATTTGCCAAGCTTTTAGATCAAAACAAAAATCAAAATTATTATTTCAACCGGCTGACTGACTGCCTGATCTACCAGGACAAGACGGCCGAAGCAGAAACTTTGGTTAAAAAACAATTAAAGTCTTTCCCTGATGAAGCGGGTAATTATGTGGTGTACGGCAATCTGCTGGACAAGATGGGGCAACCTGATGCGGCTGCGGAGCAATATAAAAAGGCGATAGACAAACTGCCAAATGACCGATCCAAGATCACCAGCCTGGCAGGCAATTTTATCAATATGTCTAAATTTGATTTTGCCATCGCTGCTTATGAGAAAGGCATGAAAGTGTTTAATGACAAAAACATGTTTCCCTACCTGTTGGCAGACATGTATCGACGCAAAGACGATGTACCCAAAATGATCGAGTACTACCTGATCAGCCTCGATGCCGATCCTCAACGTGATGTGACGATCGAATCTATCTTTCAGCGCACTTTCCAACCCTCAGATTACCTGGAGCTGCAAAAACAACTGTATGCAGCCATACAGGGTGCTCCAAGGGCGATACACTTTGCAGAAATGTTGCAATGGGCTATGTTACAATCACGTGATTACCTGGGAGCTCTCCGCCAGGCACGGGCACTCGACAAAATGCTGGATGAGAATGGATCCCGGATATATCAGATCGGTCAGATTGCCAAATCAGCCAATGAATGGGATGCAGCCGTAAAAGCTTTTGAATACATCACCAAGGAGAAGGGACCGCAGAACTCGTTTTATGTCGAAGCCAAAAAAGATGCACTGGCCTGTAAAAGAAATAAAATAAAACTATCAGCCAGCCCGACGACTATGGATGAACTCAAAGTCCTGGAGCAGGATTATGAATCTTTTATCCAGGAGTTTGGTAAAAATAGGGCGAGCAGTGTCCTCATCATTGAATATGCTGAATTGGTGGCACTGCATCTCAATAATATTCCCAAAGCGATTGCTATCCTGGATGAATTGATCCACCTGCCTAATATACCCCGGCCTGCAGCGGCTCAAGCCAAGCTCAACTTAGGTGATTATTACTTAGTACAAGGTGAAATCTGGGAAGCAACCCTCTTATATTCTCAAGTAGACAAAGCTTTTAAAGAAGATCAGCTGGGTGAAGAAGCAAGGTTTCGCAATGCACGGTTGACTTATTTTAATGGCGATTTTGAATGGGCTCAAAAACAATTTGATATTTTAAAATCGGCCACTTCGAGGTTCATCAGCAACGATGCTATCGATCTCTCTGTATTCATCCTGGACAATATGGCTGGAGATAGCGTCTCGGTACCGTTGCAATATTATGCACAAGCAGAACTATTGGGTTTTCAAAACAAACATCAGGCAGCCCTGGAAAAACTGGATTCGATCGTATTTCTGTTTCCCAATCATGACATCGTAGATGATGTATTGTATCTGCGAGCAAAAATATATAGCCAGCTAAAACAGTGGGATCAAGCCATACCGATCTATCAGACCATCATCGAAAAATACAAAGAAGGTATCCGCTGTGACAATGCACTCTTCGAGCTGGCAGAGATCTATGACTTTAAACTCAATGAAAAGGAAAAGGCCAAATCACTGTATGAGACGCTGTTCATGGATTTTTCCAACAGCACTTTTGCAGTAGAAGCACGAAAAAGATTTAGGGTTTTACGTGGAGATAAGATCCAGTGAATAAGGAATTTAAACCTGTAAAAAAATCAGGCATTATTCTTCCAGGTGATCAAATTCATTGGCCATCGCATACTTACCAAACAAAAATAGTCCGGCACAGATCGGGATGAATACAATGAGGATGATCACCCATTGAAGCAAAGTATTGGTCCTCGGAATGCCCTCCGCCGCCAGGTTGACTTTGAGATAAGCCTGGTATACCATGAATATCACCAGGACTGGTGACAGCAACATCCAAACTATACCGAGTGATTGTTTTAATTTATTCACAACATTAAAATTGGGTAATTATTCTGGAATGACCAAATCGGATCCTGTTCTTTTTATAAATATTCGATCTTGACCAGGTTGAGTCGCAGGCTTCGTTGAGAAGGTACTACAAAGGCATTGGAGGAGATTTGTATGGCATCTTTAAACCTGAGTTGAAGCCGTACATATTCGGTACTAAGGACACTTTTCCGCTGATATTGACCATCAGACTGTACTACATATTCGCTCACAGTATTTTCGGAGCTGATCTCATCGTTATACACCAGTCTTAGGCGGGAGGGATTTTTGAAAAGGAAGAAGGAAGAAAATACACCATCATCATCGTGTGAATATTGTTTTTTGTGCAATACTTCTGACCAGTCCAGGTTACCATTGCCATCTACCGCAAAGACCGCCATGTCTTCGTAATAAAAATCTACCATCATAGGTGATCTTAATCCATAGGGGTTGCCGCCGATACTGCGAGTACCTGCGCCATAAGATGCGCGCCGTTCATATTCTTTTTTGATCTCAGTGATGAGCAAAGCGCCACCATCCTGTTTGAGAGCGATATCACTGACTACCAGTTGACTGAATTCGTTTTTGTCTTTTGACCTGCGGGTGATCTCATCGTCAAACCTGGTTTCAAATGGAAAGGTCGTAACTCTCTCATTAACTCCCTGCATCAGGTCATGTTTGATATAATAGATGCCTTCTGCCCGATTCAGATTTTTTTGAGTATAGATGCCTCCACCTACCAGTTGTTGATTGACATTATCAAAAATAAATTTGCTATGAAAGCTTACAAACCTGTATACGGGGATGTAAAATATTTTGTTTGGTTCATTGTTAGAAAAAAAACGATGTACTTCAAACAGGTGTTTGTCTTTCTTAGTGCGAAAATTGTTTTTCTCAAATATCACCAACATGTCCCCTTCATTGGTGACAAGCAAACTTCTAAAATCATCCCGAAGGTCCGTTTCTTTAAAAATAATCTTGCGATCAAAAATGGTTTTTCGGGTATTGACATCGTAAAGGATCGTCTGCATCTCGTGATCGTGCTCGGTCGTAAAAAATATCATTTTAGACCTATCTTCTGATTTGGCAAATTTTACAGTGGGGTTGAGTAATATGTCTTCAAATACTTTGATGGTATCCGAACTGACGAGGCTACAATCCTGATCAAACTGATCTGCCTGGATGTAGTACTTGCCGCGATGTCTGAATCCATAAAATATAAAAAAAGAAGTGGGTGTGGGCAAGGAGGACAATAGCGCACAGTTCTTATCTGCCAGAACGATCTCCTGCTCGACCTTAAACTTAAGATCTTGGTCATAGATGCGGGCTTCATACTTGTTGCCCCGATCTCTAAAGAGGACAAAATGACTATCGATCTTACCTACCAGGTCATAGGACAGGTCATTTCTCAGAGTGACTTCTTCAGAAACGGTGACTTTTTGAGCATGCAGGGCCATCGTACAAAACAAGGATAGCACAGCCATACATAATGGCTTTAATGGATGCAAGCTATAAATCTCAATATTGCTTAAAACTTTCATCATGGTCGGAGTAACCAAAGGTAAATGAAAATTTGGAGGAAGGTGATGAAAGAATTCGGCACTGGACAGAGAGCTTCTCAATGGGCAAAATCCAGATCATAATTGACCATTCTCTCCCTGGGAGGATTAAAATAGCCAAATTTTAGATCCGGATATCGCAACCTCAACCGCATCATCAGGGGCAAGATACCGATCATCTCTTCTTCAGGAGCTATATGGAGTTTGTTGAGATAAAAATCGGGGTCAATATTAAAATTGCGCCATTGAATCATATGCAGCCGGGTATAGTCTATGAGTTCACAAAGGGCTTCGTATTCTGCTTCCGTATCGGTCACTCCAGGAAAAACAAAATAATTGATAGAGGCCCAACCCCCATGATCCCGGACGATCTTGAGGCTTTCTACAATGTCTCTGAACTGATAATTATTAGGAAGGTAATAATTGGTGTATAAGGAGGCCTGAGCAGAATTCATGGAGACGCGAATAGAATTGAGCCCGGCTTCGCAGAGGATTTTTACAGCATCTGGTTTGCTGCCATTGGTATTGATATTAATAGATCCTTTGTCCGTAAATTTTCTAATTCTGATGATCGATTCTTTGATCGTTTCCCACATAAGCAAGGGCTCTCCTTCACATCCCTGGCCAAAACTGACGATGGGGTAAGGAGCAGATTCGAGGTGAGGTACAGTGTACTCTACGACTTCGTCGGCACTGGGCTTGAAGTCGAGCCGATCATGGGAAGATTGGAATACTTCCGTCTCAGGTATGAAGGAGATACAGCCCAGACAGTTAGCATTGCAAGCGGGTGAGATTGGGATCGGGCACTCCCATCGTCCGAGAAAAAAATTTCTTGCCGCCGGACAACAATATCGTTCGGCACAGTTTTCTGCGAGGTGTTTTACCAATCTATTGTGTGGATAGGCAGCAGTCAGTTTTTCGATCCCTGCTTCAATCATAGCATCGTCATATCCCGCAGCCTCTTGCCTGATGTCCTGCTCGATCCGCGTAGCGGCGACATAGATTTTTCCTCCTGCCCATCCCACGGCACTGTAACAATATAAAGGTAGTGGAGTCGCTTCAGGCAAGGTGACATAAGGGACCAGTCTCAAAACTGTATAGGCAGGGGGCACAAATGCAGATACTGCCCTGCCTTTTTCACAAACCCTTACTTCACCTGTTTTTACATCGATACCTATAGCCTGGCGGTCGGGCAGGGTGTAGAGGGTACCCCCATTCGGGATTTCTATCCATTCTTCCAGCGGAACATCCAGGGCATCCCAACCGGATCTGCCCAAAGCATACAGTGTGCGATCTTCAAAAGTATTCCCTTGAGGATCTGCATATAGGAGATAAGGAGATTTTTTTAGTATCAAAACCCTGCAAAGGTAGGCATAGAATGTAGTCCATCCATCAAAATTTACTTTATCAATGTATCAAAGCAAGTATATCCGGGTCTGGTTCGATATGGTTCATTTGAATCATGATGTCATCATATTGGCTTCGTATACGGTTGCTCATGGGTTTGATCGTATATTTTTTGGGATTTGGCAGGGCTGCTGCGATCATCGCCGCTTCAGCCCTACTCAACTCCAGTGCATTTTTATTAAAATATTGTTTTGCAGCTGCCTGGACACCAAATATGCCCGGACCGGTCTCGATTACATTGAGATACCGGCAGAGAATGGTCTTTTTACTCCAAAAAGTCTCTATCATGAAGGTAAAATAGACTTCGAGGCCTTTTCTGATAAAATTGCGGCTTTGCCATAAAAAAACATTTTTGGCAGTTTGTTGACTGATGGTACTGGCTCCCCTGGTCTTGCCGGGCCTGCGCTTATTGTATTTGAGGGCAAGTTTGATGGCTTTGACATCAAATCCATCATGGTCGGTAAAAAGTTGATCTTCACTGGCCAAAACAGCGAGTTTCATGTGAGGACTTATCAGGTCATAATCAACATAGTCTCGTCTCATACCATATCCACCCAGTATACTTCCAAGTTGAGTGAGCGTTATGGGCGGATTGACCATTGAAAAGACCACTAATGCAACCCACTGCAATAAATATAAGACCATAAAGACTTTGGATCCTACACCTACTACTCTGTGGATTGACTGGACTTTATCCAACCATTTGAAATAAATGATCAATATAAGGATGACGACCAGGCTGGCTAGCCCTGTCCTGGCTAATAGAGGAGAAATATCCTCCCATCGTTCTTTGAGCTCACCGGCATAAATCCACAGAAAGAGGATCAATTGTGAAATCAGAAGTAGCGCCATTAATTTCCGTAGCCGACTCCATATACGGGAATCCCCAAGCTTGAAGTTTGAAAGCAGGCGTAGCAACTGCCCTGGAAATGAGAAGTGATCCAATCCGATGTTATTAATTATTATTCAACATCAAATCTAGACAAGCATTTTACATCCTACAAGTGGATTTCACGTTTTGAAGAATATATTCTCCCTATGTCCTAATTTTAAATTTTGGCTTCCTAAAAGTTAATTATATCTATGGCTTGGTACATTCTTTGATTATAAAACATTCAATATAAAACAGATTCATGGCTACATTACACAATATCTACTGGTGGAACCTCGAAAACCTCTTCGATGTACAAAACTCACCCCGCCGTCCTGATTGGTTACAAAAAGAATTAAAATCAGAGCTCAAAAACTGGGACGAGGCCTTACTGGACAAAAAGATCGCCAACCTATGCTCTGTGATCAAAAAATTTAATCAGGGCCTAGGTCCCGATATCCTGGGAGTCTGTGAGATCGAAAATGAGTTTGTTGTAAAAAAATTAATGGACAGGGTGGGCCAGGAACTCAACCGTTCCTACAAAGTGCTGCACAAAGACACGAAGGATCAGCGGGGCATCGATATCTCGATTATTTATGACCAGGACAAATATCATGATGATGGGAGGATATTTACCCTGGAGATCATGAAACGATCGTATACCCGTGATTTATTCCAGGTCAATCTGACGACTACGGCAGGCAATAATGAGCTAATATTGATTGGTAATCACTGGCCGTCCCGATTAGGCGGCAAGTTTGAGTCCGAGCCATATCGAATGATGGTCGGCGAAATTTTGAGCTATTGGGTCACACGGATCCATGAGATCAAATTGGAGGAGCTTGGCGAAGAAAATCCTGCGATCATCGTGATGGGAGATTTTAATGATCAGCCATATGACAGGTCTATTACCAATTACCTCAACAGCACTTCCAATCTTGAAAGGGTCAAAAATGCCAGAACCCCGGTACTGTTTAATACTATGTTTCCATTCCTGAATGGGAAGCTGGGTACACATGTATTTGGCAATGAGATCAATATCCTGGATCAATTTATCGTGTCTAAATCTCTGACATTTGAATCTGCCAATTATCCATTTCAGTTTATTTCCAGCAAAATTATTGACTATCCTGAGTTGGTCAGGGGGGATTACAACACGCCTATTCGTTTTTCGAGGCCATCGTCTTCAGATTTTAATTCTAATGGGTTTAGTGATCATTTGCCTATTGAGTTGATCATTAAGGAAAGGTGATTAAAGTGGTATTTCAGATCGGCGACCACAATCGCAGGTGTAGAAAAAATGGAAAACTCCATCTAAAGCATGAAAATGCAGCACTTCTGCTTTTGAAGTCTCCCCAAGGCGGCAAACGAGGATAGATTACCCTATATTTATGTCGATGAAACCTTATTTGAAGCACATATTCCTCCTGGCGCTCATTTTCCACAATGGCGATTTCCTGGGGGCGCAGAAACAGAGGCCTCCGGTTAAAGTGATATTTGATACCGATATGGGTCCGGATTATGATGATGTGGGTGCAATCACTTTATTGCATGCCCTGGCTGCCAATGGAGAATGTGAGATCCTGGCTACCGTAGCGAGTGATGGCTATCCGTTTATAGCACCTACCCTGGAGGTATTTAACCGTTATTTTAAGAAACCGGATATCCCTATTGGGGTGCCGGATACTTCTGCTCCGGATTTTTCATGCCCCAATCATTGGAACGATTCATTGGTCGCCCGCTATCTGCCCCAGCCTAAGACCAATCAGAATTATCCTTCGGCAGTCGAGGTTTATCGCAGGACGCTGGCTGGTCAAAAGGATCAGAGTGTGGTGATCGTCACGGTCGGTTTTTTATCTAACTTGTCTGCATTGTTACAGTCTATGCCAGATCGATTCAGTACATTGAGCGGTCGTGACCTGGTGGCAAGGAAGGTGAAAAAATGGGTCGCCATGGCGGGTGGTTTCCCTCAAGGCAATGAATTTAACATCAATCAACATGCCAGTGCCTCTGCCTATACCATTTCTAATTGGCCGACCCCCATTTTATTCAGTGGTTTTGAGATTGGGGTAAAGATCATGACCGGCCATAAGGTTGCCACACAAGGATCACCTGAAAGTCCTGTGAGGTGGGCTACAGCGTATTGTTTGTCTAATTATGAGCATAAAACTTCACAAAACCGCAATAGCTGGGATCAGACAGCAGTGTTATGTGCTATCCGGGATCCTGAGAAATATTTTTATGTCATCAATAATGGCACCATGGTGTGTCAAGAGGATGGAACCAATACCTGGAACCCTGATCAAAACTCCCGGCATTCCTTTTTAGTCCACAAATTTCCTTATGAGGTGATTGCTACTCAGATAGAGGCACTTATGCTCTATGAACCAAATTGATACAATCATTTTAATCAGGTCGTGAACTTCACACAGATATTTGTTGGAGTATTCTTAGAGCTTTTTTTAGTTAAAATAAAAAAGGGATAAACACGATAATTTAAATATTGGTCATTTATAAACTCTGGAGCTTTCTTTTTACCTTTGCAACAAATTTATTGAATACAATCAAATGGATATTTTTGAACGAATCAGAGCGAATATGGGTCCGCTCGGCCAGTATGCTGAAATAGCGGAGGGGTATTATATTTTTCCAAAACTCACTGGTGAGATTGGATCTCGCATGATGTTTAATGGCAAAGAGGTGATCTGTTGGAGTATTAACAACTACCTGGGTCTGGCCAATCATCCCGAAGTGCGCAAAGCCGATGCTGAATCTGCTGCTGAATGGGGCATGGCTTACCCGATGGGTGCAAGGCTAATGACGGGTGAAACGGCCCAACATATTCAATTAGAAACCGAACTGGCGCATTATGTCCATAAAGAAGCCGGTTGTTTGCTCAATTTTGGATATCAAGGCATGGTATCTTGTATTGATTCGTTGGTTTCGAGAAGAGATGTGATTGTCTATGATGCTGAAAGTCATGGCTGTATCATCGATGGTGTGCGACTGCACATGGGCAAGCGCATCGCCTTTGAGCACAATAATATGGAGAGTTTTGAAAAACAATTGATTCGTGCTGTAAAATTGACTGAAGAAAGTGGTGGATCAGTCTTAGTTATCTCCGAAGGTGTATTTGGGATGCGAGGTGATCAGGGCAAACTCAAAGAAATAGCAGCTTTTAAATCTAAATACCCTTTCCGCTTTTTAGTAGATGATGCTCATGCTTTTGGAACACTAGGTCCAAATGGTGAAGGAGCTGGTGTAGAACAAGGTTGTCAGGACGATATCGATATATATTTTGGCACCTTTGCCAAATCTTTTGCCTCTATCGGTGCCTTTATAGCCGGGCCAAAAGACATCGTGACCTTCCTGAGGTACAATATGAGGTCCCAGGTCTTTGCAAAGTCACTGCCCATGCCCCTGGTGATTGGAGGACTCAAAAGGCTCGAATTGATGAAAAATCATCCTGAACTGAAAGAAGCCCTCTGGAAAAATGTAAACTCACTACAAAGTGGACTCCGGGAAGCAGGTTTTGATATAGGTACTACCAATAGTCCGGTGACCCCTGTATTTCTTAAAGGCCATCCACAGGAAGCATCTCAGATGGTCCATGACCTCCGTGAAAATCATCGCATATTCTGTTCGATGGTGATCTATCCGATCATACCCAAAGGGGAAATCCTGCTTCGATTGATACCAACTGCGGTGCATACTCAGGATGATATTGATAAGACCTTAGAAGCACTCAAAATCGTCAATACAAAACTTCTAAACGGCGAGTACAGCACAGATATCATCAACCCCCTGATTGCACAAGAGGCTGTTGCTTAATTAGTTCAACATGCGACTTATAAACTTAGAATGGTAAAATTTTAAGCGATAAGCCTTAGCTTCTGGTGAACCCGGCTCACCGCTGGCTACCTGAACTTAAATTTATAAAAATGTTTGATGATCTGCAAAAAGTTAAACCATTTATGTCAAGCAGGAATTGAAGCCTAATTGAAAACATACTTTTCAATACGCTAACTTTTTATTATTTAGTTCAACATTAAAGTTCACTTTTGCTCCCAAAGCTTCAAATACCTTCATAATAGTTTCAAATCTTGCGTTCTTCACGCTATTTTCAATTTTTGAGATTTGAGCTTTTTGAACTCCAACAAGTTCTCCTAATTCTGCTTGTGTCATATTACGTTCTTGTCGAGCTTGTTTTATGGCTTCTCCTAATAAGTCAATTCTCAACTCATGCTCAAATGCTTCTCGCTTATCGGTTCCGCGTTTTCCAATGTGTTTGTTAATCATAGTATCAAGCGAAACGGTTTTAAATTTATCTGTTGCCATAATTATTTATTTTTTTGTCTTGTTTTCTAAATATTGTTTTCTGATTTCTTCCGCTTTATTAATTTCTTTTGGCGGTGTTTTCTGCGATTTCTTTAAAATTCCGTGTGTTGCAATAACAAAAGTTTCAATTTCGTTTGTTTTATCCCAAAATGCAAAAAGTCGATAAGCTTTACCGTTGTACAAAGTCCTAAATTCCCAAATAAAGGCATTCAATTTTTTGAAAAAGTCATTGTCAATGACGAATTGGGCCTTTTTGATGTTGAAATAGATTTTTTCTCTAGTTTTATCGTCAAGAAGTTCTAAAAACTCAATTGCTTCAGGCAATAATTCAATGTCAAAATTTGGATTCAATAACAGTTTTTGTCAAAGATACAAATTTCCCAATTGGGAAACGAGTGAATTCTAAAATTATTGAGGTTGAAATTTGATTTTATATAAATTTGCCTCTGGAGTCGGAAGACCTAATGTCTTGTTGCTACAACCTTCATAAATTGTCCAGCGGAGCTCTACTCCAGCCTCTAATATAAGCGTAGCATAGGAGTGTCTTTGTATTTGTACAAAAGCGCATCTCCATCCGGACCTTCGACTAACCATTATAGGGCCAATCAGACTTTTAAAGTATTCTCAGACCAAGCACTCTTACCTGGCAGTACACCCTATTTAGCAGTCATTCATATACTGGCAACTTGTGAAAACCAGGTGTATACATTTACTATATTCTCGAGTATACCTGACTTTCAATGCAATAATCAGCGGATCTGGAAACGATTAAATCTATTCCAAAATGGGTGATTAACATCTTGTACATCAATTTGGTATCAAATTTTTTAAACTAATCTTTCCGCAAAGAATTTCTTTTTCGTTTATTACTTTGGTTTGCGCCACGCTGTTGTTTCCTGAAACTTTATAAAAGTTAAAAGCTCTTTGGTGCCTTCATAAATATAGTTAATATTTTCTTTCAAAAGAATTACCATTGAAACGATACACACCATTGGGACCTCCGCCAAACCACAATTCACCCGTTTTGCTTTTGTAAATAATCCAAATAAGGTCACCATTGAGACCATCTTTTTTTGTAAAATTTTTCACGGAATTACCAGCGTCCGCAGACGCGTCATATCTCCATACACCAGATTCTGCAGTTCCAAACCAAATATTTCCTGAATCATCCTCTCCAATGGAAAAAACTCTCTCAAGCGAATTGCCTTTGGTATCCTCCTTTTTCAATTTTTGTTGCTCTGTGAAATTGATTATTTCTTTTCCATCATATTTAAAAACACCAATTCCATTATTGCCAATCCAAAGATTTCCTTTGCGATCTTCCATCATACTGCGGATATGCAGATGACCTGTTTCATCATTTAATCCCAAAGAAGCATCGTTTATTATTTTAAAATCTGAACCATTATAACCAATCAATGCGCCATAAGTTCCAAGCCAAAGCGCTCCATTTTTACTTTTGACAAAAGGTGTTGAAATTGAATAGTGATTCTCTTGCCCTAATTTTGTTTTAACAGGAAGTGTGCGATATGAAAGTTTTTTACCGTCATATTGATACACCCCTGGATTCCCTTCGAGTCTGTTGTAGCCAGCCGTTTCATCACCTTTAAACCAAAGGTCATTATCAGTTAATTTCCATTCGTTTATTGAATCATAATTTCTTTCTTTGTAAACAGTTGTTTTTTGCCCATCATAATTACTTAGTCCTTGCCCACATTCGAACCAAATGATGCCGTTTTTATCTTCATAAATACTCCTTACTTGATTGTTACTTAACCCGTTTTCCGTTGTGAAATATTGGAGCTCTCCCTTATGAAGTAAACACACTCCTTCGTTATAACTACCAAACCAAATATTTCCTTTGCTATCTTCTAAAATTGAACGAACTCCTGTTGTGTATTTCAACAAATTAGTGTCAGTTTGATTCTGTACTAGCTGATTTTCCTTATTTGATTGACTTTGATTTTGTGCTCCGCAGGAAGTGCAGAAGACAAACATCCAGAATAAATCATATACGTGCATGTATTTCATAATTTTTTTATTGATCCTGTAATGAAAGTATCTCGCTAGCCTTTTTGATGGCTGAAGGGCCAACCTCCGCGTTCTAGAAATATTCAAAATCATTTTTAAAATTTTTACTTAGACCGGCGAAATTACTTTGATATTTTCCAGAATGAGTGACTTAGATTGTGAAAAGAAGTGTAAACTTTGTAAAATAATATCTTTACAATTTGCTTTTTAGAAAAAATATCCTGTCTGGGAAGCGTAAATACCTGTACGGATTGTCCCCTACTCATGTGTACCCATTTAATCAGCGTGGCCTTCAGTATGCTGTCAGTGACGATTTTGATTTCTCCAGGAGGGAAGTTATATTCGCCGGATCGGACATGAAAAATAATTACAGTCTGGCGATAGTATATCACGGGCACTTCCAGAAAAAAAGTTCACAAAAATAAATACCAGGTCAGTTTTGAGAATGCTTTTACTTTTCAACCCGACCTCCTGGTGAATACTACCCAGCGTTTGTTGGACAAAGATAGTGCTGGAATCTACTCCAAAATGGGTGATTAACATCTTTACATCACTTTGGCATCAACTTGCACTTAATATGAACGGCTTGGAAAAGATCTCTAACTTACTTTTGCATCTTTCAATAAATAATATATGTATGAAATTCAATTTACTAATTTATCTTGTAAGTTTGTCCTTTTGCCTTCAAGCTCAATTATTGACTCCTTCTGCCGGAGGCAATAGAAAAGCATCTGTATCAGAAAGGATCGGCATCACTGATGTCGGGATTCATTATGACCGACCCGGGGTCAAAGGGCGGGAAGGCCAGATCTGGGGCAAAGTAGTGCATTACGGTTTTGATGATCTGGATTATGGCACTAGCAAAGCCGCCCCCTGGAGAGCCGGAGCCAATGAAAATACCACGATAGAGTTTAGCACTGCAGTCACTGTGGAAGGAATGACCTTGCCAGCAGGTAAATATGGGTTTTTTATAGCCATGGGACCTGATACAGCGACTTTGATTTTTTCAAATTTTAATACTGCCTGGGGCAGCTTCTTTTATGATCCCAAAGATGATGCACTGAGAGTAAAAGTGCCTGTGAAAAAATCTCCTGAAAGTGTTGAATGGCTTAAATATGAATTTGAAAATGAAACGAATAACAGTGCTGACATCGTCATGAGATGGGAAAAGATAGCTATCCCTTTTAAACTGACTGTCGATCTACAACAAACCCAGATCGCTGAGTATCGTAGGTCTTTTAATTCAGGGAACTTTCACCGCTACTGGCAGAATATGTACAATGCTGCCAATTATTGCCTGGTGAATAATATAAATTTAGAGGAAGGACTTAGTTGGGCTGATAGGTCGGTCAATACTTATTTTGGGGAAGCGAATTTTCTAACCTTGACTACATATGCAGGGCTGCTCGAAAAAGCGGGCAGACAGCAGGAGGCGGACTCATTGATGAAAAAAGCGTTGCCAATGGGATCGCTACTTCAAATGAATTCTTATGGCAGGACCTTGCTACGCATGAAAAAATATCAGGCAGCATTCAATATATTTAAAATGAATTTTGATAAATATCCTAAAGACATTTACACCAATATTGGAATGGTTAAAGGATATGCAGCCATTGGTAATAAAACTGAAGCTATCAGGTTTGCAAAGGATGCAAAATCATTGGTACCTGATGAAAATACGAAGTCCTATCTGGATCAGTTTATACAATACATCCTTGAGGACAAAGACATTACCAATTTGTAATAAAAGTATTCTTCATAGATCTTCATTGTGGTGGTAAGATAAATGAATGGTCCTTATGTTTCAATTATAATAATAGTTTTTTGTATTTAAATCAATGTTGCATAAAACGCTTAATTCTCTTTTTTTAATGCGTCTTTATATTCCGGCCTTGTTTTCCACTGCTCTAGATAGGGTATATATTCAGGCAAAGTATTCCACAAAACATTGTATCCGTTTGGTTTGATAAGTCCTTTGGGATAATCCTTACCTGCTACACTTGCTTCAACAGATTGATTCCATATGTTGAATTTTTCGATCATTTGCCTGGCTATAACTTTTTCTGTGTCGATAATATCTTTCGTTTCGTTGGGGTCTTTTGCCAAATCATATAATTCAAATTTATTTTTGTTGATATCCAGAGAAATAAGTTTGTAATTATTATCTATGATGGCAGCTTTTCCTAAATGTCTGAATGGAATTGGTTTTGTTCTTGTTTTTAAATCTTTTTTAAAAAGTTTTTTAATGCTTGCTCCATCCATCGGTAAGACCATATCGGATTTTGGAAGATTAAGTATGTCTGCAATGGTTGGAAATATATCCATGGTTGATGCAGGATAATTAGTCACCAAACTTTGGTGTATACCAGCCGGCCATTCAATAATGCAAGGAACACGCAAACCGCCCTCGTATATTTGACTTTTATAGCCGCGGAGCCCTCCAACAGTTTCAGGTCCAAAATTGGGCAATCCTCCATTATCGCTATTAAACCAAACAAGGGTGTTTTCCTCGATTTTTAAGGATCGCAAACCACTTCTCAAATCCCCGATGCTGCTATCCATACTAACAAGTTCACCGTAATGGTTTTGAGCCTCTTTGGCCAGATCGTGAAATGGTTTTTTATCCTTTTCATCAGCTCGCCATGGTGCATGGGGACTTCCATACCAAATCACGATAAACAATGGCTTTTCGTTGTCTTTCTCCTTTTCAATAAATCGAAGGGCTTCGTTGACAATAATGTGCGACGATTCCCCTTTCATTTCCACAAATTCACCATTGTGGCTCATAATTGGATCGATGTCGAAAAAATTGGAAACTGATAACCATTCATCGAAACCAAATTTTCCGGGGTTTCTTTCATCACTTGCAAAAATAGGCACTCCGGGTCCTTTAAGGCCGCTGAGATGCCATTTCCCAAAATGTGCTGTTTTATAACCTGCTTTTTGCAGTGCCTGGGCAATGGTTTTTTCCTGGCTGCAAAGAGCATAACCAGCCGAATATACCCCTGTGCGATCATTTGAGCGTCCCGTTAAAACACTAGCCCGCGAAGGAGAGCAGACAGGCGCTCCGGCATAAAATCGATTGAATCGGATTCCGTTTTCAGACATTTTATCCAAATTGGGTGTTTTCAAGATGGGGTGATTATTATAACTCGTTTGTCCCCATCCCTGATCATCGGACATCACTAAAATAATATTTGGCCTTTTTGTTCCGTTGGCTGAAAGTGCCAGGTATCCAAATACGATCAGCGTAACAAGAATTGTAATTCGTTTCATTTTCAACTTTATAAATTATTGTTTGATGGTAACTTCATTTTAAAACCTCCTCTATATTTCCTTCAAAAAATGGCCATGTATCAAACAGCCTTTGTACTGGTTTGTAATTTACCATTTTAATCACCCAGGTATCTTTGGGTGAATCCAGATCATACTCAATTAGGTTTCCATTTGGATGTTTGAATTGCTTTTTCAATAGATTTTTATCATCATTATTTTGCTGAATCGCTCGTGCTACTTCCTCCGCGGAATTGCCCCTGGCAATAACCATTAAACCTAATTCTTTTTTGGAGAAGACAGCAAGAAATATGCCTTCTGATATAGAAAAATATTGCCACTCCTCCGATGTGAGTACTGCCAGTTTTCCTTCGGGAATGTGGACTGTACCCCTGGAGCAGGCAAAATCTTCATACACCCCCGTATTGTTCCAATCCATAAAATCCTCACCTGGTCCGTACATATGAAAAATTTCTTTCAGATTTTCAGCATCGTCATCTAAAAACAAAACAGTCGGTTTGGGCATAATCAGAGAGCGCCTGCCTTGATTGGCGCCTCCTGCAGAGAGCAAATAACTTTTGTCACCAGAACAAATCTCTGGACAGGAGTTATAACCGTGTCCTATCTTTACGAAATACGGGTTTGGTTTATTCAATGTCCATTCCATGATTTTATCTGAAGGACGATAAGGCAACATGGAAGGCCATAAAGCCATGTGTTCCCCTCTCGAAAGATCTATTTTTAATGAATCGTTGTAAAATCCAGCCCATACCATCAACATCACCGAATGATAATCGGAAACAATCTCTTTGCGAAAATCTTTTTTAAACCGTCTTCTGTAAGGCGGGAAATGTTTGAATTGGTAGCTGTTCAACGCATATTGCCAGTTAATTAGATCGAGGATTTTTGTCGCCATTTCTTTTATCCCCCCCTTGGCAAATGCATTTAGATTTAACAATGCAGAATAAGAATAACCCAGGTAGGGGTCAGCATTGAACTCATACATCCCAAAGGTGTAAACTTCTTTCAAATAATCATACAACCCCGCTTCAACTCCATTGTTTTTATTATCAAATTCAGGGGATTTATTACCGTTTTCCCATCGCCACTGATTTTTTAGATAGCGTGAGCTTTCTGCCATCAAAATATGATTTTCAGTGTCCTCCATCGGCAGCCCCGGGACATTCCTCTTAAATCCTGACCCCTCAATCGTGAGAATATTTTCTACCAAATGCTTTTTTGTCGCAGGATACAACAGTTCAGGCTTGACATCAAAAAGATAAAGTACAGGGGTTAATGCCATTGTGGTAAAATTATAACCTCCTTTGGGATTTAAGAGCCAGCGGGAACCGGCCGTCCCCACCGCATTTTGCTTGAGAAGATACTGATTAATTTCTTCCACACGCTTGCCCGACAGTAAACAACCCAAAACTGTTCGTGGATTTTTTAGATCAGGTTTTTCGCCATCAACCCAATCCGAAACTTCACCTTCCGACCAGGTTTTAATTATTTCTTTCTGAATTTGAGAAGTGCTGTTATAGTGGATCGAACGGCAGACGGGAATTTCAATATTCCCTTTTGGAAGTGGTTTTCCAATTTTTCTTCCTGCTCCGGCAAACAGAATAATCGATAGGAGGAGCAAAAGGGGGACAGCCAAGATGACCGCGGCAATGATGAAGAGTCGTTTCTTCTTTTTCATAGGGTTATGATTCTAATAATTCGGAATATACCTTGCTTCTTCTTCATTGTCTTCGTTTTCTTACGTTTCATTATTCAATTTCTAACTCGAATCACTGAAATGGATTTTCGTACCAAACGAGTCCCAACCCTTTGCTGTTTTCACCAAAGTTTTCTTCGCAAATCAATACATCCAAATCGCCATCTTTATCCAAATCAATCAGCTCAACTTTATCGTATTTTGAATTGTGTGCTTCAGAAATATATTGCCAGTCGGTCACTTTATAATTGTTGAGCGATTTACCATTTAACCAAAGTAATCCATTTTGGGCTTTTTGGTTTGTATTGGTACTAAGAACCAAATCGTCTACCCCATCATTGTTCAAATCTCCAACTTCAATTGATTTTACTGTTCGGGTGGCAATGGGGATCTGAATTGATTTTTCTTTCCACAGAGTCCCTTCTTTGTCAAGCCTGGTACAAAATTTAACGGTATTTTTTGTACGCTCGCAAACCACTGCATCTTCGGCTCCATCTCCGTTTAAATCGGCCATGCACATAAACATTATTTCGAGATTTTGTGCACCAATAAAATGGTTTCTCCAGAGTTGCTTTTGAGCCTCTCCCTGTCCGGGATTTTCAAGCCACCTGCAGCCTTGTAAGGTTCCATACCGGTCGGAAATTACCAAATCTATATCTCCATCGTGATCCATATCCCTTTTAATGATGGACATCACCCAACCTACCTGTGAAATTTCATGCCACTTCCATTTCCTTAAATCGCCTGAAGGCTCTGGTGATTCAAACCAACCGATGGCAGCATTTTCATTTTTACCTGCGGCGACCAAGTCAATGCCAGCCTTGTTATCAACATCCAACGGTTCGGCATACATCCACATCATTAATCCATCAGACGCCGGCAGGACTTCTTGTTTCCAATTTTCAGGTTGCAAAACCTCTTTCCCGAGATTCCAATGAACAAATATTTTTTTTGTTTTTCCTTCGGAGCAGCTAACTACATCCAGCTTTCCGTCATTATTCAAGTCAGCAAAAACGGCGTCTTCAACATTGGGTGATTTTCCAACAAGTACAGCCGGCCATTTTTCTTTTATCAATTTTGTTTCAGGTTGAAGATATAATTTAGTGATACCTCCTTCTTCCCACCCCGTGACGATATCTAAACGACCATCATGATTAATATCTGCCAGTTTCACTCCGTCTGCTCCATTGGAAGCGTTGTCAATAATGTGCATTTTCCACGTACTTTGAGCTTGAGCGGATAAACTAACCGCTACCAAAAAAGCCAATATGTATTTCATTAAATCTAATTTTTATTTATTTGTAGGCATTCTACGATTTTTTGTGCCACTGCTTCGCCCAAAACCTCATAGCCGGGTTCGGTAAAATGTACGTTGGACGGAAGTTGGATTTCGCTCATCCGGGGCAATACCAATGTATATAAATCATTAATTACTACCCCATTTTCTTTCATTATTTTTTCGGCAACCACGTTGTACTTTTCTGGCATGCCGGGCAAACGCATTGGTTTTATCGCTGTGTCGGGGTATGGAGTAGTGGTGGCAAATATCAATTTTGCACCGGTTCTTTTTAGTTTTCCTACTATCTCTGTCATGTTCTCTTCATATTGTTTCAAATTGGCTTGATGAGGATCCTTTGGATTATTGCTGTTTTTACCAGTTTCCGTATGAACATTCTTTAAATCGTGCAAACCGAAATTAAAATGAATGACATCCCATTTTGTATCTCCTATCCACCGGTCGATATTTTCAACTCCACTTGTAGTTCCCTCGCAATTTTCAGGGGTGCTATCGGGACTAAAGGGTCGGGTAACCATTGCTTTTTCTTTCATAATTTCCTTTACAAAGGGAAAATAGCCAATAGAAATCGAATCTCCAAGGATTAGTACATTGGGTAGTCTTTTATTTGTTTTTCCAAATATATTTTTGGGAAAAGCTAATACCGGGCTAAACAAAAGGGTGGCTTTCAGGAAATGTCTTCTTGATTTCATATAATACCTGGTTTAATTTAATTACATATTGATGAAGCGTGCTATTAATAAGAATCAGGGAATTGAATAATCTGGAATTTTTTTGGCAATCCCATAATTGTTTAATTTATTTTGACATTTTGATCATTAATTGGTTTAACTCCTCAATCCAAATCTTCCTTTTCCTATTGTTCATTTGGCTTTTTTAACCATTAATAAGTTCATCCAAATGCATTTGTCTTGTCAATGATGCCTTACCAATGTCATCGAAACAATTTCTATTCCCAAAAAGAATTCCAACGCGGGTGAAAATCGCAACGGTTTTCGGTATTAATTCCGCAACTGGTGCAGAAAGGCAGCAAAGATGCTAATTTTATTGCCCTCACTTTGAGATATCGTATTCATTTTCCCGGGCAGATGCATTGGCAAAATGAATGAAAGGTATTTTCGTTTATAGTTTTTCGTTACCAAAATAATAAACGTTTTTAATCTTGCCTATTGAACTCTAAAAAATGATCCTCAACCGCCTTCATTACAATCATATTTTTACTGTTACAATTGCTGCCAACCTGAACATCCTTTATTGAGATACGATTGACATCCTGTGCCATGAAAATCGGACGGGGATCATACTTATCCGCATCAATTGAAAAATTATTCACAGTAATTTTATCAACGTGCCTGATAAACAGGCCCGAAACAGGTAAGTTGCCCCAATTGGTAGGCTGCGGATAGCCTTTTATGACTTCGCCTACATCTTCTAATGTAGCTAAATACTCCCCTTCCTTTAGTCCACCTTGCTGAATAATATTGAAGTTACTCAACTTCACATTTTCAATCTTATGACCCGGTATGCCCGTAACGGAACAGGCAAAATTTCCACTGCCGTATGCAATAATATTGCTAATTGAAATATTACGCATGGAACCTACAGTTGGTTCCGGGGCATCTATGCGATGCTTTCTGTTTCTTCCTCCGAGTCGTATATATACCGGACACTTCGTACCCTCAATTGTAAGGTTGTTGACGGATATGCCCTCCATAACCCCTCCATCAACGATCTCCAGTGAAAGACCTGTAATCCCAATGGCGCTGGGATTTCCACTTTCCTTAGGTTTTTCAGGATGAATGGATGGTTTTATGATACAGTTGCTAATATTGATGTTTCGAAATCCACCTGTTGATTCGGTTCCCATTTTAATCCCATTACAAAAACTACTGACCAAACAGTTGCTGATTACAACGTTCTCGCATGGAGCAGGACCCGTGCTTTTAAGGCAAATGGCATCATCCCCCGAATCGAAAATGCTGTTGGTTAGTATGACCCTTCGACATCCGTCAATATCAATTCCGTCATTATTTCTATTACTGTGATTGTATACGTTGATATTGTTAATAGTAAGGTCTTCACAATTCAGGTAATGCTGGTTCCACATACCTGAGTTTTTCAATGTGATGCCAGATACACTTATTTTCTTACAACTAATAAAGAGGATATTACTAGGTCTTCCATCTAAATCACCCCCCAATGAATTGGGCAGACCTTTTTGCTTTGCACCTTGCCCATCTATCGTACCATTTCCGCTTATGGATATATTGGTTGCACCTTCGGCATATATGAATGAATACCAACCGCCTTGATCTCTCAGTGATCTGTATTTAGGTTGCGGCTGGCGTGGGTAGTCTTCTTGTCTTGCACTTGCAAGTAATTGAGCTCCTTTTGCCAGGTATAATTCAACGTTATCTTTTAAGACAAGTGTTCCCGACAAAAAAACTCCTGTTGGAATAAGCACCTTACCTCCTCCATTTTTATTTGCTGCATCAATGGCAGCCTGTATCGCTTTTGTGTTTACCGATATTCCATCCCGTACGGCGCCAAAATTGGTGATCAGGTAATCTTGTGCCGTACTGATTACAGAACTGATCAATAGCAATATAAAAGCTAAGGTGACTTTGATATTTTTCATCGATTGTCAGTTTAAATAAGTTTCAGGAGTATGTTTTATGCGATTCATGTTGTTGGATTTTTATAATAATTTTTTTACCTAGAATTACATCATTGCTTTTTTTCCGATTAAAATAATCTGGATCCAACTATTTGATCTTAAAAGTTGCCATAAACAAATCAAGCCCTGATTGTAAATATTGTCTTTTTTTTTCTTTACCAGACCGTCATTTCATTTGATCCTCTATTGCATCATGAATAGTTGGGAATCAAAATAAGCTTTTCTGATGTACTTTTTCATTTTCGTCACTATTATTGGCATCAACGGTCAAAACCGTTACTTCTCCGGCTTTTTCCCATTTGTACCTGAGCAGACTCCGGGAACAACAAAATATGCTGATAACCTGAGTGATGTTAGTATAAATAGGCTTGGCTCCATATTTAAATTGTTTACTCAAATTTAAATTCGGGCAAAGGCCAACTTTGATCTTCGGGCATTTGTTGTCCTTTTTTGACTCCGTATTGGTTTTTTACTTGCAAAGCATGCGCTATTGGTTTTATTACTGCTTCAACTTTTTCATCTTTCTGATTCAATATTATTTCGTCACCCACTTTAAGGTCAATCTTGAATTCACCATCCGCAATGCTGGTTATTGTAAACCTGTTCCCTTTGCTTATTTGCACTGCCATAGTCCAGTCCGGGATTTTCACAATGCAGGGTTCTCCTGCCAGACTTTTTACCGAAATCCATCTTGTTTTTCCGTTATTTCTGGAGGCACTTACCAAAAATCCTCCCTGTGCTCTTAGCTGGTAAAAGGAAGCATCTTTCCACTGATCAGGTACGGCAGGAAAGACCATGATTTTATTGCCCCAACTTTGAAGAAGTAACTCCATGATGGAGGCGGCAGCACTAAGTGGAGTTTCTATAACCGGATTTCTCCCTTTACCTTCTACATACATTGTGTTTGGTAATAGATCCCCTTTGTAATCTTTCCCGGAAAGAAATTGCTGAAGAAGCTCCTCGGCCTTGTTCCCATTGCCAAGCGCCGCATATAACGAGGCTGCGCCTGTAAAGGAATAACCGTTCAATTTTCCATCCTTACTGATATTATGCCAGTGAATCACAGATTTTTCTACCAGTTGGCGATCCCCAGGGTTATCCGGGCTTAACTGAAACAAGGGGTATAACCCGAGTAAATGGGAATAATGGCGATGCCCTGTATCAAACGACTGGTTGCTTCCAATCTTCAATCCATTTTCGTCTACAGGAAAGGGAATTAGATCAGCCAGCATCAGTTTCCATTTAACTATTTCGGATTGATGGGCATCAAATTTTTCATTTGATTCAATGAGTGAATTAAGCAACCAATGTAAAATGGCAAGGTTGTAATTTGTATTTGGGAAAACAGCAAATCCATTGTATTCGGGTGACCCCATCGGTAACAATTCAATTTTCCCTTTTGCATTTCTGTGCTGCAATTCTTCATAAGCTGCAACAATTTTCATGGCTTTGGGAACCCATTTATCCTGGATTGATTTCCAGTCGCCCAAATAGCGATATTGCAACCAGTAATTATGCATCACCCATCCGAAATCACCCAGTTTAGGCCCACGAAAGCTTTTGAGTAAGGACTCAAATTGTTTATCAATAAGGTCAATTAAATTACCGGACAGGTTGAGATGATTGCTCGTATAAAAGGGCCAGTAGGTCAGTTGCACGTTCAGGTTCCACCAAAGACCCGGCCATTGACTCACGCGAAAAATGGGGCCAAACAAATCAATAGCAGGGCCATCAGGCCGCGAACATACTGCCATCTTGTAAATCTGAATCCAGAAAAAAGACTCCATTCGCGCATCAGGAATAGATAGAAATGATTGCTGATAAAACCGATGCCACCAGTCACGATGAGGTTTTATGAGATCCTGTGGATCAGATTTTGCCGCATCGAGAACCGTTTGAGTTGCGGCTCCCTCAGAGACACCTGATTTTGGCACTTCGTTGGCTGTGGAAACATACAAGGTGGACTGTGATGCTTCCTCTGTTGTTTTTTCTATCCATGCTGTAGCATAATCTCCTCCTGCCAACAAGGGTTGTACACATACTGATGCATCATTTTTTCTGCGGATTATTGGGTTGGGATTGGCGATATAACCCTCTTTTCCAATTCGCTCAGGAAGAACCTGTGCTCTAGGAGAGGCTGGATTTCCTGGTAAAAAATCCCATTTGAATGCAACCTTGCTGCTATCCTTTTTTTCAGAAGAGCTAATCTCAATGACATTGAGCATTTGGTCGTGGAGTGTATAAGCTTTGAATGAAATTTCACCCAGATCGGTTATAATTTTTCCACTGATTTCAGCATTCCATAAATCCTGCCGCATGGTTCCTGAAATGATTTTCCCGGCCGGGCGTAAAAGCATGCGGCCAATATCCAATCGAGGATAATCAAACATCACATCAGCTTCCTTCGCTCCCATGGAAGATTTACGGTTGGGCGCTTTCCGGTGGTCGGTCACATCCTGCCGACCCAGGTGAAAATCGATTCGGTTGTCTGAAGGCGTTGCATAAATCATCATCCCTATTTGACCATTTCCTGCAAATACGCCTTCGTTCCATTGCAGCGGCAGTTCTTCCCAAATGGGATCCTGTTGACCCAGAAAAACCGGCCAATCAATATTCGTTTTGACCTGACTTTGCACTTGCAGTGAAAAAGCCAGGAAAAAGCATGCCACAATAACAGCATTGCGTAAGAAATCAGCTTGCTTCATTTATTGACCTTTAAAATTTGAACGGGACCCAGCAAACCAGATGGCTCCAACGGTATCTCTTTTTGCTTTCTTCCTCTGTAATCATTTATCAGCTCAATATTTGTTTTGGTATTTTGTTTTTTTTCAGGGAATGTTTGATCACCTGCCACCCGGTTGTGCCAGGAATTCACAACCTTTATCTCAAGGGTATTTTTGCCTTTTTGTAATTCTTCGCTAATCTCTATACGGAAGGGATTTGTCCAAAGAATTCCTTTTTCTTTCCCATTGATTTTTACCACTGCAATTCCTACATCTTTTACACTTCCCAGTTGCAGGAAGTATTGCCGATCTTTTTGAGGTTCAAAATCCACATTAAAGGATTTGTGATAAACTGCATTACCTGAATAGTATTTAATTCCTTCATCCGGGTGTTTAGTCCAGTCTGTTAATTCAGGGAAAATTACTGATGGCGGTCCTCCCCATTTTGGGTCGAAATTGACTTCCCATTCACCAGTAATGTTTATTATTGTTTCAAAGTCGGGGTAATTATATTGTTCGGTGCCTTGTTTGTTTTTGCCAATCGGCGTGTTAAAAACGACCATAACAGCTCCATAGGGCTCTAAGGTCAATGGTACCGTTGTTATACCTTCATTTTGAGTAAACGCCTGGGCTTCCCGAATATCTCCCGTTAAGGCGTCCCAAAGTTCAGGTTGTAATCCTGATAACCGAAACTGGCAGTTTATCTTTTGTTTTTCTGTAGTTTGATTGGTAACGAAATATACTTCACTCTGCCCAATGGTATAATGGATGTAATCATAGTCTGTTTTACTATCGCTCTCAACTACATTAAAGTCGGCTGGGACTCCTTTCGACAACAGAAATTCCCTTGCTGATATCCCCCAGCTTATAAGACCTTTCCCATATTTTTTTTCTCCTTTTTCAGAACCACCTTTTCCCCAGATATTGTCCGTTAGTTCGGTAAATTGCTGCTGCGCTGTTTCGCCACCAACAAGGCTAATAGAATTTTTGGGTTTGTAACCGATGATCTGTGCCCCCTGATTTAATAATTCTTCCACTTTCTCTAATACTGCTGCAGACAATACCTTATGGTCAGGCAAAACCAAAACATGATACTGAATACCCCCGGGAGCAGTTATCTTCCCGTCTTTCATTTTCAGTTGCAAAAAAATGGTTTCATCAGTCACATCGTAGTCAAATCCAGGTATAGCTCCGGCAGGGTCAGCATGTTTAAAAGGAAACACATTGGGCACATGGTCGCCGTAATAATAAAGCACATCGGCTACAAATTTTCCGTTTTGAACGATTAACTGCGTTCTATGTATATAATCAATAAAGACACCGGACTGCTCCCACCATGTCACCTGTGGATTTATATGGGTGCCGGCAAAATACTCCTGCCCAGGCAAACCCATTTCAGGCGGTGAACAGGTAAAAGTATGAAAGTACAACCTGTTTAAGCCTGCGCAAATTTCATGATCGAAGGCTGATTTTTGGTTGTGCCACAATTCATCGTTCCAGTGTGGGCCAATGCTGGTGAATGATTCGGCACCAATTATTTTTTTTCCGTAAATATGGGCCGCAGAGGAAGCTTGTTTCAGAAAGAATCGATTTTCAGGCATTGGGCGGTGTAGCGATGGTGACCAGAATTCACTCATCACAATATCACTAAAACCGTAGTTCTTAATCCCATCCATCGGACCGGCATGTGGACCGGCTGATTCAGGCAGAATTCCCATATTGTATTTATGAGCATGCTCCTGAAAACGCGCATAGTGATTGTACGCAACCAGGTCGCCCAAAGTTTTTCGAAAATCGGCGATAAATGCATTGGATGAATCTACATCATCTATAACTTAACCTGCAACAATAGGTAAATAACGTACAAGGTCATAGCCCCGGTAGCTTTTAAACTCTTCGGCAAATTTATCCGTCCAGTTCATTCCACCACACTCCCAGCTGTCGGTTTCCATGTATTTAAGCGTAGTACCAACGTGTCCACCTGCCGCTTTAAAAATGGGTTCGACCACATCGTTCCAGTAAAAATCGAAGGCATCCCTGCTCATGTAATCCAACACGCTGCCTTGCCAATCGCCACTTGAAGTAGACACACGTGAGTCGGTACAAGTATATCCGAAGCGAATGATTACCCATTCTCCTTCAGGGGCATGCCATGTAAGGTTTCCTTCCCTATCCATTTTAGACGAGAGAATAGTTACTTCGCCTTTTTTGATGATGTAAGTCGATTTTTTATCATTGTTTTTTCTGCCACTGGGTATATTTTCCAACAGAAACCGCGTATCCGGGGCCGAACCTCCAAGTTCATGATAACCCAATTTATATTCCAAATCAGTAATTACCACATCTGTTTCAGAAGATACTTTAATTGGAAATGCTACTACAACAATGTCTTTATAAAAGTCTCTTCGAATTGTTGGCACCTCTAATTTTTGCGAAATTTGCCTGTTCCCTGATACTTTTGTTTCTGTAAAAACAATTTGTTTTGCAGTGTATTCAGGGGTTACCCGTGGCCCACCCAGGTTCCAGCCACTTTGAATATTAAAGCCCATTTCCAGTCCCAGCCTTTTGGCTTCGTCCATAGCAAAAACAAATAGTTTATTCCACTCATCCGAGCCAAATAATGGACCCGCAGGAATATCTTTATTTCCACGTTGATTATGACCACCGGCATCAAATATCATTGCTCCCTGAAAATTTCTGGATTTCATGGCTTCCAGATCTTTGGTAATGGCTGCATTGTTTACATTGCCATTGAGCCACCACCACCAGCAGTTTACACCATAGTTTGATGGGGGATTTTTAAAGTTTTCTTTCAAGTAGCTGTAATCTGCTGCTTCAACACTACCCTTTGGTTTACCATCACTGAGGTAATTCAACAAAAAAAAGCAGATGGCAACTAAGGCTGAATGATTTATCATTTGTTTTATTATTTGATTTATCGTCTGATTTCAAAGATTTTCGAAAATTCAATCCTTAATGTCCCCCTTTTTGACTTGCACCGCTCTTATCTAAATGTAATTTATTCCTTTTTACAGGACCTGAATTGCCAAGCAGATATAATTTACTGTACTTTCCTTCCGGGTTGACTGGTGTTTCGGCAACAATCACCCGCGCGTCCGGGTGAGCATTTCGTATCAAAGCACTCATTTCATAAGTTGCCTCTGTAGAGGAGAGCATGGGTGCTTCTTTTTCCCATGTTAAGCCATGGTCTTTGGAATTCCACCAGCCAACTTCGTTGTGATCCATAAGACTGTAAGAAGCAAAAAATCGGGTTCTATCTTCATTTTCAAAGATCAGATCCCCATCATTAAAAGTATATTCAGGGGGATTTATGGTCGAAGTTTGCCACCCTTTTCCAGTCCACCCACTATAAAAAATTGCGGGACTTTTTGAATTGTACCGGAAATATAAATGTGGGTTTCCATGAGAATCTGCCAGATTGGTCCCCAGTCGCGTCTTTTCTCCCTTTGAGTCAAAAACCATTGTCAGGGAATCTGCAGATTCTTTGGTCAGAGGCATGGTCAACTTCTCTCCTTTCGCATTTTCCCAGGTATCATCGACCGTATTCATCTTCATCGCATATTCATTTACCCGAAGGGAGGTATGCTCCAAACTATATGAACATGGATGATAATTGAAAGAAGATGTAACAGTATTATCCGGTCCCTCCTGAAACCAGGCATACCAGGTATCATATATTTTCGGATTTTCCTTTTGAGGTTTATGTTTAAGAATGGACACCGGGCTAGCAAAAGTCCTGCCATTGTCGATGGATTTTTGATATACCCAGTCGCTCTGATGAGGTCCGTGCCGGTAGAATAAATAAATGTGGTTATTCGACATTTTGATAAACTGGCTATAAGTCCCAAAAGGAGGAATGTTATCCAGTATTTCCCAGGAGGAGATATCGCCTGGTTTTTTTGAAACGAGATGAGTTTGCCTTCCACTGCCGTATGACCCCAGCGAATTATTTCCCTGATCGCTCTCTCCGCCATGTCCGCCAAAAATTAAATGGATATATCCTTTGCCATCAA
>Ga0138256_10001197_pt1 | contig 27988 bp, 26 predicted proteins | sample KNB2016incub_MG_FD_105486 | JGI IMG/M metagenome (GOLD analysis project Ga0138256, IMG submission 105486) | Active sludge microbial communities from wastewater in Klosterneuburg, Austria - KNB2014incub_MG | ecosystem: Engineered > WWTP > Activated sludge > Unclassified | place: Austria...
CCAGGCGCGCCGCATGGCCGCGCACCTGCAGCAACGCGGCTTCGAGCCCGGCGCGCGCATCGCCATCCTGTCGAAGAACTGCGCCCATTTCATCATGGCCGAGCTGGCCATCTGGATGGCCGGCCACACCACGGTGGCGATCTTCCCGACCGAAACCGCCGAGACCGTGCGTTTCGTGCTGGAGCACAGCGGCGCCAGCCTGCTCTTCGTGGGCAAGCTCGACACCTGGCCGCAACAGCAGCCGGGCGTGCCGGCGGAACTGCCCTGCATCGCCCTGCCGCTGGCGCCGAAGACCGAATTCGAGACCTGGGACGCCATCACCGCGCGCACGCCGCCGCTGCCCGGCCGGCCGCAGCGCGCGGCCGAGGACCTGGCCATGATCATCTACACCTCGGGTTCCACCGGCCAGCCCAAGGGCGCGATGATCGACTTCGGTGCCGTCACGCGCGTCGGCGAAGGCGCGGTGCAGGACGTGCGCCAGCGTGTCGGCCAGGGCGAAAGCCGCATGCTTTCGTACCTGCCGCTGGCGCACAGCTACGAGCGCGCCTGGGTCGGCGCGGCTTCGCTGGTGGACGGGCATATTCACCTGTTCTTCGCCGAGTCGCTGGACACCTTCCTGCAGGACCTGCAGCGCGCGCGGCCGACGCTGTTTCTTTCGGTGCCGCGGCTGTGGCTGAAATTCCAGCAGGGGGTCTTCAGCAAGATGCCGCCGGCCAAGCTGGACCGGCTGCTCGGCATTCCGCTGCTCGGTCGCGTGGTGGCGCGCAAGGTGCTCAAGGGCCTGGGGCTCGACCAGGTGCGGCAGGCCGGCAGCGCCTCGGCGCCGATCCCGGCCGAGCTCATCCGCTGGTACCGCCGGCTGGGGCTGGAGCTGTTCGAGGGTTATGCGATGACCGAGGACTTCGCCTTCTCGCACGCCTCGAACGAACGCTTCAGCGAGCCGGGCTGGGTGGGCGTGCCGATGCCCGGCGTGCAGGTGCGGCTGGACGCCAGCGGCGAGATCCTGATCAAGTCGCCCGGGCAGTTCCGCGGCTACTACAAGCAGCCGGAGCTGACGGCGGCCTCGTTCACCGAGGACGGCTTCTTCCGCACCGGCGACCTGGGCGAGCGCCGGCCCGACGGCATGCTGCGCATCACCGGCCGCGCCAAGGAACTGTTCAAGACGGCCAAGGGCAAATACGTGGCGCCGGCGCCCATCGAGAACCTCATCAACGTGCACCCGGTGGTGGAGTTGTCGCTGGTGTCGGGCGTGGGCCAGCCGGCCGCCTACGCCATCGTGGTGCTGGCCGAGGACCTGCGGCCGCGCGTGGCCGACCCCACGGTGCGCGCCCAGGTGCAGGCTGAACTGGAGCGCCTGCTCGACCGCGTCAACCAGGGCCTGGCCGACTACGAGCAGCTGCGCATGGTGGTCGTGGCCCGGGAGCCGTGGTCGATCGAGAACGGCTGCCTGACACCGACGATGAAGATCAAGCGCAGCCGCATCGAAGCCGCGGTGGCGCCGCAGGTGGAGCGCTGGTACGCCGAGCCGAAGAAGGTGCTGTGGGCTTGAGCCCGCCGCCCGCACGCCACGGCGGCGACCGCATTGCCGAGGTGCTGCAGGCGCAGGGCGTGCCCTGCATATATACGCTGTGCGGCGGCCATATCTCGCCCATCCTGAGCGCGGCCCGCTCGCGCGGCATCCGTATCGTGGACGTGCGCGACGAGGCCACGGCGGTGTTCGCGGCCGATGCCGCGGCGCGGCTGTCGGGCCGGCCTGGCGTGGCCGCGGTGACCGCCGGGCCGGGCATCACCAACACCATCACCGCGCTGAAGAATGCGCAGCTGGCGCAGTCGCCGCTGGTGTTGCTGGGCGGCGCCGCGCCGACCGCGCTGCAGGGTCGCGGGGCGCTGCAGGACATCGACCAGGGTCCGCTGGTGGCGCCGCACGTCAAGCGTTTCTACAAACTGCGGCGCGTGCGCGAGCTGGGCCCGGCGGTGGCCGAGGCCTTCGCGCTGGCGCAGGCGGGTGTGCCCGGGCCGGTGTTCGTCGAATGCCCGGTGGACCTGCTCTACGACGAGGCCTCCATCCGCCAGTGGTACGCCGAAGCCGGCGGCAAGGGCACGGCGCTGGCCGACCGCGCGCTGCGCTGGTATTTGAACCGCCATGTGCGGCGCATGTTCGAAGGCGGCGCCGAAACCGCGGCGCCGGCCGTGGCTCCGGTGGCGGTGCCGCAGCCGAGCCAGGGCAGCGTGCGCGCCGCGCTGGCCGCGCTGCACCAGGCCCAGCGGCCGCTGGCCGTGGTCGGCAGCCAGGCCGTGGTGCAAGCCGCACAAGCCGACGCGCTGGCCGAGGCCGTGGCGCGGCTGGGCATTCCCGTCTACCTGTCGGGCATGGCGCGCGGTCTGCTCGGGCCGGCGCACCCGCTGCAATTGCGCCACCAGCGCCGCAATGCCCTGCGCGAGGCCGACTGCGTGCTGCTGGCCGGCGTGCCCTGCGACTTCCGGCTCGACTACGGCCGCCATGTGCGCCGCAGCGCCACGCTGATCGCCGCCAACCGCAGCGCCAAGGAAGCGCGGCTCAACCGCCGACCCGACGTGGCCGCCATCGGCGACGCCGGCGCCTTCGTGCAGGCGCTGGCGCAGCAAGCGCCCGATCCGTCGCGGCTGAGCGGCTGGCTGGCCACGCTGCGCGCCCGCGACGAGGCACGCGAGGCCGAAATCGACGCGCAGGCGGCCCTGGCCGGTGAATTCGTCAACCCGCTCGCGCTGCTGCGCGCGCTGGAGCGCGAGGCCGCGGCCGACGCCGTCTTCGTGGCGGATGGCGGCGACTTCGTCGCCACCGCCAGCTACGTGCTGCACGCGCGCGGTCCGTTGGCCTGGCTCGACCCGGGCGCCTTCGGTACGCTGGGCGTGGGCGCCGGCTTCGCGCTCGGCGCCGCCACCACGAAGCCCGGGCGCGAACTGTGGATCGTCTTCGGCGACGGCGCCTGCGGTTTCGGCCTGGCCGAGTTCGACACCTTCGTGCGCCACGGCATCCCGGTCATCGCCCTCGTGGGCAACGATGCCGGCTGGACCCAGATCGCGCGCGAGCAGGTGAAGATGCTGAAGGACGACGTGGCCACCGTGCTGGCCCGCACCGCCTACCACGAGGTGGCGGCGGGTTTCGGCGCGGCGGGCCTGCTGATCCGGCGCCCCGACGAGGTGACCCCGGTGCTGAGGCAGGCGCGCGAACTGGCGCGCCAGGGCCGGCCGGTACTGGTCAACGTGTGGCTCGACAAGACCGAATTCCGCGAGGGGTCGCTGTCGATGTAAGGGCCGCAGCGTCGTGCCGGCCGGCTTCAGAGCCCGGCCGAGACGCCGGCGAAGCGCTCGCTCAGGCCGCCTTCCAGCTGCGTCACGGTGCAGCGGGCCTCGACCCCGTTGTAGGGGCCCAGCGGCTGATCGGCCACCGCATAGCCGGCGGGCAGGCCGCCGAAGAGCAGCCGGTCGACCGCAGCGCAGTTGTCCACCTGCACGCAGCCGCCGGGCCGCGGCGCGTGCGCCGAGACGAGGCAGGCGCCCTGGTTGGCGTGCATCGCGCTGGTGGCGGCCGCGGCCACGCCTTGCAGTTGGGTGGCCTGCGCGGTGCCACCGAGCTCGGCGAATTGCGGCAGCACCGCGGCGGCCAGCGCGCCGACCACGGCGGTGGCCACCAGCGGTTCGATCAAGGTCGTGCCGGCCTGGCGCCTGAACGGGGATCGCATCGGAATTGCTCCTTTGGTGCGGCCATTCTGGGCCGGCAGCCCGGGCGCGCAAGCCCGCATTCGCGTGGACCCACCGCAAGTGCGGGGGTGGATGACGCGCCCCGCCGCTGCGCCAGCCCGGCCTCTCCCGGTTGTCGCCGTGGTCGATGGCGTCGCCCAGGGCGGCGAAGCTGCCGGTGGCCGGCAGCACGGGAATCACCTCGATGGACAGCGGCTGCGCTGGTCAGGGGTTGGTCAGCCCAGCGGCAGGCCGACGTAGTTTTCCGCCAGCACCGTCTGCGCCGCCACCGACCCGCACAGATAGTCGAACTCCGCCTGCTGCATGCGCAGCCCGAAACCGCCGGTGTCGGGGAAGCGGTGCATCAGCGAGGTGAACCACCACGAGAAGCGCTCGGCCTTCCAGACCCGGGCCAGCGCGCGGCGGGAATAGTGGTCGATGCCGGCCACGCTGCCGCCGTAGAACTCGGTCAGCGCCTGCGCCAGCAGGCCGACGTCGGAAGCCGCCAGGTTCAGCCCCTTGGCCCCGGTGGGCGGCACGATATGCGCCGCGTCGCCGGCCAGGAACAGGCGGCCGAAGCGCAGCGGCTCGGCGACGAAGCTGCGCAGCGGCGCGATGCTCTTCTCGATCGACGGCCCGGTTGCCAGCCGCGCCGCCACGTCGGCGGGCAAGCGACGGCGCAACTCGGCCCAGAAGGCCTCGTCGGACCACTGCTCCAACTTGTCGTCCAGCAAGCACTGCAGGTAGTAGCGGCTGCGCTGGTGGCTGCGCATGCTGGCCAGCATGAAGCCGCGTTCGGTGTGGCCGTAGATCAGTTCCTCGTTCACCGGCGGCGTGTCGGCCAGCAGCCCCAGCCAGCCGAAGGGGTAGACCTTCTCGAAGGTCTGCAGCGCGTCGGCCGGCACCGCGCTGCGGCACACGCCGTGGAAGCCGTCGCAGCCGATGATGAAGTCGGCGTCGAGGCGCTGCCCGATGCCACCGTGGCGGTAGCCGACCCAGGGGTGGTCGCCGTCGAAGCCGTGCGGCTGCACGTCCTCGGCTTCGTACACCGTGGTGCGCCCGCTCAGCCGACGGTGGTCCATGAGGTCGCGCGTGACCTCCGTCTGGCCGTACACCATGACCTGCTTGCCGGTGAGCGCGTGCAGGTCGATGCGCAGCCGGCGCTCGCCAAAGGCCATCTCGAAGCCCCGGTGCGGCAGCCCTTGCGCGTCCATGCGCCCGGCCACGCCCGCTTCGCGCAGCAGGTCCATCGCCACCTGCTCCAGCACACCGGCACGGATGCGGCCGAGCACGTAGTCGGCGCTGCGCTGCTCGAGCACGACGTTGTCGATGCCGGCGCGGTGCAGCAGCGCACCGAGCAAGAGGCCGGCGGGGCCGGCGCCGACGATGGCCACCTGGGTGCGCATGTTCGTGTCTCCTTCAGTCTCCGGTCGCGCCGCGCGGACAGGGGCCGGGCAGGCACACCAGCCCGGCACGCCCGATGCGCGACCCGCGCCGGGCCGCTCAAGGCCCGGCTCCGCCGGGATTTGAACATGCGCCGACCGGTTCGTGCGCGTCGGCCGGCAGGGCGCGCGCGCAGGGCTGCGCGAGACACAACGCACGCTTGTGGGCCTGCGTCAGGGTCAAGTCGGGTGCGCTGCGGCCCGAAAACAAGGAGGCCGGGCGGTCGAGGGCGCCGCTGGCCAGACCGAGGAACCCGCATGTCCTGCACCGTCGCCGTCGACGAACTCAGTGTCGGCATGTACATCCACCTGGAAGGCGGGTGGCTGTCGCATCCCTTCCCGCTGTCGAGTTTTCGCATCTCGGCGCCGGAGCAGATCGCCACCTTGCGCGGGCTGGGGCTGGCACGCGTGCGCTGGGTGCCGGAGAAGAGCGACCCGCCGCCCCCGCTTCTGGCCGGTGCTGGCGCGGACGACGGCAACGATGGCGCCGCGCCTGGCGCGTGCGACGGCCCCGAAGTGGCATTGGACACGGCAGCGCACGAAGGCCAAGCGTGCCCGGCAGCACAGCGACGCCGGCAACTGAGCGCGCAACGCGAGGCGCTGTTGCGCTGCGAACGCCAGTACGGCGAGGCGGCGGCAGCCTGGCGCGAGGCCACCGAGGCGCTGGTCACGCGGCCGCAACATGCCGGCCGCACCGGCGAGGCGCTGGCGCAGGCGATGCTGGAGAAGATGCTGGGGCGCGAGGAAATGGGCATCCGCCTGGTCGCCAGCGGGGGTGATCGCGCCGCGGCGCACGCGCTCAATGTCGGCGTCGTGGCCATGCTGATCGGCCGCTCGCTCGGTCTGCCCGAGCCCGACATGCTCGACGTCGGGGTGGGTGCGTTGATGCACGACGTGGGCAAGCAGGACATCGCCGAGCGCTACCACCACGCCGACGAGCACTGCAGCCCTTCCGAGGCGGCAGCCTACCGCGACCACGTGGCGCGCGGCGTGGCGCATGGCCGCCGCATGGCGCTCTCGGCGGGAGCGCTGGCCGTGCTGGCCCAGCACCACGAGCACGCCGACGGCAGCGGCTTCCCGCGGCAGATCACCACCGACCAGATGAGCCTGGCCGCACGCATCGTGGCCATCGTCAACCGCTACGACAACCTGTGCAACCCGGCGGCTCGCCGCGCGGCCCTGACTCCGCACGAGGCGGTGGCGACCTTGTTCGCGCAAGGCCGGCAGGCGTTCGACGCCACGGTGCTGAACGCCTTCATCCGTGTCGTCGGCGTCTATCCGGCCGGCTCGCTGGTGCAGCTCACCGACGACCGCTACGCCATGGTGGTGGCCGTCAATTCCAGTCGGCCGCTGAAGCCGCGTGTGCTGGTGCACGACACGCAGGCGCCGCGCAACGAAGCACGGGTCGTCAATCTCGAGCAGGCGGGCGACCTCGGCATCCGGCGCAGCCTGCCCGCGGCCAAGCTGCCGGCAGCGGCGCTGGCCTACCTGGACCCACGGCCGCGCGTCTCCTATTTCTTCGAGCCGCTGCTGCCAGAGGCCGGCGCTGAGGACGCTGCGGCGTGAACCACGGCGCGCCTGCCGCGGCGGCCGCCGCCGCCCCCGACGGCGATGTGGCCGCCTGGGTGGCGTTGCTCGACGGTCTGCCCGGTGCGGCCTGGCTGGTGGCCTTGGCCACGCAGCGCGTGGTGGCCGTCAACGCGGCGGCGGCGGCGCTGTTCGGCCGCGCCGCGCAGGTCCTGGTCGGCGAATCCGCGCCGCGTCTGGCGGGTTCGCCCGAGGACCTGGCCTACTGGGCCGCGGCGGAGTCCGGCGAGGCCGGCCTGCTGCAGTCCGACACCGTGGTGGCCGCGGCCGACGGCCGCGTGCTCCACGTGAGCCGCAGCATTCGTCCGCTGGCCGCTGCGAGCGCCGCCGCCGCGACCCACGCGCTGGTGCTGCTGCTGGACCGCAGCGTCGAACGCGCCGCCGAGAACGATCGCGATCTGCTGCTCGGCGAACTGCGTTGCACGCTGGAAGCCACCGCCGACGGCATTCTCGTCACCGACCTGAATGGCCGCGTGCGCGCCTTCAACCAGCGCTTCGCCGAGATGTGGGCCATGCCGCCGGCGCTGCTGCAGGCGCGCGACGATGCCGGCGTGATGGACTGGATGACCCGCAGCGTGGTCGACGCCAAGGGTTACGAACATCGGCTGCAGGCCTTGCGCGAGGCCGCGCTGGTGACGGCCTGCGACCGCATCGAACTGCACTCCGGGCAGGTGCTGGACCGCGTGACGCGGCCGCTGTTCCAGGGCGGCAGCCCGCGCGGGCGCGTGTACTCGTTCCGTGACCTCACCGAACGCATGGCGGCGCAGGAACGCATCGAGGCCCTGGCCCACACCGATGCCCTCACCGGCCTGGCCAACCGCGCGCGGCTGGCCGCCTGCGTCACCGACGCGGCCGCCACGGTGCGGCGCGAGGGCGGCGGCTTCGCGCTGCTGGTCGTCGACCTGGACCGCTTCCGCCACATCAACGACAGCCTGGGCCACGCCACCGGTGACCGCGTGCTGATCGACGTGGCGCGGCGCGTCCAGGGCTGCCTGCGCCAGGGCGACACGCTGGCGCGCCTGGGCAGCGACCAGTTCGCGCTGCTGCTCGGCGGAGCCGACGCGGCGGCGGCCGAGGCCACCGCGCGGCGCGTGCTGAACGTGGTGGCACAGCCCTTCAGCAACGACGGCGCGGCGTTCACGCTCACCTGCAGCATCGGCATGGCGCTGGCGCCTTCGCACGGCAGCAGCGTGGACGAACTGACGCGCCACGCCGACGCCGCCATGCGTGCCGTGAAGACCGCCGGTCGGGCCAACTTCCGCCTGCACCAGATGCGCGGCGAGGTCGACCGCCGCGAATCGATGCGGCTGGACCACGCCATGCGACAGGCCCTGGTGAGCAACCGCTTCCGGCTGCACTACCAGCCGCAGGTGCGGCTGGCCGACGGCTGCATCGTCGGCGCCGAGGCGCTGCTGCGCTGGCGCGATCCCGAGCTGGGCGAGATGTCGCCGGTGCGCTTCATTCCGGTGGCCGAGGACAGCGGCTTCATCGTCGCGGTAGGCGACTGGGTGCTGACGCAGGCGGTGCGCCAGGCGGCGCTGTGGCACCAGCGCGGGCATGCCCTGCCGGTGGCGGTGAACGTGTCGGCGCTGCAGTTCAAGCAATCGAGCTTCGTCGACCGTGTGGCCAGCGTGCTGGCCGTCAGCGGCCTGCCGCCGCAACTGCTGGAGCTGGAGCTGACCGAGTCGATCCTCCTGCACGACGCCGACGAGACCTTGCAGCGCCTGCACGCGCTGGCGGCACTGGGGCTGCGGCTGGCACTCGACGACTTCGGTACCGGCTATTCGAGCCTGGCCTACCTGAAGCGCCTTCCCATCGGCAAGCTCAAGATCGACCGCAGCTTCATCCAGGGCCTGCCCGGCGACGACAGCGACGCCGGCATCGTGCGGGCGATCCTGCAGATGGCGCGCGCGCTGGGCATGACGGTCATCGCCGAGGGCGTGGAAGCCGAGGCACAGCGCCAGTTTCTGCTGGACGCCGGCTGCCACGAGTTCCAGGGCTGGCTGTTTGCACCGGCGCTGGACAGCCTGAGCTTCGAGCAACGGCTGGGCGGCGCCGCGGCCGGCGTGCCGGCTGCGGCGCCGGCATCGCCGCGGTTCCGGCTCGTGCGCGGCTGAAGGCGGCCAGCGCGCTGCCGGCGCGGCCGCCCTGCACGTGGCAGGCGTCACAATCGTGACTGTCAGCCAGGGGTGCAAGGCACCAGGAGCCCGCTTTGACGATCTACAAGTTCAAGAGCAAGGTCACCGGTGACCTCATCATGCTGGCGCCGCACGGCAACCAGGTGATGACCATTCTGGGCCGCGAGCCGGCGGCGCAGGGCATCATCGAAGCCGACGCCATGCCGGCGGCGCTGGCCGCGCTGCAGGCCGCCATCGATGCCGAAGCTGCCGCTGCCGCCGAAACCGGCGAGTCCGGCGCGACGGAAGAAGACGGCGGCGGTGCACGCGCCGTGGCCTTGCGCCAGCGCCTATGGCCGATGATGGAAATGCTGCGCCGCGCGCACGCTGCCGGCGTGCCCGTGGTGTGGGGTGTTTGAGATACGGCGCCTGGCGGCGCATGCAGCGGCGCCGCCTGCGCGCCTGACCGAGGAATCCCGACGATGAAGCTCTGGAGCGACAGCTGGACCAATGGCGACCGCATCCCGGTGCGCTATGCCGCAGGCCGCCCCGACGGCGCCGGTGGCGCCACCTTCAGCGACAACCTGAACCCGCACCTGGCCTGGAGCGACCTGCCCGCTGGCACGCAGTCGATGGTGCTCATCTGCCACGATTTCGACGTGCCCAGCCAGGCCGACGGTGTCAACGTGTCCGGGCGCGAGATTGCGGCCGACCTGCCGCGCGTGGACTTCTTCCACTGGGTGCTGGTCGACCTGCCGCCGGCACCGACGGTGATTGCCGAGGGTGAGTTCAGCCGTGGCTTCACGCCGCGCGGCAAGCCCGGCCCCGCGGCCCACGGCGGCGTGCGCCAGGGCCTGAACGACTACACGCAGTGGTTTGCCGGACACCCGCAGATGGCCGGCCGCTATTTCGGCTACGACGGCCCCTTCCCGCCGTGGAACGATTCGCTGGTGCATCACTACGTCTTCACGCTCTATGCCGTGGCGCTGCCGCGGCTGCCCGTGGAAGGCACCTTCACCGGCGCCGAGGTGCGCCAGGCGCTGGCCGGCCGCGTGCTGGGCGAGGCCACGTTCTCGGGCACCTACACGCTCAATGCGCGGCTGCTGGCCAGCGAGATCTGAGCTGCTGCGGGATCTCGACGCGCAAGGCATGGACGAACCGACGCGGGTCTTCGTGCTGCGCCACGGGCAGACGGCCTGGAATGCCAGCCGGCGCATCCAGGGCCATGTCGACGAACCGCTCGACGACACCGGCCGCTGGCAGGCGCAGCGACTGGCACAGGCGCTGGCCGGCGAAGGCATCGCGGCCATCTACAGCAGCGACCTGCAGCGTGCGCACGCCACCGCGCTGGCGCTGGCCGCCGCCACCGGCCTGCCGGTGGTCACGCGGGCGGACCTGCGCGAACGGGCCTTTGGCCGCTTCGAGGGCGCCACCCCGGCCGAGATCGAGCAACGCTGGCCCGAAGACGCGGCGCGCTGGCGCCGGCGCGAGCCGGATCACGGGCCCGGTGGCGGCGAGGCGTTGACCGACTTCTATGCCCGCAGCGTCGCGGCCGCCACGGTTCTGGCGGCGCGCCACCCGGGCCAGGCGATTGCGCTGGTCGCCCACGGCGGCGTGCTCGACTGCCTGTACCGCGCGGCCTTGCGTCTGGAGCTGGCGGCGCCTCGCACCTGGCAAATGGACAATGCCAGCATCAACCGGCTGCTGTATGTGGGCCAGGGCTTCAGCGTGGTGGGCTGGAACGACTCGACCCATCTCGGCATGGCCCGCGGCGGACCCTCGTAGCCCGCGCACCCCGGTCCGCCGGCTCAACGCCAGCAAGCGGCGACGGTGCCCGTGCCAGACACGCCCTTTGCCCCCGTCTGGCTGATCGACAGTGTCGCGCACGCGCTATCGGCCGTGGCCTGGACGCCCTTCGGCACGGCGGTGACGCTGAAGGTCCGCTGATCCACGGCGGCCAGCGCAACGGTGTAGCGCGCAGCGATGTCGGTGCGGCATTGCGTGGCCGGCAACGCGGTCGCTGCGCCATTGTTCTGGTCGTAGCGCAGATTGGTGGTGTAGACGCGCTCCATGAACTGCGCCATCTCGGCCAGACACGATGTTGCTGCCGCACGCTGCGTGCGCACGACGTAGCTCTGGTACGAGGGCAGGGCCACGGCGGCGAGGATCGCCACGATGGCCACGACGATCATCAGCTCGATCAGCGTGAAGCCGCCAGCCTGTGGCCGAGCAAGGCGCCCGCGGGCACCGGTGAGTGTCTGGTTCGGGTGGTGCATGAGGGTATCCGCCACTTCAATTCTGGCGCACGATCTCGCGCCATGCGATGCGGCCGGTGCGGATCGGGTTGTTGGCGCCGACGCTGCGCACCTGGCCGCTGGTGCCGCTGGTGATCAGGCGGTTGCCGATCAGGATGGCCTCGCTGGGCAGGTTGTTGTCGGGGCTGATCGAGCCCACGGCGACCCGCTTGCCCGCCACCATCAAGGCATCGGCGTCGGTGAAGGCCTGGTCACGGTTGGCGTCGAAGAACACCGTGCTCAGGGCGCCACCCGAGAACGGATCGACGGCATTCAGAAAGCCATCGCCGCCTGGTTTGCACATGTCGGTCGAAGGCACGATCGAGGTCACCAGCAGCACGCTGCCCAGGAACTTGGCGTCCGAGGTGATGCGTTCACCGTTGGCGCCGCTGGGCGGCTCCAGGTCGATGAACCAGCCGCGCTTGCCGGCCATGTCGCCGGCCAGCGCCGTCGAGAAGGCCCGCACCGCGCTGCCGCCGATCGTGGATTCGGTGGTGATGGTGCGGGGCATCAGCACCGTGCGGTCGGGGATCGACGTGCCCGTGTCGATCAGGCCGTACCAGGTCTGCACCGACTTGTCGGTGATGTCGTCGCTGAGGATGTACTGGCCGGTGCCGAAGAAGACGAACAGCTTGCCGAAGTTCGGGTCGCCCCGGCGCGGATTGACACCGATGCTCATGCCGCCGGTGATGGGCTGCCTCTTGCCGCCGGCGTCGCGTGCGACGAAGAACGGGGCCGGCACACCGGCGCTGCTGAAGGCCGAGCCCCAGGAGGCAGAGTTGCTGGAGCTGAGGTCGAACTTCCATACGTTGCCGAGCCGGTCACCGGCATACACCACGTCGAGCGTGCCGTTGGCATCGTCGTCCCAGCCGCGCGGCGTGGTCAGGCCGTTCGTGTCGCCGGCCGAGCCGGCCAGGGTGTCGATCTTGCGGATCAGCGCGCCGGTCTCGAGGTCGATGGCATACAGCACCGCGCGCTCCGAACTGCTGTTGTAGCCGTTGCCCACGAGCACCGCCATCTTGCCGTTGTTCAGCCTGGCGATCAATGGCTTGCCCAGCGCGATGCCCAGGTCGGCCTCGGTGTACTCCCACAGCACGTCGGCAGCGTCGAAGTGGGTCGGGTCGGTGACGTCCAGCGCGTACAAGGCCTTGCCACCCCGGCCCAGGGTGCCGACGAGGATGTTCCGGCTCCCCGGCGTCTCGCTGCGGGCCGAGACCGCGATCTCGCCGTCGACGAAATACTCGTGGCTGTAGGTCGGGCTGGTCAGCTTGTGCAACCTCGGCATCAGCGCGTTCGGCGCATAGGCGAACAGTTCGTTGCCGGTGTCGGCCGCGAAGGCGTGCAGCATGCCGTCGTTCGATCCGATGTACAGAGTTTCCGTGTCGCGCACGTAATAGGGCGACGAGCTGATGATGTCGCCCAGCACGCGTGCACGCTTGCGCAAGGGCCCGCCTGCTTCCTCGTGCGTCTTGTCGCCGCGCATCCAGTCGATGCGTGCCTGGGCGCAGGTATCGGGGTCGGCCAGTGCGCCGCCGCACGCGCTGGCACGCAGGTCGTCCTGCTGCGTGACGCTGAGGTCGGCCAGCAGCTTGAACTCGACGCCGCCCGTACCGGGCTTGAGCGTGAACACCTTGCGCAGTGCCGGCACGGCGAAGCGACCGGCATCGTTGGTGCTCCACTTGGAGACCAGCGTGCCATCGCCCAACGGCTTCAAGGCCTCGATTTCGCCGGACCAGTCGGTGCTGTCGAAGCGGCCCTGGAAGACGCGGCTGCCGTCGTTGATGGCGGTGGAGTTCTGCGACACCGCACCGAAGGCCGAAGTCTTGCGGAAGATGTCGTCGAAGATCTTCTTGAAGGCCTCCTGCAGGCTCGCGGTGTCGCTGGCGTTGTAGGCGTTGGCGGTGCCGCCGGCCGCCGCGACCACGTCCAGCGAGGCCGGGTCGGTGCCGAACGGCAGCGCGAAGCCAATCACGTAGGTTTCCACGCCGGCGGCCTTCAGCGCCGCCGCGGCGGCGGCGGCTTGCGCCAGCGCCGTGGCCGGGTTCGCCACCAGACCGCCGCTCTTGTCGGTCGACGGCAGGCCGTCGGTGAGCAGGATCACGAAGTTCTTGCCGCAGGAGGTGGGCAGCGGGTAGCAACTGGCGACATAGCCCTCGCTGGCGTCGTTCCAGGCGCCACCGAAATAGTCCTTGGCCGTGAGCAGCGTGCCTTCGATCGGCGTCAGCCCGGCGTTCTTGACGCCGCTGGCCGTGCAGGGCGCCGGGTCGCCCGGGATGTTGCAGGCCAGCTTGGTCTTGATCGCCGTGCCCTGGGCGTCGGTCAGCGACTTGATCGGCACCTCGAGATAGCCGCGCCCGGGTGAATCGTTGCGCAACCAGGTGCGGCCGACGTAGTTCCAGGTCAGCTGCTTGCCGAAGTCGAGGATGCCCTGGGCGAAGTCGCTGTCGGTCGGCGAAAGCGCGCCGTTGTAGAAGTTCGTGGCGTAACCCTGTGCCGCCTCCGAGGCTGCATTGCCCCACGCAGGCAGCGTGTTGCTGGTGCCGGTCTTGGTGCGGAAGCAGCGGTAGCTGTCCCACGGGCCGGTGGCCGGGTTCTCGCCGTTGAAGAACGGCACCGAGGTCGGCGAATAGCAGAAGGCGTTGCCCTGATTGCTGCCCGCATAGAACGGCAACGCGACGTTGTAGTGGATGTGGTTGCCGGCCGAGGTCGGGTTGGCGATGCGAAAGCGCTTGTTCGTGGCGCTGTTTCGCGCACCCGCCCACACCGGGTCGTAGGTTGCCGGGTCGTAGCTGGCGTCGTAGGGCGAGTTGTGCAGGTAAGAGCCCGAGGGGTTGTTCTGCTTGTAGCGCATCAACCCCATGTGGATGCGGTTCTTGTAGTTGTCGGTCAGTGTGCGCACCACGCCGCGGGCGACCTCCGACTTGCTGTTCGGGCTGTTGCTGCCCACGGCCGCGCCCGAGGCGTCTTCGTCCATGCTGTTCGAGTTGTCCAGCACCACCAGCACGTTGGCCTTGCCGCTCACCAGGTACAGCGGGTTGTTGCCGATGGCCATGCCGGCATGCGCCGGCAGGGTCCACGGCAACGTGGCCAGGCAAAGCGCCAGCAGCATCAGTCGTGTCCGGCGCCGGTGGGGCGGGGCAAGGCGCAGGGTGGGCAGAGTATTCATCGTGGGCACCTCGACGGGCTGAAGAGCGCAGCCGGGGTCGTCACTGCGTGGCGACATCGGACTGCAGGATCACGCTGGCGCGGTCGTCGGCCACGCTGCGACTGGTGACGCGGTAGCGCGGGGTGCGGCAGTTGGGCTGGCGCGGAATCTCTTGTCCGCAGGCAAGCCAGTTCTCGCCTTCACCATTGCGTTCGACGATGGCCCCCGGCGTGATGGCGTTGCCAGACACTGCGGCGGCCACGTCGAACCAGTCGTTGAAGGCCGCATCGGTCCAACGCGCCTGATCGGCCGGCGCGGGCTCGGCGCAGTAGCCGTTGGCGCAACCCGCGGCGGGAAAGTTGCCTTCGGTGGCTGCGGCCGCGCGCGCTTCAGCCTCGCGCAGACCGGTTTCGGCGGCCTGCAGGGCAAGGTTGCGGTCATAGGCCGAGGCGCTCATGCGCGATTCCATGGCTACCGAGCGCATGCCGGCCAGCGCCACCAGCGTCACCACCACCAGCAGGATCAGGCTGGCGAGCAGTGAAAAGCCTTGCTGGCGCTGCGGGGGCGAGGGGTTTCGGTTCATGGTTGGCGGTTCCGCAGATACAGCGTGAAGCTCATCGGCCGTTCCAGGCGGCTGCCCGCGGCGGTGGAGACACCGGTCTGTGCGCTGCGCAGGGTCAGCGCCACGCGCATGCCCACCACGCTGCCCCAGTCGACCACGGCGTCGGCGTCGACATAGGCCGCCGCGCCCAGGCCCAGGTACTGGATCTGCATGTCGGCGATGCCCTCGGCAATCTCCTCGGGGCCGTTGCGGGTGACGCGAAAGAGCGAGCGCCCGCCGGTGTCGGCGCGGCCGTTGTTGCCGATGTACCAGCCCGCCGCGACCAGGCGACCCACCTTTGCGCCCGGGTTGAAGAGGTAGGTCTTGCCGACCGCGGTGCACAGGGTCGGGACACCCAGCCCGCGGCTGCAATTGCCATCGGCGGCGGCGGACTCGGCATGGTCGATGGTGCTGGCGCCCACCGCACTGGCCCGCAGCAACGCGCCCTGGCCGTAGTTGCACACCAGCAGCAGGTCGCCGACGCGCGCGCGATGCGGGTTGTTGTTGACCGTGAGGCGCGCCGCGGCGGTGTCATGCGCCGTCACGGTCAAATCGTTCAGGTCGGCCACGAACTTGCCCATCACCGCATCGGTGCCGGCCACGCGCTGCCCGACCGCTGCCCCGAAACCGGCACCCGCGAAAGCCGCGGCACCGTCGAAGCCTTGCAGCGGGCGCGTCCAGTCCACCCACCAGTCGGGGGGCACGAGCTGCGCGTTGTTCAGCACGTTGGCGACCAGAAGTGTGGTGTCGCAGGGGTTGCCACCGGCTTCCCGCAGCTCGCGCCCCATGAGCTCGAAGGCGCTGCGCGCCGTCTCCTGGGCGCGGCTCAGGCCCTCGGTGGTGCGGTTGGCCTGGCGGCTGCCGATGAACACCATGCTGGCGGCAAGCACCACCACCAGACCCAGCCCGAGCGCGACCATGACTTCGATCAGGCTCACGCCGCGCTGGCGCATGGCGCCCGCCGTGCCGCGTGGCTGCCCCGGCGCCGTCACAGCCGGCTCCGGATTTCGAAGGCCTGCGTGTCGCTGCCGCCGGTGGCCCGCGAGTCGTCCCAGCGGATGCCGACCGAGCAGTCGCGCCCGGCGCAGGTGATGCGGCCGCAGGCCCCGGGGTGGATCTGCGCCTGAACGCTGTCGATCCATTGCGCCACGTCGTCTGCGGCCAGCGTGGCCCCCGCTGGTGCTGCGCAGGTCCAGGTGGCGATCTCGTACTCGCCGGCCTCCACACCGGCCAGGTTGTTGCGCATGGCGTCGAGCATGCTCTGCGTCAGCACGGTCATCTGCGCGTGCTCGTAGTTGCTCTGGTTGTTGCGCAGGCCGGTGACTTGCAGTGCAGACGCGCCCAGCAGACCGATCGACAGCACGAGCACCGAGACCAGCACTTCGATCAGCGAGCCACCGGCGGATTGGCGACGGCAGGAGTGAAGACATGCCATGTGTTGGGCCCTCAGCTGTCGGCCGGCGCGTCGGCGCAGGCACCAGCCGTGTCGCGGCCGCGCACCGTGGTGCGACCGCCGAAGGCGATGAGCACGTCGCGCACGTTGGTCGGCGGTTGTGTGGACGGCACGCAGATCGACAGCGCTGCATTCAGCAGCGCCATTTCGTCGGCGCCGCGCGCCATGCCGGTGGGCATGAAGGTGATGCTGTGGCTGCGCGACGAGATGCCAGGGCTGGCGCGCACGACCAGCGGGGCCTCGACGGTACCGGTCTTGATGATCTCTTCGCCGGCATCGACGGCGCCGTTGCCGTTGCCGTCGGCAAAGACCAGCCAGCCCGGCCAGGTGTCGTCGGCGGCGCAGGCAGCGAGCGTGGCGCTGCGGCACAGCACGACGCTGCGGTTGCGCTTGATGGCCTCTGCGCGCGCCAGCTGAACGGCAGCGCTCAACTCGTTGGCGGCGGCGGTCAACCGACTGCTGTTGATCGCGCCCTGAAAGCTGGGCACACCGATGGCCAGAACGATCACCAGCAAGGCAACCGTGATCATCAGTTCGATCAAGGTCAGTCCGCGTACCAGGCGTTTGTGCATGAAATCCGTCCAGACAGTTGCCGGTGGCCGTTGCGCTGAAACCGGACAGCGCTCCGGACCTTTCGGGTCGAGCTGAAATGGCCTCGCCGCCTTGGCGCATGGCGCGACGGCGGGGCATTGCATTTGGGGTATCGGTGGTGGCCGCCTCGACTTGAGTGGTTTCAACGACCGCTGCGTGGACGTTGCATGTCGTAACGAACCGCGCGGCCCGTGATGGGATTCACACACCGTCCGTGTCGGGCGCTGGCGCGGCAGGGGCGGCGCTCAAGCGGGTGGCGGCGTTGCCGACAAGCCAAAGATCAGAGCAAGGAGATCGACATGCAACCCGCTTGGCTGAAGAAGACCTCGTGGTTGGCGCTGGTCATGGCGTTCAACGTCAGCGCCATGACCACGGCAGACAACGCATCGAAGGCGCCGGTCTCCAAGGCGGCCCCGAGTGCCGGTCAAGCAAAGCCCATGCCGCCGGCGGCTGTGACCGCGTGGTCTGCGCAGCACGCCGCCAGCCAGGCGCAGCGCGGCAAAGCAAAGAAGTAGAACCCCACCCGCTGCGCCGCTCGCGCCAAGCGTGTGCCGCCGCTTTCCCCGACCCTCGCGGGGGGATGCGGGCTTCGGCCGGCCTCGAGGTCGCTCAGTCGCCGAACAACGAACCCGCGGATGCGGGGGGCACCACGCCGAGGTGGCGCCAGGCCGCCAGCGTGGCGATGCGCCCTCGCGGCGTGCGCTGCAGGAAGCCCTGCTGGATGAGGAAGGGCTCGATCACGTCCTCGATCGTGCCCGCTTCCTCGCCGATGGCCGCGGCCACGTTGTCCAGCCCCACCGGGCCGCCGTCGAAGCGGTGGATCACCGCTTCCAGCAGCTTGCGGTCCATCACGTCGAAGCCCAGCGGGTCGACGTCCAGCATCTTCAGCGCCAGGTCGGCAATGGCCGCGTCGACGCTGCCATTGCCCTTGACCTGCGCATAGTCGCGCACGCGGCGCAGCAGCCGGTTGGCGATGCGCGGTGTGCCGCGGCTGCGGCGCGCAATCTCCAGCGCGCCGGCGGCGTCCACCGGCACGTTCAGCAGGCCGGCCGAGCGCGTGACGATGCGCGTCAGCTCTTCCGGCGTGTAGAACTCCAGCCGGGCGACGATGCCGAAGCGGTCGCGCAGCGGATTCGTCAGCATGCCGGCACGTGTGGTGGCACCGACCAGGGTGAAAGGCTGCAGGTCCAGTTTGATCGAGCGCGCGGCCGGGCCCTCGCCGATCATGATGTCGATCTGGTAGTCCTCCAGCGCCGGGTACAGGATCTCCTCGACGACGGGCTGGAGGCGGTGGATCTCGTCGATGAAGAGCACGTCGTTCTTCTCGAGGTTGGTCAGGATGGCGGCCAGATCCTTGGGCTTCTCCAGCACCGGCCCCGAGGTCTGGCGCAGATTGACGCCCAATTCGTTGGCGATGATGTGGCTGAGCGTGGTCTTGCCCAGCCCCGGCGGACCGAACAACAGCACATGGTCCAGCGCCTCGGCGCGGCCGCGCGCGGCGTGGATGAAGATCTCCAGCTGCTCGCGCGCCTTGGCCTGGCCCACGTAGTCGGCCAGGCCCTTGGGGCGCAGTGCGCGCTCGATGGCTTCTTCGTTGGGCGTGGCCGCCGCGGCACTGACCACGCGCGGCGTGCGTGTCGCGCCCGGGGTGCCGAAATCGTCGGTCTGGATGGCCATGGGCGCATTATCGGCACCGGCGCGCGCTGGTCGCCGCTGGCTACACTGTCGGCATGTCTCTCCTGCGCCGCAGGCTCCGCCACTTCACCTGGATCGCGCTGGTCTCGATGCTGGGCCTGGGGTTGCTGCCCGCGATGTCGCATGCGCTGGCCCGGGCCGGCGGCAGCGGGGATTGGGCCGAGGTCTGCACGGCGCGTGGATTGACCCGGGTCGCCGCCGATGGCTCGCCTGTCGAGCCGGGCGGCCTGTTCGCGCTGCATGCGATGGGGCATTGCCCGTTGTGTGCTTCGGGGACACCGGCCGCAGGGCTGCCGACCGGACCCTGGCGGGTCCGGCTCGAGCCCGTCGTCGCACTCGCTGCCGCGTCGGCCGTTCGTCTGCCGCAGGCCTTGCCGGTGTCCTGGCCCGCGGCACAGCCGCGCGCGCCACCGGCCGCCCGCTGACTCACGGCGGTCAGTGGCTCGCGCGTCCTTCGGCGCGGCCGCGACTGCGCCGCCGATCCCGCCGATGTGTGTCGCACCGTCTGCTGTTGCGCCACACGGCCACGCAGGCCTTGCCGCCTTCACCACCGGAGAAACCGACATGAACACCCGCCGTCATACCCTGCTTGCCGCTGCCGCCCTGGTGCTGGCCCTTTCGGCCGCAGCCCCCGCCATCGCCCAGACCGTTCCCAAGGTGGAAGACGCCTGGGCCCGCCCCACCGTCGCCGGCCAGGCCGGCGGTGGCGGTTTCCTGAGGATCACCAGCGCCACCGCCGACCGCCTGGTCTCGGCCAGTGCGCCCATTTCGAAGACCGTGGAACTGCACACCATGCAGATGGACGGTGACGTGATGCGCATGCGCGAGATTCCCGCCATCGAGATTCCGGCCGGCCAGACCGTGGAGCTCAAGCCCGGTGGCCTGCACGTCATGTTCATCGGCCTGACCCGCAAGCTGGACAACGGCGCCAGCTTCCCGCTGACGCTGCGCTTCGAGAAGGCCGGCGAGGTGACGGTCGACGTGAAGGTCCGGACCCAGGGCCCGGCGCCGATGACGATGCACAAGCACTGAACCGGCGCCCCCCGCGGCTCGACCGGCGCCCCGCCGGGTCGCACCCGATGCGGCGGTTCAGCGCCGGCCGTTCAGCGGTTCAGCGCCTTCAGCGCCAGCTTGATGCCTTCGCTGACGCCGACCTCGGGCGGCAGCGCTTCCAGCGCGGCCTGCGCCTCGCGCTCGTTGTAGCCCAGCGCCTGCAGTGCCTGGGTGATGTCGCCTTGCGCCTCGCTCAGGGCGCCGGCTGCCGGTGCGGCGAGGTCGGCGCCGAGCTTTCCCTTCAGCTCGAGCAGCAGCCGCTCGGCGGTCTTCTTGCCGATGCCCGGCACCTTGACCAGGCGCGCGCCGTCCTGCCTGCTCACGGCCGCACCGAGTTCGGCCACGCTCAGTCCCGACAGGATGGCCAACGCCGTGCGCGGTCCCACGCCGCCGATCTTCACCAGTTCGCGGAAGGTCGAGCGCTCGGCGGCGGTGAGAAAGCCATACAGCAGTTGCGCGTCCTCGCGCACCACGAAATGCGTGAGCAGCGTCACCGCCTCGCCCAGGGCAGGCAGGTTGTAGAAGGTGCTCATCGGCACGTCGATCTCGTAGCCCACGCCGTGCACGTCGAGCACCACCGTGGGCGGCGACTTGTCGACCAGCGTGCCGCTGAGCCGGCCGATCATGCGGCGGCCGGGCGCGCAAGGTCCGCAGGCTGCGGCGGTCGTGGCATTCGCTGGGGCAAGTTCATGAGCCGCCCGAAGTTTACGTCAGACCACTGGGCGGCAAGGGGCCACGCAGGCACCGGCCCACCCCACTCAATCGCCGCGCGCGAACTCGAAATTCAGTGCGGCCGGCAACGATTCGATGATGGCGTCGCGCCCGACGCAGGCCACCGGGCCGCTGCCCAGGTTCAGGACCTCGAAGGCCCGGCCCTGGTCGACGATGCGCACGAAGCCGAGTTGCGGTGCGTCGGCCCGCCATTCGGCGCACAGGCGTTCGAATTCCGGTCCGGCGAGCACCGCCTCGTAGACCACCACGTGGGGCAGGCCGCTGGCGCAGAGCTGGCGCGCTTCGTCGAGCGTGGCCACGAAATCGAGCAGCAGGCCCATCGGGCGCAGCGCGTCGCGCACCAGGCCGCGAAGTTCGCGCTGTGGCGCCAGCGCCAGCACGTGGCGGCCGGCATGCGGCTGCGCGTTCACGGCCGGCGCACCGGGGTTGAAGAGCGTCTGCAGGCTGGGGGCCAGCGTGTCGGGGAAGTCCAGCGTCAGTTCGGTTCGGCCCTGGGTATCGCGGCGCCAGAGGTCCAGTCCCAGCACCGCGGCCGTCTGCTGCAGCAGTCGCCAAGACAAGGTGTCCAGCGCCGGGTCCGTGTCAGCGTCCAGCGGCGCGGCGGCCGTCACCAGTTCGTCGGCCACGCGGTAGCCGAAGCCGGCCCGCAGTTGTGCCCGCCCAGGCCAGCCGGGAACGGTCAGCCTGAGGTCGATCACGGTGCACGCGCTCTCGAAGCTCCAGTCCAGCACCGCGGCCAGCAGGCCGGGCAGCAGGGTGGCGTCGGTACGCACTTCGGTGGGCGCCAGCTGCTGCCGCAGCTCGATGCCGCGGGCGTGGATTTCGCGCGCGCGCGAACGCACCGACTCGTGCAGCAAGGCGGTCAGGTCGAGCCGCTCGGGGCTCACCCGGACCCGCCCCGAGGCCAGCCGCGCCACCTGCTGGCCCTTCAGGACGGCGCGGCGCGCGCGATCGATCTCGTCGCGCAGCACGCGCAGGCCGGCGCGGCTGATGCGGCCCGTGGTGGCCAGCGCCGTGACCCGCTCGGCCGCATCGGTGAGCGCCACTGCCACTTCGTTGCCCAACAGCGCGAGCAAGGCCTGCATGTCGAATGCCTCGTCGGCCGGCCGAGGGGCGGCGTCGATGGGGCTTGCAGGATCCGAGGTATGCACGACGTGGGTCTCTCCGAGGCGCTGGGACCCCTGCACTGAACGCCGGCCCCTGACAGGACGGCGGCATTGCCGACCCGTGGCCGCAGAGCTTGGGCTGACGCGCGCAACCACGCCACCCCGCGAGCAGGGGGCGCAACCGGCGCGGCTGGCAACTACGTCACGCCGGGGGGCGCGGGCTGGCTCCGACGCCGGCGTCTGTGCCGCCGATGGCGCCGATGTCGCGCAGGTGCTGCCGCGCGGCCGCGTCGACGCCGATCTCTGCCAGCACCTCGTCGGTGTGCTGACCCAGCAGCGGCGGTGGCCGGCGCAGCTGCACCGGCGTGGCCGAAAGCTTCATCGGGCTGGCAACAAGTTCCAGCGCGTCGTTGTGCGGATGCGGTACGGTCACCGTCATGCCGCGTTCGCGCACCTGCGGGTCGGCAAAGACCTCGGCGAAATCGTTGATGGGGCCGCACGGCACCTTGGCCGCCTCCAGTGCGGCCAGCCAGTCGGCGCGCGACCGCTGGCGCAGGCGCGCTGCCAGCAGCGGCACCAGCATGTCGCGGTGGCGCACGCGCTGGGCATTGCGCGCGTAGCGCTCGTCGCGGGTCAGTTCGGGGCAGCCGGCCACGGCGCAGAAGCGTTCGAACTGCCGGTCGTTGCCCACCGCCAGGATGATGTGGCCGTCGGCCACCGCGAAAACCTGGTAGGGCACGATATTCTGGTGCGCATTGCCGGCGCGCCGCGGCGGCACCTTCGTCACCAGGTAGTTGGCGCCCAGGTTGGCGAGCATCGCCACCTGGGTGTCGAGCAAGGCCATGTCGATGACTTGGCCGCAGCCGGTGGCGTCGCGGTGGCGCAGCGCGGCCAGGATGGCCACCGTGGCGTACATGCCGGTGAACAGGTCGGCCACCGCCACGCCCACTTTCTGCGGGCCGCCGCCGGGGAGGTCATCGCGCTCGCCGGTGACGCTCATCAGGCCGCCCATGCCCTGCACGGCGTAATCGTAGCCGGCGCGTTCGCGGTAGGGGCCGGTCTGGCCGAAGCCGGTGATCGAGCAGTACACCAGCCGTGGGCAACGCCGGCGCAGCGTGTCGGCGTCCAGGCCGTAGCGCGCCATGTCGCCGACCTTGAAGTTCTCCACCAGCACGTCGCAGGTGTCGGCCAGGCGCCGCAGCAGCGCCTGGCCCTCGGGGTGCGCCATGTCGATCGTCACCGAGCGCTTGTTGCGGTTGGCGCCCAGGTAGTAGGCGGCTTCGGCGGTGTCGTGGCCCTGGCGGTCCTTCAGGAACGGCGGGCCCCAGGCGCGTGTGTCGTCGCCGCCGGGATGGCCGGTGCCGGGCGGGCGCTCGACCTTGATGACCTCGGCGCCGAGGTCGGCCAGTGTCTGCGTGCACCACGGCCCGGCGAGTACGCGCGAGAGATCGAGCACGCGCACGCGGTCCAGCGCGCACGGGAGAGGCGGAGCCGGTGACGGCGGGGCGGGTGTCTGAGCGGTCAAGGTGGCTGCCCTCGCGAAGCGGAAAACCCTCGGTGCCGCGAGCGCAGCGGGTCGGGCCGATACCCGTCATTCTCCCGCAAGGGCCAGGATAATCGAGGTATGACATTGACGGCCCGAAGCGTGGCTGGTGCCGGCTGGGCCAGCGCGGCTGCCTTGCTGCTGGCGGCTTGTGCGCCTGCCCTGGACTGGCGCGACGTGCGGCCCGAAGGCAGCAACATGACCCTGCTCATGCCCTGCAAGCCCACGGCGCAGCAGCGGCAGTTGCCGCTGGCCGGAGCCGCGGTTCGCCTGTCGTTGCATGCGTGCAGCGCCGACGGGCAGACCTGGGGCGTGGCCCATGCCGACGTGGAAGACCCCGCGCGCGTGGTTGCGGCGCTGGCCGAGTTGCGCACCTCGGCCGCCGCCAATGTCGCCGCCGGGGCCGTCGAGCCGTTGCCGCTGCAGGTGCCCGGCGCCACGCCGCAGCCTGGAAGCGAGCGCGTGCGCTTGGACGGTCGCCTGCCCAACGGCCGGCCTGTGCAGGTGCAGGTGGCCGTCTTCGCCCAGGGAACGCGTGTCTTCCAGGTCACTGCGCTGGGCGATCGCCTGCCTGCCGAGGCGGCGGAAACCTTCTTCGGCTCGATCCGCTTCGCGCCATGACGCTCACCGGCCGGCAGGGCGTGGTGATCTTCACGGCGTTTGCCTTCGCCTACTTCTTCTCGGCCTTGCTGCGTGCCGTGACGGCCACGCTGGCCCCGGTCTTCAGCGCCGAACTGGACCTGCGGGCGGCCGACCTGGGATTGCTGGCCGGCGCCTACTTCTTCGGCTTTGCCGCCATGCAGCTGCCGCTGGGTGGCGCGCTCGACCGCGTGGGTCCGCGGCGCACCCTGCTCGCGCTGCTGGCAGTGGCGGTGCTGGGCTGCGCGGCCTTTGCCGTGGCAGACCGGCTGCCGGGGCTGGTTGCGGCACGGGTGATGATCGGCGCCGGTGTGGCAGCCTGCCTGATGGCGCCGCTGACCTGCTACCGGCGGCTGTTCAGCCCCAGCACGCAGTTGCGCACGAACTCCTGGATGCTGATGACGGGGTCGTTCGGCATGCTGGCCTCCACCGTGCCGGTGCAGTGGCTGTTGCCGGCGCTCGGCTGGCGCGGCCTGTTCTGGGCCCTGGCGGCCCTGCTCGTGCTGGCCATGGCGGGGATCGCGTGGGGGGTGCCGCCCGACCCGCGTCCGAGCGCGATCGGCCCGCAACGCACCGAAGATGCCGACGTCACTTCGGGCGCGGCCGCTGCCGGCCCGGCCGCGGTGCACGCCGGCTACCTCGGCATCGTGCGGCATCCGCTGTTCGTGCGCATGGCACCGCTGGGATTCTTTCTCTACGGCGGCCTGATCGCGGTGCAGTCGCTGTGGGCCGGCCCCTGGCTCACCCGCGTGGGCGGCTGGAGCGCGGATCAGGCGGCGCAGGGGTTGTTCTTCATCAACCTGGCGATGCTGGTCACCTTCGGCGCCTGGGGCGCGGTGTTGCCGCGGCTGGCGCGGCACGGCATCGGTGCGCTGCAACTCATGACCTGGGGTCTGCCGCTGGCGCTGGCCTTGCTGTTCGTGAACGTCGCGCTGGGGGGCGCTGCCGGCGCCGGACCCTGGGCGCTGTGGTGCGTGGCCTGTACCTTTGCCTCGGTCAGCCAGCCGGCGTTGGGGGTGGCCTTTCCCGCGGCGCTGGCGGGCCGCGCGCTTTCGGCTTACAACCTGGTGATCTTCGGCGGCGTGTTCTGCATGCAGTGGGGCATCGGTCTGCTGATCGACGGTCTGCGCGCGCTGGGGGTGGTGGAAGCCAGCGCATTCCGGCTGGCCTTCGCCGCGTTCGGCGTGTGCTGCGTGGGGGCCTATGCGTGGTTCTTGCTGCACGGCCGCGCCGGTGCCGATAATCCGCACTGAAACGCCATGGCCGCCATCCTTCTCGTCGCCCACGCTCCGCTGGCCACTTCGCTGCTGGCGGTGGCGCGCCATGTCTACCCGGAGCGCAGTGCCGGCCTGGCCGCCACCGACGTTGACGCCGCTGCCGACCTCGGCGAGGCGCAGCAGCAGATCCGCGCGGCGCTTGAGGGCCTGGCCGATGCCGAGGTGCTGATTCTCGTCGACGTCTTCGGCGCTTCGCCCTGCAAGGCCGCCTTGGAGGTGGCCGACGGTGTGCGCATCCGCGTCGTCGCCGGGGTCAACGTGCCCATGCTCTGGCGCGCCCTGTGTTATTCCGAGGTGCCGCTGGAGGAACTGGTCACGCGTGCCGTCGACGGCGGCGCTCAGGGCGTCATGCAGCTGGGCGTGCCGCGGCCGCAGAACCAGGCCTCGCCTCCTTCCAACCATGATCAAGTCCAGCATCAGCATCAACAATAAGCTCGGCCTGCATGCGCGCGCCTCGGCCAAGCTCAGCAAGCTGGCCGGCAGCTTCAGGAGCGACATCCACATCAGCCGCAACGGCCGCCGCGTCAATGCCAAGAGCATCATGGGGGTGATGATGCTGGCTGCAGGCATGGGCACCGAGATCGAGATCGATGCCGATGGTGCCGACGAGCAGCAGGCCGTCGAGGCCCTGCGCGGCCTCATCGAGGCCAAGTTCGGCGAAGGCGAATAAGGCGGCGGCGCTCGCCGAGCGCCGCATGGCAGCGCGCTGCGCTACATTGGCTGCATGAGCATCCAGGTTTTCGGCACGCCTGTTTCCCGCGGGGTCGCCATCGGGCGCGCCGTGCTCGTGGCGTCCAGCCGCGTCGACGTGGCGCACTACTTCGTCGGCGCCGACCGCATCGAACCCGAGATCGAACGCCTGCGCAACGCCCGCAACGCCGTTGCCGCGGAGCTGGCCGCGCTCAAGAACGAGCTGCCGCCCGAAGCCCCGCACGAACTGGCCGCGCTGCTCGACGTGCACCTGATGCTGCTGCACGACGAATCGCTCATCGGCGCCACCAAGGCCTGGATCTCCGACCGGCACTACAACGCCGAGTGGGCGCTGTCGGCGCAACTGGAGGTGCTGGCGCGGCAGTTCGACGACATGGAGGACGCTTACCTGCGCGAGCGCAAGGCCGACGTGGAGCAGGTCGTCGAGCGGCTCTTGCGCGGGCTGCGTCTTTCCGCCGCCGGCCCGGCGGCGCTTGGCCCAGCGGTGGCGCAGGCGGCCAGCGACTTCGGCGGCGAAGACCCGCTGGTGCTGGTGGCCAACGACGTGGCACCGGCCGACATGATGCAGTTCAAGCGCAGCATCTTCACCGGCTTCGTCACCGATGTCGGCGGGCGCACCTCGCACACCGCGATCGTGGCGCGCAGCATGGACATCCCGGCGGTGGTCGGTGCGCGCGAGGCCAGCCGGCTCATCCGCCAGGACGACTGGGTCGTCATCGACGGCGATGCCGGCGTCGTCATCGTCGATCCCTCGCCCATCGTGCTGGACGAGTACCGGTTCCGGCAGCGCCAGAGCGAACTCGAACGAGCCCGGCTCGACCGCCTGCGCCACACGCCGGCCGTCACGCTCGACGGCCAGGCGGTGGAACTGCTGGCCAATATCGAACTGCCCGGCGACGCGGCCGGCGCGCTGGCCGCCGGCGCCGTGGGCGTGGGCTTGTTCCGCAGCGAGTTCCTGTTCATGAACCGTGGCGGCAGCCTGCCTGGCGAGGAGGAGCAGTTCGAGGCCTACCGCGACGCCGTGGTCGCCCTGCAGGGCCTGCCGGTGACGATACGTACCGTGGACGTGGGCGCGGACAAGCCGCTCGAACGCAGCGCGCCCGACCATCGCTACGACCATGGGCTGAACCCGGCGCTCGGGTTGCGAGCCATCCGCTGGAGCCTCGCCGAGCCAAGCATGTTCCGCCAGCAGTTGCGCGCCATCCTGCGCGCCAGCGCGTACGGAAAGGTGCGCATCCTGATCCCGATGGTGGCGCACTTGAGCGAAGTCAGGATGATCTTCGAGGCCCTGGTGCGGGCGCGCCAGCAGCTCGACGATGCCGGTCGCGCCTACAGCCATGTCGAGGTGGGCGCCATGGTCGAGGTACCGGCGGCCGCCCTGATGATCGACCGCCTCCTGCAGCACTTCGACTTCGTCTCCGTGGGCACCAACGACCTGATCCAGTACACGCTGGCCATCGACCGCGCCGACGAGGCCGTGGCCCATCTCTACGATCCCTGGCACCCGGCGGTGCTGCAACTGCTGCACCACACGATCTCTCGCGCCAATGCCCGCGGGCGCGCTGTCAGTGTGTGCGGTGAAATGGCGGGCGACGCAGCCTTCACGGAAATGCTGCTGGCCATGGGCCTGCGCAGCTTTTCCATGCACCCAGCGCGCATTGCCTCGATCAAGCAACGTGTGCTTCGTGCCGACACGCGCCTGTTGTCCTCGCACCTGACGCGGGTGCTGGAAGCAGATCACCCCGGCGAGGCGCTGCGCCTGGCGTTGCAGGGCGGCCGTGCGCCTCAATGACGGCCTCCTCGGGTCGAGCCGAAGAAAACTTGCTGTGGTCGGGCGCAGGGTGCTATAGTCACAGGCTCGACTGCAAACATGGCAAGGAACAGCGCAAGGCGCTGAACCGGCACCAGGCAAGCAGGCCGGAAAGCCCGAGTGATTGACAGTGGTTAAGAAAACATGTCAGAATCGCGGTCTTCGCTGATCACAGGTCGGCGGCGCTGAAGCAGTCACCAGCGACACGGTTCTTTAACAACATACAGCCGATAAGCGTGGGCGTTTGAAGGCGAGTGCCGGAACAATGTGGAAGCACAACGTTCAGGTCTCCTGACCTTAAACGCTCGCGGAAATAGAAGTGAAGTTCACTTCGATTCCTAAGAGCAAATTCAAGATCGAACTGAAGAGTTTGATCCTGGCTCAGATTGAACGCTGGCGGCATGCCTTACACATGCAAGTCGAACGGTAACGCGGGGCAACCTGGCGACGAGTGGCGAACGGGTGAGTAATA
>Ga0138256_10001198_pt1 | contig 27982 bp, 23 predicted proteins | sample KNB2016incub_MG_FD_105486 | JGI IMG/M metagenome (GOLD analysis project Ga0138256, IMG submission 105486) | Active sludge microbial communities from wastewater in Klosterneuburg, Austria - KNB2014incub_MG | ecosystem: Engineered > WWTP > Activated sludge > Unclassified | place: Austria...
AGCAGTTTGATCATGTAGGCGTTCTCGGCCACGCGCGTCATGTCGTGGATGATGCGGATGCCGTGCTTCGCGGTCAGCTCGCGCAGGGCCTTCAGGTTGGCCAGGGAGATGGGTTGCCCGCCGGCCATGTTCACCGTGGTGGCGATGGAGACGTAGGGTATCTTCTTCGCGCCGTGCGCATCGATGACGCGCTGCAGCTTGGCAAGGTCCACGTTGCCCTTGAATGCGAAGTTGTTCTTCGGGTCGTGCGCCTCGTCCACGATGATGTCCACGAATGTGCCGCCCGCCAGTTCCTGGTGGAGCTTGGTGGTGGTGAAGTACATGTTGCCGGGCACGATGTCGCCGGGCTTGATGAGGATCTTCGAGAGGATGTTCTCCGCACCGCGCCCCTGGTGGGTGGGCACGAGGTACGTGTAGCCGTAGAACTTCTTCACCGCCTCCTCCAGGTGGTAGTAGTTGCGGCTGCCGGCGTAAGCCTCGTCGCCCAGCATCAGCCCGGCCCACTGGCGGTCGCTCATGGCGCTGGTGCCGCTGTCGGTGAGCAGGTCGATGTAGACCAGCTCGGAGGGCAGAAGGAAGGTGTTGTAGCCGGCTTCTTCGATGGCCTTCACACGCTGTTCACGCGTGGACATGAAGAGGGGTTCGACCATCTTGATCTTGAAGGGCTCGGCCCAGGATGTCTTGCTCATGTGGATCGTCGGTGTTCGGTCGTGATCAGGCCACGGGTTGGGCATCGGGCAGGAGCAGCGCGCGCACCTCCTCGGCCTGCTGCTCCAGCGAGGCCCGGAACCGCTCGGCATCCGCTGCCGCATCGGCGAAGGCGCTCTGCACCACATCGGCATAGTGCCGGATGCCTTCCAGCAGGTTGTCCCGGAAGGTGGTGAGGCGGCGGCGCTGCTTTGCGTTCATCTCGTTGGCGCATCGTTCCAGTTCGCGCTTGTAGTGGTCCACGTACAACCCCAGCTCCTTGATGAACATGTGGGGCCGCTCCACACCGGCCAGCAGGTCGGTGCGCCCGTAGATGTGGTCCACCATGGTGCGCAGGGACACCACCTTGTTGAAGTAGGCGGTGTTGGGCCCCGGGCAGATGGCCACGGCCTCCAGCTTGTGCGCCGGGGAAAGTCCGGCTTTCAACAATGCACCGGCCCCCAGCCCTTCGCACAGACAATCCTTATCGGTGACGGCCGCCTCTTCGCGGACCAGGGCGATGGGGTCGGTGAGGGTGGCGCGCAGCTGCTGCAGCTTCAGGTGCTGGTACTGGCGCGAGGCCGTGCAGATGGGCCGCTCGGTGAACTCCGTGTTGCTGCTGAGGAACTCCTTGTAGCACGGGCTCCCCGGCCGTCCCTTGGCGATGCGGTTCCGACGCTGCTCTTCGGAGCTGCTCGGGCGGAAGTTGTGAAAGGGCACACCCAGCGGCGAAGCGTTGCTGAGGAAGAAGTCCTCGGGCCGCGCATGGGTGAGCTGCTGGAGTGTGGCCTCGTCCACGTTGGTGGCCTCGGGCACCAGCAGGAAGGGACTGCCCCATCCGGTGCCGTCCACGCCGTAGTGCTCCAGCAGGAAGCGGTCCTCCGCCGCCGTGCCGATGCCGCCCTGCGCGGTGATGCGTTGCGGAAGCTGCTCACGGAACACCGGCTTGCCGAGGCCCGCCAGCACCTCGTTGCAGGTGGTGAACAGTTCCTGGGCCAGTGCACTGCGGTGCTCCGCGAAGTCCTGCAGGATCGGCCCCATCAACAGGCCGTCCGTGGCGAAGGCATGCCCGCCGCAGTTGAGTCCGGATTCGATCCGGAACTCCGACACCCACACGCCTTTCTTCGCCAGCAGCCTTCCCTGCACCTGGGCTGATCGCAGGTCGCTCACCTTGAGGATGACCTGCTTGCGCAGCCGGCCTGCCGCATCGGGCAGGAAGTCGGCGAATTGCGGGATGTAGTTGTAGAGCCGGGGGTTGTAGCCCGCGCTGAGCACGATGCCGGAGCGGAGCGTGCTGTTGGCGAAGCCCCGGAAGGCGGCCATGGCATCGCAGAATTCGTCCGGCAGAGACACACCATCCGTACCGTAGTTCGTGGGATCGATCTTGGCCATGATGTTCACGTCGATCGCACCCGGCGTGATGTGTGCGCGCAACGCCTTCTCCGCAGCCTCCCGCTCAGCCCCGGGCGCCATGGCCATCACCGCACGGTAGTGCTCCTGCGCGGGGGAGCCCGGCGGCAACAGCTCGAAGTACAGCGCGCTCTCCGAACCGGGCGCGAACGGCGTGGCCCGCACCCGTTCCGTGTTGCGCTCCACCAGTCGCTGCAACAGGTCCAGGTAGGCCGTGATGCGGCGTGCACGATGGTCGGGCGAGGGCTTCGGGATGGGCGCGTATGCCTCACCGTTCCTTTCGGCATGGTAGGCGCGCATGCGCTCCACCAGTTCATCCTCGATGATCGACACCACGGAGGAGATGCCCATGGGCGCCACCTTCAACGGCGTGTCGATGGTGTAGCCCAGCCCCATGACGGGGATGTGGAAGGTGTGGACCGGAGCGCGCATGCCAATGGACATCTTCTTCGTAACGCTGTCACGATGGACAGCATTCACAGCGCTGCAAAGGTCCCGGCCGGCGATGCCCCTCCGACTGATGGACATCATGCACGGGCCTCGGAGCCAGGTCAAGATGGACGGTGCCTCGCATGAGCGACCACTGTCGGATGGATATTCCGCGCCCGAATGACCAACAGCTCCGCATGACGGAGGGGGGTGCTCACAACGAACGGCGCCCAAGCGGCCCGATCCAAGGCCCGAACCTGACCCTCATCAAAGTGCCACCTGGCACACCTGGAACACCTTGCACGACCGCACGGAGCGCCAGGCTGGCGAATGTTCCCCCGGCCCTGTGGTCGTCCGAGCGCACAAACGATGAGCGACCGGGCTGCCCTACGTTGGTTGATGGACCCGCGGAACTGGTGGAAGCCGTTGCTGCTCATCTTCCTGGTGAGCATCACGGGTGTCGGCTGGATCGCTCAACAGGCCTATTCGGATGCGCCCCCGATCGTGGATATGGAAGGTCCGGATGGTCGTGTGATCATCAGAGGAGAAGACATCCTGGACGGCCAGGAGGTGTTCCTGAAGTACGCCTTGATGGAGTATGGCAGCATGTTCGGCGATGGAGCCGGCCGAGGCCCGGACTTCACCGCGGAAGCCCTGCACCTTACGGCGTCGTACATGAGGGAGCACTACCGTTCCGATCCGGGGTCCAGAGGCCGAACGATCGACGACACCACCCTGGTGCTCGCGATCGCCGAACGCGTCAAACGCGAGTTGAAGGCCTCCGCCTTTGACCCCGAGCGTGGCACTGTGAGGCTCAACGAGGCCCAGAGGACCGCGGTCATCAGACTTCGGGAACACACGGCGGAACGGTTCGGTGGTGCCGCGGAAGAGGGCTCCTTCCCTCCCCCTGGCTTCATCAGCGATGAGGATGAGGTGCGCGACCTGAGCGACTTCTTCTTCTGGGGTGGGTGGGTGTGCGGAGCACAGCGCCCCGGCGAGAGCTTCAGCTATACGCACAACTGGCCTTATGATGATGAGGCCGGCAATCTGCCCACGGGTCCGGTGATGTGGTGGAGCGTCATCGGTATCCTGGGCTTCATCCTCGGTCTGGGGGTGGTTCTGTACATGTACGGCCAGTTCGACGGGCTCAAGGATGAACAGTTCACCGCAGGCTCGGGTGAAGGCATGAGCGCCGGGCAGGTCAGCCTCTTCCGGCCCACGCCCCTTCAGCGGGCCACCTTCAAATTCTTCGTTGCCGCAGCGCTCGTTCTTGTGGTCCAGGTCCTCAGCGGGGTCATCACCATCAGCGCCTTCACCGATCACCTGGGGCTGCTGGGTATCGACATCTCGGCGCTGCTCCCCCTGGTGGTGGCCCGAAGCTGGCACCTCTCGCTCGCCCTGTTCTGGATCAGCTGCTGCTGGATCGGGGTCTCCATCTTCCTGATCCCCATGATCAGTGGCCAGGAGTCCCAGCGATCGCTCCGCATGACCAACACGCTCTTCGCCATGATCGTTCTGCTCGTGGCGGGCACCCTGTTCGGCACTTACGCCGGACCCATCGGGCTGCTGGGTGCTCAGTGGTCGCTGTTCGGTCACCAGGGATGGGAGTTCATGGAGTTCGGCCGGGTGTTCCAGGCCCTTTTGCTCGCGATCCTCATCCTTTGGGCGGTGATCCTCTATCAGGGATGCAGACCTGCGTTCCGCAAAGGCAGACCGTGGGCATTGCCGAACTGGCTGGTCTATTCCACGGTATGCATCAGCGTGCTGCTCCTGTCAGGATTCGTTGCCACGCCGCGCACCAACTTCGTCATCGCGGATCTCTGGCGCTGGGCCGTGATCCACATGTGGGTGGAGGCCTTCTTCGAAGTGTTCACCACGATCGTGGTGGGGTATATGATGGTGCGGATGGGGCTCGTGGGGGCGAAGGCCGCAGAACGGGTGATCTACCTGGCCACCCTGCTCTTTCTCGGTTCAGGGCTGTTGGGCATCTCCCACAACTTCTACTGGAATGCGAAACCGGTGGGCACCATGGCCCTGGGCAGCGTGTTCTCGACCCTGCAGGTGGTGCCGCTGATCCTGCTCACCGTGGAGGCCTGGCGGTTCGATCGCATGCGAAGGTCCAAGGCCACCGAGCGCGGTGCACCCTGGAAGTTCGGGCAACCCGAGGTGTTCCTCTTCCTGGTGGCCGTCAACTTCTGGAACTTCCTCGGGGCCGGGGTTTTCGGACTGATCATCAACCTCCCGATCGTGAACTACTTCGAACATGGCACATACCTCACCGTGAACCACGGCCATGCCGCGCTGTTCGGGGTGTACGGCAACTTGTCCCTGGCGGGTCTGTTGTTCTGCTGCAAGCTGTTGGTGGAGCCGGAGGCGTGGGACGCTCGTCTGGTACGCCGGGCCTTCCGATCACTGAACGTGGGCCTGATGCTCATGGTGCTGCTCGACCTGCTACCCGCAGGCCTTGTCCAATTGACCGCCGTGCTGGACCGGGGCCTGTGGTTCGCCCGGTCCGAGGAGTTCATCACAGGGCCCGTGTTCGAAGGCCTGACCTGGCTGCGAGGGATCGGGGCCACCCTCTTCATCATCGGAGGTGTGCTTCCCATTGCCTGGATGGTGGTCCGAATGTCGGCCAGGGTGAGACCGCCATTGGCCGCCCCACCGCCCCGCACAGTGCTCCCGATCCCGGGCCGCACACCTTAGTTGATGGATCCCCCGGGGATATGCGCCATCGGCCGGTCATAGGGCTCAGGTTCCTCCAGGAAATGCGTACCCACGCTCACGGGCTCGTGAAGCGCGGCTTCCGTCACGCTGCGCGCCACCACCAGCAGGTCCCGCAGGTCCATGAGCGCGGGCGACCAGCGTCGGCGGTGCCAGATGGGCAGCACTTGCCGCTCGATGCAGTTGATCACGCGCAGGGCGCTCTCCAGCCCCTCGGTCTTGCGCACGATGCCAACGTGCATCGTCATGGCGTGCGTCAGCGCGGCCGTCGCCCGGCCCACGATCTCCACCGGCCGTTTGGCCAGGCGGTCGCGGGCGATCACCTGTGATGCAGGCGCGGCCGCTGGAGCACGGGTCTCCCAAGTGGTTTCCGCCGCACGCCTGGGGATCACCAGTGCTTCGAGCAGCGAGTTCGATGCCAGGCGGTCCGCACCGTGCAGGCCGCTGCAGGCGCATTCGCCCAAGGCGTACAGACCCGGGATGGAAGTCCTTCCGTGGCTATCGGTGCGGAGGCCACCACAGAGATAGTGGGCTGCCGGCATCACCGGCAACAGGTCCCGGCCCGGTAGCAGACCCGTGTCACGGCAAAGCGCTGCGATGCCCGGGAACTCAGCGCAGAACCGTTCGATGCCGATGGGTCCGGCGTCCAGATGGACATAACGGGCTCCGGTACGCACCATCTCCCGGTGTATGGCGCGTGCGACGATATGCCGCGGGGCCAGATCGCCCATGGGATGAACGCCGGCCATCACAGGCCGGCCCGTGATGCCGATCAGGCGTGCGCCCGCACCACGGACCGCTTCACTGACCAGGCCGACCGTGCCCGGTACGCCGGTGAACAAGGCCGTGGGGTGGAACTGGACGAAGGCCATATCACGCGTCAACGCTCCGGCCCTGATGCCCATCGCGACGCCATCACCGGTCGCACCGGCCGGATTCGTGGTGTGCTCGAACAGTCGTCCTGCACCGCCGGTGGCCAGGATCACCACGTGGGCGAAGTGCTCCACGACGTCGCCGGTACGGAGGTCCACCGCTCGAACGCCGATGCAGCGCCGGTACGCTCCCTCACCCTCGGTAAGCAGCTCGATCACCCGTTGATCCATCACCGTCCCGATCACCGGGATATCACGGACGCGTTGTTGCAGCACGCGAACGATCTCCTCGCCCGTGCGGTCGCGATGGTGCACCACTCGCGCGGCACGATGACCACCCTCACGCGCCAGGTGGAGCGCACCGCCGCGGTCCCTGTCGAAGTGAGCACCGAGCCCGATCAACCCACGGATCACGGCGGGGCCCTCCTTCACCACGAGACGCACCACATCGGCATCGTTTCGGCCTTCGCCCACGGCGAGGGTGTCGCGCACATGGTCCTCGAACGGATCCTCCGCGCACATCGCGGCCGCGACACCACCCTGAGCATGGAAGGAACTGCTCTCGTGCACGGTCGCTTTCGATAGGATCCGGATCCGCAGCTTGCGCCCCCCGGCCTTGTCCGCGAGTTGAACGGCATAGTTCATTCCGGCGATCCCGCCACCGACCACGAGCACCTCGAGCGTCAAGCTCATCCCAGTTCGAGCATTCGGCGGAGGGCGCGATGGGCCCGTACACGGACCTCCTCATCGAGGGTGATCGCCGGCTCTTCGAAGAGCAACGCATCGCGCACCTTCTCCAAGGTGTTCAATTTCATGTACGGACATTCACTACAGGCGCATTCGTTGTCGGCGAAGGCGGGTGCGGGTATCAGTGTCTTGCCCGGCACCTCGGCCCTCATGTTGTACAAGATGCCGGCCTCGGTCGCCACGATGAACTCCTTGCCCGGATCGTGCTTCACGAAGCCGAGCAGTGAACTGGTGCTGCCCACATGGTCGGCTTCGAGAAGGATATGCTCCGGACATTCAGGATGGGCCACCAGCTTCGCGTGGGGATGCCTGCCCATCAGCAGCTTCAGTTTGTCCATGCTGATGTTCACGTGCACCTCGCAGGTGCCGTCCCAGAGGAGCATCTCCCTGCCCGTGATGCGCTGCACATAGGCTCCAAGGTGCCGGTCGGGAGCGAAGATGATGGGGCGGTCCGTCGGAATGCTGTTCACCACGCGAACCGCGTTGCTGCTGGTGCAGATGATGTCGCTCATCGCCTTCACCTCCGCACTGCAATTGATGTAGCTCACCACGAAATGGTCGGGATGCGCATCGATGAAAGCGCGGAACTTCGCGGCCGGGGCGGAATCGGCCAGGGAGCAGCCCGCTGCCCGGTCGGGCAGCAACACCTTCCGTCCCGGATCCAGGATCTTGGCTGTTTCGGCCATGAAGTGCACTCCACAGAACAGGATCACCGGTGCGTCGGTGCGCTCGGCGGCGCGTGCGAGCGCAAGGCTGTCACCGACATGATCGGCGAGCATCTGTATGTCACCCGTCTGGTAATAGTGTGCGAGGATCACGGCACGTTTCGCACGTTTCAACTCCCGGATCTCCGCGACCAGGGCAGGGTTCGCTCCTCCGGCACCGCTGGCACCCGGGCCCACGGGGCGGACGCTGGGGTTCAAGCCGTCCATTAGCGGACAAATTTGTCCTTATACAGGGGTTCGGAACATGACGATCGACAGCCCGCCCCGGTCCTAACCGCACTTCGTCCCGCCGCAACTCCGGCACTTCAGGCAGCCCTCCTCGTAATAAAGTCCTTCCGCATCGCCGCATTCGAGGCACCTCCGCCCTTGGGCCTGCGTGCCGTCGGGGATGTAGCGCGAGAGGGCGCGCACCACGCCGTTCTTCCACGTGTTGAGGGTGGCATCGTAGAGATGCAGGTTGGCCACCACGTCCACCACCTGGGGCAAGGGCATGCCCTGGCGCAGCATGCCACTGATGAGGATGGCGTAGTTCCAGAACTCCTTGTTGAAGGTGCGGCTGAGACCTTGCACGGTGACCGTATAGCCCTCGTCGTCCGCGTACTCGAGGTCATAGCGGTTCTTTCCGAGCTTCTCATCGCGGCGCTTCACCACCCAGCCGCGGCCCACCCACCGGGGCAGTTCGAATCCACCATTGGCCTTTCCGGTGAAGATCTCGTAGGGGCGTCCGTCCATCAGGCCCACCACGGCGATCCAGGGTTCCGTCTCATTGTTGAAGCGCAGGACATCGGCCTCCAGGCGTTCGGGGCGGTGCAAGCCATGGGCCGCTGCCAATGGAGCCTTCTGTGCGGCCTTCGTCCTGTCGTCGGTGGAGACCAGCACGCCGCTGCGGCTGCCATCCCGGTACACCGTGATGCCCTTCAGACCGTGGCGCCAGGCTTCCAGGTAGATGCCTCCCACCTCGTCCACCGTGGCGGTGCTGGGCAGGTTGATGGTGCTGCTGATGCTGTGTGTGGTGTACTTCTGCACCACCGCCTGCATGCGGATGCGCTTGTGCCAGTCGATGTCGTTGGCGGTGGCACTGTGGTACGGGCTTTCAGCGGGATCGCTCTTACCGGTCACCAGCATCCAATCCAGCACACGTGGGTGGTGTACGGTGAACTCCTCCCACTGATCGCCGAGATCGTCGGTGAAGGTGACCTTCGCATCGGGGTCGCCGGGCACCACCTTGCGTCGACGCGTGTAGCCAAGCATGTACACGGGCTCGATGCCGCTGCTGGTGCGCGTGAGCAGGCTGAGCGTACCGGTGGGCGCCACGGTGCTGAGGCTGATGTTGCGGCGGCCGTGACGCATCATGCGGTCGTGCACCTCGGGCAGCTCCTTCTCCAGCATGGCGGTGAACTCACTGGTGCGCTCCACGGCGGGTGCAAAACCCTCGAAGGCCCCACGCTCGATGGCCATGTCGATGCTGCTGTCGAACTCCGCGCGGCACTTGGTGCGCAGGATGTCCTCGGCGGCCTCGATGGCGGCGTCGCTGTCGTACTTCAGGTTGAGCGCGGCGAGGGCATCGGCCAGGCCGGTGAAGCCCAGGCCGGTCCGGCGGCCCTTCCTGCCGGTGTCGCGCAGCAGCTCCCAGGTCTCGCGCTCGGTGCGCTTCAGCTCGTCCGGCTCAGGGTCGGCGTTCACCTTGGCCAGGATACGGTCCACGGCCTCGAGCTCCAGGTCCACCAGGTCGTCCATGAGGCGCTGGGCCTCGTAGGTCACCGCCGCGAAGCGCTCGTGGTCGAACCAGGCCTTCGCCGTGAAGGGTTCGTTGATGAAACTGTAGAGATTGATGGCAATGAGGCGGCAGCTGTCCCCTCCCTGCATGGCGATCTCGCTGCACGGGTTGGTGCTCTCGTTGCGGAAGCCCGGATAGACGCTGCTGGTGCTGTAGAGGTGCTGGCGGTCCCAGAAGATCACGCCCGGCTCAGCGGTGGCATGCGCGCAGGTGACCAGGGTGTTCCACAGGTCGCGGGCCTTCACCACCTTGGTGACGACCGGCTTCTTGGGATCGATGGGCCAGCGCAGGGTGAATTCGGCATCGGCCTCCACGGCCTTGAGGAACTCGTCGCTCACGCGCACGCTCACATTCGCGCCGGTGACCTTGCTGAGGTCCTGTTTGATGGTGATGAAGTGCTCGATGTCCGGATGCGCGATGTCCATGGTGAGCATGAGGGCGCCTCTCCTCCCCTTCTGGGCCACTTCGCGTGTCGTATTGCTGAAGCGTTCCATGAAACTGACGGCACCGGTGCTGGTGCGCGCGGCATTGCTCACGGGTGCACCGGCGGGGCGCAGCGTGCTGAGATCGAAGCCCACACCGCATCGCCGCTTGAAGAGCTGGGCGAGCTGCTGGTCGGTGTGGAAGATGCCGCCGTAGCTGTCCACCGGCGAGGGGATCACCACGCAATTGCTCAACGACGCGAGGCGGTACGGGTCGCCCAGTGAGGCCATCACGCTGCCCTGCGGCACCACGTCGCGAAAGCCGTCGAAGAGAGTGAAGATGCGGTCCTCGGTCAGCTGTTCCCGTGCTTGTCCGTAGGCGGAGAGCAAGGCACGCTTCGCCGCCGGCACGGGCGCGTACCGCGCCTCGATGCGCGCGAACTCACGGGCCATGCGCCGATGCATGTCGGCCGGCGAAGCCTCCACCAGGTGGCCGGCCGCATCGCGGAGGGCGTACTTGTTCACCCACGTGGTGGCCGCCAGCTCATCACCGAGGAACGCCGCTCGCGCGTTCGCCAAGGCCTCCTCGGGTGCGACGGGGTGATGTGGAGGGAAGGTGGGCACGGTGCGGGGTGCGCGGACGGTGATGTTGTCGTTCATGACGTGTGAAGAAGGCGCCAAAACTGACGGCCCAGGCCGCCGGTCCAACTGATGCCCATCAGGACGGAAGGTGCGATCATCAACACGGTTGTGAACGATCCAAGGTACGGCCTTGGTGGTCCGCATGGAACGACATGAGCGCCCTTGCGGGGCGCCCATGCCGACTTTCACCAACACACCTGTGGCAGGTGATGCTGATGCTTGTTCAACCCGGCAGCAACACCTTGTCGATGACGTGGATGATGCCGTTGCTGGTGGGTACACTGGCCACCACGGTCGCATCGTTGATCGACACTCTCCCATCCTGCACCTTCAGTTTGGCGTCCTTGCCGTTCACCATGTTCAGGCGCAGGCCATCCTTCAGCTGCTCGGGCTTGAGGACACCAACGAAGACATGGTACTCCAGGATGTCCCGCAGGTCGTCCTTCTTCTCCGGCTTCAGCAAGCCCTCCACGGTGCCTGCGGGCAGCGCGGCGAACGCGTCGTTCACCGGGGCGAACACGGTGAACGGTCCGGCGTTGCTCAATACGTCCACATATTCGGCCGCCTTCACTGCGGTCACCAGCGTCGTGTGGTCCTTGGAACCGACGGCGACGGCCACGATGTTCTTCTGCGATTGTTCATCGACCACGGTGGACTGACCGCCATCCGGCGGTGTGGTCGCACCAGCGGATGGTGCGGTGCCGGGATCGGGTGCGCCGCAAGCGGCCAGCAGCACGGTGGTGACGAGTGCCAGCGCGTTCTTGGAAGGGATGGAAAGGCTCATGGTCCGGTGTTTAGTGTCGGACAAACTTGTCCTGTTCAATGAGGAACTCAACTGACGCTTATCCAAGCTGAAGGATGATCCTTGTCAGGGTGCGGCCAGCAGGATCTCCACACGCCCCAGGATCGTCCCGGAGACCAAGAGGGCGATCGCCATCGCTGTGACAAGGCCCACGTGCCAGGCGATCCGGGGCAGCCGTTCCGGGGTGATCCGGGGCAGGATGCGCAGCCGGGCATGGGCACCCGTGACCGCCGTACCGAGGAGGAGCAGCAGCTTCAGCGCCACGAGGCGCTGGAGGGGATCGGCGAGCGCGAAGGCCGGCAGGACACCCGGCACCAGGCGGTGCGCCAGCCAAAGGCCGGTGATGAGCTGGACGATGAGCGCCGGGATGCCGATGCGTTCGTAGGGTCGCTCGAAGCGGAGCAGCACCTCGGGATCCCGTTCTCGCACGGCCCGCGGCAGCACGGTCAGCAGCAATACGAGATGGCCGCCCACCCAGACCGATGCGCCCAGGAGATGGAGGACCAGCACACCGAAGGCGACCATCGTCAAAGGTCCTTGCGCCGGAAGACCCTGAAGGCCGCCAGTGTGGGCCATGCGATCCAGGCGAACATGAGGGTGAGCGCCACGGCGATGCCGGGAGCCGAGCCGAGCATGTGCTGGTACACCGCACCACTGTAGCCCATCATGGCGGCGAGGTCCACCCGGATCATGATGGCGATGCGGGCCAGGTCGATCGGGTTGAGGGCCGCGATCGGCAACACCAGCGGCTCGATCGGCCGGTCGCTGAACGCGAAGAGCAAGGCCATCAGCAGGGCATCGTAGACCAGGACGAAGCCGGCCCAAGTGGCCAGGGCGATGCCAACGCCCCGCGCCTTGTCGCGGTGTAAAAGGGCGATCAGGGTGCCCAGGGCGGTGTGCACCCAGGCCAGCAGCACCACGGCGACGAGCAGCACCAGCGACGTGGTTCCCGGCGCGTGGACGGTAAGCGGAAGGCCGAGGCCGAAGAGCAGGGCCACCAGGAGCGCCAGCGCCATGGCCCCCATGCGCCCACCAAGGATGGCCCGACGCCCGATGGGCTGCACGGCGAGGAGTTGCGTGAACTCGTGCGTGTCGTAGGTATACACCACCGTAAGAATGAGCGAGACCAGCGGCACCAGCGCCAGCATCACCTGAACGAGGCTGAGGAGGGCCTTCACCGGGTCGGCTTCCACCAGGAATAGACCTTCGGACACCGCGAGGACCAGTGCGGCGAAGGCGACCACGGAACGGTTGCGCGCCAGGTCCACCAGGGTGTAGTAGAGCACCTTGCCCATGATCATACGGGATCGGCCAACAGCTTGGGCAGGGCCAGCGCGAGCCGGTCGGTCCCGCTGCGCTGCAGCACATCGTTCAGGGGAAGCAGGAATCGCAGGGTCCCCTCCTGCAGGTAGGCGATGCGGTCCGCCAGGGCCTCGACCTCCTCCAGGAGGTGCGAGGTGATGAGGACCGTCCCGCCTTCGGAACGCAGCGCGGCCGCGCGGTCCAGCACGGTGCGCGCGCTCACCGGATCGAGCCCGGCGGTGGGCTCGTCCATCACCAGGATGCGCGGCCGCGAGCGGAAGGCCAGCACGGCGCTCACCTTCTGCCTGGTGCCGCCGGAAAGTGCGCCCAGGCGTTTGTCCAGTTGGTGTGCGAGGCCAAGTTCCTCCACCAGCCCGTCATCCGCGGACGCCGGGGTGAGGCCGCGCACGTCGCGCATCATGTCCAGCAGCTGGCCGATGGTGAGCGATGGCGGGAACTGCGAGATCTGGGGCATATAGCCGATGGATCGCCGATAACCGGGGTCCGGTCCGATGACCTGGCCCTCCACCTGGATGCTGCCGGTGGTGGGGCGCACCAGGCCGAGCAGGCACTTGATGAGCGTGGTCTTGCCCGAACCGTTGGGGCCGATGACCATCACCACCTCGCCCCGGCGGAACGTGGCGTCCACGTCACGCAGCGCCCACAGCGACCGGTAGCGCTTGCCCACACCGCTGAAGATGATGCTATCCATGGGGCGGGCGCATCAGGGGATGATCATCCTTCAGGTCGGCAGGGGAGAGCGTGGGCAGCACTCGCTCGGCGCGGTCCAGCAGCGCCACGAACAGGCTGCGCGAGAACACGATCGCATAGGGCACCCGCTCCACCAGCAGAGCGAAGAAACCGACCGGACGATGGGGCACGTCGCCATGTCCGTCGCGGTCCAGATCATAGCCGATGTGCCGGTCCCAGTAGTTGGCTTCAATGGTGTTCAGCTTCAGGTCGCCGTTGGTGCTCACATCAAAGGTGTTGCCCTGGAAGCTGTTGCCGGAGAAGGTGCACGCCGTGGCGTTGGCGAAGAGACGCAACGCCCATCCGTTGGTGCGGAAGGTGTTGCCTTCCGCCTTGATGCGGTTGCAGCCGTCCACCATCAGGCCCGTGGTGTTGTCCGTGAACGTGTTGCCCGTGATCTCGCCATCGTTGATCTCCTTCAGGAGCAGCCCGTAGGCGCTTGCCCCGCGGTTGTGCAGGAACCGGTTCCTGTACATGCCGATGTGGTGGCTGAACATCACCGCCACGCCTGCCCCGTTGTCCACGAACACGTTCCGCTCATAGATGTCGCGGTGGCTGAACATGAAGTGCAGTCCGTAGCGCACATTGCCATGCGTGAGGTTGTCCTCGATGCGCGAGTCGGTGACGAATTCGAAGTAGATGCCGTCGCGGTGATCGCGGACGAGATTGCGCCGGATGGTGGCCTGGCCGCACTTCCACAGGTGGATGCCGTTGCCCATGCGGTCCTTGTCCTCCGGCAGACCCTCGACCGAGTTGCCCTCCACCACGGCGCCCCGCACGCCGCTGAGGTAGATGGCGAAGAAGCAGCCGATGAAGCGGTTGGCCCTGATCACGGGCCGTTCCGCGCCGTTCACTTTGACAGCGGCATTGTCATACAGGTTGCTGAACCGCGCACCCCGGAAGGTGAAGCCCTGGACCGTGACGTCCGGCGCCGTGATCACCAGCACATCACCCACCCCTCCCCCATCGATCTCCGCTCCCGGCAGGCCGAGCAGGCATAGCGGTCGATCGATGGTGACCGGACCTTCACGCACCACACCATCCACGACGATGGTGTCGCCGGGGGCGGTACGGGCGATGACGGCGGCCAGGCTGCCCTGGCCCCCATGGAGCAGATGCACACGCGCCAAGGCCGGCCAGGACAACAGTACTAGGAGCAGAAGAAGTGCGGTGCGTTGGATCATGGACTTCACTCGGCCAGGCGTTGCCGGACCGCGTCCCAGGTCAACGGCTCGCCGCCCGAGGATGCGATGGCCGAATCACGTTCGGCCGCGGTGGCGAAGGCGGCCACATCACCGCGCATGGGACTGCGATAGGAGTCGCCCAGCGCGTATTGGGCGGTGGTGGCCTCGATCAACCGGCCGGGGCGCACGAAGTCGCTCACGTACCAGGCCTTCACCTGGGCTTCGGCGATCGTCCCTTCGGCCACATGCGGCAGCATGCACTCCGGTCCATCAAAGCTGTACTGGCGACCGGCCTTGGTGATCAGCGCTGCGGCGAAGCGCGCGTCCACCACGTTCATGCGGCAGTGGGCGCACTCCACCCGACCCAGGTCGATCGTGGGGCTCTCCGGAGCGCAGCCGGCGAGCAGGAGCAGAACGAGTGACGCTGTCGATCGCATAGGTTCAAACGCTGCGTGCCGCGCGATGGGCCCGCCGCCATTCAACGGCAAAGATGATCGCTGCCACGGCGCTGCAGCTGAAGAGAGCCCAGCCCCCCACATCGGGCGTGCTCCAGGCGTCGAAGTTGAGCAGTTGCTTGTGGCCGATGAGCGGAGGCTGGTAGGCCATGCCCTCCACCTTGATCGCCGCCCGGGGGTCCAGGTCGTGACCGTATTTGTAGCCCCAGACGTACATGTCCCACACGGCCCAGATGATGAAGGCGGCGATGGCGAAGAGCCAGCTGAGCAGCACCCCGCGGCGGCCCATCGCGGCGGTGAACAGCCCCCAGGCGATGAGCAGATAGAAGGCATAGCGCATGATGCCGAACTCGGGGAACATCTCATCCTTGATGTGCGCCATGCCGATGTAGTGGTTCAGCCCGTTGATCTTGTCAATGTCCCCGGTGAAGCGGTCATGGAAGATCTGCAGGAACAGGCCCTCCGGGTACTGCGGTGCCATCAGGTCGATGCGCCAGATGGGCATCACCAGGTTGAGGGCAAGGGCGAGGGCGGCCAGTGCCAGCAGCACGCGGGACAGGGGATGCAGGCGCATGGGGCGTGGCGATAATGACGGCGCCACCCTCCCGGAGGCCGCGTCGTTCGGCGGTGGAAGGGTGGCGCTCGTCATGGCGTTCCGGATCAGACCCCGGCGTCCACCGAGACCGTCTCGCCCTTCAAGGGCACATTGCTGTTGGCCGGCGACACGCGCACGTAGCCCTGCATCTCCTGGTGGAGCGCCGAGCAGAAGTCCGTGCAGTACATCGGCCATACGCCCACGCGTGTCGGCACCCACTTGAGGGTCTGGGTCTCCCCGGGCATGATCAGCAGCTCGGCATTGGCGGCACCCTTGATGGCGAAGCCGTGCGGCACGTCCCAATCCTGCTCCAGGTTCGTCACGTGGAAGTAGACCTCATCGCCAAGCTTCACACCCTCGATGTTGTCCGGCGCGAAGTGCGAGCGGATGCTGGTCATCCACACGTGCACCTCGTTGCCCTTGCGCTCCACCCGGGCCTCCTTCTCGCCTTTGGCGACATAAGGGTGCTGGTTCTCCTCGATCTTGAAGAACTTCACATCGCGCGGCTTCACCAGGTCGGCCGGGATGGCCTGCGCGTAGTGCGGCTCGCCCGTGGTGGGGAAGTCGAGGAGCAGCTCCATCTTGTCGCCGTCGATGCTGTACAACTGCGCGCTCTGCGTGAGCTCGGGGCCCGTGGGCAGGTAGCGGTCCTTGGTGATCTTGTTGTAGGCGATCACGTACTTGCCCCACGGCTGCTTGCTGTCGCCGCCGGGCACGCAGAGATGACCGATGCTGTAGTAGGTGGGCACACGGTCCAGCACCTCCAACTTCTCCACGTTCCACTTCACGATCTCGCTGCTGACGAAGAAGCTGGTGTAGGCATTGCCGTTGGCATCGAACTCGGTGTGCAGGGGCCCCAGACCGGGCTTCTTCACCTCGCCATGCAGCACGCTCTCATACTTCAGCACCGGGATGCCGGCGAAGTCGCCCTCCAGCTCGTTCGCGGCGATGGCCTTCTGCATCTTCTCGAAGCTGAACACCGGGATCAGCGCGGCCAGCTTGCCGCTGCCTACGATGTACTTGCCGGTGGGGTCCACGTCACAGCCATGCGGGCTCTTCGGGCAGGGCATGAAGTAGAGCAGACCCGGGTGCTCCTTGGGGTCCAGCTGGAGCACGTCCTCGACCACCGTGGTCTCACTGCTGTGCGTCTTGTCGTTCCACCAGTTGCTGTAGTGCCTGCCGGGCACACGCTTGCCCTTGCCCTCCTTGGCCAGCTGTTCGGCCATCTTCCAGTTCACGGCCATGATGAAGTCCTTGTCGCGCTGGCTGGCGTTCACCTCCAGCAGGCTGTAGGCCTGTTCGGTGTTGTAGCAGCTGAAGAAGAACCAGCCCTCGCTCGGTCCCTTGCCCGCGTGGCTCAGGTCGAAGTCCACCGCGGGGGTCACGATCTGGAAGGCGATGCTCATCTTGCCGGTCTCGGGCTCAGGATGGATGAAGCTGACGGTGCCTTTGAACGTCTCTTTGTAGGAGCTGATGGGCACATCGCGCTGGGCATCGTCCCCCATGGGCACGCTGAACCGGGTCCCGGCCACCACGTATTCGCTGTTGCCCGTGGTGAACGGCGAACTGTGGTTGCCCGCGCTGTTGGGGATCTCGATGATGCTGTGGGTCCTGAACGTGCCCATGTCGATCAACGCGATGCGCGGGGTGTTGTTCCCGTTGATGAAGCACCACTTGCCATCGGGTATGCCGTTCGTCTGGGAGAGCTCGGGGTGGTGGCTGTCATCCCAGGGGATGAACCCGTGGCTGGTCATCAGCATGCCCTTGGTCTCCTCGCTGTACCCATACCCGGTCTCCGGATCCACGGAGAACACGGGCACTTCACGCAAAAGGCGACCGCTGGGAAGGCCGTACACGGCGAGCTGGCCGCTGAAGCCACCGCTGACCATGTTGTAGAACTCATCGTGGGTACCGGGCTTCACGTAGACCCTGGAGGCCGCATCGCCGGTGACCACGGTCTGCGTGGTCGACGGGCGGCAGCCGGGCAGGGAATTGACCAGAACGAAGGCGAGCCCGGCGAGGGCCATCGTTCCTGTGGTGAACAACAAGGGACGTTTCATGGGGACGGGTTGTGGTGGGTGATCGATCAAAGGGTGCGCATGAACTCGAGGACCTGCCGGGCTTCCTCCATGCTCAGGTTCTGGTTGGGCATGCGCACCAGGCACTGCTCCAACTGCTTCTGCGCCTCGGCATCCTCGGCAAGCATCACGTCGACGTTCAGGATCATGTTCATGATCCATTCCGGTTTGCGCCGGGTGGTGATGCCCTTCCAGCCTGGTCCCACCACCCGGTTCTCGCCCATGCTGTGGCAGGCCTGGCACTTGACATCGTAGGTCGTCTTGCCCTTCTCCGCCATGCCGTTGTCGATGTCACCCAGGGTCACATCGGCTTCCGTCAGCAACTTGGCCTTGGAGCCTCCGGTCTCCTTCTCCAGCGTGGGTGCGCCCGGCGGTCCTGCGCTGGCGGCATCCGTACCGCCGCCTCCGCAGGCGGCCATCATGCTCAGGGCCATCACGGCGATGGCGATCGACTTCGTGCTCGTGCTCATGGTTCAAGTGTTCATTGCGGGTTGACAAATTTCAACGGACAAATCTACCCGCTATATGATATTCGTCACCCGGAACGCTGACCTCCATCGCTCCTTTCGCGCCCCATCCATGCCCCCCGCTCGACGCTGGTATCGCATCGCCCTGGTCGACCTGCTCGTTGCGGCGCTGATCGGCTGCGTGCTGCGCGCCATCTACCTGGTGGAGATCCCCTTCGTGCGGTTCAAGCCGCTGCTGCATGCGCACTCGCACGTGGCACTGCTGGGCTGGGTCTTCCTGGGCCTGATGATCTTCCTGCTGGACGATGCGCCCGAGGCACGGACCATGAAGCGGCGGCGCGTGATGCTCTGGTGCGTCCAGTCCGCCGTGCTGGGCATGTTGTTCAGCTTCCCCGTACAGGGCTATGGACCCGTCCCCATCACGGCCTCCACGCTGCATATGCTCACCAGCTACCTGTTGGTACGCGAGGCGTGGAAGGCCACCCACGGCTGGTCCGCGGAAGGAAGCCGACGACTGGCGCGGCTGGCCTTGGGCGGATACGTGCTGTCCACCGCCGGGATCTGGGCCATCGCCCCCCTGCTGGCCGCCGGTCAATTCGGCACGGAGGTCTACTACTGGAGCATCCAGTTCTTCCTCCACTTCCAGTTCAACGGCTGGGCCTGGTTCGCCGCCCTGGCCTTGTGGTCGCGGTGGGCCGAACAACAGGGCTCCCCCACTCCGTTGGACGCCTTCACGGTACGCCTGTGGGTGCTGTCCACCGTGCTGAGCTTCGCACTGGCCATCGCTTGGAGCGAGCGGCATTGGAGCATCATCGGCGTCAACTCGGTGGCCGTGCTGCTGCAGCTGTGGGCCGGCTGGCGCACGGGCCAGGCCATACTCCGCGCCCAGGCGTTGCTGGTGGACCGGGCCCCGCTGTGGGCCTGGCGCTGCGTCACCTATGCGCTGATCGGCATGGGCATCAAGGTGCTGATGCAGGCCGCCGTGGCCTTCCCTCCGGTGGCCGTCATGGCCTTCACCATCCGCAACTACGTCATCGGCTTCATCCACCTCAACATGCTCGGGGCCATCACCCTGATGCTGTTCGCCATGGCACTGCTGCGCGGCTGGTTCATTTCCACGGCCGTGCCGGTGCGGATCGGGCTCTCGTTGTTCACTTCCGGGCTCGTGCTCACCGAGGCCCTGCTCTTTCTGCAGGGCACCCTGTTCTGGGCGGGGTTCGGCATGCTGCCGGGCTACCACGCCACGCTGCTGGGCTTCAGTCTGCTGCTGCCGGCGGGCATCGGGGTGCTGCTGGCGCACCGGGGCACACGCGCAGGGCCCTGAACGCCTGCGGGCCTACTTTTGCCGGCCTTCGCGCCATGGCCCACGCCCATCCCTTCACCGTGGACCCCGCCCGCCTGGACGGTGCGGTGGACGAGCCCCTGTTCGCGGCGGTGGCAGCGGAGGCCGCCGCGCAGGGCATCCCGGCCTTCGCCATCGGCGGCTACGTACGCGACCAGCTCATCGGCCGACCCTGCAAGGACATCGACTTCGTGGTGGAAGGCGATGGCATCGCGTTCGCGGAGGCCGTGGCCCGACGACTTGGCGCGGGGGAGGTCCATGTGTTCCGCAACTTCGGTACGGCCATGTTCATGCACGGCGACCTCCAGGTGGAGTTCGTCGGCGCCCGACGCGAGAGCTACAGCCGCAACAGCCGCAAGCCCGACGTGGAGCCGGGCACCATCCAGGACGACCAGGAGCGGCGCGACTTCACCATCAACGCCCTGGCGATCTCGTTGAACGCCGGAAGTCTGGGTGCGCTCGTGGACCCCTTCGGCGGACTGCTGCACCTGGACCAAGGGCTGATCCGCACCCCGCTGGACCCCGACATCACCTTCAGCGACGACCCGCTGCGCATGCTCCGGGCGGTGCGCTTCGCCAACCAGCTCGGCTTCATCATCGATCCGGACACTTTCGCGGCCATCGGGCGCAACGCACACCGGTTGGAGATCATCAGTGCGGAGCGCATCCACACCGAGCTCAACAAGATCCTCGGCTGCCGCCGGCCCAGCATCGGGTTCAACCTGATGCGCGACAGCGGACTGCTGCACCGGTTCTTTCCCGAGTTCGTGGCCCTCAGTGGCGCCGAGGAGAAGTACGGCATCGGCCACAAGGACAACTTCCACCACACGCTGCAGGTGCTGGACAATGTGTGCGCCGTGAGCGACGACCTGTGGTTGCGCTGGGGCGCGGTGCTGCACGACATCGCCAAGCCCCTCACCAAGCGCTTCGTACCCGGCCAGGGCTGGACCTTCCACGGTCACGAGGACAAGGGCGCGCGCCTGGTGCCCCGCATCTTCCGCCGGCTGAAACTGCCGCTGGACGACAAGATGCGCTTCGTGCAGAAGCTCGTGGCCCTGCACCTGCGGCCCATCGCCCTCACCAAGGAGGAAGTGACCGACAGCGCGGTGCGCCGCCTGCTGTTCGACGCCGGCGACGATATCGACGCACTGATGATCCTGTGCCGCGCCGACATCACCAGCAAGAACGAGCGCAAGAAGGAGCGCTACCTGCGCAACTACGAGCTCCTGATGGCCAAGCTGGCCGATGTGGAGGAGAAGGACCGCGTGCGCAACTTCCAGCCACCGGTCACCGGAGAGGACATCATGCAGGCGTTCGGGATCCCGCCGTGCAAGCTCATCGGCGACATCAAGACGGTGATCAAGGATGCGATCCTCGACGGGGTGATCGCCAATGACCGGGACCAGGCCTGGCAGCTGATGCTGGAGGAAGGGCGTCGCCTGGGGCTCAGCCCGACCACCTCAGCAACACCTGGGACCTAGGGGATCTGTTCGGTGCGCACCGCCGTGGGCACCGCGCCGCCGATGGCGATGAGCAACCGGTCGCGATCGTTGCCCGAGCCGGCATACCGCACCCGTCCGTCCAAGGTGGCGTCCTCCGGCCAATACCCCGTGACCGTAGCGGTGGGCACCGCCCCACCGACGCGGAGCAGCATCGCATCGCGATCGTTCTGGGCACCGGCATAGCGGAGCTCGGCATCGCGCACGGCATTGCCGCACCACAGCAGCGCCCGCCCGTCGCGCAGCCGGCGGGCATCCGTGCCGAACGCAGGCAGCGCCGGGTCGGACAGGTCCACCGCCACGGGCTCGCGGGTGAGGGCGATGCCGGAGGCCAAGCAAGCGCCCAGGTGGTTGCGGTGGCGCACGGCGATCCGGTAGGTGCCCGGCGGGGCGGCGAACGACGGGGTTCCACCGTCCGGCGCCACGATGTCGCCATCCCGTTGTGCAAGGCCGTTGGCAGTGGCCAGCACGGTGCTTCCCGTCGCTGCATCGCGCAGCTCCAGGAAGACCCAGTCCACCACCGCATCCGGTCCGGTCACCGCCAGCAACGCCGGGTCGAGGGCCTGCCCTGCCCCGGGCCCCACATGCACGAAACCTGCGACAGAGTTCGGTTCAACCGCGGGGATCAGGCCCTGCGCCCGGAGCGCATCCTCCATCAGGTCGACCGCCTCGTCGTATGGTCCGTCGAGCAACGCGCGCACCTGGGCCCGCACCAGCACCGGCGGGCAGTCGCTGAACACGCTCTGCGCCGAGATCCGCGGCGAGGCCGCCAGCGAGTCGGCGAAGGCATCACCCGCAGCAGGGTCGTCCATCAGGTAGCGCTTGAGCCAGAGGAGCGCCAGGTCCTGGGCGGCATCCTGCTGCTGCGCGCGTGTGAGGCTACCGGGCCCGCCACAGGTGGTCTCGCCGAAGCTGCAGTTGAAGTTGCTGTTGGCGAAATAGCAGTGGCCCCCACCGGTGATGCTGACGTAGGCCTTGCAGGCCGAGGCGCTTGCGCTGTACATCGGGAGCTGGTTCGACGCGGGCGGCGTGACGCAGTCCTCGCTGCCGGCGAAGACCAGTGTGGGCACGCTGACCGTGCCGGCCGCGGCGATGGCCGAAGGGTTGGTCTCCGCGGGAGCGAAGTTGACCACGGTGGTCACCAGCTGCGATGCGGCCGCGCCCAGAAAGGAGGCGCCGCCGCCCATGCTGTGCCCCAGCAGTGCCGCGGTCGGGAACACCCGGCCGAAGAACGGCGAGCCGGCATCGGCATCGAGCTGCTGCATCGCACCGATGACGAAGGCCAGATCGAGCCCGAAGTTGCCATGGCTGGGCAGGAAACCGCCCTCGGTCGTGGGCAGCACCAGGATGAAACCCTCCGGCACAAAGGCATCGCGGTAGTTGGCGTAGGCACCCACGGTCATCACGAAGCCATGACCGAAGGCCAGCACCGGGAAGCGGCCCGCGGCCACAGGGGTGTTGGCCCCTGCGGCCGTGGCCGGATAGTAGACATCGCACGGGATCTGGCGCCCACCGCGCGTGGGGTCGGTGAACGTGAGGGTGCGGGAGCCGATGGCGAAAGGCTGGGCGAGCAGGAGCGTCGGCACCAGCAGGGCGAACACAAGGATCTGACGGAGCATGGGACCAAGGTGGAATGGAACGGCAACTTACGGCGGAACACCTCGGGGCGCCGGACGGTTCGCGCAATGCGGTAGCTTCGTGCCTTCATTCCCGCGCCATGCGCATCTACCGTTTCCGCGTGCTGCTCGACGATGCCAGCGAGGCCTTCCGCGACATCGAGATCGGGAGCGAGCAGGACTTCCGGCAGCTCCACGAGGCCATCAAGCAGGCCTTCGGCTTCACCGGGAGCGAGATGGCCTGCTTCTACGTGAGCGACGAGGAATGGAACAAGGGCGCGGAGATCCCGCTGGCCGACCTGGGCTTCGCCGAGGAGGGAACACCGCCGCCGGCGCTGATGGACCAGGTGACCATCAGCGACCACATCCGCAGCACCCGCCAGCGCTTCCTCTACGTCTATGACTTCCTGCACATGTGGGTCTTCATGGTGGAGCTGATCGGCGCCCACGCCCCGGAGAAGGACGTGCAGTACCCCCGCATGGTGCTGAGCTTCGGCACGCCGCCGGCGGAGAACAGCCGCATGGACGCGGCGCTGCTGCCCCCCGAGGAGGACGACAGCTACGCGGAGGACACCGCCGAGGTGTACGACCCGGACGAGGACATGGGCTTCAAGGACGATGACGACCTGGGCCCGGGGGGCGACGACGATGGGCTGAGCGGGCACGAGCCGCTGCCCGACGAATACCACTGATGGTCCGCGGAACGCTCGTCGTGGTGGGTGGCCCCACGGCCTCGGGCAAGACGGCGCTGGCCGCAGCGCTCGCCGCGCGCCTCGGCACCGAGGTGATCAGCGCGGACGCGCGGCAGTTCTACGGCGCGATGCGCATCGGAACGGCGCGGCCGACGGCCGATGAGCTGCTGGGCGTGCCGCATCACTTCCTCGGGCACCTGGACCTGGAGGAGACCTGGAGCGCCGGGCGCTTCGCCCGCGCCGCGGAGCCCGTGCTTCAACGCCTCCTGACCGAACAGGGCCGCGCGGTCCTTGTGGGTGGCAGCGGGCTCTATCTCGATGCGGTGATCAAGGGCTTCGATCCGCTGCCCGAGGCCGACGAGGCGCTGCGGAGCCGACTGCGCGAACGGGTGCAGCGCGAAGGCTTGCGGTCGTTGGTGGATGACCTGGCCCGGCTCGATCCCGCGACCGCGGAACGCATCGATGCACGGAACCCGCAGCGCGTGCTGCGCGCCCTGGAGGTGTGCCTGCTCACCGGCAGACCGTTCAGCGAACAGCGCCACGCTCCGCAGCACCGCACCGACATGGACATCGTGCGCGTGGCGCTCCACCCGACGCGCCCGGTGCTGTATGCCCGCATCGATGCCCGCGTGGACGCCATGATGGCCGCCGGCCTGCTCGACGAGGCACGGTCCCTGCTCCCCCACCGCCACCTCAACGCGCTGAACACCGTCGGCTACAAGGAACTGTTCCAACACCTCGACGGAACGCTCACCCTGGCCCGTGCGGTCGGCCGGATCAAGCAGCACACGCGCAACTACGCCAAACGCCAGCTCACCTGGCTGCGGCGCGATCCGGGATGGGTCCTGGTGGAGGCCACGGATACGGCGGACGGTGTGGAGCAGGTCCTCCGCCTCCTCCCCTGATCGTGGTATGGGTCGCCGGGTGTGGCAGGGCTAGTTTTGGCGCCCATTCCCCATCGATGTCGAAGCACCGCACCCACCTGCTGGACCGCTGGCCGGTCCTCCTCTTCCTCTTGTTCGTCGCGTGCACCGGGGGCGGATCCACCGGGAAGAAGGCCGACCGCGAAGTGAACGTCTACAGCCACCGGCACTACGACACGGACAAGGCCCTGTTCGACGCGTTCACCCAGGCCACCGGCATCACCGTGAACCTGGTGCTGGCGGACGACAATGAGGTGCTGGCGCGGCTGGAGCGGGAGGGCGAGCGCAGTCCGTGCGACCTGCTGATCACCAGCGACGCGGGGCGGCTGGGGCAGGCCCGCCTGCGCGGTCTGCTGCGTCCGGTGCACAGCGCGCTGCTGGACAGCGTGGTGCCGGCGACGCTGCGCGATCCCGAAGGGCATTGGTACGGGCTGACGATGCGGGCACGCGTGCTGGCCTATAACAAGACCAAGGTGCGCCCCGAGGAGCTCCCCACCTACCAGGCACTGACGGCCCCGCAATGGAAGGGCCGCCTGCTGGCACGCTCGGCCGAGAACCTCTACAACCAAAGCCTGATGGCGGCCTTCGTGGCGCACTACGGTCCGGACAGCGCCCTGGCCTGGGCCCGTGGTGTGGCGGCCAACTTCGCCCGCGATCCGAAGGGCAGCGACACGGACCAGCTGCTGGCGGTGGCCGAAGGGATCGGTGACGTGGCCCTCGCCAACAGCTACTACATCGGCAAGCTCATGAGCGGCACCGAGCCTGAACGCGCCAAGGCCCGCGAGGTGCTGGCCGTGGCCCTGCCGACGATGGGCGGCGCGGGCACCCACGTGAACGTGAGCGGTGCCGGGGTGGTGAAGCATGCGCGGCATGAGGCCGAGGCCATCGCCCTGCTGGAGTACCTGCTGGGCGCCGAGGCCCAGCGCGCCTTCGCCGAGGGCAACAAGGAGTATCCCGTGCGCCCCGGTGTGGCGGTGGATCCCGTGCTGGCGTCCTTCGGTGCGCTGAACCCCGATACGCTCGACCTCGCGCAGCTCGGCCTGAACAACGCCACGGCCGTGAAGCAGTTGCAGGCCGCCGGCTGGCGCTGAGCCATGGCCACGCGGCATCGCCTCGGCCCACGCTTCATCGGTCCCGGTGCCGCCGTGCTGCTGGCCCTGCCGGTGCTGGCGCCGGTGCTGGTCGTGCTCACCGCGCCCTGGCATGCTGAAGCGAAGGAATGGGACCACGTGTGGCGGACGGTCCTGCCCGCGCACACGGCCGAGACCCTGCTGCTGCTGGTCGGCACGGTGGGCCTGGCCACGGCGCTCGGGACCGGATGCGCCTGGCTGGTGGCGGCCTTCGACTTCCCGGGTCGTCGGCTGTTCCGTTGGGCCCTGGTGCTGCCACTGGCCGTGCCCACCTACATCAGCGCGATCACCTATGCGGCCCTGCTGGGGCCCACCGGCAGCATCAGCCTCCGGGTGCATGGCGCCACCGGATGGCGCCCGGACATCGTCGATCTGCCCGGACTGTGCGCGGTGCTCGGCCTCGTGCTGTATCCGTATATCTACCTGCCGGCGCGGGCGGTGTTCACCGGCGGGCTGCGCGATGCCCTGGACGCCGCACGCCTGCTGGGTGCGCACGGCATGCGTCGGTTCGGCGCGGTGGCGGTGCCGTTGGCGCGACCGGCCATCGCCGGCGGCGCATTGCTCGTGGCCATGGAGACGCTGAACGACTACGGTGCGGTGAAGTACTACGGCATCCGGACGCTCACCACGGCCATCTTCCAGAGCTGGGGCGGGTTGTACGACCTGGGCAGCGCGCTGCGGATCGGCGGCCTGCTGGTGGGGCTGGTGGCCCTGTTGCTGATGCTGGAGCGCCGCAGCCGCCGCCACCGGCGGCAGGCCACGGACGGTCCCGCGCTCCGGCGCACGCCGCTGCGTGGCACCCGCGGATGGGTGGCCGCGGCCGCCTGCGGGCTGGTGCTCGGGCTGGGCTTCGTGCTTCCGGCGGCCAAGTTGCTGGTCGATGCGTGGTCCGTGCTTCCCCGCTGGGAGGCCGCGACGGACCTGATGGCGCTGGGACACACCGTGGGCGTGGCCACCGGCGCGGCAGTGGCCACACTGCTGCTCGCCCTCTTGCTGCTCTTCGCCTGGCGCCACGGCCGCGGACCCTGGGTGCGCGCGCTGGTGCAGGCTTCCGGTCTGGGCTATGCCATCCCCGGTGCGGTGATCGCCGTGGGCGTGATGACCGCCGCCGGCGTGATCGACCGTGCCTTGGGCCTGCCCTTCACCTTGATCGGCAGCATCGGGGTGCTGGCCTACGCCTTCGCCGTGCGCTTCCTGGCGGTGGCCCTGCAGCCCGTGCAGGGCGGCCTGGCGCGTCAGTCCACCGCGCAGGATGAGGCCGCACGCCTGCTGGGCGCCTCGCCCCTGCGGACCTTCCTGCGGATCAACCTGCCCCCCCTGCGCCCCGTGCTGTGGGCGGCGCTGGTGCTGGTGGCCATCGACGTCATCAAGGAGCTGCCGCTGACGTTGATCCTGCGTCCCTTCGACTTCGACACGCTGAGCACCCGGGTGTTCGAGCAGGCGCGCATCGAAGCGCTCGAGGCCGCCGCACCGCCGGCGCTGCTGATCGTGCTGTGCGGGCTGGTGCCCGTGCTGGTGGTGGACCGCCTGGCGGAACGACGGACGCAGCGTTGATCACCGCGTACACGCCCGCAGCACCATCACCAGCAGGCAGCCCAGGAAGAGCAGGATGCTGATGCGGTTGATGCCGTGCATGAAGCGCAGGTTCAGGTTGCCCTCGCTGCGCCCGAACAGGGTGGCCGGGTTGAGGTAGTAGGCGATGCGCTTCCAGAACATGGTGTGAAGGTAGGTGCAGGAGCAACGGATGGGGCTCCTCTCAGGTTCGTTCCTCCTCCGGTCCCGACAGAAGGCCGCGCATCGTCGCCAGGTGATGATCGTCGTGCTCGGCGATCCACAGCAGCATGTCCATGGGCCGCATCGGTCGGTCCTTGCAGGGGTGCGAGGCCACATGCAGCAGGGAGGCCCGCGAGAGGCGCTCCACACGGCGGAGGAAGGCCTTGCGCTTGAGGTGCAGCTCCTCGAGCACATCGCCGAGGCTGCGCACCCGCTGACCGGCCAGCATCCGCTCCTGGTCGGACAGGTCGATCACGCAAAGGCGCGTCCGGCGCAGCTCGAAATCGGTCACCCGCTCCTCGAAGCGGTCCTGCAGGACGATCAGGTGCCCGAGATGCTCCATCACGCTCCACGTGCCGCTCAGGCGAAGGCTCAGCGCTTCGGGACTGCGGTGCTGGAGAAGTGCACGCAGGCGGTGCGGCGTGCCCCGCGCACGCTCCATCAGCACGGGAAGCTCATCCAGACCGCGGCCGAACGACAGCTCGCGCTGGCTCCAGGGAACGGGTCGCATCATGGCAAGGTAGTGACGGGAAGTGAACGATGTCCGTGGCCCGACGAGGGTGCGCCGCACGGGTCGGACCTACCTTTGTGACACTCCCCTGACGCGTGCCCTTCCAGCTCGTTTCCGAGTTCATCCCCACGGGCGATCAGCCCGAGGCCATCCGCCAGCTCGTCGCCGGAGCGCGGGAGGGCGTGCCGTTCCAGACCCTGCTCGGGGTCACCGGATCGGGCAAGACCTTCACGGTGGCCAACGTGATCGCGGAGCTGGACCGGCCGGCGCTGATCCTGAGCCACAACAAGACCCTCGCGGCGCAGCTCTATGGCGAGTTCAAGCACTTCTTCCCGCACGACCGGGTGGAGTACTTCGTGAGCTACTACGACTACTACCAGCCGGAGGCCTACCTGCCGACGACCAACACGTACATCGAGAAGGACCTCAGC
>Ga0138256_10001199_pt1 | contig 27977 bp, 22 predicted proteins | sample KNB2016incub_MG_FD_105486 | JGI IMG/M metagenome (GOLD analysis project Ga0138256, IMG submission 105486) | Active sludge microbial communities from wastewater in Klosterneuburg, Austria - KNB2014incub_MG | ecosystem: Engineered > WWTP > Activated sludge > Unclassified | place: Austria...
GGCTATCCGGCCGAGATCATGACGATGACCAACCCCTACACGTTGAAGGCCGGTGCGACGTTGCAGGTCACGACGCTCGTCGATGGCAAGCCGGCGGGCAACCAGTATGTCCTCTTCGGCGGCGAGATTCCCGGCAAGGGCGGCATCGAGCAGAAGAGCACCCGGTCGAACGCGCAGGGCATCGCCAGCATTCCGCTCACGACCGCTGGGGTCTGGTACATCAAGTTCATCAACATGACCAAGGTCACGCGCGACTCGGTGGACTATGAGTCGAAGTGGGCGACGCTGACGTTTGAGGTGCGGTAGCGGCGTGGTGAGGGGTGCAAGGGGTGATGCAGCGGGAGGGCGTGTTCGACAATGGCGCCCTCCCCCGCCCCTACCTCGCCTTCCACTTCCCCAACAACTCCCGCTCCCGCTCCGCCGTAAACCCGGTCTTCAGCCCCGCCTGCCGCTCCGCCGGCAACGTCCGGAACCACTCCAGCGTCTCCCGCGCCGTCACCTCCGTCGGCCGATACTTGAGTCCGGCCTTGATCTCGGGCGACATGTCAAAGCGCGCAAAGCCGGCGGTGCGCCCCTTCATGACCTGGAAGACCGGCAGCTCGCGCCCGTACGGATTGGCCCCGTTGGCCCGCAGGAAGTCGGCATCGACCCACGTGTACGTCGCGTTCGACCCGACGCCACGGTGGATGCGCTCCACGAACTGCTTGAACGACTGCCCGCCGTCGGGACCCACGCCGTTGAACACGCCGTACGTCCGGTTCTCCACCAGCGTCACGCAGAACTCCACCAGGTCGCGCACGTCGATGATCTGCACGTGGTCCGTGCCATCGCCGGGCGCCAGCACCTCACCGCCACGTGCAATGCGCACCGGCCAGTAGGTGAAGCGGTCGGTGTCATCCCCGGGCCCGACGATCAGCCCAGGCCGCACCACCGTCACCCGCCCCGGCATGGCCGCATGCGCGGCCTTCTCGGCGTACGCCTTGGCATGCCCGTACGGCAGCGGACGCCCCTCGGGAAGCGGCGAATTCTCCAGCGTCAGCACCGGCGCGGCGGCGGTCATCGGCACGCGGCTGGTGTCGAAGTAGACCGAGCGCGTGGAGATGAACAGGTACTGGTCCGTAGAATCCTTCAGCATCTCGGCCGACAGCTTCACCCACTCCGGCGCACTGCTCAGCGACGCCGACTCGTCGATCACCGCGTCCCACTTGCGCCCCTTGAGCGCGCTCAAGTCGGAGCCACGATCCCCGGCCAACTGCTCGACCTCCTTGCCGAACATCCCCGCCCCGCTGCGCCCGCGGTTGAAGATCGTGACCTCGTGTCCGCGCTCCAGCGCGTAGCGCACGTCGTGCGGGCCGACGAAGCCGGTCCCGCCGAGGATGAGGATCTTCTTCGGGGCCGCCGAACCGAAGGGCCGATGCAGCAGGGTGCGCGGGTCGAGGGTCGCCGCGACGCCGAGTGCCGTGAGTCCGCTGCCGATGAAGTCGCGCCGGTTGACCATGGGAGTCCTGTTTGCTGCGGGAGAGTGGTTGGCACAGGTACGCGATGCGCAGCATTAACGCTGGCGCGAAGACCGTCCAATCGAAACCCACCCCCCCTCCCTTCCGTCAGGTCAACGTCCCCCGCCGTCGCCCTCGCCACTCCACCCCCCAGGACCCGACGCGTGACCACCCTGCTCCAGGACCTCCGCCTCGCCCTCCGACTCGTCGTCAAGAGCCCGCTCTTCACCTCGGTCGTCGTCCTCACGATGGCCATCGCCATCGGCCTCAACACCACGGTCTTCGCCGCCGTCGAGGCGCTGCTGCTGCGCCCCCTCCCGGGCGCCACCCAGCCGGAGCGAATCGTCCAGCTCTACCGGACCTTTCCCGGCATCGACTGGGGCTCCAATTCGATTCCGCACTATCAGGATGTCCGGGAGCGCACGACCGACGTGTTCTCCGGCGTGGCGTCGTGGACCTTCTCCACCTTCAGCCTCGCTGCCGGCGACCGTCCGCAGCGCCTCATGGGGCAGGTGGTCTCGGCCAACTTCTTCTCCACGTTGGGCGTGCGCCCCGCCTTGGGGCGCTTCTTCCTCCCCGATGAAGACGTCGGACGAGGCGCCCACCCGGTGGTGGTGCTCGGCGATGGGGGGTGGCGACGCCTCTACGGCGCGGACCCGGGCGTCATCGGCACGACGATCAACCTGAACGGCCGCACGATGGAGATTGTGGGCGTCGCCCCGGCCGGCTTTCGCGGTGTGCTCCACCTCGTCGATCCCATCGCCTACGTCCCCCTCATGCAGCTCGGCGAGGTCCAGCCGGAGCGGGCCCGTTCGTTCGAGAATCGCGGCAACAACTTCATGAACGTGGTCGCCAGGCTCAAGGACGGCGTGACCCCCGCGCAGGCCGCCGACCGGCTCACGGCGGTGAACAATGAGCTCGCGTCCGCCTATCCCGACGACTACGCCAAGAGCGGGACCATCGTCATCCCGCAGTCCGACGCCGGCATCCATCCCTCGATTCGTAACGCGCAGGTCGGACTCTCGGCAGTGATCCTCGGGGTCGTCGGCATTCTTCTGCTTGTGGCCTGCGTCAACGTTTCCAACCTGTTCCTGGCCCGCGCGCGCGACCGCTCGCGGGAGATGGCAGTGCGCCTCGCCATCGGCGCCACCCGCCGACAGCTGCTGCGGCAGTTGATGGTGGAGAGCCTGCTCTTCTCGGTGCTGGCCGGCGCGGTCGGGATCGCGGTCGCGGTGTTCGGGATCGGGCTGGCCAACAAGATCTCCATCCCCATGGAAATCGGACTCCGCCCCGACCTCCAGCTCAATCCGACGGTCCTGACGTTCACCGCGCTGGTGACGCTCGCGGCCGGGCTGCTCTTCGGTCTCGCCCCCGCGCTGCAGGCCACCCGCCCCTCCCTCGTCCCCGCCCTCAAGGGCGAGGCTCCAGCCGGGGACAGCCGCTCGCGTGTGAAGCAGGGACTGATCGTGGCGCAGATGGCGCTCTCCATCATCCTGCTCACCGGCGCCGGACTGTTTGTCTCCAACCTGCGCACCGCCACCCAGCTCGACGTCGGCTTCAACATGGACGACGCCGTGATGGCCAGCGTCGCCCCCTCGCTGCAGGGCTACGATCGCCCGCGCACCGAAGCGTTCTACAACACGCTGCTGGAACGCCTGCGGCAGACCGGCGGTGTGACCGCTGTCGGGATGATAGACCAGCTCCCGCTTGCCCTCAGCAACTCGGACAGCCGCGTCGAGATCCTCGGGTACGTCCCCGCCGAGGGCGAGGGGATGAACGTGCACTACTCGAGCATCACGCCCGACTTTCTGGCCGCGATGGGGATCCGGCTGGTCGCCGGGCGCGACTTCACTGCGCGCGACGACAGCTCGGCGGCACGCGTCATGATCATCAACGAGCGATTCGCCGAGCGCTTCTGGCCGGGAGAGGATGCGGTCGGACGCACGGTGAAGCGCGGAGGGCGCGACCACACGGTCATCGGCGTCGTCCCCACCGGCAAGTACGTCTCGCTGGGTGAGGAGCCGCGCGCCTTCATGTACTTCGCGCAGCAGCAGGCATGGTCCGCCGCGATGCAGATCGTCGTGCGCAGCCCGAACGATCCCGCCGCGCTGCTGGCGACCCTGCGCACCGAGATCCAGGCGCTCGACCCGCAGATGCCGGTCGTTGACCTGCGGCCGCTCGCCGCCCATCTCGGCACCGCCCTGATGCCCGCACGCATCGCCGGCGGCGCGCTCGGCCTGTTCGGCATCATCGGACTTCTGCTCGCCGCCATCGGGATGTACGGCGTGATGGCGCACACCGTGGGCCAGCAGACGCGCGAGATCGGCATCCGCATGGCGCTCGGGTCGACGACCGGCGCGGTGGTACGACGTGTGATGGGGCAGGGACTGCGGCAGGTGCTGCTGGGCTGCGCCATCGGGGTCGCGGGTGCGGCTGGAGCGTTCGTGCTGATTCGCGGTGTGTTGTACGGGACGGGGTCGATGACGATTGCCACATTCCTTGCGGCGCCTGCAGTACTCGTCGCGGTGGCCGCGCTCGCGCTGTTCATTCCGGCGCGCAGAGCCTCGCGTATCGATGCGCAGGTAGCGCTGCGGTATGACTGACCGAGGAGACTACCTCGCCGCAGCCAACCTTCACCACGACTGTTTCGCCCGGATCCCCGGATTCGCGCGCACCAGGTAGAACACCATCGCCATGCTCGCACCGATCCCCGCCGCCCACACTGCCGCCGCGGGGAGTAAAGCACCCAGCGGAATGGCGAACACCTGCGCCACACCCATGACGTGATAGGCCACCGCTATCCAGAAGAAGAGCGAGAAGTACCACAGCTGTCGTCCCTTCATCGCCAGCGCAGCCAACCATGCCCCGACCACCCCAAGGACAAGGAACGTGGCGAGGTGCAGTCCGTTGAACGCGATCACGTACGCCGGTGTCACCGTGACTGTCGACGCGTCAGGCACTCCGTAGAACATCATGGCGCCAAGTGCTGCCGCCGTGTGGAAGGGTGACTTTCCGGTCGCCAGGTTGGCGATGGCGAAGACCACGGCGACGATCGCGTAGCCGATCAGTCCGGCGACGACTCCCTGACGAAGAATTCGAAGGGATGAGTCCTTCATATGCACCTCCCGTGCAGTTCGGTGAAGGCTCTGCCATCGGACGGCGGGTCGCAATCAGCCATGTACCGCCGCGATGTAGAGGATACCACTCGACCATGGCAGCGCGAGATCGCCGCCACCAGTCTCCCAGACGGATGAGCGAACGATCAAGGTTCAAGCAGGCGGCGCACCACAAAGAGCAGTGCGACGCCGGCCACGAACGCGGCGAAGTGAAGCATGTTCGCCCGCACGCCGTGATTGTGCTTCACTTCGGGAATGAGGTCGGACGCGGCAATGTAGATGAAGTTGCCGGCAGCAAACGGAAGCAGAAAGGCGACGTCCATTCTCGCCGACGTCCAGTATGCCACGAGTCCACCGAGCAGGAAGGTCAGCGCCGACAGGATGTTGAAGAGCAAGGCCGAGCGCCGGCTCCACCCGCCGAGTACGAGGACGCCGAAATCACCCAGTTCTTGCGGCACCTCATGCGCGGCCGCAGCGAGCCAGGTGCTGATCCCCAGCCGAGTGTCCGCAACGAAGGCCGCCGCCACGGCGAGCCCGCCGAGGAAATTGTGCAGCCCATCGGCCACCAGGATCAGGTACGTGAGGGGGCGCTTCTCGCCGTGCTCCATCGGGCGGTGCGAATGGTGCCAGTGGAGAAACTGCTCGAGCCCGAAAAAGACGGCGAAGCCCGCGAGCGTCCACAGGAAAACCCGCTCGACCGGCGCTCCGCCCACGATCGACGCCGGCAGCATGTGCAGGAAGGCGCCACCAAGGAGCGTTCCGGCCGCAAACGCGACAAGGGGGAGGAGTATCCGCTGCAACCGCTGCGGTGACAGGAAGACGGTCACCATCCCGACGAGGGCGATGGCACTCATCGCGAGACCGCTGGCGATGATCCATCCCAAGGTGCTCACGTGTCGTCCTCCTCGCCCAGGTGCGCCAGGCACGATCGGGAAATCCAACGGCCGGGCGACGGCACGCCGGGCCGCCATTCGCCAGACGAAACCGGGGAGCCCCATCGAGTGGTGCCCCCCGTCGAACCGCTCATGGCCCGCGATCGCCGACCGTCAGGCGTGATTCGCCCAGATCGGCTCTCCCTTCACGTACGGCACACACGGATCGAACCGCCCCGGCGTCTCGGCGTAACGCAACGCCTTGTTCATCCCGACCTCCGACGTGAAGAAGCCGAGCAGCGTCAGCTCCTTCATCATGCGGAAGTAGTGATTGGGGGCGTCGCCCGTCCTCGCGTCCTGATAGGTCTTGGCTTCCTTGTCGATCGCCGTCAGCAGCGCCAGCCGCTCCGCAGGCGACGACTGCATGAACGGGTGCCCATGCGCCTTCTGGCATTCCTCGTTCAGGGTCGTCATCCCCGTCCGGAAAATCGCCTGGTCTTCCTTCGTGTAGCAGTCCTGCACCATCAGGGCGATGAACGGGCCGCACTGGGCGTCCTTGGCCCCCGGCGTCGCGGTCGCGGGCAGAATCGTCTCGGCCATCTCATCGAGCAGCGCGACTTCGTCGGCGGTGAACATCGTCTGCACGGGGGCGGCCGCAGCGGTGGAATCCGCCCCCTTGGCCGCCGGCTCGCGGCTGCAGGCCGTCAGCAAGCCGCTCCCACCGATGAACGCCGCCCCGCCCAGCATGGCGCTCACCCGCCGGATCGCCTCGCGGCGGTTGATCTGCGATATCGTCGCGATCTCGTCAGGCATGATCTGATCAGGCATGATTGGCTGTCCCGGTCGGCGGTCTAGAGGTCGCGCTTGTTGAGCGCATCGACGGCGAATTCGGCCGCACGCGCGGTCAGCGCCATGTACGTCAGCGAGGGGTTCACGCACGCGGCCGAGGTCATGCAGCTCCCGTCGGTCACGAACACGTTCGGTGCGTCCCACACCTGGTTGTGCCTGTTGAGCACCGAGTTCTTCGCATCGGTCCCCATGCGCGCGGTCCCCATCTCGTGAATGCCCTGCCCCGGGAAATAGCCGTTGTCGTACGTGGCCACGTTCTTCACGCCGGCCGCCTCCAGCATCTCGGCCATGTCGGACATCATGTCCTTGCGCATCTTTTCTTCGTTGTCGCCGATGGCGCAATCGATCTTGAGCACCGGCAATCCCCATTTGTCCTTCTTCTCGGGGTCGATGGAGATCATGTTCTTGTGGTCCGGGAGCATCTCGCCGAAGGCGGTCGAGCCGATGGTCCACTGGCCGGGAAGCGCCGTCGCCTCCTTGAACTCGGCGCCCACGCCGAGCTCTGCCACGGCACGCTCCCACCCCTCGCGGCTCGCACTCCCCTGGTAGCCGAAGCCGCGCAGGTAGGGGCGCTTGTCCTTGCCCAGGTTCTGGAAGCGCGGGATGTAGAAGCCGGTGGGGCGGCGGCCGAAGTAATACTTGTCCTCCAGCCCCTCGAGCGTACCGCGGGCCCCGAGCCGGAAGTGATGGTCCATCAGGTTGTTCCCCAACTGTCCGCTGCTGCTCCCGAGCCCGCCGGCCCACACATCGGTGGCCGAACGCATGAGCAGCCAGGTGCTGTTGAGCGTGGAGGCGCAGAGGAAGACGACCTTGGCCTCGTAGTCGGTCGTCTGGTTGGTCATCGCGTCGAGCACGCGCACGCCCTTGGCGCGCTTGGCATCCTTGTCGTAGATCACCTCGCTCACGATCGACCACGGCTTGAGCGTCAGCTTGCCCGTGGCCATGGCCGCCGGCAGCGTGGACGATTGCGTGCTGAAGTAGGCGCCATAGGGGCAGCCCAGCCAGCAGGCGTTGCGGCTCTGGCACTGGTTGCGACCGGGGAGCGGCTGGGTCAGGTTGGCCACGCGCCCGGGAATCAGGTGACGCGTCCCCCCGAAGGCCGACTTGATCTTGCCGGCCACCATCTCCTCGCCGCAGTTGAGCGGCATGGCCGGCTGAAACTGCCCGTCGGGGAGGTGAGCCAGCCCCTCGAGCGAGCCGGCGATCCCGGCGAACTTCTCGACCTTGTCGTACCACGGCGCGATCTCGGCGTAGCGGATCGGCCAGTCGGTGGCGATCCCCTCCTTGGCGTTGGCCTCGAAGTCGAGGTCGCTCAAGCGATAGCTCTGCCGCCCCCACATGAGTGACCGACCGCCCACGTGATAGCCGCGGTACCAGTCGAAGCGCTTGACCTCGGTGTACGGCGACTCCTCGTCCTTGACCCAGTAATCGAGGTTCGTCTCGTTCAACGGGTAGTCGCGCTTGAGCACCGGGTAGTGCTCGACCATGTCCTGCGTGCGGCGACCCCGGTGCGGGTACTCCCACGTCCCCTTGCGGGCGTTCACGTAGTCCTTGATGTGCTCGACGTTTCGACCGCGTTCGAGCAGGAGGACACGAAGGCCCTTCTCGGTCAGTTCCTTCGCGGCCCATCCGCCCGAGATTCCCGAGCCGACGACGATCGCATCAAACTGCGTCTCTTGCACTGCGTCCTCCTTGCGCTGGAAACGGTGCCACACCCGACGACGTGAACGGACGCCCGGAGCGCTGGCGACGGGCGTTGCGGCAAAAATATGGGGCGCGAACCACGGATTGGCGATGCAGGATTCCGAGGCGCGACCTTGGAGATGGCCTGGTGTCGATCGGGTGTCCAAATGCGTCGATTGCCCCGTTCGCTCCTTCTCGCGCAAGCGACCATCCGATAGTCTATGCAGCAGCCAGCTGAAGGAAGCAAGGGTCGTACACGCCGTGCCGAGCTGGGGATTGGCGTTGAGACACTTACCTGAGAGTCGCGTGCTGACGCGTCGGTCCGAGCTGGCAGCGTGCGCAGCCGTACGATGACTTCGCCCGCTGCATCCGACACCGGCGCGCTCGATGGACCCGACCTGATCCCGTGGTCCACGCTCCCTGCCGCGACGATCATCTTCCGACTTGCGCTGGTCGCCACGGTGACGGCGAGCGTCTCCGAGGCGGCACTCCTGCGAGTTGGGGGACTCGTCCCGGGCGACCATCTCCTCGTCGGGACGCTCATCGCGGGTTCGCTCGTCGCGACCCTGACCGCCCATTGGGGACGGGCGCGGCTCTCCGGTGGAATCCTGATCGCCGCGTTCTGGCTGTGCGCTGCGGGCGCCGTGATCCTCCACGGGCCGCGCACCGCCTCGCTCCCGCTGCTCGTCATGTCCACCGCCCTGTCGGCACTGTGGGGCGGGGTTCGGGTCGGGATCGCGCTGGTCGTCGCCTCGTGTGTCGTGCTGACGGCTGCCAGTGGATTCGTCGGTCCGATCCTCCCCCCGCCGGTTGCAACGACCCCGCAGGCCGACCTGGTCGTCGTGCTCGGGCAGTTCGTCTTCCTCGCCGCGCTGCTCGCGTACCTCGGGCGCGGCCTGCACGCGGCGCGCGCACAGTCCAGGCTTCGTGAGCAGCGCCTGGCCTCGACGACCGAAGAGCTGGCCGCATCGCGCGGGACGCTCGCGGCGACCGAAACGCGCTACGCGGAGCTGGTGCACTCACTCCCCGATACCGTGATCGTCTTCGATGCCGAGGGACGGTTCGTCGAAGTTGCCGGGGAGGTCAAGTCGGCCTTCGGCCGTACGCGCGAGCAGGTGGTGGGTCGACGAATGGGCGAACTGCGGATCATGTCGGAATCCGATGTCGCCCTGTCGTACGGCATGCTGCGTCGGCTCTTCGCCGGCGAAAACGTCCCGTCGTTCACCGTATCGGGGCGCCACGTCGACGGCTCGCTGCGCTGGGTCGAGGTCACGAGCCGCCTGCTCGTGTATCCGGGCGGTGAACCTAACGCCCTGGTGATCATGCGCGACATCACCGCCCGGCGGGAGGGCGAGCAGGCGCTGCTGCTGAGCGATGCGCGGTGGCGTCGAGCCAGCCGAATCTCCCTGTTGGGGAGCTGGGAGCTCGACCTCGACACCGACACGCTCGTCTGGGACGAAGAAGTCCGGCGCCTGCACGATGTCCCCCCCGACTTCGTCCCCAGCGTCGACAGCGCGATCGAGTTTTACGCGCCCGAAGCACGCCCGGTGATTCGCGCTGCGGTCGAGACGCTGATTGCCTCCGGCGCGCCATACTCGCTCGAACTCCCGCTGATCACCGCGACGGGACGCCGCATCCACGTGCGAGGACAAGGGGAAGCCGAGATGCGCGACGGTCGCGCCGTCAAGCTTTACGGAATCTTCCAGGACATCACCGATCTGCACGAAGCGACACAGCTGTTGCGCGAGACGGTCAAGCTGGAAGGCCTCGGTCGGCTGGCCGGCGGCGTGGCGCACGACTTCAACAACCTCCTCACCGCAATCCTCGGCTACGCTGAGGAACTGCAGCACGCACTGCCGCCAGACAGTCAGGAGTTCGAGGACGTGGTCGAGATTCGGCGCGCTGGTGATCGGGCCCGCGAACTCACGATGCAGCTCCTGGCCTTCGCCCGACGCCAGGTCGTGCTGCCGCGCGTGTTTGGGGTCGAGACACAGCTTGAGCACGTGCGACGCTTCCTCGTACGAGTGCTCGGCGAGGACATCGCCCTCACCATGGAGATCGACCCCGACGTCGGGACGCTCCACATGGATCCGACCCAGTTCGAGCAGCTGCTCCTCAACCTCGCCGTCAACGCCCGCGACGCGATGCCGACCGGTGGCGCGCTCACGATCCGCGCGAGTCGCGCTCGACTCGCCGCCGCTGCCGCCTCGGCGCGCGAACTGGCCTCTCGCGACTGCGTCCTGCTCGAGGTGCAGGACTCGGGCTCCGGCATGTCACCCGAGGTGGCGGCGCGCGTTTTCGAGCCGTTCTTCACCACCAAGGAACTGGGCCATGGCACCGGACTCGGCCTCGCCACGGCCTATGGCGTCGTACGCCAGGCAAAGGGGCACATCGCCGTCCGGAGCACGCTCGGTCGCGGGACGAGTTTCGTGGTCCACCTTCCGCGCGCTGGCGATATCGCCCCCGCGCTCGCCAACGAGCCGGTGCAGGCACATCACGGCGGCAGCGAGACGATCCTGCTCGTCGAGGACGACGACAGCGTGCGCCGCTTTGCCGAGCGCGTGTTGCAGGACGCAGGATACGACGTCCGTGTCGCTGCCCACGGTGCCGAAGCAGAAGCAATCGCCCGCTCGGTCACCAACCCGCTCCAGCTGCTGGTGACCGACGTGGTCATGCCGGGCATGAGTGGCCCCGACCTCGCGGAGCGCCTGGAGCGTCGCTGGCCGTCGCTGCGCACCCTGTTCGTCTCCGGATACACCGAGGAACGAATGAGCTCGTCGAGACTCGACAGTCCCTCAGACTTCCTCGCCAAGCCCTACGGGCGCCAGCAGCTGCTGGAGAGCGTGCGTCGGCTGCTCGACGATACCAGCACCGTCCCCCCGGCGTAGCTTCCCGCCGTCGGGACGGCGGGACCGCGGGACCGTTCAGGACGCAAACAGCCGCAGGTCGGTCCCCACCGCATCCGAGATGTCCATGCACGTCTGCAGGTCCGGATGTCGCACGGTCACGTACCCGTCGGAGATGAGCGTCTGGATCCAGTTTCGACGCTGCGCGCCGACCGGGAGCAGGTCCAGGGTCACGATGAACTCGCCGTAGCGCTCCAGCAGATGCTGCAGCCCCTCGATGCGCTGGATGCGTCCCTGCCCTTCGGCACGCTTGAAGACGTTGCACGCGTTGTACTTCCTGACCGTCGACTGTGAGAACGTCCCCTTGAGCTCGGCCTCGGCGTAGCCCATGAAGAGGTCGATATCGCCGACGAAGTTCATCAGGTCCACGGTACGCGCGCCGGCCGGGCGCGCACCGATCTCGCCGAAGATCGCCTCGCCGTTCGGGGTCCAGAAGAACTCCATGTGGGTGAACCCGGTCTGGAATCCCATGGCCTTCAGCACCTGGTGTCCCATCTCGACCCCGGCCGCGACCGGCGTCGGGGTCAGGTCGCGAAGCGCCAGCGTCTGCGGAGAAATCCATTCGGTGCTGCGGGCCACCAATGGGTTGGGGCGGTAGAAGCAAACGTTCTCGTACATCACCTCGCCGTCGATGCAGATGGTGTCGTAGGTGTACTCGTCGCCCTCGATGAACTCCTCGACGTTCACCTCGTCATACGTCGTCATCTTCTTCAGCTCGGCGTCCAGCTCGGCCATCGTCCCGGCGCGAAAGGTGTCCATCGATCCGGCCCCGGCGATCGGCTTGACGATCACCGGAAAGCCGATGGACTTGGCCGCCTCCCGCACCTGCGCGAGGGTCCTGGCCGAGGCGTGCCGCGCCGTGCGAATGCCGGCCGCGGTCACCACCTGCTTCATCAGGTCCTTGTTGCGAAACGTGTTGGCCTGCTGCACGCCCTGGCCCGGCGCGCCTAACGCCTCCCGCAGCTTGGCCGCCAGCACCACGCCCGGCTCCCACATGCAGACCACCCGATCGATCTGTTCGCCGTTGGTCGCCTCGACCACCTGCCGAACCACGGCGTCCTCGTCGGTGAAGTTGGCGACCTTGAGGTAGCCGGCCATGTTCTCGCGCGTGAGCGACGGGAGGTCGCGCTCCGGGACATCGCTCAGCCCGTAGACCTTGGCGCCGTGGATCGCGAGGGCGCGGCAGAAGTACGGCATCTCGCCCGGGTAGCCGGGGGCCAGCATGATGACGTTCATGGGACGGGGGACGGGGGACGGGGGACGGGAGTGGCGAGGCGCGCAGACTAACCACTCCGTGCTAGCCTAGTTCGATGCGGATCGTGGAGACGACCTTGAGGATTGCCTGCTCGACCACCTTCGTCTCGGGGTGGCGGACGATGACCCAGCCGTCTCCCTCATACGACGACGACGGCGTGGCCCCTACGTGCGGCGACCTGGACGCCACGATCAGCGATCCCAGCTCGCGGTTGATCTCGTCGATTCCTTCGACAGCGACAATCCGCCCTTCGCCCTGCCCGCGAAGGAAGGCGGCTCCTGCGGCGTACTTGCGCTCCGGAATGCGGAACTCGCCGAAGATCATCGCGCGCATCCACTCCCGCAGCACGTCGAAGTCGTGGGCATACGACATGAGCTGGGTGATCTGTGCGCCTGGCGGGCGGGCGGCGACCTCGCTGATGGCGACGCTGCCATCGGTGCGGCGGAACCACTCCATGTGCGACAACCCGGTCCGCATCCCCAGCACGTCGAGTGCCTTGCGCGCCGCCACCCTGATGTCGTCGTACGGGGCGTCGTCGACCTCGCGCGGCAACACCACCGACCACTGGATCCACGGGTTCTTGATGACCGTGAGCGGCGTGGGATAGTAGTGGGTCAGCGAGTGCCACACGTGCACGCCATCGATCGTCGCCGTCTCGAACGAGTGCTCCTCGCCCTGCACGAATTCCTCCAGCAGGACCGGCGCGTCGGCCGAGGGCGGCGTGAGGCGGAGCGCCTGCTCCAGCGCGTTCAGGTCATCCACACGAAACGTGGCGATGGCCCCCGCCCCGGCCGGCGGCTTCACCACGATCGGGAATCCGCTCTCCTTGGCGAACGTCGCCGCCGCCGTACGATCGGTCGCCAGGCAATGGCGGGCACATGGCAGTCCGGCCTCGCGCAGGAGCGTCTTCATCCGGGCCTTGTCCCGGAAGTTGTTGGCCGCCTCGACGCTCATTCCCTGTATCCCGAGGCGCACGCGGGCGTGGGAAATCGGGACCTGCAGCTGCTCATACGCACCGAACATCCGGGAGATGGGCCCGCCCTGGGCGGCCAGCCCCGTCGCCGCCCACACCAGTTGGTCGACGTCCATGACGTTGTCGACTCTCCAGTGCGCGACGCTTCCCTGCAGCTGGCGAAGGCGATCGGCGCGATCGTGCGTGATGACGGCAAGCTGCACGTCGGGGAGCCCCGCCGCCGCCTCTACCATTCCGAAGGCGTTGTCGCTGAGCAGGGGGGCCACAAAGATGACGAAGGTCATGCGACCGTAGGCGAGAGGACAAGTCGACGACGGGGGAATCGCGGCGCCCCCGCGCAGTATACTGGTGCGTCCCGCCGCGGTCGTCCAGTCAGCGGCCGAGCCCTGAGGTGCGACGCGCCGACGCCTCGGCGATGGTCCTCGCTAGGCGTCGAAGCCGAGCCGCCACCGAAGCCCCTCCAGCACGACCCGGCGAGGCGCAGACGCCCCCTGCCACACCCGCCAGAACGCCGTCTGCACATCGAACGGCACGTTCGTCTCCAACTGCTCGAAGAGATCGAGCAGCGCGTTCCCGTCGTCCAACGCCGTGTCGCTGGGATCTGTCGCCAGCCGGCCGATGGCCCGCTCCAGGGCGGTCCCGACTACCTGCCGCAGCGACGCTTCGCCGAGCGACAGGAGCTCCAGCTCCTCGGGGGTCAGGGCGCGCGGCAGCAGTGCGCGGCGCATGGCACGCCGGATTGCCCGCCGCGGGCGTTCCGGAAAGTCGGACAGCGGAATGCGCCAGATACGGGCGTTCTCGTCGGCCATGGCGGTCACGTCGCACACGATGTCGTGTGCGTTGCGCCCCACGACCGCAACGCGAAATCGGTGCGTCGCCCCGGTGTCGCGCTCGGTGACGGTGACCCGATCGTCTTCAATCTCGGCGGTGACCGCATTGGCCGAGAGGTGCCCATCGCGTGGGACCTCCAGCGCCATGAGGGCGGCGGCCGCCGCTGCGGTCCGCGCCGCGGCATCGGGGCCCCGGGCCAGGCGGGTGAGCACGTCGGCACCCGTCCCGGTCCGCGCATCGTTGCTCTGGCCCAGCTGCAGCGTGGCGCACAACATCGCGCGCAGTCGCCGCGCATCCCCGCTCAGGTCGATGGACCGCAACGCGTAGCGCAGGACCTGCTGCGCCTCGATCCCGCCAATGTCGTCGAAGAACCAGGCGCACGACGTGAACATGCGCAGCGCGTCGCGCTCCATCTCCAGCAACTCGGCCACCCGGCGCTTCGCCTCAACGCTCGCCGTCGGCGGGAGGCACTCGGACGAGAAGGTGCGGCGCGCGTCGGCGTCCCGGCTCACGGCATGCCCGTAGGCGTCGCGCGCCGCCCACACGTCGCCCAGGTGCGGGGCTCCGTCGCGCTCGAAGATGGTGTGCAGCTCGACCGCCAGTTCGTTGAGCCCGTCGCGCAGCGGCGTACGCCACGCCTGGCTCGGGTTGCGCACGCCGTCACTCCGGCAGCCGCAATCCGAGCGCCAGCGCTCGACGCCATGCGCGCAGCTCCACGCTGTGGGGGCCACGAGCTCCACGTCGACCGTGGCCGGATGCCGCGCCAGGAACGACGCATAGTTCTCCACCCGCGCCCCGTGCTGCGTCACCAGCTCGAACACGCGGGCCAGCGCCATCTCGGCGAACTTGTGATGGTGGCCATACGTCTCGCCGTCGGTGGCCATCGACACGAGCTGCACCGTCGCGTGGCCGTCCGCCGTCGCGCCTGCCTTCGTCGTGCGGTCCGCCGGCACATCGAGGATCGCCGACGCCCACGCCCCGGCGTCGCGCACCAGCCCCCCGAAGGCGATGCCGTGCGATAGGTCTCCGTGGTACGTGCACAGGGCAATCGTGCGACCGTTTGAGGTCGTATAACGTCCCGGCAGGCCGTTAGGCGCGCGCGTGAGCACCTGATATGGTGCCAGCACCGTGAAACGAATCCCCTCCTGTGCCAGCACGTCGAGCGTCTCGTCGTCCACGGCCGTCTCGGGGAGCCAGAACCCCTCGGGGTCGCGCCCGTACCGCCGCCGGAAGTCGGCGATGCCCCAGCGCACCTCGGTGACCTTGTCGCGCCGCGAGGCGAGCGGGAGGATCACATGGTGGTACGGATGGGCGATGGCGTTCCCGTGCCCGCCGAGCCGACGACAGCTCGCCCGGTCCGCGGCGATGATGTCGTGATAGGTGTCCGGGGAGTGCTGCTCGAGCCACGTGCTGAGTGTCGGCCCGACGTTGAACGACAGCTGCTCCAGCGTGTTCACCACGCGGGTGATGCCTCCCCGCGCGCCGGTGACGCGCGCCGCCACGACCGCGCGATAGCACTCACGGTCAATGCGCTCGTTCCAGTCGTGATAGGGCGCCGCCGAGGCCTCGGCCTCGATCTCGTCGAAGAACGGGTGCTCGCGCGGCGGCTGGTAGAAATGGGCGTGTATGACGACGGATCGCATGACGACGAATCGGGACGGCGAGCGATGGCGCGGCGCAGGCCGCGCGGCGAAACGCGGCCTACCGCTTCCCGCGCGGCAAGTGCATCGCGCGGCGGTAGAGTTCGCGGTACTTCAGCTCCGAGCGCTCCCACCCGAAGTCGCGCGCCATCGCCTCGCGCACCATGTTCGTCCAGACCTGCGGATGGCGATAGTGGTCGATCGCCCGCGCGCACGCCTGGATGAAGTCGGCCTGCGTGTAGTCGTCGAAGAGGAAGCCGGTCACGTTGTCCTCGATCGTGTCGGCCAGGCCACCCACCTTACGGGCCACCGGCAGTGTGCCGTAGCGCTGGGCACGCATCTGCGTAAGGCCACACGGCTCGTACTGCGAGGGCATCACGATCATGTCGGCGCCGGCCAGCAACCGGTGCTCCTGCTCCACCGTGAAGTCGGTCTGCACGCCGATGCGGCCGGGGACCAGCGCCCCCAGCTCCTCGAGGATGTCCACGTAGCGCTTCTCCCCCTGCCCCAGGAAGATGAACTGCGCGTCGAGCGAGAGGAAACGCGGGCTGCCGAGGATCAGGTCGAGCCCCTTCTGCGCCACCATGCGCGCGCTCATCCCGATCACCGGCGTGCCGGGGCGCTCGGGAAGGCCAAAGATGCGCTGCAGCGCGGCCTTGTTCTGCTTCTTCGGCGAGAGCTTGGCGCGCGAGTAGTTGTACGCGATGAGCGGATCGGTCGCCGGGTTCCAGGTAAGCGTGTCGATCCCGTTGAGGATCCCGACGAACCGTTCGCGCATGCCCACGAAGTGGTCGTGCAGGCCGAAGCCGCCGGCCGCCGTGCGCAGCTCGTGCGCGTGCGTCGGACTCACCGTCGTCACCACATCGGCGCACGACATGCCCCCCTTGAGCATGTTCATCTTGCCGTACCACTCGAACATATGGTGGTTGAAGTACTCCTGCGGCAGCCCGACCTCGGCCATCGCGCTCGGCGCGAAGTGCCCCTGGAACCCGCCGTTGTGGACCGTGAGCACCGTCCACGTGTTGCGGTAGAAGTCGTTCCCCGTGTCGTACGCCCGCAGATACGCCGGCGCCAGCGCCGTATGCCAGTCGTGGCAGTGCATGATGACCGGCGCCGAGCTGACGCGCGGGAGCGCGTTCAGCGAGGCGAGCGCGAAGAACGCCCAGCGCCGGTCGTTGTCTCCATAGTCACCGCGCGCGTCGCCATAGAGCCCGTCGCGGCCGAAATAGTACTCGTTCTCGATGAAGTAGACGCGCGGCAGGTCGGCGCGCTGTTGCAGCGCCGCCGACTGGAAGAGCCGCGCATACTCGGCCCGGGGCCCCACCTGCACCGTGAAGGGATCACCGACCGGCACAAAGTCGCTGACCACGTCGCGCACCTGACGGTACAGCGGCATGATGAGCGACACGTCCATCCCGGCCTTGAGCTGATACTTCGCGAGGTTTGCCACCGCCTCGCCCAGTCCGCCCGTGCGGGCAAACGGGGCCAGTTCGGCCACGACATGCACGACGCTGACCGGAGGGCCGGCGGGGGCGTGCAACGGATGGGCGCGCGGCGTCGGCGACGCGGACTTGGGCGCCTCAGTTTCGCTCGACTCGTCCGCGGCGCCAACTGCGTTGGCAGCGCCGCCCTCCTCGCCCGTCGCCGACTTGCGGGTTCGACGCTTCGTCGTCTTGGCCGCGCTCTTCTTGCGTGCCGCCATGCCCTATCTCACCCGATCGGAGGGTCGTCGCCGGCCAACGCCCCGCGCATGGCCGGCGCATAGTACTGATCCGCGTAGTTCTGCAGCATGCGGCGCGAGGTGAACTGCTGCCCCGCCACGCGAATCGCATGCTTCATCTTCTGGAGCCAGCCGTGCGGTATTCCGCGCTCGTCACGCGCGTAGTACAGCGGGATGACCTGTTCCTCCAGCAGACTATAGAAGCGTCCCGCGTCCCACTCGTCAGGCGTTGCCCGCGATGCTGCGGGGGGAATCGCCCAACCGTTGAGACCATCGTACCCTTCATGCCACCAGCCGTCGAGGGTCGAAAGCTGCGGGACGCCGTTCAGCGCCGCCTTCATGCCGCTCGTCCCGCTCGCCTCCATCGGCACGCGCGGGAGGTTGAGCCACAGGTCGACGCCTTGCACCAGACGATGGGCCAGGTGCAGGTCGTAGTCCTCGATGAAGGCCACCCGCCCCTCGAGCTTCGGGTCGCGCGTGTAGCCGTATACGGTGCGCAGGATCTCCTTCCCGGGCGTGTCGGCGGGGTGCGCCTTGCCGGCGAAAATGATCTGGACCGGTCGCGAGTTGTTCACCAACAGGGCACGCAGCCGCTCGATGTCCGAGAAGATCAGGTCGGCCCGCTTGTAGGTGGCGAAACGCCGGGCGAAACCGATGGTCAGCGTATTCGGATTCAACAGCGTCCCCGCCCCGACCACGTGCGTGGCTTCCTTCCAGTGTCGAGCCCAGCGCCGACGCGCCTGCTCGCGCGCGAAGTTCATGAGGTCGTTCTTGAGCGCGACGTGGGTCTCCCACAGTCGGAGATCATCGAAGTCGAGCACCTCTTCCCACAGGGCCGGATCCTCGACCCGGCTCCCCCAGTCGTGGCCGAAATGGTGGTCGAACAGCGCCATCATCTCGCGGGACATCCAGGTCGCCTTGTGCACCCCGTTGGTCACGTGTCCGATCGGAACCTTCTCCACCTCCCGATCCGGCCACAGCGGCGTCCAGATCTGGCGGGAGACCTCGCCGTGACGACGGGCCACGCCGTTGACGTAGCGCGACAGCCGTAGCGCGCACACGGTCATGTGGAAGCTCCCCTCGCTCTCCGTCGGATGCTGCCCGATCTCGAGGAACTGCTCGCGCGTGATGCCCATGGGCTCCCACACCGGACCCGCGCACTGCTCCACCTGCTGGAACGAAAAGGTGTCATGTCCGGCCGGCACCGGCGTATGCGTCGTGAAAACGCTCGACGCCCGCACCATCTGGACCGCCTCATCGAACGACATCCCGACCTCGAGATGTTCACGCAACCGTTCCAGATGCATGAACGCGGCGTGCCCTTCGTTGGCGTGCCACGCGGCCGGGGCAATGTTGAGGGCACGAAGAATGCGCACTCCCCCGACACCAAGAAGCCACTCCTGCCGCAGTCGGACATCCGGACCGCCCGTATACAGCTTGGATGTCAAATCGCGATCGGCCGGATCGTTCTGCTCGAGATTCGAATCGATCAGGTAGACCGGAACGCGCCCCACATGCATGCGCCACGCCGAGAGGTAGATGTCACGGCCAAAGGTGCGGACCTTCGTGAGCCACGGTTCCTTGCCCGGCAGCAGGACCTGCTCCAGCGGCGTGTTCATGACGTCGAACTGCTCGTCGGAGTCCTCCTGCCAGCCGTCGAGCCGGAGCTTCTGGTCGAAATACCCGCGCGTGTAGTACAGCCCGATGCCGACCAGCGGGATGCCGAGGTCCGACGACGACTTGCAGTGGTCGCCCGCCAGCACGCCCAGACCGCCGGAATAGATCGGCACGGAGTTGTGCAGCCCGAACTCGGCGCAGAAGTACGCGATCGTCCCGCCACCGGCCGCCACCTCGCCATGCCGGCCCTTGAACCAGGTGTTGTCGAACGACTGGTCACGCTTGAAGTCGGACATGACCCGGTCGTACAGGTCCAGGAAAACCGGATCGCGTGCCAGTTCGCTCAGGCGCTCGGGGGCGACGCGCCGCAGGATCGAGATGGGATTGTGTCGCGTGAGGTGCCAGAGCGGCTCATCGACCAGGGCGAACAGATGGCGGGCGTTTCGGCTCCAGCTCCACGACAGGTTCGTGGCGACGGGGCCGAGCCCAGCGATGCGTTCGGGGAGATACGGGATTTTGACTCGATCGACAGACATGGGGGGGCAACTTAATGGGGCTGGACCACGAGGCGTAACCGTTTACAGCAGCGCTGGAAACGACGGCCCCCGTTCAGCATGAGAGGGTGAACGGGGTGACGAGTGAAGAACAGTGAGCCTAGTTGACTCGTCCGCCATTCGGGAGGTGCCCACGGGTCGGCATCGACGATCCGGACGCGCCAGTCCGCCCGAAAGGGCGCCCCGCGACCCTCACCCCCGCCCCCCCAGATGCACCCGCCGCGCCACCTCGGCGAACTTCGCCCGCGCCTCCGGGTCACGGCTCACCAGCGACACCACGATCCCCACCGCAAACGACAGCGGGATCGAGACGAGCGCTGGGTTCTTGAGCGGAAACCACGCCGACTCGTGCTGCAGAATGTCCACCTGGATCGTCGGCGACAGGTAGATCAGCAGCACGGTCGCGAGGGCACCCACCAGCATGCTGGATACGACACCCATCGTCGTGCACCCACGCCAGAAGATCGACAGCAGCAGCGCCGGGAAGTTCGCGCTCGCGGCAATCGCGAAGGCCAGCGATACCATATACGCCACGTTCTGCCCCTTGAACGTGATACCGAGCATGACGGCGATGACGCCCAGCACCACGGTCGCAATGCGCGCCACCCGCAACTGCTCGATCGGCGTCGCCTCTCCCTTGCGGGCCACGCTCACCCACAGGTCGTGCGACAACGCCGCCGCCCCCGAGAGCGTGAGCCCGGCCACGACCGCCAGGATCGTCGCAAAGGCCACCGCGGCAATGAAGCCGAGGAATGGCGTCCCCCCCAGCACCTCGGCCAGGAGCGGTGCCGCCATGTTCCCCCCCTTGTCCACCGCCACGATCGCCTCGGGGGTGACCAGCACCATCGCCCCGAAACCCAGGATGAAGGTCATCAGGTAGAAGAAGCCGATCAGCCCCGTCGCATAGAACACCGACTTTCGCGCCGCCTGGGCGTCGGGCACCGTATAGAACCGCATGAGGATGTGCGGCAGCCCCGCCGTGCCGAACATCAGCGCCATGCCCAGCGACACCGCATCCCACGGATTGGCCACCAGCTTTCCGGGCGCAAGCACCGTCGCCCCGTAGCGCTCCGCCGCCGCCGAAAAGAGCGCCAGCGGGCTCCACGAGAACTTCGACAGCACCAACGCCGCCAGGATCGTCGCCCCGCCCAGCAGCAGGAATGCCTTCACGATCTGCACCCACGTGGTGGCGATCATCCCGCCGAACAGCACGTACGCGATCATCGCGATCCCGACCACCACGATCGCCGTCTCGTACGACAACCCGAACATCAGCTTGATCAGCCCACCGGCACCGACCATCTGGGCGATCAGGTAGAAGATCACCGTGGCCAGCGTCCCGATGGCCGCCGCGATGCGCACCGGCGTCTGGCGCATGCGCGCCGCAACCACGTCGGCAAAGGTGTACTTGCCCAGGTTGCGCAGCGGCTCGGCGATCAGGAACAGGACCACCGGCCACCCCACCAGCCATCCCGTGGAGTAGATGAGCCCATCGAAGCCGGTGGTCGAGACCAGGCCGGCGATCCCGAGGAACGACGCAGCGCTCATGTAGTCGCCGGCGAGCGCGAATCCGTTCTGCCCCGCCGAGATCGAGCGGCCGGCCGCGTAGAAGTCCTCGGTCGTACGGGTCTTGCGCGCCGCCCAGTAGGTGATGCCGAGCGTGACCGAGATGAAGGCGAAGAAGAACCCCATCGCGACCGCGTTAGGCTCGCCGATGCTGGTGGTCCGCGCGGCGTTTTCGCCGCCAGCCGCCACCTGCAGCAGCGCCGCCGAGAGGGCGGCGCTCACTTCGACAGCTCCGCCAGCTCGCGGTCGTAATAGTCGTTGGCCCACCGCACGTAGCCCCACGTGAGCAGCCACGACACCACGATCACCAGCGCCCCCAGCAGGATCCCCACGCTCAGCCCGGGGACGACGAGTGACCCCATCAGCGCCGGATTGAAGGCGATGAGCAGGATGAAGCCGAAGTAGATGACGATCATCGTCAGCGTCAATGCGATGGCGATGCGCATCCGCAGGGCCGACAGGACACGAAGGCGCTCTTCGTTCATGGGGGAGCGGAAGGCGGGAAGAAGGGGAAGCCGGAGACGACTACGAGGGGGTCAACGTGTGGGGGTGTGGGACATGCTGCAAGTCATCGCCCCGAATCGACCATGGTGCGCCCGTGCCCCGGTCCACGCGCCCCGCCGCCTTCTCCCCCTCTACAACGCCTCCCCCTCCCCCTCAACCTCTCGCTGCACACATGCAGCGAGCGCATCCACCATGCTCCCGTCCAGCTTGGCCCCGCGTTCCTGGTCCAGGATGGCGAGCGCCTTGTCCACGGGCATGCCGGCCCGATACGGACGATTGGCGGTCAGCGCCTCGTAGATGTCGGCCACGACGAGGGCGCGTGCAGGAGCGTCCAGCTCGTCGCCGCGAAGCTTCCACGGGTATCCGCTCCCGTCCAGCTTCTCGTGGTGCGTCGCAGCCTGGCGCGCAAACGAGGCAAACGCCGGAACGCGACCGAGAATTTCCCACGTGTAGATCGGGTGCGCCTGTACGGCCGCGCGCTCGGCATCGTCGAGCGGACCGTTCTTGTCGAGGATGCGATTGCTGACCCCGACCTTGCCGATGTCGTGCAGCAGGCCCGCCCGCCGCGTACGGCGCATCGACGCGGCGTCGAAGCCGACCTGCTCCCCGATCGCGCATGCGTACATCGCCACGTTCGACGAGTGCGCGTAGGTAAACGGCGACTTGGCGTCGATGATCTCGGCGAACGCCTCGGCCACGCGATCGAGGCCGGCGTCGTCGACGTCGCGCGCGCTGACCGACGGCTCGAGCGTCAGGACGTGCGCCTCGACATCGGGGGCGACGACCCCGCTCCACCACGAGCGGTCCCGTCGCCAGCCCAGCACCAGGTCCACGAGCGCCGGATCGAACCAGCGCCCTCGACGCTCGCGCAGGACCTTGAGCGCCTCGTCCGGTCCCCCTTTCGCCAGGAAGACCTCGGCCGTCTGGGCGATGTTGAGGATCCGCGAAAAGAGCGGGATGTCGTCGCCGCGTTTGCCGCCCGGGTAGCCGTTGCCGTTCCAGTGCTCGTCCAGCGAGTGGATCGCGCCAACCGTTTCGTTGGGAAAGCCCAATCGACGCGCGATGTCGGCGCCGCGGTCGCAGCGGGCCGCGATCAGTTCCTGCGTCACTTGCTCCTGGCGGGCGATCCCCAGGAAGTACTGCATGCGCGTGAAGATCGACGCCGACTGCCCACTGCTCTGCCACGTCGCCAGCGCCAGCTGCATCTTCTGGTCCCAGTCCACGACCTTCATCTGCGGCTTGATGGCCTGGTCGTCCGAGCCGAAGAGCGCGGCCATGCGCGACGCATTGGACGAACAGCCGGCATCCTTCAGCAGCAAGGCGTAGTACAGCGCCGCCAGCCGCTCGTCGTCCATCCCGAGCTCGGCCCCCAAGCGCATGCCGATGACACAGGCGCGCACGGAGTGGCCCAGCGGCTGCCCCTCGGTGAGGTCGAGGGCGCGCGAGAGTGACGACACCACCTCGGAGAGCGCGATGCGCGGCGCCGTCTCGTCGGCCGGTGCGGGTGGCGCCAGCGGTCGGGAGTCTCCACCCGGAAGTTGGTCGATCGCCATGCGTGCGTCCTGCCGGGGTAAAGGCCTATTGAGGGACGCGTCGCGCATGCGATCGGAAACGGGAGTGCCAGCATTTCGTGGTGCGACGCACCATGGACGACGCACCATGGACGACGCTGGCGCGCGACGTGTTGCAGCCACGGGTTACGCCTCGTAGTTTGTCGCCGCTTGCCGGGCGTGCCGTGCACCCAAGGGGACTTTGCATGAGCGGAACGGTCTTGGCTCCGGTGCAAGCGACGTTTCGGGCGGTGGCGGACACGGTGGTTCCAGAAGCAGCGTCGCTCGGCCCGGAGAAATGGCGGGAAGTGCAGGATGTGGTCGAGTCTGCGCTCGCAGCGCGCTCCGAGGCGCTGCGTCGGCAGCTGGTCATCTTTCTGCGCCTCATCGAATACCTCCCCCTGCTGCGGCACCTGCGCCGCTTCTCGCGGCTGTCGCAGCCCGCGCGCACCGCGCTGCTGGCGCGGCTCGAGTCGTCGCGATTCCTCGTGCTGCGGCGCGGCTTCTGGGGGCTGCGCACCTTGGTCCTGCTCGGCTACTACACCCGCGACGACGTGCAGGGGGCGCTCGGGTACCGGCCGCACGCCGAGGGGTGGAACGCGCGCCGAACCACCGCCGAGATGCGCGCCGCCGCCGCTGAGCCGTTCGGCGAGGAGGATCAGGGTGCCTGACGCGGCCGGTCGTGTCGCCGACGTAGGCGCTTCGGGCGACTCATCACGCACGTGCCCGTCCGACCGCCGCCACCCAGGTCGGTCATGCTGACCCACGAGTACGACATCGTCATCGTCGGCTCGGGGGCGGGGGGAGGGACGGTGGCGCAGGAACTGGCGCCGATGGTCGCGCAGGGGGCACGCATCCTCGTGCTCGAGCAGGGGGCCAGGCTCGAGGAATACGAGTACACCGGGCGCGAGCTGGAGATGTCGAGCGCGCTCTACCACGACGGCGGTGGATTCCTCACCGCCGACGGGACCATGACGCTCGCCTTCGGCCGCGCGTACGGTGGCTCCACGGTGGTCTACACGGGCACGTCGCTGGTCGCCCCCGACCGTGTCATTCGCGAGTGGTGCGTCGCCGGGCTCGACCACGCCGATATCGAGCGGCGCTCGCACAAGTTCATGGCCCAGAACGACGTGCACTTCCTGCCACGCGTCCTGCTCAACGACAACAACAAGCGCTTCGTCACCGGGTGCGCCCGCATCGGCGTCAAGGCCGAGCAGTTCCCGCTCAACCTTCGCGGCTGCAAGGGATCTTCGTTATGCAACCTCGGCTGCCCCAACTCGGCAAAAATGGGTACACACCGGGTGCAGCTGCCGAACGCCGAGCGTGCCGGCGTCGAGGTCGTGACGCGGGCCGAGGCGCTGCGACTGGAGGAGCGGGCGGTGGTGGTGCGCGTGCACGACAAGCGCCCCGACGACAAGGGACTGCCGTCGGCGTGGAGCCCCGGCGACCACCACATCTCCGCGCGCCTGGTTGTGCTATGCGGCGGGAGCATCGGGACCAGCGCCCTGCTCCTGCGCTCCCCGGTCACCAGCGGCATTCCCCGTGTGGGCGAACGCTTCACCTGCCATCCCGCACACATCCTGGTCGCCGAGCACGAGCACGACATCACCAACGACGTGGGGCACCCCAAGAGCTACTACGTCGATCGCGCCGAACACGACGGCTTTGTGCTCGAGACGTGCATGTACTTCCCGTTCACGACCGCCAAGAACTTGACCGGCTTCGGCGAGGGCCACAGCGCCCTCATGCGCGCCTTTCCCCGCCTTCAAATGATCCTGGTGCTGGCCTGCGACAAGGCGGTGGCCGGCAACCGGATTGCGATCGATGCCGCCGGGAAGCCGGTCGTCCACTACGCGTTCACCCCCGACGTGGTGCGTTCGATGGTCTCGGCGACCCGGATGAGCGCGCGCATCTTTTTCGCAGCTGGCGCCCTCCGGGTGCACGCCCCCTCCGCCGCCCCACCACTCATCGAGCGCGACCAGGCCTATCGGCTGGACGATCTCATCGTCGAGCGAAATTTCCTCCCCGGACGCATCTCCATCTCGGCGGCCCATCTCATGGGCGGCTGCGCCATGGGCGCCGAGGGGAGCGCGGTCACCGACTCACGCGGACGGGTCCATGGCGTGCCGTGGCTGCGCGTGGCCGACAGTTCGCTCTTCCCCGACTCGGTCGAGATCAATCCGTACCTGACCGTGATGGCGCTCGCCGACCGTGTGGCCGAGGGGATCCGTGACGACTGGGGAGCGTCGTCGTGAGCGCGTGCTGAGCGCGCGGTGAACGTCTCAGATCACGCGCAGTGGGCAGGCGGTGCGCTGTTTCCGGGCGTTGGAGCGACCAGCGCTCGCTCGCGCCCGATGGCGTCACGGCCGTTCCCGGTGCAACGGCGTGCCATAATCGCCCGAGTCGATCGGCGTCAGGGTGTGCGTCGGGCCGGTGTAGGCGTACACCCACGCATCCTCGGGCTCTCCCCCGTCCACGACAACACTCGCCTTGCAGCGCCGATAGCCTCCACCCTCGTAGTCGTCGAGCGCGGTCAGCATGCCATCGGCGTAGATGAGGGGGATGTCGTACAGCTCACCGTGCACCCGTCCGTTGTCCGACAGCACCAGCCCGGGGTACCAGTCCACTCGGTACAGGACCCCCGGCACGCTGGCGTTGCCGAGACAGGTCGCGGCTTCCAGCAGCGGGTGTGATTTCCCCTTGGCGTCACGCCGCAGGGATCCATAGACAAACAGTCGTACGGCCGACATGTGGCTCGCTCCCGGGTACTGGTGCGCGCGGAATTTGGCCGTCAAACGACCGACCCGCCAGTTCGCCCGCGCCCACCGCACCGACCTCGGTCGTCAGCATCGAGCACGCGCAGCGTGCTCTCACAGACGTCACGCGACTCGGCGATGGTGCCGTCCGCCAACTCGATCTACCGCGCGTCGGTATCGGTGAAGCAGGTGACGCTCACGGCTCGAAGAGGGCCGCGATGACGCTGCGCTTGTCCATCTTGAGATGTCCGGCTACGTCGGCGAGGATGCTCGCCATCGTACCTACTCGCAGGATCCCGAGATCGGGGATCGTTACGTGTTGCTCGCCGCCTTGCTGCGTCGTGAGCCGTATGTGGCTCCCAGTCTCGCGGGTCACAGCGTAGTCGAAGCGGCGCAACGCATGCGCGAGATCGCGGCCGGACAGGTCCCTCGGCAGGCGGACCATCTACGCGGCGATGACTTCGTCGTGCACGAGGTGCAGACGGATCGCTTTCGGGCGGTGCGCGTTGTCCTCGTCGAAGTGGCATCGCACCGCGTAACGCACCATCTCGCGCAGCTCGGCGAGCGTGTCCGCTTCGGTCGTGATCGACGCCTCCACGGCGTGCGCCGTGTACCCCCCTTCCGGCGATTCGTCGACGATAAACAGGATTTCTGTCATGGGCGCTCCGGGGTGGTGCGTTGGCGCTGACTGTTCAAATCTAGCGGCGGCCTTCCGGCGTGCGCGAGCGAGCCACGTCGCGAGCTCAATGCACGCCAGAGAGATCCTGCTGCGGGAGGTTGCCTGTGCTTGCAGCACAGGTAGGGTGCGGCGGCGGGTGACCCGCTCTCGAGACTGGTACGGCGCCAGATGCCACCAGCGAATTTGACACGAGGTCGAGAATCGCTATACTTGGGCCACTAGACCAATCGGTCTAGTACCAGAGCTTCCGCATTCAACGGAGGTTGCACATGCGCGTCGCCAAAGAGCACGTTGCGGTCCAGATGCAGATTCCCGGCGTCACGATTCGTCAGCAGAAAGGCTTCGGAAGCGTCAGCGGGTACAGTGAAATAAGTGGAGAGTATTTCACGCTGGCCGCCGGCGTGGACACCACGCCACTCTTCATTGGTCTCGAAAGCGACCGCTGCCAGTGTCCCCATTGGGGGTTCGTGCTGCGGGGACGGATCACGACCACTGACGCGGCTGGCGGCGCGGAGACGGTGCACCCGCACGATCTGTTCTACTGGCCGCCCGGGCACAACGTACGGGTCGACGAGGACGCAGAGATTATCATGTTCAGCCCCCAGCGAGAGCACAGCCACGTGATCAATCACATGCTCGACAAGGTTTCCGCGCACTGATCCCTACAAACGCCACCAAGCAGCGCCTGCTGGATGCCGGCTTGCAGCTGCTCCTCGAACACGGCTATCACGGGCTCGGCATTCAAGCGCTGTTGCAGGCGTCCGACGCGCCCAAGGGTTCGTTCTATCACCACTTCAAGGACAAGGAGGACTTCGCCCTCCGTGTCATTGATCAGTACATGGTGCACGTGCACCGAGGGCTCGACGCTTGCCTTGACGATCACGACCGCGCGCCGCTCGAGCGCATACGCGCCTTCTTCGAGAAGACGTCGCACAGCTATCGCGAAGAAGGCTACATGGGGTGTCTTCTCGGTGGCCTCGGTCAGGAACTCTCAGGCGTGAATGCCATTTTTCGCCACAAGATCGAAGGGTGCTTCTCGGAGATCGCTTCGCGAACCGCGTTGTGCCTCAGCGAGGCACAGGCTCGTGGCGATATCCCCGCCGACGCCGACGTTCAGGGCATGGCGAGCCTGCTCGTGGATTGCTGGGAAGGTGCCGCCTTGCGGAGCAGGTTACGTGGGGACGGCGTGCCGCTCACGACGATGCTCGACTTCTATTTCAGCGCGGCCACCGCGCGCGTCAGGCTGTCCGGAACGCCTGGCAGCGCTCCTTGAACTCCCCCCCCGACAACCCCCCCCCCCCCCCCCCCCCACCCCCCCCCCCCCCCCCCCCCTCCCCCCGCCCCCCGCTCTCCTCCCCCCCCCCCCCCCCCCCCCTCTCCTCCCCCCCACCCACCTTCCCCCCCCCCCCC
>Ga0138256_10001200_pt1 | contig 27972 bp, 26 predicted proteins | sample KNB2016incub_MG_FD_105486 | JGI IMG/M metagenome (GOLD analysis project Ga0138256, IMG submission 105486) | Active sludge microbial communities from wastewater in Klosterneuburg, Austria - KNB2014incub_MG | ecosystem: Engineered > WWTP > Activated sludge > Unclassified | place: Austria...
ACAATGGATCCGGCGACCCGGGAGCGGATTTTCCGGAACTGTTTACTCGGACTGCCCGGCAGTGATGATGCTTTTACCCCGGAACAGGTGCTGACTGAATTAAAAAAATATGAAGGCATTGATGCGGCGAAACTGAAAGAACATTTATTCTAAAATTTAAAAATCTCTTTGAAGTTTAAAACTATATGTTAGGATTAAGACGATGAATAACAATCAAAATTTAATAACACAATCATTTCTGAGAGGAATGATTATTGGAATTTTACTTGGCGGAACTGCAGCATTATTGTTTGCACCGGGAAGCGGCAGGAAATTTCGAAAAAAAATTCTAAAAGTAAAAGATGATCTATTAGGCAATGCGGATAATATGATAAAGGATATCGAGAAAAATTTTTCGGATATAGTTACAAATGCCAAAAAAAATACTGAAACGCTATAAGAAATTTATCTTGAAATTCGGGTTTTACAATAAATGCAGTTTATAAAATCCGAACAATGTTGAAACATTAAACTTTATTTTATATAAAAAACAGAAAGGAGTAATATATGTTGTGGACAATAATTATAATACTATTAGTGTTATGGGCTCTGGGGATGGTAACATCTTATACTATGGGCGGATTTATTCATGTTTTATTAGTCATTGCAATAATAGTTGTTATCGTTCGATTGATTCAGGGAAGAAGTGTAGTTTAGATATTACCTTAAGAAAATCTTTGAATAATAACTATGGGGAGTAAATACAGTTTAAAACTGTTTCATATCTAAAAACATTTAAGGAAGTAACATTTTAATTTTGCAATTACTAAACTGAAGAAATACTCTAATGCAGGATCTGATTAATATTCAGATATTCAGTTCAATCACTTACAGCTATTGAACAGGAATAGAGTATTAACTTTCAAGCTGAATTTTTATTCAATATGCATTGGAAATAATTTCACCTGCGGCATATCATGCAGATGAAAATCAGTAGTAATGCAATTAAATATTTAATTGTTCTTTATTAAGGGAAGAACAAATTGTGAAAGATATATTAACTGTTTACCGGCACGGTAAATTATTTATAGTGCTTTCAAAACAGAATTGCTCAGGAAATAATTTTATAATCAGATAAGATGAAAAAAAAAGACAAAATTAATAAACCTAATAACAAAACACACAAGATCAAGTTATTACTAATTGAAGACAATAGAATACTGCGGGACGGAATGACGGTAATGCTCAAGCCGTATAAAGATATAGAAGTAGTAGCTGCATCCGGCAACAGTGAAAATACAATTCAGAAGATCCATAAGATGAAACCAAATGTCATTTTATTAGATCTTGGACTGAGAAGTATAAGCAGCTTAAGGATTGTAGAAATAGTAAAGAAGGAATTTCCGAATGCGAAAGTAATTGTAATGGATCTTGTACCGGTACAGGCTGATATTCTTCAGTTTATAAAGGCCGGAGCCAGCGGTTTTATTCTGAAAGATGCAACTCTTGATGAATTTCTGGATACAATAAGAACCGTTGCTGATGGTGAGAAAGTATTGCCGAATCATTTAACAGAATCACTGTTTTCTCAAATTATTGAACATGCGATCAAAAGCGGCAAGACTAAATTAAAAAACGCTGTTCGTATGACTGCCAGAGAAAAGGAAGTCATTGCGCTGATCGGTAATGCAATGACTAATAAAGAAATTGCTCTGAATTTGAAAATTTCATCTTTTACCGTGAAGAGTCATGTACATAATATTCTTGAAAAATTAGCTTTGCATTCACGCCTTGAAGTAGCCAACTTCTCACTTACAGACAGTACATTCAAATCCCTCGCAGAGAGTTTATCAATCATCCGAAATTGATTTCAGATGAAAAAAGGATGTAGTCCTTAATTCATACCTATGGAGGATTATCTATTATCATTACAATGTATATTTTTGTTATAGAAAGAAAACCAAATACGGTTTTCTAATAAAAAAGAAAAGGAGTTGTAAAATGTTTACGAAAATCTACAAATTGTTTATATTAGTTACGATGTTTGCTTTAGTAATTGGGTTGTCAAACAGTAATATAATTAACGCGCAATCTTCAGGTACAACAGTTACGAAAACATCTAAAACCAGTTTATATCCTGTATTTACCTTAAGTCCTGTAGCCGGTGCGATATTTCCGATGAGTGAACTTGGAAATACTTATGCAGCAGGTTTTAACGGAGGTTTAGACTTAGGAGTCAGAATGAACAGAGAATTGTCTCTTTACACAAAATTGGGATACTACAGTCTGACCAACAATACACCAACTGCTCCAACCAGCAGTTATATTGAAATATCAGCAGGACCGAGATACAACTTTACAGATCCAAAATTAAAATCCATTTTCTTCCTGGAAGCAGGTGTCGGAGCTTACATATTTTCACAGGATGCTTATACAGAAGGAACTCAAACTTTTGAAAAACTTTCCAATACAAATATTGGAATGAATGTAGGTCCTGGTGTAGCGCTGCAATTAAGTAAAGCTATGGACATTATTTTAAAATCAAAATATCATATGATTTTTAATGATGGGGGAACCCGTAGTTTCTTAACAGCTTTAGGCGGACTTGAATTTAAGTTCTAAAACGCTTTGAACTAATGCTAAATAATTAAAGATCAAAACGAATCAGTATTGAAATAAAATAGAGATCCCTGTAAGCCAAAAAGTTTACAGGGATTTTTTATGTTCTAGATCATTTAACAATATGAAATGAATTAGATTAATGCAAAAAAGGCAGATTTGATATCTGCCTTTTCTATTTCAGTGCCTTAATTAACGTTATTCTGCAGGAGTAAATTTTCTCGTTATTAATTCATTATCAATAGTAAGCAATCCGAGTCCCTCGCCGTTTATCATTTTCAATTTTGCAATAAGTCTAGACATTGTAGCTTCTTCTTCCACCTGTTCATCCACATACCACTCGAGAAAACTTTTTACAGAATGGTCATTCTCTTTTATTGCAATATCCATAAGATCGTTGATGCTTTTTGTGATATATCTTTCATGCTCAAGAGCTTCTTCAATTACATTAAGTACTGAACTGAATTCTGTCTTCGGCTCGCCGAGTGATTTCAATATTACGCGGCCGCCTTTGTCATGTACAAAATTAAACATCTTCATCGCATGAAAATGTTCTTCCTGCGCCTGTACATTGAAGTAATTTGCAAATCCTTCCATCTCTATTGATTCGAGATATGCCGACATGGAAAGATACATATATTCCGAAAAAAACTCTTTGTTTATTTGTTCATTGATCGCGTCCTGAAGTTTTTTGGTTAACATTTTTTCTCCTTAATTAATTTATTAAAATTTTATACTGTTGATTATGCTTCTGCAAAAGGTCTTTCACCTGCTACCAGTCCAATGCTGCCGATGGTTTCATAATCATAACCGTTCATTTCCGGAATTACGCCGCAAAGCTCTGTAAATACTTCTTCGGAATTCTCAAATTCAAAATTATGCCCCATAGCTTTTGCAATAAATTTAATAATCTTCCATCCCGGTCTTGAGTTGAACTTTGTTCCTCGGGTCCATCTGTCATTATGAGCTCCGAACTTATCTAATCTCGACATCGAAAATTCGCCGATCAGTCTCTCTTGTTCCAGAGAAGTAACGGCAGGTCTCAGTCTCTGTATCCTGTTCTGAAAATTTACAAATGTTCCGTTTATTTCCGCATAAGTTGATATAGGAAGTATTACATTTGCCTGGGATGAAAAAGTATTTTTATATGAGATGAGATTAACTGTCGTTTCAATGTTTTTCATAAACACTTCAGAACCGGTTATGTTTTTTATATCTTCATTCATTACAAATATCATCTTGATATTTCCGGATCCAAGTGAATCAACAGCGCTGTCTGATATTGGTTTAATACCTAAAAGTTTCATGCCGTTTGAATTCGGTGTCATATCCGATTTTCTTAAAATATCATCACCGAAATTTTCATCAAAATTTGGAATGTAAACAATATTATCACTGCTGAATATATCCTTTGCAAATTTCTTTAATGCGTAATTATCTTCAAGAGTCGAATAAGCTGAAGCAATAAATAAAATGTCATTGGCGCTGTAATTCTTCAGGTGGGAAACCGATTTTGAAATCGCTTCGTCCCAGTTTACATCCAGAAGATCTTCTTTCTCTGTAGTTCCTTCGTTTAACTTGATAGCAGGAGAATTAAATCTAAGTTCTTCGTTATTGACGCCTTTGATAGTATTTAATCTGCCGTAATCGCAAAGCCAGTAATCATTAACAGACAGATTTTCTCTCGGTTCGATCCTGAGAATTTTATTATTCCTTACTCCCACAATAGTATTACAGCCTCTTGCGCAGCCCGGACAAATTGAGTCAGTAAAAGACATTTCCCACACGCGTGATTTGAATCTGAAATCCTCTGAAGTCAGAGCTCCGACCGGACAAATCTCTATTACATTCATCGAATACGGATTATCAAGTTCCTCTCCGGGAAATGTTTCAATCGTTACATGATCGCCTCTTTGAACAAAAGTAAGCTCCGGATCTTTCGCGATCTCTTCACAAAACCTGATACACCTTGAACAGCTGATACATCTTTCCTGATCGAATAAAACATTCGGACCGAGCTTTACTCTTTTATCCTTATGATTTTTAACTTCGTCAAATCTTGAAATCCCGACACCGTACTGATAAGCGTAATCCTGAAGTTTGCATTCGCCCGCTTCATCACAGATAGGACAGTCGAGCGGATGATTGATAAGAAGAAATTCCATCACTGCATTTTGCGCGTGAATCACTTTCTCTGATTTTGACCGGACTCTCATTCCTTCCGTAGCGGGGGTCGAACATGCAATTACGAGTTTCGGCATATTTTCAATTTCCACAAGACATATGCGGCAGTTTCCTGATATTGACAGTGATGGATGATAACAGAAATGAGCAATCTCAATTCCGGCGTTCAGAGCTGCCTGAATAATAGTCTGCCCGGCAGAAAATTCCACCTCTTTATCATCGATTATAATTATTGGCATTTGTAATTCTGTTGAATGGAAAATTTCGTTTAAATTAAATCTATTTTTATCTTTTTTCAATTCAGTTTAATTCACAATTTGAAATACCTTAAATTACACAAAGTAAAATTAGAATGAACACACGAAAAATCCTGCTTGTAACTTCCGATAAAGATCTGTCAGGAATTGTAAAAATTTCAGCGCTGACACTCACTAAGCTGAACTGTCAGGTTAGTATTGAAGAGTCTTCAGGTTTTGACGAAGTACTGAAAAAGTCTAATGAAGAAAATCTTGACATGATAATTGCTGATGCTGATCACCACAGTTTAAATATACCTGAACTGATAAATGAAATCCGTAATGGAAATATTCCTTCAATAAAAAAGATAATGACAGTTTACTCCGGAGAAATTATCAAAGATGAATATTTCAAAGCCGGATGCGACAGTATAATGTCAAAGGATGAATTTAAAAGAGTTGTTAATAATATTCTTCAGCATTGAAAAATATTTATATTTATATCATTTTTTGATTTCCAATTTCCGTAAAGTAATTTCATTATTCATACGACCCTCTTATAATCAATCTCTACAGCTTTTGCCTCTTCGCCATCGGGAGTGACATTGTAAGATGTAATAATCACATTATCCTTATCTTTCAATTCTATATTCGTCTTCCATCCCCACCTTTCTTTGTAATCTGTATCTCCATAACTGCCGAGAACAGAGAATTCGCCGGCATTGTCGTCACCTTCTGAAAACAATATGTTCGTACCGCAATGAAATGTATCCAGATATGCGATCTGATACTTCTGTTCAGGAATACTGAATCCTATAACTGCTATAGCTTCGTAATTCTTCCCTTCGAGTTCGTATTTATATTCATGTATAACGAACCGCCCGCCGAGAATAGATCTGAACTCTCCTGTAATAATCGATGTATCTGCAAGTACTCCGGGCTCAAACCAGGTTTTCACACTGCCTTCCCATTTTCCCGCAAGCTGCAAAAGTTTTGAGTGTCTTCCTGTTTCAACTGATACTGAAAATTTTTCTTTACTCATATTAATTTTATTTTTTAAAATCAACTTAAGGATAATAAATTTTTTTTGAAACATACTTGAATAGAATTTTCCATACTCATTCAGGAAAAAATTTTATCTTTAACAATAACGGCCAAAAATTTTTTTGTAATTTGAAATTTAAAATTTGAAATTGTTCTAATTCAACTTCCTTTTATTTAAAATGCTAAAAATCTATTTTCCAAAAGATTAAAAATTTAATATTTATATAATATGGAACAAAAGCTAAATGAAGTAAGGAATTATATTGCGGGAAAATTCACTAAAAACGGACATAAGACGTTAGATGTGATCAGTCCGTCTGACGGTAAAAAAATTTCCACGGTACCATTATCTACATTGATAGATCTCGATGAAGCAGTAAAGTCGGCAAAAGAAGCATTCAAAAGCTGGTCCGTGATTCCCATCAAAGAGAGGGTACAGGTATTTTACAAATATAAAAGTCTTCTTGAAAAAAATATAAAAGAGCTTGCAGAGCTGACACATATTGAAAATGGTAAAACTATGGATGAGTCAGTTGCAGAAATAGAGAAGAGTATTGAGCTGACGGAATTCGCATGCTCACTGCCGCAATTAGTCGGTGGCGAGGTTTTGGAAGTAAGCTCGGGAGTGGAATGCCGGATTGAATATAAACCTTTAGGTGTAGTTGCATCAATTGCACCTTTCAATTTTCCTCACATGGTCCCGCACTGGACAATTCCCAATGCAATTGCTTTGGGAAACTGTATGATTTTAAAACCGTCTGAACTCGTTCCGATCAGTTCAAACCGCATCGCTGAAATGCTTAAAGAAGCAGGACTTCCTGACGGTGTATTCAATATTGTAAACGGTGACAGGGAAATTGTAGAAGCAATATGTGATCATCCGGGAATTGTAGCGGTTTCATTTGTCGGTTCGACAAAAGTAGCGAAGATAGTTTACAAAAGAGCGACATCAAATCTGAAAAGATGTCTTGCGCTCGGCGGAGCAAAAAATCACCTGATAGTATTACCGGATGCGCATCCGGAAATGACAGCAAACAATGTCTCAGCTTCAATGTCAGGCTGCGCCGGTCAGAGATGCATGGCAGCATCGGCAATGGTAGGCGTTGGCGAGATCGATGAAATTATAAAAAAGATCTGTGATGAAGCGAAGAAGATCATTCCGGGAGAAAACCTCGGTTCAGTGATCAGCAAACAGGCAAAGGATAGAATTGAAAAGTATATTACGGAAGCAGAGGAAGCCGGCGCAAAAGTACTGGTGGACGGAAGAAAAGTAACAGTGAAAGGAAAGGAAGATGGATTTTATGTAGGTCCGACTGTAATTGATTTTGTTAAACCTGAAATGGCAATTGCAAAGGAAGAAGTTTTCGGTCCGGTATTGGCTATCATCAGAGCAAAAGATATTGATGAAGCGCTGGAGATTGAAAATAATTCGGAATACGGTAACGCGGCTTCAGTATTTACTCAAAGCGGAAGCGCAGCAAGATATATAATGGACAAAGCAAGCGCGGGAATGATCGGAATTAACATTGGAGTGCCGGTACCCCGCGAACCGTTTTCATTCGGCGGATGGAATGAGTCGAAATTCGGAGTATGTGATATTACGGGAAAGAGTTCGATAGAATTCTGGACATTGCTGAAGAAGACAACGACGAAGTGGAATCCTGAGGCGAAGAAGAACTGGATGTCGTGAGGGGAGTTTTCCTTGCAAAAGAGAAATTTTGCTCTTTCCATTAGTGAAATATATGACATAAAAGTTTGCAGATAAATTGACCTTAAGAAAGAGTGTCACAAGTATTATAGTTTTTTAGCTGAGTGTAATTATTACCTAACAACGGAGGATACCAATAACGAAGAACCGTTAAACCGGTTTTTTCAAACTAAACTATTTAATTAAAATGACCACCACATCAATTTCCAAATCCGAAATTATAAAAAATTCTCTTGACCATACCATCACCTCCTGGTCAAAGCAAAAAGGTTACACTCCTCCCGTCATTACGAGTGCGGAAGGTGTCTATTTCCATGATATCGACGGTAAAAAATATCTCGACTTCTCCTCTCAGTTGATCTGTGTCAATATCGGTCACGGTCATCCGAAAGTTCTTGAAGCCGTTTCCGCGCAAATGAAGGAAGTCAGCTATATAAATCCAAGTATGACCACCAAAGCCCGGGCTGATCTCGGTAAAAAACTTGCAGAGATAACTCCGGGAAATCTTAACCGCGTCTTCTTTACTCTCGGAGGAGCTGAAGCTGTCGAAAATGCTATTAAGCTTGCAAGGATCTATACCGGCAGACATAAGATCATTGCAATGTATCAGTCATATCACGGCGCAACATATTCCGCTTTTTCCGCAGGAGGTGATCCGAGAAAACTTGCTGTTGATTCGCAGCAGGCTCCGAATTTCATTCATGCGGAAAATCCATATTTCTACCGCTGCCCATGGAACAGTAAAACCCCTGAAGAGTGTACTGATAATGCTCTCGCACATCTTGAAAGAATTGTTCAGTACGAAGGACCGGGAAATATTGCCGCGATAATTCTTGAAGGTGAATCAGGTTCGTCAGGCTGTATTAAATTAACTCCGGGTTACTGGAAAGGTGTAAAATCCATTTGTGAAAATTACGGTATTCTTGCAATCGACGATGAAGTGATGAGCGGATTCGGCCGAACCGGAAAATGGTTCGGCATTGATAATCATGATGTTACACCCGATATCATGTGCATGGCTAAAGGCATTACTTCCGCTTACCTGCCACTCGGCGGTATCATGATCTCTGAAGAAATTGCAAAATCTTTTGACGATAAACCTCTTCCTCTCGGACTCACTTACTCCTCACACCCGGTTACACTTGCAGCTGCAAATGCCGTTTTAAATATTTATGAGGAAGAAGATCTTATAAATAATGCTGCTGAGATGGGTAAATATATAAATCAGAAAATGTGTGAAATGATGGGCAAACATCCTTCTATAGGTGATTTCAGAAATACAGGCTTATTGGGATGTATTGAACTTGTAAAAAACATAAAGACAAAAGAACCAATGGCAAAGTGGAATGCTTCTCCGAATGAAATGGGCGTCATGCCTAGAGTAACTGCTAAATTATCTGAACTCGGAATGTACACTATGAGCAGATGGAATCTTATTTTTGTTGCGCCTCCGCTTTGTGTTACTAAAGAACAGATAGATGAAGGTATGGAAATTTTATCTGAAGCAATAAAAATTGCAGATCAGGAAACAATTTAAAATCTGACTGAAAATATTTTACCGGGTATTTTTATAAAAACGGTTTCATAAAATTTCATAAAAAATTTCTTTAATTTTAACTGATGTTGAAATTAATTTTTCTGTTGCATGAATATTGATCGGATTAATGATGTGAACAGTGATCAGAAAAATAATCTGACTGAGGAATTTTCATCATCACTTTACAGCGAAGACCTTGCCGCCATTCCGCTGTCTAAGCGAACATGGAATACCTGGAACTACGCTGCTCTCTGGATCAGCATGAGTCTTTGCATTCCCACTTACATGCTTGCAAGTTCACTGATTGACGGCGGTATGAATTGGTGGCAGGCTATACTTACCATTTTTCTCGGCAATACTATTGTACTTATTCCAATGATCCTTAACGGACATGCCGGCGCAAAATACGGTATTCCGTTTCCCGTCTTCGCAAGAGCCAGCTTCGGAATAAAAGGAGCTAACATTCCTGCTATGCTCAGAGCGATCGTAGCATGCGGTTGGTTTGGGATTCAGACATGGATAGGCGGCTTTGCTATATACCTTATGATAACTGCGTGGATACCTTCGCTGAGTAACTTGCCGCGGATTTTTCCTGAGTCTTTCGGTCTGGAAACGGGACCGGCTATTTGCTTTTTTATATTCTGGCTTCTGAATATGTATGTGGTTTATCTCGGTGTTGACAGCATTAAAAAATTACTTGTATTCAAAGCATACTTCCTTCCGCTTTCCGCGCTTGCATTATTATATTGGGCAGTATCTGCGGGGAACGGATTCGGTCCAATATTATCTCAGCCCGATAAGTTTGCAACTTCATCTGAATTCTGGGATTTCTTTTTTCCTGCCCTTACAGGAATGGTCGGATTCTGGGCAACACTGTCTCTTAATATTCCCGACTTTACGCGCTATGCAAAAAGCCAGAGAGCGCAGGTAATCGGTCAGATAATCGGACTTCCTCCTTCTATGACTATGTTTTCTTTTATCGGTGTAGTCGTAACTTCCGCTACTGTCATTATTTTTGGAAATACAATCTGGGATCCGGTCATACTTGCGGGTAAATTTGAAAATAAATTCATCGTAAGTATTGCTATGATCTGCATTGCCGTTTCAACTCTTGCGACTAATATTGCCGCAAATATTGTCAGTCCGGCAAATGACTTTGCGCATCTTGCACCTTCTAAAATCGATTTTAAAAAAGGCGGATATATTACCGGAGTCATTGGAATTCTTATTTTTCCGTGGAAATTGATCGCTGACCCTAGCGGATATATTTTTACCTGGCTGATAGCTTACTCAAGTCTGCTCGGACCGGTCGGCGGTATTATGATTGCCGATTATTATTTTTTAAGAAAAAAAATGTTGAATGTTAATGATCTTTACAGATCAAATGGAGATTACACATTTACTAAAGGATTTAACAATGCGGCTTTAATTGCTCTTATCGCAGGTATAATTCCAAATGCTCCGGGATTTTTGACAACTGTTGGTTTGGTAAACGAGAATACATTCCCTCAGGTTATAGTTAATCTATATCACTATGCATGGTTTGTCGGTTTCGGTATTTCATTCGTTGTGTATTTATTGTTAATGAAAAAAGTCATGCAGGAAAGTAAAATTAATCTGCAAGAAGTAAATTAATTTTTTAAATAAAACAATTTTATAAAAATGTCTATACTTATTAAAAACGGCAGAGTAATTACTGCATCTGAAGATTATACCGCTGATGTGTTTATTGATGGTGAAAAGATTTCAGCAATCGGAAAAGGATTAAATTTAACTGCTGATGAAATTATTGACGCCTCGGGAAAATTAATTTATCCCGGAGGAATAGATCCGCACGTACATCTTGACATGCCTTTTATGGGTACATTTTCAAGTGATAATTATGAAACAGGAACTGCTGCTGCTCTTCATGGAGGGACAACAATGGTAATCGATTTCATCTTACAAACACAGGGAAAATCACTGTATTCAGCGCTTGAAGAATGGAGAGGACGTTCCGACGGAAACTGTTACGGAGATTATTCTTTCCATATGGCTGTGACTGATTTTAATGAAAACACTAAAAAGGAAATTTCTGAAATGATCGAAAAGGAAGGCATTACTTCCTTTAAAACTTTCATGGCGTATAAAGGCGCGCTCATGATAGATGACAGAATGATGATAGGACTTATGAATGAAGTCAGAGACAAAGGCGGCGTTGTTACAGTTCACGCTACTCACGGTGACATAATAGATTTTCTGATCGCTAAACACAGGGAAGAAGGTAAACTCTCGCCGTTATATCATTATCTTTCACAGCCGGAGATCACTGAGACTGAAGCTTCAGGAAGATTTGCAGATATGGCTTATCACACGGATGTGCCCGCTTACATTGTCCATATGACATGTGAAGGCGCGCTGAATGAGATCCGGAAAGCATCAGAAAGAAATCAGAAAGTTTTTGTTGAAACTTGTATCCAGTATCTTTTGCTTGATGCATCTTTATATGAAAAAGATTTTGAAGGCGCTAAATGGGTTATGAGTCCGCCGCTTAGAGAGAAAAAAGATCAGACCGCTTTATGGGCGGGAATAAATCAGGGACTCGTTCAGGTAGTAGGTACGGATCACTGTCCATTTGAATGGAAAAAGAAACTTATGGGCGAAAAAGATTTCTCTAAAATACCGAACGGCCATCCCGCTATCGAACACAGAATGGAGCTGCTTTATTCCGAAGGTGTAAGAAAAGGGAAAATCAGTCTGAATAAATATGTCGAAATTACTTCGACAAATGCCGCAAAGATCTTTGGTATGTTTCCTCAAAAAGGTTCGATTGGTATTGGGAGTGATGCAGATCTTGTAATCTTTGATCCGGAAAAAAAGCATACGATCTCAGTGAAAACTCATCATATGAATGTCGACTATTCCGCTTATGAAGGATGGGAATTGACCGGTAAGGTCGAGACAGTAATTCTTCGCGGAAAGAAGGCAGTTGACAAAGGTGATCTTAAAATTAATAAAGGTTACGGCAATTTTATCAAAAGAAATAAAGTCTCAAAAATTGTCTGATGAATTCAAATGAAATTTAATACGTGTGATAATTCATGCATAAAAATTATCATACGTATTTTCAAAAAAGTACTTTGACTTAAAATGTATCCGGTGAATTTTCATTCCCCGGTTTATTGCCAAACTCTCCGAGATCTTTGCCTTCCGTCTCCACGAATTTTTTTATTACATCCAGATTCTCAAGTATGAGTTTGGCTTTTGCCAGGCCGAATGAAAATGAGAATTTACTCTCGGGATTTAAATTGAGGATCTTGTTACCTTTGTATTCCTGTATTTCCGGCATTTCGTATTAAATTAATTTATAAAAAATTATTCTTCAATATATCTGTGATTCATTGCAGAAAGATATTCATACATATTTTTAATATTACTTTTCAACTGAGTCCTTGCTGAATCCTTATCGCTGCAGTTGTAATATTTATCAAAAAATGAAATACCTTCATCTTCTTTGCTCAGGATTTTTTTCTGCAGCAGATATTGCTCGAAAAAAGAAATATAGTTAGAAGTTTCATCGCACTCATCCATTTCCTTTTTAAATTCATTAATATTGTAAAGCATATCAGCTTCTATAATATCAAGATTCGACAGAACGCTTCCCTTGCCTGTTTCTTTATCCAAAACCATTTTCTCACCATCGTACAGCAGCGAATAATCGTAACCTGTTCCGAGATAAAGCGGACTGAATCTGACATGTGAAACGATTCTCGGAACATCATCAGGATCGCCGGCGATTTCCGCATTATGAATTTCATAGAGCGGATTAGCGCTTAGTGTGAAATCAAAGACAAGAAGCATATTAAAGTCATATGCATTTACTCCTGTTGACAGATTCAGAATAAATTCATCCGAGCCGTCTCTATTCAAATCTGCAAGTGTATCCGAGACATATCTTGAAAATAAATTTTCACGGAAAAATACTGTTTTATCAGTGTTATCTGTTATTTTAATACTCCCTGAAAAGAAATCTGAATTATTGTTTAAAAGAAATATTTTATAATTACCTGCTGTGATCACTTTACTGAATGTTAATTCATTTTCCTGAGCAAACAACTTTATAGTAAATGACATTGTCATCAAAAAAACAACACAGATGTATTTTATTATATTTTTAGTCAAGAGAATAATAATCTGCGCTTTGGTAATAACCGGTTTTCTGCTTGTCAAGCTGCATCAGTATATCATTCAGGACTGAGCTTGCTCCTAGACGATAAAGATCAGGAGTCAGCCATTCATCGCCGAGAGTTTCTTTCATCAGAACCAGATATGCTATAGCATCCTTTGCTGTCTTGATCCCGCCCGCCGGTTTCATTCCGGTTTTAATTCCCGATTCATTATAATAATCGCGGATGGCTTCGAGCATTACAAGCGTAACAGGCAATGTAGCTGCAGGCTGAATTTTTCCGGTAGATGTTTTTATAAAATCCCCGCCTGCCATCATTCCGATAAAACTCGCTTTTCTTACATTGTCGTATGTTTCGAGCTCACCTGTCTCAAGTATTACTTTGAGATGAACTTCATGATTTATACCGTGACGGTCGCTGTATTCCTTTGCGGAATCTACACACGTTTCCTTGATCTGCTTTATTTCCTCAAATACATATTCATAATCACCTGATAAAAATTCACCGCGTGAGATCACCATATCGATCTCATCAGCGCCGTCTTTAATACATCTTTTCACATCTTCAATCTTAAGCTTAAGAGGATACTGACCTGATGGGAAAGCCGTTGCAACAGATGCAATATGAACGCCGGAATTTCTGACTGCGTCTTTTGCAAATCTTATCATATTCGGATAGACGCAAACGGCAGCTACATGAGGAATTGTGTCGTCACCGGGTTTCGGACTGATCGCTTTCTGACACATCGCATGAACCTTGCCTTCAGAATCCTTTCCTTCAAGTGTTGTAAGATCAAGCATTGATATCGCTGTCTTTAATGCCTGTATCTTACTTTCGGTTTTAATGCTTCTGGATGATAGTGATGCTGCGCGTTCTTTTGCTCCAATTTCATCAACTGATAAATTAAAATTATTCAGAAACGAATTTATTTTTGACATACTTTATAAGTTTATTATACAAAGATTATTTCCGTACATTAAAATTTTTAAAATAAAATTTTATTTTTTGAGAAATTCTTTTTGTATCGAAACAACATTATATCTATTTTAAAAATAAATAAAAATGGTTTTTCAGCTTTTGAATGGGTGTTAATATTTTTTAATTTTATTTATGATCTCTTTGATCTTCTCATTCATTTCATCTTCACTCATTTCATTTGATTTTATATCTTCATCACTTTTTTTAATTTCAATATTCAAACTATCTTTTCCTGCCGGAGTATTTTCTTCAGTTGATGATTTTACTTCAGGAACAATATTTGATGAATGGCTTTCTTCATTTATATCTTTCCGGTTAATTATATCCCCATTAATAATTTGCTCATCACGTATTTCTGGTTGATCTGATGTCTTATCATCTGATTCAGAGTCTGAAATAATTTCATCTGCATTTTCCGCTAATATTTCATTCTTAGTGTCCGGAATTTCTGTTGAATTTATTTCCCCTGAATCTAAAAGATCAGGAACATCAGCAATTATTTCTTCCTGCTTCTTCACAAATTCTGTCTGAATTTCTTCATGTCTGTATACATTAACAGCAAGAGGAGGTAAAGTAACTTTAATGCTGAACGGAAATTCAAATCGCGGACTGTCAGCAGAATATATTCCCCCGAGATTTCCTTCACCTGTTCCGCCAAACTCTGCAGCATTGCTGTTCAGAATTTCCCTGTAAAAACCTTTGCGCGGTACACCAAATAGATATTCTTCACGGATCACTGGTGTCATATTAAATGTAAAGAGTAACATTTCTTTTTTATCTTTACTGAACCTAACAAAAGCAATTACGCTTTTATCAGCATCAGAAAAGTCGAGCCATTGAAATCCCGAACTGTCAAAATCATCTTCATGAAATGCCGGATATTCTTTATAAATTCTGTTAAGCTCACGGAAATATACATGATACTTCCGGTTAAACTCATAATTGAGAACTTCCCAGTCAAGTGAAGATTCTGAATTCCATTCCTTATACTGTGCAATTTCATTCCCCATAAAATTCAGTTTCTTACCCGGATGACTGAACATAAATCCGAACATCAGTCTCAGGTTAGCAAATTTCTGCCATTCATTTCCCGGCATCTTTTCAATTACTGATCTTTTAAGATGCACTACTTCATCGTGAGAAACCGGCAGCAGAAAATTTTCATTGAATGCATACCATATTGTAAAAGTAAGTTTACCGTGATGAAATTTCCTGAAGACCGGATCCATTGAAAAATATGCAAGAGTATCATGCATCCATCCCATATTCCATTTCATATCAAATCCAAGTCCGCCGAGATGAACTGCTCTTGTAACGCCGGGCCATGATGATGATTCCTCAGCTATCATCAGCGCATCTTTTACTTTCTTGTGAACCGTTTCATTTAGACTTTTTAAAAATTCAATAGCTTCAAGATTTTCATTTCCGCCGTGAACATTCGGAACCCATTCTCCATCATTCCTTGAATAATCCAGATATAGCATTGAAGCAACGGCATCGACTCTCAGACCGTCAATATGATATTTTTCAAACCAGAAGAGAGCATTGGAAATAAGAAAATTTCTCACTTCGTTTTTTCCGTAATCAAAAACATATGTCCCCCAATCTTTATGAAATCCTTTCAAAGGGTTCTCATATGCATATGCCGGGCTGCCGTCAAATGTTGCAAGACCGTGCGCGTCTGTCGGAAAATGTGAAGGCACCCAGTCCAGTATCACACCGATTCCGTTGCGGTGACAGTGATCTACGAAATACATAAAATCTTCCGGAGTACCGTATCTGCTCGTCGGAGCAAAATAATTTACCACCTGATATCCCCATGAAATATCCAGTGGATGTTCCGCAACTGGAAGAAGTTCAAGATGAGTGAAGTTCATTTCTTTTGCATATTCAGTCAGCTCATGAGCAAGCTGTCTGTAATTTTTATAACCCCATTCATTTGGAAAATCTATATTGTTGTAATCTTTTTTCCATGAACCGAGATGGACTTCATAAACTGAGACCGGCTTTATTTTATAAGATCTTAAATTCTTGAAGTTAATTCTTTTCCTCATCCATTCACCGTCTTTCCACTTATGTTTCTTTAATGAAGTAACGACAGAAGCATTACCCGGTCGCAGTTCGCATTTTAAAGCGTAAGGATCTGATTTAAAAACAACATTCCCCTGTTTATTTTTAACAGCGAATTTATACATAGTATCTTCCTTTAATCCCGGAATAAATATGCACCAGTAACCGGAATTACTGACATTTTCCATTGGCAGAACTCCGTCTTTCCAGTCATTAAAATCTCCCGCAAGGCTTACGCTTCTTGCATTCGGCGCCCATACTGCAAAGTGAACGCCTTTTATTTTCTTAACTGAACAAACTACCGCTCCTAATTTTTCAAAAGATTTCTGATGAGTACCTTCATTTAAAAGATGAATATCCAGATCGGTGAGCTGTGCTGGAAATGAATACGGATCATAAAATTCATGTATTGATTTTTGTTCATTACTTAAAAGTATTTTATAAATAAATACATCCTCCTTATTCTCAAAAGTAATCTGAAAAATTCCGGAATCAGAAAGACGTTCCATTTTATGTTTTTTTCTGCTTCCGGTAATTTTTATCCATGCTTCATTGGCGTATGGGAGATAAGAAGTTATCGTTACTTTCTTTTCAGGTTTGTTTAAATGAGGACCTAAGATATTGAAAGGATGACTTTCTTCCGATTTAAAGATCATTTCAAATTTCCTGAGAATAGGTATTTCCGGATCCGATGTTTTTTTATTCTTGGATTTTTTATTCATATTTGAAAATCCGTAAAAGAAATTACAATTTAAATTCATTCCGCATAATATTTTATTGCGGTAATAATTAGTTTATTGTATAAGAAAAAATTCATATTTACTTTGAGAAAAATTATTCAAATTTTTTCATAATTAGATTTATTTTAAAATTGATGAACATTTTTCTTAACAAGCTCTCTGGCTTCTACTTTTCTTTTATACTTTTGTTAAGTATCAGCTTCTTATCTTTTATTAACGGATCTGAGAAAACTAATTCTACTGCTGTATCAGACTCAGCAGACTGCGATCCCAATATAATTTATTTCAAACAGGACGTACTCCCGCTTCTACAGTCAAACTGCGCAAAATCCGGCTGTCACAATGAAGAATCTCAAAAGCACGGCGTAATCCTGACAAGTTATGAAAATCTTATCCGTACAGTCGAAATAGAAGATGATGACGACGACAGATTTGATGACAGGAATGATGATGACAGAGGCAGAAATAAAAACAGGGACAATGACAGATTAAAAAACTTTCTCCGGGCAAACGGATCTCAGGGCGACAGATATAAAAATAAACTTGAAAAAATGCTGAGACGAAACAAGATGCCTCCGTCTCCAAATAAAAAGTTAACGCAGGAACAGAAAGATATAATTTATAAATGGATAGATCAGGGAATGCAGAATAACAGCTGCGAAATTTCTGCATCAGATTGTATGTCAGAAAATATGTCTTTTGAATCTGACATCAGACCAATTATTGAAGAAAATTGCGTGGGCTGTCACAGCGGAGCGAAACCTAAGATGGGATACGATTTCAGTAATTCTGAAAAATTCAGGGAAGTTGCATTGACCGGTGATGTCTATCTTGCAATCACGCATTCAGAAGGTGTTACTGCAATGCCTTTTGAAGGCGATAAACTTTCTGACTGTGATATAAAAAAGATCAAATCCTGGATCGATGACGGAGCAGTTCTAAAATAATTTTCTTAAGCGAAATTAATCTTAAATCTTAAAATTCTCCGCAAACTTTATCCGCTTATCAATAGACGGATGTGAATGAAATAAAAATTCTATTGTTTTATTAGGAGTTTTGTCAGCAAGATTCTGATCAGCTAATTTTTCCATTGCGGAAATGAATGACTTTCTGTCAAGGGTTGTCTCCAGCGCAAATGTATCCGCTTCCCATTCATATTTTCTCGACAAAATACTCGACACCGGAGTTGTAATTAATCCGAACATACTAAGGTATAAAAATAAAAGCGGTAAGGCGGCTATCTCTGAAACTGAGCTGAATCCAAAATTGGAAAGTGTATCTGAATACATAAGTGATGTCAGATACAATCCTGCAAAAGTCATTACAACCGAAACTGACATAAGCTTCAATATGTGCCTCCTTTTATAATGTCCCATTTCATGAGCAAATACCATCTCTATTTCTTCCGGAGAAAATTTCTCAAGCAATGTATCGCCGAGTATTATTCTTTTGGATTTTCCTAATCCCGTAAATGCAGCATTCGCCTTCTTTGTATTCTTACTCATGTCAAATTCAAAAATACCCTGGACCTTTACGCCCGTTCTGTCACAAAGCGATTTTATACGGGTTTCTATTTCTTTATTTTCAACAGGTTTGAATTTATAAAATAACGGCATGATCAGTATCGGCGCCAGTCTGCCGATGATCACTGAAAAGAAAAATATTGTTACACCGAGTATCAGCCACCAGCTGTCCGGATAATTTCTGATGATGTAATAAAGAATTAAAGTAAGCGGAACTCCGATTAGAATTCCTACAAGCATCCCTTTAAACTTCTCTCTGAAGTAACCGCCAATGGTTTGATTCGAAAGTTCATATTTATGTTCAAGTATATACTCTGAGTAAAATCCCAGAGGGAAAGAAATTACTGACTGAAAAATTCCGAAGACTCCAAAAAAGATGAGCAGAGCAATATATGCATTAGAAGTAAATTCAAAGGCAAATGCTTCCAGCGATTTTGAATAACCTGATACAATGAACAATACAGTTATTACAAAAAACAATATTGTCTCAGTAAGAGATATGATCTGATTTACTTTTGAGTATTTCTTTGCAAGTTCATCTCTTTTTCCGGCGGTATTTTTTTTCTGAATTTGATCAGACGTTAATTCACTATTCATATTCTTTTATCAGAACAATACTGACAATAGTATAACGTAAAAGATAAGCCATATACCGAATACAAATGCCGCAGATTTCACAAAACTGATCCTTCCGATCTTTGATAATCCGATCGAAACAACTGTATAAAACCATATTGCAAATAAGTCAACTTTTGTAAGCATGGCAAATATTTTTTTACCGGCGCTTTCTTCTGTCGTAAGCATTGCCGGTCCTAAACTTGTTAGATCGCCCATGATGATCGAAACTACAGTTGCCAGTAGATTTCCAACCGCAATTATTATAAATGAAAGTCCGACTACATTCATTACATCTGTAATATGAGCTTCCGATTTAAATATCTTAAGCGCAATAAAATAAATTATGCTGAGCACAAGTAATATTATGAACGGTCCAATCGCAGCGCCACCGTATCCGATCACTTTAAACATTGTCCCTTCAGGATTCATTGAATCCATCGCGCTCTCCGCCTGCTCCTGAGTCATTGTTCCGTTCTTTATATTCTCTCTGAACTTTTCCATCATACTCTCCTTTTGCTTTTCCATTGTCTTCGATGTCAGCTCTTTGTCCTGCATAAACAGAAACGATGTAACAAGGCCAAGTAAGACTGCTATAAGGATTGGTGTCAGCCAGTAATTTCTCTTAGGAGTTGTAGCTATAGTTTCGAAAGTTTCTCCGGGTGCTGAGATAACTCCGGAGATTGCTTCTGTAACCGATAGCTGCTGATCCTGATATTCCTGATCTGAATTGCCGGAAGGTTCAATGTTTTCTTCATTCATGACTTTGAATTTTGTTTAAATAATTTTTGTAAAATTAATAAAATTAAATCTCATAAGTTATCACTATATGTATAATCGGTTTTCATATATATAATTTTCGACATCCCTGCTTATCATGTATCTTGCAGATTTTTTTTCTCTGATAAGTGATCTTATGTTTGATGATGATATTTCCATTAAAGGTATTGGAACAATTCTTATTTTGGAGGAATATTTTGCTTCAGCTTTTTCAAGCTCAGATCCGGGTCTTCCTATTACTACTATTTCCGAAAGCTCAAATAACTTCTCTGGCTGCTTCCATTTGTTAAGTATAAGAATATTATCAGCTCCCAATATGAGAAATAATTTTACTTCTTCTTTACTATAAACTTTTTTTAATTTCTCAAGCGTATCAACAGTATATGTTTTTTCATTGCTGCCTCTGATCTCAATATCGCTTACTTCAAATTTCTCATTATCTCCGAATGCAAGTTTCGCCATAGCTAATCTGTGTTCCGCGCCGATGGACTCTTTTAAAGGATGATTTCCCGAAGGAATGAAAATCATTTTATCCAGCGTCAGCTCATCAGTAACATGCTCCGCGGCTATTGAATGAGCTATGTGCGGCGGATTAAACGCGCCTCCGAATATTCCGATTTTTTTCATCTGATAGTTTTAATTTCTGTTTAATTTCAGGTATTCCAATTCTATTTTATCAGTCATCATTTTTTCTGAAAAAATTTTTGAACTTCTGAATGCGTTGCCTGACATTTTGTCGCGGATATCTTTTCGTGTGATAGAATTTTCAATTTTCTCTTTGAAAACTTTTCTATCATTAATATTAAATAAATATCCGTTCACTCCATCTTCTATAAGCTCTTTGTTAGAAGGAATATCGCTTGCAATAATACATCTTCCGCAAGCCATTGCTTCGATCATCGAAATTGATAAACCTTCCCATAGAGTCGGGAATACGTAAACATCTAACAATGCACAGTGATCTTCAGTATTTGTTATTGCACCCGGAAAAATAATTCTTTCTTTTCCTTTAAGATCCTTTTCAAGGTCTTCTGCAATTTTTTTACATTCATCCAAATATTTTCCGTCACCTGCAAGCAGTATCTTTAACCTTGGATGTTTCTTTATAAGCTCAGCGCAGTTTCTGAGAACGTACCTTTGGTTTTTTTGAAAATCAAACCGCGATATATTTCCTATTACTGTATCACCTTTTTCAATTCCATATTTTTTCATAAGATTTATATTTTTTTCACTGCAGCTGAATCTGTCAAGATCTATTCCGTTATGAATTACAGTTGTCAGGGATGGCTCGATGATCTTTAGCTTTTCCGCAAGGTCACGGTCTGAATGTGAAACGCAGATAAATCTGTCTGTGAACTGAGTAAGGTATTGTTCGATGGAAAGCGAAAAGTATTTACGAAAAATGTTTGAAGAATTAATATAGTGAATACCGTGTATCGTATGTAATGTTTTTACATTACCAAAATTTTTTTTATAAAACCTTGCGTACATCCCCGCTACTCCTCCGTGTGAATGTATGAGATCAATGGAATATTTCTTTACGATCTCATCAATTTTTCCAAGATACTTCTTCCGGTAAAGCTTTGGAAGTTCCGCCGGTTCAAATTTGAAACCGCTTTTTTCTGCGAGCGGTCTGAACACACCTGTTCCAGAGGCTGATATGACCGGATCAAATTTTTCTTTATCCAGACATTTTACAAGCGAAAGAATATGCGTCTGTCCGCCCCCGATAAATCCGCCGTCTATGAGCTCAAGTATTCTTATCATTTTCTTTTCACTCCCATTGTCAGCAGTAAAATTTGGGCATTCACTTTTTTGAAACCGGTTACTGTCAGTATAAAAAACTTAATGAACAAATAAAATCTCAAACTCATCCGGTTTAAAATCCCGCAGTGTTTTTTATAATAATATAGCTGCGACTCTTTTGAATAATAATAAGTATCAGTCTGAAATTTTTGATTCACTTTCTCACCTTTGTAATGTATGATCTTACAATTCGGGTAAAACAAATTCTTATATTCTGCATCTTTTAATCGCTTACAAAGATCCGCATCTTCATAAAACAGAAAAAATTTTTCGTCGAACCCGCCTGCATTCACAAATACATTTTTTCTTACTGCCAGCGCTGCTCCTGTCACCCAGTCTGCTTCGCTTATACCGGAATATTCCGTTTCCTTAAGACCCATGGCTATTGCATTCCTTTTCGCAAATTCCTTCTCTTCATTTTTATTCCTGATCTCGTTAAAGAAATTATTTTCTTTCCAGAATGAAAGCTGAAATGTTCCGTCTTTATTAAACAGTTTTAACCCAACAGCGCCGGTGCTGGGTTTATCAAGCAATTCGAATAAGTCATCGCCGGGTGCTGTCTCGATTTTAGTATCCGCATTTAAAAAAAGGAGAATCTCGCCGGATGAATTCTGCACTCCAAAATTGTTTGCCTGAGAATATCCTCTGTTACTGTTATTTAAAATTTTAATGTTTCCATATAGTTTTTTAAACTCATCCAGATTCTCATTTGGAGAATTGTTTACGACTATAACTTCAAATTCAAAATCGAATTTTTCATAAACGGAATCCAGACAATTCTTTAAAAGAGTTTTCTGATTATAATTTATAATGATTATGGAAACCATCTATACCGTTTTTTTATTTTCCAAAACCATTATGCCTGTAGTTTTACAATATGATATTGAAATAAAATTAATCAGTCTTTCAATAATATTATTACCATTAAATATTTTTCCGCTGATATAATTCATAACATATGAGCCGTTTACTCTTTTGTTTAGTTTTATTTCAGACCTTTTATTCATTATCCATTTGATATTTGTAAAAAACCAAATATACGCTTTAACAATTTGTACCGCTGAATATTTTTTCTTAAATACTGACAAAATTAATTTCATAAAAAAATTGAAGATAAGATACGGAATATACTTCAGAATAAAACTTCCTGAAAAGAAAAGAAGAAAGTTAAGCAGACGGTTTCTTTCCTGATAAAAAAATAAGTGTAACGCCTTACTGTCTTGTGATGAGCCTCCTCCTTTATGATATACTATTGATTCTGAAGTATGAATAATTTTTAATCCTCTGAATTTCACGCTGAAGCAAAGAAATGTGTCTTCTGAATATGCGAAATACTCAGACGGAAACAATTCACCTAGACTTTTTACAAGTTCTTTTCTGATAATAAGAGAACAGCCAGTTGCCTGAAATATTTCACCGGTACCGTCTTTTCCAATTTCAAATACACGCATGATATTGTGACCAAGAAGATTTATTGTGCCGTTAATTTCATAGTACTTTAAAGGAATACCTTCAGTATATACAAGTGACTGCGCAATACCAGTGTTCTTGTCCCGCTCAATGCAGTCAATGAGTTTTTCCAGCCAAAATTTGTCAACGGTTGTATCGTTATTCAAAAGCACAATAAATTCGCCCGAGCACTCCGGCAGACCGAGATTGTTTCCTCCGGCAAAGCCGAGATTTCTATTAGCTTTTACTATTTTAATGAAAGGTAATGCGAAATTCTCTTTAACAAATTCCACGCTGCCGTCAGACGAAGCATTGTCAACAAAAATAATTTCAAAATCTCTGAAGGACTGCCTGATCAATGATTCAAAACAATCTTTTAGAAATCTCAATCCGTTGTAATTCACTATGATAACAGATGCTTTAATAAATAGTATTAATTTTTTATTTAATATTTATCTGAAGATACTTTTCAAATATTCATTGCTGACAGTACGCGTCTTCTGAACTGACTTCCTCTTGCGGAGCGATGCCGGTATTTCGGCGATACCTTTTAAATATCCTTTCAGAGCTGAGATGAATACGCTGAATGATTCATTAATTAAAAATAACAGATATCTCTTTACTCTCACAATACAGAAGAAGGGTAATCCGGTCAGAAGCATTGGCAATGGATAGTTTTTTAGTCTGAGCGCAACAAGATTTTTTTCACAAAGCATTACCTGAAATCCTTCACGTGATTTCGTAGTTGCTCCGCGCTTGTGATACACGATCGCTTTAGGATTATAAAAACATTTGTAACCTGCAAGCTGAAGTCTAAAACTGAAATCAACATCTTCATAGTATGCAAAAAAGTCTTCGTCAAAATATCCTGCGGAACTGAACACTTCGCTTCTGTACGCGGATGCTCCTGCGCAGGCTCCGAAAATGAATTCCGGATTGTCATACTGACCGATATCTGTTTCACCGAATCCTCTCGCATACGGAGAACCTTTCAATTTTATAAAATCACCTGCATCATCAATTAATTTTCTGTCCGTAAAATTCAGCATCTTGCATGCAACGCTGCCGGTATCTTCATTATTGAATCCTTCGATCATTTCTTTCAGGAAATTCTTATCACATTCAATATCGTTATTCAGCAGTATAAGATAATCAGGTTTAATTTCATCCAGCGAATACTTAATTCCCTGATTTACAGCTTTGGCAAATCCGTTATTTACATTATTTCTGATGATCCTGATCTCAGGATAATTCTCTTCGGTAAATTTAACTGAATTATCTGAAGAGTTATTGTCAACCATTACAATTTTAAATTCTACTATTGTCTGCGCTCTCAGAGAATCAAAGCAGGTCTTTAGATGATGCTGTCCGTTAAGGTTTGGAATTATTACGGCTATCATTTCAAAAAATTGTTTTATTGAATTCAGAGATCAGATTCTTATGTTTCTTAAGTCTATAACTGTTTTTATTTCCTGCTAAACCTTTGAGATATTCACCGGAGATCACTATCAGTGAATTTGCATACACGCATACTTTCAGAAGCAGTGTCCTTATAGTTCCGTAATTGTTTTCAAAAAATTTTATCATACTCATAATAAATCTTCCGTGCAGCCAGTGATCATCATCGGTTTTAAAGCTCTCGCCTCCAAGATGCGTTACGCTTATCGAAGTATCCACTTTAAGATCATACTTTTTTGATGTCCTGTAACTCAGATCAACATCTTCAAAAAATAATTCATATGTTTCATTCATCTCACCGGATTCTTCGAATATATCTCTTCGTGTAAAAAAAAATGCGCACGGGATCTGATCAGTCTTTTCCGGTATTCCCGAATTCAGATCAATTTCATAATCGCAAAGATATTTATTTTTTAAATATCGGGAAGTTTCAAACAACTTAGCAGCAAAAGAATAGAACAGAATAAACTGAATGACAGATGGATACCTCTGAAAATAATGGTATTGAAATTTAGCGTCCGTTCCGATTAGTTTAGGACAGACAGCTCCTGTATTAGCTGAATTTATTAAATTATCCGTTAATTTTATCAGCAGCGGTTCGGTGAATAATATGTCCGGATTCATTATCAAAATAAACTCTCCATTACTTTCATCAAACCCCATATTGTTTGCTGCAGAAAAGCTGATCTTACTTTTCAGATATAACGCCTTTACGTTTTCATGTTTTTCCGCAAGACTTTTTATTATTATCTCTGATCCGTCACGTGAATCATTATCAACTATAATTAATTCGAATGTATTATCCTTCTCAAAAAGAAATACCGACTCCACACAATCTTTCAGGACTGAAGGAGTTTTATAGTTTACAATTATAATTGATACTTTCATTTAATATTATTTATCGGAGATCATTACTTCAAATTTGTTTACTGATCTGTTCCAGTCAAGTGTATCTCTGATCTTCTCATAACCTTCTTCTGAGATCCGCCTGAGTTCATCTCTGTTATTCAGAAGATAGTCAACACAGTTGTAAAGTTCATCAGGATTTTCAGGTGAAGCGAGCATAGCGGATTTGAGATGTTCTGCAAACTCCGGCACAGCTCCTGATCTGTTACCTGCAAGAGCGCATCTGCATGCCATTGCTTCCGCGGGTGGAAGTCCGAAACCCTCATAAAGACTGGTAAATAAAAAAATATCCGATCCGCGGTAAAGCTGAATGATTTCCTCTTCGCTTGGATCAATTATAAATTCGATATATTCCGGCATACTGTGATACCGGCTGCGTCCGAAACATCTGAATTTCACATTCGGATATTTTTCATGAATCCTGACTGCCGTTTCTATAGCCGTCTTTGTGTTTTTATTTTCAAGGATGTGATCCGTAAAAAGTATGACAGGCGGATCATTGAATACTTTGTTTGGATTATTAAATATACTGAAATCAATCCCGTTTAAAATAGTTACAGTATCCGAATTGAATTTTCCGAGCAAAAGATCATTCAGATATTTTGAAACGGTAATTCTTTTTAAAGGAAGACTGTAACTTTTATCCACATACAATTCATTAGAATTCCAGTTCTCATAATCCTGAATGAGGTAAAACTTTTTTCCTTTAGATGAATTTAGTTTGTTGACGACATAAGAGGTTGTCCAGGAAGTTGCTATGACTGCGTCTGCATCTCTTACGGTATAATTATTAAACATCCAGAGAAATTCAAATTTAAAATTATGTCTGTATATATTTGCCGGAAGCTTTTTTCCGTTAACAACAATATTCTTAGCATATTTAATCTGATACTTAAGATAATATTTCCTAACAGAACCTTTATAATTATTGAACGGTATAACAGGCGTATATAAAGTTACATCATGTCCGCGTGATGTCAGCCGGTTTGCATATTCGAATATAATTCTCATACCTCCCGTCCTTGAAATTTCCGGTACTATAAAATTTATCTTCATCAGTTTTCCGAAAGTTTTTTGATCTGCATAATATATTTTTCGTAACTCTTCCCACTTAACTTTTCTTCATTAAGATATTTTTCCGGGATCATCTTAATGATAACCTTTGACAAAAGCTTCTTATCCCTGTTGTCTAAAAATTTCATTTTTCTTATTAAAAGGAAATAAGCAGATGTAAAAAAAATTGAAAGTATTATTATATAAATTATTCCGGAGATCCTTCCCTGCGGCTGATAAATAAATATATATGATATAAAATATACAGCTCCGGCTGCAACACCGCTTATAATGCCGGCTGCCAGTGGGCGTAATTGTTTCTTAGAAAAAATGTCCTTTATCTTAAGAGAGAAAAATTTCGCTGAAACAAAATAAAGATACAGTGAAGAGATGACAGTGGAAAAAACATTGCCGATAGCTGCGCCTGTCAGTCCGTAATATTTTATGAGAAAAAAACTCACAACTAAATTTATGCCGAGAAAGATCATGCCCTCCCTCATTTGAAATTTCGGAACACCTGTATTTGGTATAACGGAATTTCCGGGTGCTGATATCGACATGTTCACAAGCTGACCTATAACCAGAATTTTCAAAATATACGAAGAAAGCTCATATCCCGCTCCGAGCCAGGTAAATATTAACAGATCCGAGAAAACAAATAAAAAAATAAAGACCGGAACTGCCGTCAGTGTAAGATACTTGGCGGAATCGGTATACAGCTCTTTTAATTTTTGATCATCATTTTTCGCTTTTAGTTCAGATGCTATCGGCGCGATCTGAGGTATGATCTGAAAAGGAACAAGCCTTCCGATCCGTGTGATCCTGTTTGCAACATTGAAGTATGTGACGTTATTCAGCACTGAAAAATAAGCAAGAAGAAATTCATCATATTTCTCAGCTGCAAAAGTCGCAAGTTTGGAAACCTGCATCTGTACCCCGAATTTTGACATTTCTTTAAGCGGAGCTATTCGGGTAAGAGTAGGATTGATCTTTAATTCTCTGAGATGCTTCTTTGCCAGTATTACATACATTATATTTGTAAGGGAAACCGAGAAAAGCTGTACCCACATTATTCCCGTAAGTCCGTAACCTGACTGAAGCGCTATCACGGTCAGTATCAG
>Ga0138256_10001201_pt1 | contig 27962 bp, 29 predicted proteins | sample KNB2016incub_MG_FD_105486 | JGI IMG/M metagenome (GOLD analysis project Ga0138256, IMG submission 105486) | Active sludge microbial communities from wastewater in Klosterneuburg, Austria - KNB2014incub_MG | ecosystem: Engineered > WWTP > Activated sludge > Unclassified | place: Austria...
CCCGCGTGCCCGCGTGCCGCAAGCATAGGCGCTGCGCCCGACCAACGGCCCGTGGTCGCGGGGCCGCGGGGTCAGTGCAGCCCGTCGCAGACGACGGGCGCCGCGAACTCGCGCCCGACGACGGCCCGCGCGTAGAGGTAGTTGTGGCGGGCGCGCTCGCTCAGTTCGTCGAGGTCGACATGGCCGCGGGCATCGCACGGGAAGGCGAGCGCCCGGCCTGAATCGAACAACGACTGGAACCGGACCTCGAAGCGGCAGGCATCGGCGGATACCGGGCTGGAAACCGTGACCGACTCGTATGACATCGTTGGCTCCGAATTGGCTGACCATCGCGATGGCGTGGCCACCGCATGGCATGCAGCTTTGCGCTGCGCCCGGCCGGGCTCAAGCGGCGCACGGCTCGATCGGCTGTCGTCCCTCGACGACAGGCCGTGTCGGCGCGTTTCCGACAAGCTGTCGGCGTGTCGGTCAGCGCGCGGCTTCGGGCAGCTCGATCTTGATGTCGAGCACTTCCAGGTTGTCCTGGCGCTCGAGGTTGACCTTGATGTCGTCGGCGCGGATCGCCACGTACTTCGAGATCACGGCGACGAGCTCGCGCTGCAGCGCGGGCAGGTAGTCGGGCCGGCGCGAGCGCCCGCCGCGCTCGTGCGCCAGGATGATCTGCAGGCGCTCCTTGGCGAGCGCGGCGCTCTTCTTCTTTTCGCCCAGCAGGAAAGACAGCAGCGACATCGCCCTCACCTCGCGCCGAACACGCGCTTGAAGAAGCTCGGCTTCTGTGCATCGACGAAGCGCATCGGGCGCTGCTCGCCGAGGAAGCGCCGCACCACGTCCTTGTAGGCTTCGGAGACGTCCGCGCCCTTGAGGTGGATCGCCGGCACGCCCTGGTTCGACGCCTCGAGCACGTTCTCCGACTCGGGGATGACGCCGATCAGTTCGATGCGCAGGATCTCCTGGATGTCGTCGAGCGACAGCATCTGGCCGCCCTGCACGCGGTTCGGGTTGTAGCGCGTCACGAGCAGGTGCTCCTTGATCGGCTCCTTGCCTTCGATCGCGCGCTTCGTCTTCGACGCCAGCATGCCGAGGATGCGGTCCGAGTCGCGCACCGACGACACCTCGGGGTTGGTGACGACGAGCGCCTCGTCGGCGAAGTGCATCGCCATCAGCGCACCGGTCTCGATGCCCGCCGGCGAATCGCAGACGATGTACTCGAAGCCCATGTCGTCGAGCTCGCCGAGCACGCGCGCGACGCCGTCCTGCGTCAGCGCGTCCTTGTCGCGCGTCTGCGAAGCGGCCAGCACGTGCAGGTTGTCGCACTGCTTGTCGCGGATCAGCGCCTGGTTCAGGTTCGCCTCGGCGTGAATCACGTTGATGAGGTCGTAGACGACGCGGCGCTCGCAGCCCATGATCAGGTCGAGGTTGCGCAGGCCGACGTCGAAGTCGATCACGGCTGTCTTGTGGCCGCGCAGCGCGAGGCCGCTGGCGAAACTGGCGCTGGTGGTCGTCTTGCCGACGCCTCCCTTGCCGGAGGTCACGACGATGATTCTGGCCATCTGTGAACGGTTCCTTTGCTGATTCTCAGGACGAGAGCGCCTCGACGACGAGCTTCTCGCCGTCGAGCCGCACCTGCGCCGGTTTGCCGGCCACGCCGTCGGGCAGCGCCGTCTCGGCGGTGCGGTAGGTGCCGGCGACGCACAGCAGCTGCGGCTCCATGCACGTCGAATAGATGCGCGCCGCCGTGTTGCCGCGCGCGCCGGCGATGGCGCGGCCGCGCAGCGGCGCATAGACATGGATGCTGCCGTCGGCGATGACTTCCGCGCCGTGGCTGACGACCGACAGCACGACCAGGTCGCCGCCCTTGGCATAGACCTGCTGGCCCGAGCGCAGCGGCCGCTCGACGACGAGCGTCGGCACCGGCGCGGCGATCTCGCGGATCACTTCGGTGAGCACGACTTCGGCGCGCTCGTCGCGCGCTGCGGGTGGCGCGCTGCGCGGCGCCGTCTCGGGCGCCGCACCGAGGCCGGCCGCGAGCGCCGCCGCCATCTGCGCCTCGCTGCCCCCCTTGACGGCGACGGGCGTGATGCGGTGTTCGCGCAGCAGTGCGACGAGAGCTCCGAAGTCGATCGCATGGCCGACGGCGTCGCGCAATGGCGCGATGTCGATGACGACCGGATCTTGGTCGAACAGCTCCGGCGTGTCGGCGACCTTCTCGCGCAGCGCGGCGTCCAGCACCGCGAGGTCGGCGCTGCGCAGCACGAGAGCGACCAGCGTCATCGAGGCGCTCTTCAGTTCGAAGGCATTCGACGGCTTCGCGGGAACGGCGGCGGACATGCGACGGGAGGCGACGAAAAGGCGGCAGTGTAGCGGCGCTTGCGCAGGCGCTCGTGTCAGCGCGATGTGCTATGCGCGCCGGGTTCTCCGTGAATCGCTGCGCCCGCAGCGGGACACGCTCAGACCTCGGTTTCGAGCCGGCTGTCTTCGGCGACCAGCGTGTTGCCGAGGCCTAGCAGGTCGCGTGCGCGCTGCAGGCTGCCGAGTTCGCTGCGCGAGCGGCGCACATGGCTCAGATGGCCCTCGATCTCCCAGACCAGCTCGATCAGCTCGCGCGCAGAACGCGCGCCGCGCACGCGGATCAGCATGCGTGCCGAGAACACAGGGGCATCGAGCCGCAGCGTGTCGACGAGTCGTTCGCGCACTTCGTCGAGCGAGGCCGGTGCGACGTCTTCGGCGGGCTCGGCACGCCGCGGCGGCGGCCGCGGTCGCGTCGGCTTTGCGACCGGCAGCAGCATCTCGGCCGGCAACGGCGCCGGTGCGACAGCGGGTCGTGACGATGCCGCCGGGCCGAGAACGCCCTCGGACGGCGCCGTCACGGCCACCGCGCAAGCCGCGTCGAGTTCCACGACCTCGACGGGCGGCGCGTTCATGGCGACCGGTTGCACCGTCGATGCATCGACCTGCGCAACAGCGTCGTCCGCAGGCAGGGCCGCGACGGGCATCTCGACGAGGCCGCGGCGCACCAGCTCCTCGAAGTGACTGGTCTGCGCCCCCGCCTGATGCGCCAGCGCGAGCACTTCGCCGAGCGGTCTGCGCCCGTCGACAAGGAACAGCACGGTGCGGTGGCGCTGGCCGATCGAGCGGCCGCGTTGCCGCAATTCCTCCTGGCCGAGCGGCGTCTTGACGGGTACGACGGAAGTCATCCCCGTCATTGTCGGCAGCGGCGGTCGCCGCATGAAGTACAGATGTGACGGCCGGAGCCGGATCGAAACGACTTGTTGCGCATTCGGGTCCGACGCGACGCGAACGAAACAGCCCGGCGGCCTGCAAAAGGCTCGCCGGGCTGCGGCCGCGACGGGGGTCAGAGATCCTTCTTCGTCATCTCGCGGGCGCGCTCGCTCGCGAGCACGTCGCGGTCACGTTCCTTGTCCAGCATGTCCTGCGTCCGTTCCTTGGCATCGCCGTATTCGGCCTGCGCCTTGCCGACCGTCTTGTCGATCTTGCCTTCGGCTTCGAGGCGCTCGTTGTCGAGCACGCGGCCCGTGCCTTCCTTGACGGCGCCCTTGGCCTGTTCGACCCGGCCTTTGACCTGATGCTTGTTCATTGCACTGTCCTTTCATGGAATGTCGCGCGACGCCCGAGACCGGGCCACCGCTGCAGGCGACTGTGCCGAGGCGACGCGGCAGCGTCTGTCGGCGCCCGCGGATGCGGCTGTAGGGCTTGCGGAGTCAGTGCCGGCCGAACAGGCGCCGCGCCAGGCCCGACTCGGACCGCGCCGCAGGGTGTGCGCGCGTCACGAGCAGCGCACAGACGAGATACAACGCATTGATCAGGCGCGCAGCGCGCTCGGCGTTCATGCCGGGCCAGCCGGCGATCTCGCGCAGCGAGGCCGATTCGCGCCGCAGCCTCTCGATCGCCGAGCCGAGCGCGCCCGGCGCGGTCAGGCCGCGCCACGCCCCGTGGCCGACGGCGCGGTACGCCGCCGTGCCGGCGATCTCGGCCAGCAGCGAGCGGCGCGGCCCCTGCAGTGCCAGCGTCCACAGCAACGGCGGCAGTTCGCGGTAATGCTCGGCCTGGCCCACGCGTTCGTGCATTCGGTGCCCCGGCGGCCGGACCCCCGGCGGGTCGGCCGACAGCAGCGTCAGCGTCGCCAGACCCGCAGGTGCCGCAGCGGCGAGGTCGCGCGGCGAGTGATAGCTCATCTCCGCGGGGAACAGCGTGATCGGCCAGACGACGTCCTGGTGTCGCAACAGCAGCAGCGCGGGTTCGCGGTGCCGCATGCAGGCCGCGACGACTTCGAGCACGTCGCCCTGATCGACGTCTTCGCGCAGCCGGTCGAGATCAGCCAGCAACGTCGTCGGCAGCAGCGCCGGGCCGTCCAGGCGCGCGAAGCCGCTGCTGCCGTTCTCTTCGCATTCGCGCTCGTAGGCGCTGACGTTCCAGAGGGTCGAATCCTCGAAGTCACGGGGCGCAGACATGATGGGTCGTCCTCCCTCCCGGCGAGACGCTTGCACACTACGACGCAGCGCACGCCGCGGCAAGCACCGTTACGCACGCCCGGGAACGCCGGGCAAACAGCGTGCCGCGGCATCAGTTTCCGCCGTGGGGCGCCGATAGCAGCCCAAGCGGCCGCCCACCACAGGCCGCGCCACCTCGACGCGGGGGAGCGACACCATGGGATTCTCCGACTGGCGCATCGGCGCGCGCATCGGCGCGGGCTTCGCGTTGCTGATCGCCACGCTGATGCTGGTACTCGGCTTCACGCTGGCGAGCTTCGGCCGCCAGAACGAGGCCGACGCGCGTAACCGCGAATCGGCGCGCGCACAGGAGGCGGCGCAGGCGCTGCTGCTGGCCGTCGTCAACATGGAAACGGGGCTGCGCGGCTTCGTCGCGAGCGGCAAGGAATCGTTCCTCGATGCTTACGAAGAGGGCCGCACCGCGTTCGCGCCACAGCTTTCCGCCCTCGATGCGGCGAGCGCCGGCCGGCCCGAGCAGCAGCAGCGCGTCGCAGGCATGCGTGCAGCGCGCGCCGGGTTCGGCACGGTGGCCGAGTCGCTGATCAAGAAGCGACGCGACGCGACAGAGCTGATGTCGGGCACCGACGAACTGGTCGCGGCGTTCTCGCAGGGCGACGACAAGAAGGCGACCGACGAGTTCCGCCGCCTCGTCGCCGCATACCAGGCCGCCGAGGCGGCGCAGAGCGCGCAGCGCTCGGCCGAAGCGGCCGGGCTGCGCGAGGCGACCCGCGGTCTGCTGATCGGCGGCGGGCTCGCCGCCGTCGTCTTCGCCGCCGCGATCGGCTGGTGGCTGACGCGCTCGATCGCGCGTCCGCTCGACGCCGCGGTCCAGGCCAGCCGCCGCGTCGCCCAGGGCGACCTGACGGCGGCGCTGCAGATCGACCGGCGCGACGAGGTCGGCGCGCTGCTGGCGTCGCTGCACGGCATGCAGGCGAGCCTGACGGCGATCGTCGGCGGCGTGCGCGCCGGCGCCGAGAAGGTCGCCGCGTCGAGCGCGCACATCGCGCACGGCAGCCGCGGCCTGTCGGAGCGCAGCGAGCAGCAGGCCAGCGCGCTCGAACAGGCCGCCGCCGCCATGGAGCAGCTGCAGGGCACGGTGAGCAGCAATGCCGACAGCGCGCGCCAGGCCAGCGAACTCGCTGCCGGCGCCTCGGCGGTCGCAGTCCGCGGCGGCGCCGCGGTGGGCCGCGTGGTCGAGACGATGCGCGGCATCCAGCAGGCGTCGAGCCGGATCGCCGACATCATCGGCACGATCGACGGTATCGCGTTCCAGACCAACGTCCTGGCGTTGAACGCCGCCGTCGAAGCAGCGCGCGCCGGCGAGCAGGGCCGCGGTTTCGCCGTCGTCGCGGGCGAGGTGCGCAGCCTGGCGCAACGCAGCTCCGAAGCCGCGCGCGAGATCAAGGTGCTGATCGGCGACAGCGTCGAGCGTGTCGGCGCCGGCACGCAACACGTCGACGAGGCCGGCGCGACGATGCAGGAGGTCGTCGCGGCGATCGGCCATGTCAGCGAAATCGTCGAGCGCATCGCGACGGCGAGCCGCGAGCAGACGGCCGGCATCGGCGAAGTCGGCAGCGCCGTGACGGTAATGGAACAGGCGACGCAGCAGAGCGCCGCGCTGGTCGGCGAGAGCGCCGCAGCCGCCGAGGGGCTGTCGGCGCAGGCCCGGCAGCTCGTCGACTCCGTCGCCGTGTTCCGCATCGCCGAGCCAGCCCGCGCCTGAGCGGCGGGCGGCGCGGCGCTCTGCCTGCGTCAGCGCGGCGCGCCGGCGCGAACGATCTGGCGGCGGAACTCGGCCAGCCGCGCCTTCAGGCGGCGCGCATGCTCGGGGCCGACGCGCAGCAGCATCTTCTGACCCGCCGAACGCGCTTCGAGCGCGGCATCTTCGAACTCGTACATCACCCAGGGCCGCGCCGGCGCGAGCGGGCCCTTGACTTCGGTCAGCACGACGCGCGGCGGCGCGGCAGGCACCGGCGCCTCGAGCAGGTGGTCGATGACTTCGACGACCCGGTCGTTGAAGTGCCGCCCCGGATAGCCGAGCGACTCGTAGGCGCGCTGCAGCGACGGATAGAGGCGCACGTAGAACGCGGCCGCGCGCGCCATGTCGATGCCGTCGACGAAGCGCACGAAGGCGTCGTAGCGCGCCGCGTTGGCCGGCGCGATCACGCTGCCTTCGCCCCGGCGCTCGACGGCGAAGCGGCCGGCCGCCGGCTGCACCGGCCACAGGCTCGCCGACGCCTTCTCGCGCGGCAGGTTGTCGACCGTGGCGACGACGCGCTGCACGAAGCGGTCGGTACTCAGGAACGCGAACACGCCGCTGCGGCCGAACAGCGCGACGAGCGCTTCCTTCAGGTCGCCGTCGGGGTCGGGCGTCCGGGGCAGCGAGGCCAGCGCCTCTTCGCGCGCGGCGGCGGGCGCGGCCTCGATCGGATGCTGCACGGCCTGCGGCTCGGCCGGCGCCTGCACGACGGGCGGCAGCGGCGCCGGCGGAGCCTCGGCCACGGGGGCGGGCCGCCGACGCTGCTGGTCCCAGTAGTAATACGAGCCGGCACCGACGGCCAGCGCCACCACCGAGGCGATCAGCCAGGGCCACGGATTCGTCATGACGGTGCCTCCGGGGTAGCGCGTGCTGCGCTCGATGCATGGTAGCGCCGCGCCCGGCGCTCTAGGGGCGGCAACCTACCCGGGAGCGAGGCGCGAAGACCTGCCCTCACTATCATGGCCCGATCGAGGCAGGGAGACGGGACGCGTCGCGATGCAGCAGCAGGAATTCGACTACGTCGTGATCGGCGGCGGCTCGGCCGGCAGCGTGCTGGCGTCGCGGCTGAGCGAAGACGCCACGGCAACCGTGGCGTTGGTCGAAGCCGGCCCGCCCGACCGCAGCGTGCTGATCCACTGCCCGGCCGGCCTGGCCGTGATCGCCAAGACGGGACAGGCGAACTGGAAGTTCGCCACCGAGCCGCAGCCCGGCCTGAACGGCCGGCGCGGCTACGTGCCGCGCGGCAAGGTGCTGGGCGGCTCCAGTTCCGTCAACGCCATGATCTACACGCGCGGCATGCGCGAGGACTACGACCACTGGGCCGCGCTCGGCAACGCCGGCTGGGGCTGGGACGACGTGCTGCCGTGGTTCCTGAAGGCCGAGCACAACGAGCGCGGCGCCGACGCCTTCCATGGCACCGGCGGGCCGCTCAACGTGATGGACCTCCGCAGCCCCAACCCCTACAGCGCGCATTTCGTGCAGGCGGGCGTCGAGGCGGGCTACGCGGCCAACCACGACTTCAACGGCGAGCACCTCGAGGGCGTCGGCATCTACCAGGTGACGCATCGCAACGGCGAGCGCTGCAGCGCGGCGAAGGCCTATCTGACGCCGCACCTCGCGCGGCCGAATCTGCGCGTGCTGACCGATGCGCACGCGACGCGCCTCCTGTTCGAAGGGCGGCGCGCCGTCGGCGTCGAGTTGCGGCGCGGCGGTGGCATCGAACGGTTGCGCGCGCGCCGCGAAGTGATCGTCGCCGCCGGCGCGCTGCAGTCGCCGCAGCTGCTGATGCTCTCCGGCATCGGCCCCGGCAACGAGTTGCAGCGCCTGGGCATCGCGACGCTGCACGACCAGCCCGGCGTCGGCGCGAACCTTCACGACCACCCCGACGTCGTGCTGGTCGCCGACGTGCCGGGCGCGCGCGAGTTGTTCGGCATCTCGCCGCGCGGCCTCGTCGACACGCTGCGCGGCATCTTCGAATGGCGCAGCCGGCGCAGCGGCATGCTGACGACGAACTTCGCCGAGGCCGGCGGCTTCATCCGCAGCGCGGCCGACGAGCCGTTGCCCGATCTGCAGCTGCACTTCGTTGTCGGCAAGCTGGTCGACCACGGCCGCAAGACGGTGCTCGGCCACGGCTGGTCGTGCCACGTCTGCGTGCTGCGCCCGAAGAGCCGCGGCCGCCTGACGCTGGCCGGCGCCGATCCGCTGGCGGCGCCGCGCATCGATCCGAACTTCTTCGGCGACGCCGACGACATGGCGCGCATGGTGCGCGGCTTCAAGGCGATGCGCCGCATCCTGCGGCAACCGGCGCTGGCGCGGCACGGCGGCCGCGAACTCGTGGCGTCGGCGTCTGCGCAGAGCGACGCCGAGATCGAGCAGTTCATCCGCAATCACGCCGACACGATCTATCACCCCGTCGGCACCTGCCGCATGGGGCCCGGCGCGAGCGACGTCGTCGATGCCGAGCTGCGCGTTCGCGGCGTCGAGGCGCTGCGTGTCGTCGACGCGTCGATCATGCCGCGCATCCTCAGCGGCAACACCAATGCCCCGGTCATCATGATCGCGGAGAAGGCTTCTGCGATGATCCAAGCGGCGGCGCGCCGCTGAGTAAGCTCTCGCGCCGCCTGTCGCATCGACAGGGGAGCGCGCATGAAGACACGAGCAGCCGTGGCCTGGCAGGCCGGCCAGCCGCTGACGATCGAGAACGTCGACCTCGCGGGCCCGCGCGCCGGCGAAGTGCTGGTCGAGATCCATGCCACCGGTATCTGCCACACCGACGAGTACACGCTGTCGGGCGCCGACCCCGAGGGGCTCTTCCCCGCGATCCTCGGCCACGAAGGCGCCGGCATCGTGCTCGAAGTCGGCGCCGGCGTGACCAGCCTGCGCCCCGGCGACCACGTGATCCCGCTCTATACGCCCGAGTGCCGGCAGTGCAAGTTCTGCCTGTCGCGCAAGACCAACCTGTGCCAGGCGATCCGCGCGACGCAGGGCCGGGGGCTGATGCCCGACGGCACGTCGCGCTTCTCGCTCGACGGCCGGCCGCTGCTGCACTACATGGGCACGTCGACGTTCGCCAACCACACCGTGCTGCCCGAGATCGCGCTGGCGAAGATCCGCCCCGACGCGCCTCTCGACAAGGTCTGCTACATCGGCTGCGGCGTGACGACGGGAGTCGGCGCCGTGCTGTGGACGGCGAGGGTCGAGGCCGGTGCCAACGTCGTCGTGTTCGGCCTCGGCGGCATCGGGCTCAACGTGATGCAGGGCGCGAAGATGGTCGGCGCCGACAAGATCATCGGCGTCGACATCGACCCGGCGCGCGAGGAGATGGCACGCCGCTTCGGCATGACGCATTTCGTGAATCCGAGGAACGAGGCGAACGTCGTCGACGCCATCGTGCAACTCACCGATGGCGGCGCCGACTACAGCTTCGAATGCATCGGCAACACGACGACGATGCGTCAGGCGCTCGAGTGCTGCCACAAGGGCTGGGGCCAGAGCGTGATCATCGGAGTCGCCGCCGCAGGCCAGGAGATCGCGACGCGGCCGTTCCAGCTCGTCACCGGCCGCGTGTGGAAGGGCTCGGCGTTCGGCGGCGCGCGCGGCCGTACCGACGTGCCGAAGATCGTCGATTGGTACATGCAGGGCAAGCTGAAGCTCGACGAGCTGATCACGCACTCGCTGCCCCTCGAACGCATCAACGACGGCTTCGAGCTGATGCGCCGCGGCGAGTCGATCCGCTCCGTCGTCGTGTTCTGACGAACGGCCCCGCCTGGGACACCGATGCCGCTGCGCCCGCTGCCGCTGCCTGCCGACGTCGCCGGCCGCGTCTGGCTGTCGTCGATGCCCGGGCGCTTCGAACCGTGGGAGCGCTTCGTCGCCGACGCGCGCGAGGCCGGCGTGACCCGCGTCGTCTGCCTGACGCCGCTGCACGAGCTGCAGGGCGTGTCGCCCGACTACCACCGCGCACTGGAGGGCGACACCTTCCCGTTCGGCTGGGTCCACCTGCCGATGCGCGACTTCGGCGTCGCGTTCGAGGCCGACGCGTTCAGGAACGGCATCGCGCAACTGGCGCAGGCGGCGCGCAGCGGCGACTCGCTGCTGCTGCACTGCGCTGCCGGCATCGGTCGCACCGGCACCGTCGCGGCCTGCCTGCTCAAGGCGCTCGGCGTGCCGGGCGACGACGCGCTGCAACGCGTGCGCCGCGCCGGATCGAACCCGCAGAGTGCGCTGCAGTCGGGGCTGATCGAGCTGTTCTGAATCGCCATCGCTGCAGGGGGCATGCGCGCTGGTGCACACTGAGCGCTGCGCCCCGTTCAACCGGGCCCCCAAGGAGACTGCATTGAAGAAGATCGTCGTGAGCCTCGTCGTCGCACTCGCGGGCGTCGCGCTGCTCGCACCCGATGCCGCCGATGCGCGCCGCCTCGGCGGCGGCGGCACGTCGGGCTTGAAGCGCCAGACGCCGCCGCCTCAGCCCCAGCAGCCGCCGGCGCAGCAGGCCGCGCCGCAACAGCCGCAGGCGGCACCGCAGAAGCCGGCGCCGGCGACCGCCGCCGCGCCGACGGCCGGTGCTGCCGCGGCAGCCGCCGCGCCCAGGCGTTCCTGGATGGGGCCGCTGGCGGGTCTCGCCGCCGGCCTCGGCATCGCAGCGCTGCTCAGCCACTTCGGCCTGGGCGGCGCGCTCGCCGACCTGCTCACGATGGTGCTGATCGGCGTCGCCCTGTTCTTCGCCGTGCGCTGGCTGCTGCGCCGCTTCGCGCCGGCCGCACCGGGCGCGCGACGCATGCAGTTCGCCGGCACGCCGGTGCGTGCTGCGACACCGTTGCCGGCCAGCGCCGCAGCAGGTCCCGGCGCGGCAGCCACGGCCGCATCTGCGCCCGCGCCGACTGACAACGCACCGGCCGACTTCGACCACGCCGCCTTCGAGCGCATCGCCAAGCTGATCTTCATCCGCCTGCAGGCGGCCAACGACGCCGCCGACGTGCAGGACCTGCGCCGCTTCACGACGCCGCAGATGTTCGCCGAAGTCCAGCTCGAACTGCAGCAGCGCGGCAGCACCGCACAGCGCACCGATGTCGTCCGGCTCGACGCCGAAGTGCTCGACAAGGCCGAGGAAGACGGCCAGCAGGTCGTCAGCGTGCGCTTCCACGGGCTGATCCGCGAGGAACACGAGGCTCCCGCCGCTCCGTTCGACGAAACCTGGCATTTCGTGCGTCCGCTCGACGGCTCGCGCGAATGGGCGATCGCAGGGATCGCGCAGAACGCCTGAGATCGCGCGGATTCGATGCGGGCGGGCGCCGCGCGCTGTCGGCGGCGCCTGACAGCGTTTTGCGCCGTGCGCCGATGGTGCAAAGCGGTGGCGTCTCCTAAGTTGCCGGTATCGGCGCCGCACGGGCGGCGCCTCCCAACCAGGAGTCCACCATGCTCACACCTCGCCACTGCGTCATCGCCGCCACGTTCACCGCTGCCTTCGCGCTTTCGGCCTGCGGCAGCATGAGCGAGCGCGACCGGAACACGGCTGTCGGGGCCGGCGTCGGCGGCGTCGCCGGGTCGGTGCTGACGGGCGGCAGCACCGCCGGGACAGTCGGCGGCGCCGTCGTCGGCGGCGTCGTCGGCAACCGCAGTGCCGACGACAAGAAGTAGCCCGCGACGACACGCCCGGCGCGGCTGCGCGGTGCCCGGCGGGGCCGAAGCCGCTCGGGCGCGTCCGGTATCGCCCTGCGGCCGGCATCGTGAGCGGCGGCCGGCGACGCCGGCAGGCGCCACAATCGTGGTGCAATCCAGAGCGGCGCTGCCTGCCGCGTCGTGACCCCAGCGCATGCCCTCTGCCCAGCCCGTCCCCGGTTTCGAGCCGACCCAGCGCCACACGCCGGCGAGCCACAACGCACTCGCGCCCGGCACGCGCCTGAACGACTACGAGATCGTCAAGGTGCTGGGCGAGGGAGGCTTCAGCATCGTCTATCTCGCGCAGGACCTGACGCTGCAGCGCCGAGTCGCGATCAAGGAATACCTGCCGGCGGCCATCGCGGTGCGCGGCAGCCGCATCGATGTGGCGCTGCGCACCGTCTCGCAGAGCGAGACCTTCGCGCAGGGGCTCGCCTCCTTCGTCAACGAGGCGCGCCTGCTGGCGCGCTTCGACCACCCGTCGCTGGTGCGCGTGCTGCACTTCTGGAAGGCCAACGGTACGGCCTATATGGTGATGCCGTTCGTCGAAGGCAGCACGCTGGCGGCGGCGCGCGGCGCGATGGCGCGACCGCCCGACGAAGCCTGGCTGCGCGCGCTGCTGCAGTCGCTGCTCGGCGCGCTCGAGGTGCTGCACGCGGCGTCGTGCTTCCACCGCGACATCGCACCCGACAACGTGCTGCTGCTGCCCGACGGGCGCCCGCTGCTGCTCGACTTCGGCGCGGCGCGCCGCGTCGTCGGCGAGAAGACGCAGCAGCTGACGGCGATCCTCAAGCCGCACTTCGCGCCGATCGAGCAGTACGCCGAATCGAAGCATCTGCAGCAGGGCCCGTGGACCGATCTGTACGCGCTCGGCGCGCTGGCGCGCTACTGCATCACCGGCCAGCCGCCGGTGCCCTCGACGGTGCGTGCGCTGCACGACGAACTGCCGCCGCTGGCCGACGAGGCGCGCGCGCTGGCCGAACGCCATCCCGGGCTCGGCTACAGTGCTTCGCTGCTGGACGCCATCGACTGGGCGCTCGGCGTGCGCCCGGCCGACCGGCCGCAGAGCGTGGCGCAGATGCGCGAGGCATTGAACCGGCCGGCCGGAGACATCCGCAGTCCTGCACCGACGCCACGGACGGCGCCGCCCGCCGCCGTGCCGCCGTTGCGTGCCGTCGACGACGACCTGCTCGACGTGCAGTCGGCCGTCGACGCCGCCGTGCGGGCCGCACAGCGCGACGAGCCGCACTTCGACGACACGGCGAAGCACCCCCCGGCGCCGCCGCCGCGGCGCTCGACGCGCGGCGCCGAGCCCGCGCTGTCGCGCCGCGTGGTCTGGGGCATGACGCTCGTCGTGCTGGCCACGCTCGGCTACGGCGGCTGGCACTGGTTCCAGTTGCTGCAGGCCGATCGCGCCGTCGACGCGATGGCCCGGCAGTGGCAGGCGCCGGGCGCTGCGGCGCCCGCAGCGCAGGCCGGCGGCGGCAACGTCGACGCGCCCCCCGTGCCGCCGCCCGCTGCGATGACGACACCTCCTGCGGGAGCGCCGGCACAACCGCCGCGCGCCACAGCGCCGAAAGCTCCGGCGCCCGCGCCGCGAGCCGAAGCGCCGGCGCCCGAGCCGGCTGCTGCCTCCGAGCGCAGCCCCATCGCCGCGCGCGACGGCCGCCTCGCCAACACGGTGCCGGTCGAGCCCGACAACCCGCGCGCGGTCTGCGCGCCGCGCCAGCAGTTCGCGCTTTACTACTGCATGCAGCAGCAGTGTCTGACCGACCGCTTCTACGCGCACCCGCAGTGCATCGACCTGCGCCGCCGCGACGAAGTCGAGTGACGCCTCGCGGTACGATGCACGCCGCAGCGGGACGACGCCCGCGGGGAGACGGCGATGGCCAAGGGACAGCAGCGCAGCAACAAGGAAGCGAAGAAGCCGAAGAAGGACACGGCGCCGCCGAAGCCGGTGACGCCGCTGCCTTCGATCACGACCGTCGTCCCCGACCGCAGCAAGAAGAAGAAGTAGCTCGCCGTCAGCGCGGGGCGGGATCGGCTACGCGCAGCCGCACGCGCGCGCCCGGCACGGCGACGACCTGCCCCGCGCGCAGCTTGCACGCCTTGCGCCACTCCTGCTGACCATCGACCTGCACCCGCCCGGCCGCGACCATCGCCTTGGCCGCGCCGCCGCTGTCGGCCAGGCCCGTGGCCTTGAGCAGCCGGTCGAGCGTGATGAACTCGCCGCGCAGTTCGAAGTCGATGGTGTTCATCGCTGCAGTCGATCCGTGAGTGGCGATTGTGTCGCACTCATAGGCACAAACACCGTGCGTCGCGAGCGCATCGCCCGGCGTATCCTCGGCGTCCATGTGCCGTGCACGTGTCCGTTTCGCATGAGCTGCGCCGCATGAAGTCGATCGATCCGCCGCCGCCGCAGCCGCCCACGCCCGCGGATCCCGCCGGTTCGCCCGGCCAGACCAGCGAGCAGTTGCGGCTGGCGCTGCAAGTCGCGCAGATCGCGACCTGGCGCCAGGATCTCGCCGCCGGCACGGTGAACTTCGACGAGCGCGGCGCGAAGCTGCTCGGCATCGAAGGCGCGCACCGCGACGTGTCGGCCGCGCAGGCGCGCGAGTGGGTCCATCCCGACGACCTCGAGCGCGTCCACGCGAGCGTCGCGTCGGCGCTGCAGACCACGGGCCACGTCGACTTCGAGGCGCGCTACCGGCGCAGCGGCGGCTGGGCCACCATCCTCACGCGCGTCGTCGCCGAACGCTCGCCTTCGGGCGAACCGGTCGCGCTGCTGGGTGTCGCCCTCGACGTCACCGAGCGCCACGCGACACGGCGCCGGGCGTCGGACCTCGCCGAGCGGCTCGAAGCAACCGCCGACGCGGCCGGCATCGGCCTGTGGAGCTGGAACCTCGGCAGCAACGAGCGCACCTGGAACACCCAGATGTGGACGCTGTGCGGCCTGGTCCCGCAGGCGCAGTCGCCCGAGTTCGACGACTGGGTGCGCACGGCCGTGCACCCCGGCGACCGCGACCGCCTGCTCGGCGAGCCCGAGCGCTGGCGCGCGACGACACGCACCCGCCTCGACGGCGAGTTCCGCATCGTGCGGCCCGACGGCGCGGTGCGCTGGCTCGCCGGCCGCACCCACGTCGACGACACCGACGACGGCCGCGTGCTGTACGGCGTGCTGTGGGACGCGACGGAGCGCCACGCCGCGCAGGACGCGCTGCGCGAAGCCTACGAACGCGCTGCGCTGGCGGCGCGCGGCGCCGGCATCGGCACCTGGGAGCGCGACCCGGCACGCGGCACGACGCACTGGGACCCGCAGATGTACCGGCTGCGCGGCCTCGATCCGGCGCGCACCGACGCCACGCACGGCATGAGCCTGGCGTCGATCCACCCCGACGACCGCGCGCTGGTCGAGGCGCATCACCAGCGTGCGGCCGCCGGCGGCGAGCCGGTGACCTACGAGTTCCGCGTGCTGTGGCCCGACGGCAGCACGCACTGGCTGGCGTCGCGCGCGCTCGGCGTGTTCGACGAAGCGGGCGCGCTGCAGCGGCTGATCGGCGTCAACTGGGACGTCACGGCGCAGAAGACGGCGCGCGACGAACGCGCCGAGAAGGAGGCGGCGCTGCGCGAGAGCCGCGCCAAGTCGGAGTTCCTGGCGCGCATGAGCCACGAGCTGCGCACGCCTCTCAACGCCGTGCTCGGCTTCACGCAGCTCTTGCAGGCCGAGGAGGACGGCAGCGCGCCGGCGCGCAGCGAGAAACTGCAGCACATACGCACCGGCGGCGAGCACCTGCTCGCGCTGATCAACGAAGTGCTCGATCTGTCGAGCCTCGAGTCGGGGCAGATGCGCCTGAACCTCGATGCGACGCCGGTCGCCGAGGTGGCGCGCGAAGCGCTCGCAATGGTCGAACGCCTGGCGGCGGCGCGCGGCGTCACGCTCGAAATCGGCGCGCTCGACGGCATCGCGATGGCCGACCGGACGCGGCTGCGTCAGGTACTGATCAACCTGTTGAGCAACGCGATCAAGTTCAACCGGCCCGACGGCCGCGTCGCGATCCGCTGCCGGGTGAGCGGCACGCGCGTCGTGCTGCGCGTCGCCGACACCGGGCGCGGCATGACGACGGAGCAGCTGTCGCACCTGTTCGAGCCGTTCAACCGGCTCGGCGCCGACCGCGAAGGCATCGAGGGCACGGGCATCGGCCTGGTCATCGTGAAGGTGATCGTCGAGCGCATGGGCGGCACGTTGCGCGTCGCGAGCCGTCCGGGCCGCGGCACAGCGTTCGAGGTGCGGCTGCGCACGCCCGACTCGACCACCGATCCGATGGCGCTGTCGGCCGCGATACCGCTGGCGCCGCCGGACGTCCGGCCGGCGCTGCGCGGAGCGAAGCTGCTCTACATCGAGGACAACCCGGTCAATACGCTGCTGGTGCGCGAGCTCGTCGCGCAGCGCCCCGGGCTCGAACTCGTCTGCGAGCCCGACGGCTCGAGCGGCGTTGCGCGCGCACGCGAGCTGCGCCCCGACCTCGTGCTCGTCGACATGCAACTGCCCGACATGGACGGCCACGAAGTGCTGCGCCGGCTGCGCGCCGACCCGGCGACGGCGACGACGCCGTGCATCGCGCTGACGGCCAACGTGCTGACGGAAGACATCGAGCGCGCACTGGCGGCCGGCTTCGCCGACTACTGGACCAAGCCGATCGACTTGAACGCCTTCCTGGCCTCGCTCGACGCGCTGTTCGGATCGCACGCGTCCTGAGTCGCATTTTGCTGGTGTAATGGGCCGCACCATGGCCCTCAAGTCCACCATCCACAAGGCCGCGCTGCAGATCGCCGACATGGATCGCGGCGTCTACGCCGACCGCAGCGTGACGATCGCGCGCCACCCGTCGGAGACCGACGAACGCATGATGGTGCGCCTGCTCGCCTATGCGCTGGCGCTGCCGGCCGACGAGCGCGACGGCGCGCTCGAGTTCGCCAAGGGCCTGTCCGACGTCGACGAACCCGACCTGTGGCGCAAGGACCTGACCGGCGCGATCGAGCAATGGCTCGAGGTCGGCCAGCCCGACGAGCGCCGGCTCGCAAAGGCCGCCGGGCGCGCCGCCGAAGTGCGCGTCTGGGCCTACAGCGCGAGCACGCCGATCTGGTGGGCCGCGATTGCCGGCAAGCTGACGCGCCTGCGCAACCTCGAAGTGTGGCAGCTCGACGCGGCGCAGAGCCAGGCGCTCACCGCGCTGGCGGCGCGCACGATGCAATTGCAGGTGACGGTGCAGGACGGCGTGGTCTGGGTCGGCGACGGCACGCACTCCGTCGAGCTGGTGCCGCGCCGCCTGCATCCGGCGTGAAGCGCATGGACCCGCACGACGCCGACGCCGACGCCGTGCTCGAGTTCTGGTTCGGCACGCCCGGCTCCCCCGAGGCCGCCACGCAGCGGCCGCAGTGGTTCCGCAAGGACGCCGCCTTCGACGCCGCGATCGCGCAGCGCTTCGGCGCGCAGATCGAAGGCGCGCTGCAAGGTGCGCTGGCGCACTGGGCCGCGGCGCCCGGGTCCGCGCTGGCGCAGATCGTCGTGCTCGATCAGTTCACGCGCAACGCGTTCCGCGGCACGGCGCGCGCCTTCGCCGGCGATGTGCGCGCCCTCGCCGCGGCGCAGGCGATGGTCGGCGCCGGGCAGGACCTCGCGCTGCCGCCGCTGCGGCGCGCCTTCGTCTACCTGCCTTACGAGCATGCCGAGATTCTCGCGATGCAGGACGAGGCCGTTCGCCTGTACACGCGCCTCGCTGCCGCGGCGCCCGGCTTCGAGTCGATGCTCGACTATGCGCAGCGCCATCACGCCGTGATCGCGCGCTTCGGGCGCTTCCCGCACCGCAACGCGGCGCTCGGCCGCGCGTCGACGCCCGACGAGATCGCCTTCCTCGCCGAGCCCGGCTCAGGCTTCTGAGCGACCCCAGGGCCGGGCTGCGCCCAGCCTGCCCCTCCCCGGAGGAGTCAAGGAACCTGGGGCGGCCCGGCGTTTCCTCGAGGGCCCACGGCCTCGCGCTCCTGCAGCACGCGCCACAGGACCTTGCCGGCGCCCGATTTCGGCAGCGCATCGACGAACTCGACGACGCGCGGCACCTTGTAGGCCGCCATGTGCTCGCGCGCCCAGTCGACGATCTGCTGCGGCGTCGTCGTGCCCTTCGCCTCGGCACGCAGCACGACGACGGCCTTCACCGATTCGCCGCGATAGGCGTCGCGCGTCGCGACGACGCAGGCTTCGTGGATCGCCGGGTGCTTGTAGAGCAACGTCTCGACCTCGGCCGGCCAGACCTTGTAGCCGCTCGCATTGATCATGCGCTTGAGACGGTCGGCAAGGAAGAAGTAGCCCTCCTCGTCCATGCGCCCCAGGTCGCCGGTGCGCAACCAGCGCTCGCCGTCGAGTTCGACGAAGGCCGCGGCCGTCGCCTCGGGCTGGCGCCAGTAGCCGTGGAACACCATCGGGCCGCGCGTGACGATCTCGCCCGTCTCGCCGACCGGCATCTCGCGCAGCGTCAGCGGATCGACGACGCGCGAATCGACGCCGAAGATCGGCATGCCCAGGCACTGAAGCTTGGCGCGCTCGGGCGGGTTGGCGTGCGTCGGCGCCGCCGTCTCGGTCAGCCCGTAGCCTTCGGCGAAGGTGATGCCGAACTCGTCGATCAGGCGCTGTGCGACGGCCTGCGGCATCGCGGTGCCGCCGCCGCTGACGTTGCGCAGGCTCGACAGGTCGAAGCTGCGGTAGTTCGGGCTGCCGAACAGGTCGATCACCATCGTCGGGATGCAGGTCCAGTGCGTGACGCGATAGCGCGCGATCAGCCGGCCGGCGAGCTCGCGGTCCCAGCGCGGCATCACGACGGAGGTCGATCCCAGATAGACGGGACCGAGCACGCCGTACATCAGTCCGGTGATGTGGAACATCGGCACCACGGCCAGCGACACCGTCTCGGCCGAGGCGTGACTCCATTGCGCGCCGACGGCGTTGCTCATCAGCGTGCGGTGCGTGTGCATGCAGCCCTTGGGCGGCCCCGTCGTGCCCGAGGTATAGGGCAGCAGCGCGAGATCGTCGGGCAACGCGGCGGGCGCGGGCGCATGCAGGCGGGCGGCGAGCACGTCGTTCCAGCGCGTCCAGCCGGTCCCGGCATCCGAGGCCGGCAACGGTGCGTCGTGGCGCAGCCAGTCGAGCATCGCCGGCGGCGGCGCCTCGGCGGCGTCGAGTTCGGCCTCGGGCATGGCGTCGGCATAGCGCACGACGACGACCTGCCGCAAGCGCGCCCCGGGCGCGAGCTCGCGGTGGGCGGCGCCGACGACGCCGGCCAGGTCGGCACCGCAGACGACGACCGACGCCTGCGAATCGGCGATGCAGTGGCGCAGCTCCTCGGCGCGGTTCATCGGGTTGACCGGCACGACGACGGCATCGGCGCGCATCGCGCCGTAGAACGCGGCGACGTATTGCGGGCAGTTCTGCAGGAAGAGCACGACGCGGTCGCCGCGCCGCACGCCGGCCGCGCCATGCAGCCAGCCGGCGATCGCCTCGGCCTCGGCCTTCAGCGCCGCGTAGTCGAGGGAGCGGCCGAAGAAGATCGTCGCAGGCTTGCGCGGGTAGCGTGCGGCGGCGACTTCGAGGTTGAACCCCAGCGTGGTCTCGGGAACCGCCAGCTCGCGCGGCAGGCGGCGCGGCCAGTGCGCATGGTGCGGTCGGTCCGGGCTGCTGCTCGTCACGCGGCGTCCTCCTGCTCGCGTCACTGTAGCGAGCCGGCGCCGCGCAGCGCCTACGCGCTATCCCGAACCGGCTGTCGCTATTGCGACTCGATCTTCGCCGCCTTGATCACCGCGCCCCAGCGCTGGATCTCGCCGGCGAGCAGGCTTTCGAGCTGAGCCGGCGTGCCGCCTTGCGGGCGCACGCCGAGGTCCTGCAGCTGCTTCTGCACCGCGGGCGTCGCCAGCGCCTCGTTGGCGGCGCGGTTGAGCTTGTCGATCACGTCCGGCGGCGTCTTCGCCGGCGCGGCGAGCGCGTTCCACGACGCCACGTTGTAGTTGGCGACGCCGGCTTCGCGCGCCGTCGGCACGTCGGGCAGAGACGGGAAACGCTTGTCGCCGGTGACGGCCAGCGGCACGATCACCTTGGCGCTCACCTGCGACAGCATCGGCCCGAGGATCTCGAAACCGACGTCGATCTCACCCGTGCGCAGCGCCGTCACGACGGCCGGCGTGCCCTTGTACGGCACGATCACGGCGTCGATGCCCGTCGTCGTCTTGAACAGCTCGGCCGACAGGTTCTGCGTGCTGCCGACGTTGATCGTGCCGATCGTCAGCTTGCCCGGGTTGGCCTTGGCATAGGCGATCACGTCGCCCAGCCGCTTGAACTTCGACTCGGCGCGGACGAACACGGCGAGGTCGAACAGGCCCAGCGTGCCGACCGGCGCGAAGTCCTTCTGCGTGTCGAACGGCAGCTTCTTGAACAGGCCCGCGCTGACGGCGTTGCCGTTGCTCATCAGGAGCAGCGTGTGGCCGTCGGGCTCAGCCTTGGCGACCGCCGTGCTCGCGACGATGGTGCCGGCGCTCGGCCGGTTGTCGACGACGATCGACTGCCTGAGCGACTGACTCATCGCCTGCGCCACGGCGCGCGCCGTCAGGTCGGCGATGCCGCCCGGCGCGAACGGCACGATGATCGTGATCGGCCGGCTCGGGAACGCGGCCTGCGCGAACGCGGGGCCGGCGGCGCAGGCGAGCAGCGCCGCTGCGAGGCAGGCGCGGCGCGTCGGGTGGGCGGTCGGACGGGTCGGCATCTGGCGGCTCCGAGTGAGCGTCAGGCGGCGGCGCTCAACTGCTGTTCGAGACGGTGCAGCGTTCGGTAGCACGGCAGCACCTGCGCGACGCTGGCGTTGGGCTCGCGGCCGTCGCGGATCGCGGCGAAGAACTCGCGATCCTGCAGCTCGATGCCGTTCATCGACACGTCGACCTTCGACACGTCGATCTTCTCGTCCTTGCCGTTGAAGAGGTCGTCGTAGCGCGCGATGTAGGTGGCCGTGTCGCCGATGTAGCGGAAGAAGGTGCCGATCGGCCCGTCGTTGTTGAACGACAGCGAGAGCGTGCAGATCGCGCCGCTCGCCGACTTGAGCTGGATCGACATGTCCATCGCGATGCCCAGCGTCGGATGGATCGGCCCCTGCACGGCGCTGGCCTGCACGATGTCGCCGCCGGCCTGATAGGCGAACAGGTCGACGGTGTGCGCCGCGTGGTGCCACAGCAGGTGGTCGGTCCAGCTGCGCGGCTGGCCGAGCGCATTCATGTTGGTGCGCCGGAAGAAGTAGGTCTGCACGTCCATCTGCTGGACGTTGAACTCGCCGGCGCGGATCTTCCTGTGCACGTACTGGTGGCTCGGGTTGAAGCGCCGCGTATGGCCGCACATCGCGACGAGCCCCGTCTTCTTCTGCAGCTCGACGACGGCCTCGGCGTCTTTCAGGCTGTCGGCCAGCGGGATCTCGACCTGCACGTGCTTGCCGGCCTTCAGGCACTGCAGCGCCTGCGCGGCGTGCATCTGCGTCGGCGTGCACAGGATGACGGCGTCGACCTCCTTCAGCGCGAGGCTGTCGGCAAGATCGCTCGCGACATGGCCGATGCCGTACTTGCTCGCCACCTCCTTCGTCTTGTCGATCTCGCGACCGACGACGGAGACGACTTCGACGCCCTCGATGTTGCGGATGCCCTCGATGTGCTTGACACCGAATGCGCCGGCCCCCGCCAGCGCGACCTTGATCGTCTTCGTCATTGCGCGTTCTCCAGGACCAGATGGCCGACCGCCGTGTTCGACGCCGGCACGTGATAGAAGCGGTGCACCACCTTGGGCGCCCGGTCGCTCATCGCGCCGCGCGCGATCAGCCACATCACCAGCTCGATGCCCTCGCTGCCGGCCTCGCGCACGTAGTCGATGTGCGGCTTCTTCGCGAGCGTCGCCGGGTCGGCGATCAACTGGTCGAGGAAGGCGTTGTCCCACTCGCGGTTGATCAGCCCGGCGCGAGGCCCCTGCAGCTGGTGGCTCATGCCCCCCGTGCCCCAGATCTGCACCTTGAGCGGCCGGTCGTACGACTCGACGGCCTTGCGGATCGCGCGGCCGAGGTTCCAGCAGCGCTGGCCCGACGGCACCGGATACTGCACGACGTTGACGGCGAACGGGATCACGGCGAACGGCCAGGCCTCGGGCTGGCCGCACAGCAGCGACAGCGGCACCGTCAGGCCGTGGTCGACGTCCATCTTGTTGACGATCGTCAGGTCGAAGTCGTCCTGGATCACGCTCTGCGCGATGTGCGACGCCAGATCGGGATCGCCGATCACCCCGGGCACCGGGCGCGGGCCCCAACCCTCGTCAGCGATGGCGTACTCGGCCGCCGTGCCGATCGCGAAGGTCGGGATCACCTCCAGACTGAACGCATTGGCGTGGTCGTTGTAGACGAGGAAGACGACATCGGGCTTGTTGGCCGGGTCGGCTATCCAGCGGCGCGACGCCTCGTAGCCCGAGAACACCTTCTGCCAGTACGGCTCGTGCGTCTTGCCCAGGTCCATCGCGGCGCCGATCGCCGGCACGTGGCTGGTGTACACGCTGGCGCTGATCTTCGCCATCACTTCTTCTCCCCGAGGTAGCGGTTGCCTTCGATCGAGCGGCCGCCGCGCACCATCATGTCGCGGTACTGCTCTTCCGTCATGCCCGTCATGCTGCCGGCCATCTGCTGGAAGCTCTTGCCGTCGGTGGCGCCGATCTTGGCCAGGAAATATATGTTGCCGCCGAGCTCGATGCAGCGGTTGAGGTCGCGCGCCAGCACGGCCTGCTTCTGATCCTCCGTCATCTGCCACTCGTCGAGATAGGCGCGTTCGTTCGCCTTGAAGCGCGCGCGGTTGTCGGCCTTCATCAGCGACATGCAGAACTGGTTGAGCCAATAGCCCTTGCGGGACTGTTCGGCGTCGAAGATCGTCGTGCCGGGCACGTCGAGATAGGGTTTGGAGAGGGACATCGGGGGCCTCCTTCAAGGCATGCTGCATTCGAAGCTCGATGCGCTGGCGGCGTCGCCGCCGAGCCAGCGCGGCCAGGCCGGCCATTCGCACAGCGGGCGCGCACGGCGCACGGCGAACGGCGGCTTCGGATCCTGTTCGACAAGCTGCAGGCCGGCGGGCGGGCGGCCGCGCTCGACCCAGTCCGCCAGCGCCGCCAGCATGTCGATGCCGCCCGGCGCGCCGGCGCCGACGTGGTCGACGCCGGGCGCCGTGTAGAGCTTGAAGAAGCGCTCGACCGTCTCGCGGCCCATGCGCCGGACCACCGACGCGTGATAGGCGATGCCGGCCTGCGGCGACTGTGCATAGTCGGCCAGGTTCTCGAGCACGATCAGCTTGCCGCCGCGCGCGTGGAACGCCGACAGGTCGGGGTTCGTCGAGTCCATCAGCGCCGACACTTCGCGCACGCGCGGCGCCACCGCCGCCATGTCGACCGTGCGCGGGTCGATCTTCGGGTCGCGCGCATAGAAGTACTGCACGGCGCCGCTGCCGTAGACCCAGGCGATGCCGTTGCTCGGCTGCGGCGGCAGCGTCGGCGCGGCGCCGCCGAGCCACCAGGCGCGCCACCCGCCGGTCGGCCCCAACGGCGGCGCGTCTTCGCCGCCGAGGCCGTAGCCGGGATACTCCGTCACGCCGTGCGCCAGCGCGAACGGCGCGCGATACGGCGAGTGCAGCGTCTGCACGGCGCGCAGTTGGGCTTCGCTCAGGCAGCCGTCGCCCGTCTCGCCGGCGGTGCAGCGCAGCCGCGTCGCGTCGAAGCGCTGGCGGCAGCCCGCCGCGTCGGCGACGATGCGGTCGGCGAGGCCGTCGGCCGCGTCGCAGGCGGCGAGCACGGCTTCGTGCACGAGCTTGACCTGCGCCGGGCGCAGCCAGCCGTCACCGAACGTCGCCGCTCCATTGCGCGTGCCGGCGAATTGCAGCAGCGTCCAGTTGATCACCGGCACGCGGCTGTAGATGCCGTCGAAGTCCTTCGGATAGCGCTGCGCCATCGTCAGGCCCTCGCGGCCGCCTTCCGAGCTGCCGACGAAGTAGCGCTTGTCGGGCGCACGGCCGTAGGCGCGCTTCATCAGCGCGACCGACACGTCGCCCGCCTTCTTGTACGACGCGTGGGCGAAGTTGACGAGCGCCTCGTCGTTGAGCGCGAAGGCCTGCGGCGGCACGCCGGGCTGGTTCTGGTGGCCCGAATCGGTGCCGACCGTGGCGTAGCCCTGCGCCAGCGGCGCCGGCTGGTCGAAAGGCGCGGCCGGCACCAGCGCCAGGCCCGTGATCAGCACGCCGTTGAAGCCGCCGCCGCCGTATTGCACCGAGCGGCCGTTCCAGCGCGTCGGCAGGTTGACCTGGAACTGGACCGGCGGCGCCTGCGCGTCGAGCGGCGCGATGCGGCCGACCAGCTTGCAGTATTCGGGCACGGCCGGCGTGATCGTCGCCGCCGGCGTCGGCCCGCGCTCGGCGACGGCCAGCGGCGCCTGCGCCATCAGCACCGCCGTCTCGACCTTGGCCGCACCGCTGGGCAGGCCGATTCCCGACGGCTCGACGACGGCGCCTGCGAGCGCGACGCAGCCTGCCCGCGGATCGCCGCCGACCAGCGTGCCCTGCGTCGCACAGCCGGCGAGCATCGCTGCGGCCGCGGCGGTGATCCATGCGTGCTTCATCGTCGTCGCCTCCGGAGTGAGGGGCGCGTCAGCGCGCCGCCTCTTCGGGCCAGTACAGCCGCATCGGGTTGTCGACGAGCAGCTTCTTCTGCAGCTCGGACGTCGTCGCGATGTGCGGGATGAAGTCGACCAGCAGGCCGTCGTCGGGCATGTGGTCCTTGAGGTTGGGGTGCGGCCAGTCGGTGCCCCACAGCACGCGGTCGGGAAAGGTGTCGACCAGGCGCTTCGCGAACGGCACGACGTCGCGGTAGGCGTTGCGCTCGCCGTTGAGCGCCGGCGGACCGGCGACCGACAGCCGCTCGGGGCAGCTCACCTTCGACCACACGTTGGGATAGTCGCGCATGAACTTGACGAACAGTTCGAACTCGGGCCCGTCGACCGGTTTCGTCACGTCGGGGCGGCCCATGTGGTCGACGACGACGGTGGTCGGCAGCGCGGTGAAGAAGTCCCACAGCTCGGGCAGGTCGACCGCCTCGAAGTAGATGACGACGTGCCAGCCCAGCGGCGCGATGCGGCCGGCGATCTCCATCAGCTCGTCCTTGGGCGTGAAATCGACCAGCCGCTTGACGAAGTTGAAGCGCACGCCGCGCACGCCCGCGGCATGCAGTTCGCGCAGCTGCTCGTCGGTCACGCTGCGCTTGACGGTGGCGACGCCGCGCGCCTTGCCGTTCGCGGCGATGCAGGCGTCGACCAGTGCGCGGTTGTCGGCGCCGTGGCAGGTCGCCTGCACGATGACGTTGCGCGCGAAGCCGAGGTGATCCCGCAGCGCGAACAGCTGCGCCTTGCTCGCGTCGCAGGGCGTGTACTTGCGCTCGGGCGCAAAGGGGAACTGCGCGCCGGGGCCGAACACGTGGCAGTGCGCGTCGACGGCGCCGGGCGGCAGCTCGAACTGCGGCCTGGACGGACCGGCGTACCAGTCGAACCAGCCGGGCGTCTTCTCGAAGGCGGTCTTCGTCATCGGTGGGTCACTTCCTGTTCAGATGGTTCAGGATGCGGTCGGCCTCGGCGCGCCAGTCGGCGCTGCGCGCGAAGCCCGGCTCGCCGCGCGGGCCGAACACGCCGGCGTCGGACAGATCGGCGACCCAGGCCTGGCGCTCGGCCGTACCGGCGGCCGACCACGGCTCGAGGCCGGCGTCGCGCACCGTGACGGCGACTTCGCGCACTTCCTCGGCGCGACGGCGGCCGTGCTCGATGACGCGCTGGAAGAAGTAGGCGCCCTGCTTCTCCCAGTCGATGCCCGGAAACGTCTCGGCCAGCGACGCCAGCACGGCGTCTTCGACGCCGTAGGCGCGCGCCGCGGTGTAGCTCTCGATGACCATCGCCTCCAGGCCCTTGATCATCACGCTGCGGCACATCTTGGTCGCCGACGCGACGCCGAGCTGGTCGCTCGCCACCCTGGCGTCGAAGCCGAGCGCGGCCAGCGCCGGCTGCAGCGCCGCGGCGTGCGCGCCGCCCAGCAGCAGCGGCACGCGGATGCGGTACGGCGGCACCGAGGTCATCACGGCGCCTTCGACATAGCGGCCACCGGCGCCGTCGATCGCCGCACCGGCGCGCTGCTTGGCGCCGGGCGACGCCGAGTTGAAGTCGAGGAACCAGGCGCCGTCGCCGATGGCGCGCGCGCAGGCCTCGGCGACCGGCTCGGCCTGGCTCGCGGTGACGGCCGAGATCACGAGGTCGGCACCCGCCGCCAATTCGGCGTGCGACGCGACGATGCGCACGCCATGCGCCGCCGCATGCGCGCGCAGCGGGGCCTCGGCCGACGTGCCGAGCTTCGTGTCGTATGCCGTCACCTGCGACACGCCGCGCGCGCGCAGGTCCTCGGCAAGGATGCGCCCCACCTCGCCGTAGCCGACGAGGCCGATGCGCCACTGCAGTGCATCGTTGTTCATCGTGCCGTCAGTCGATGTACTTGAGCCCGGCCTTCTCGAGCGGGCCGCGCATGCCGTACATGTCCAGCCCCAGCACGCCGGATGCCAGCTTGGCGCGCTTGTCGGTCTCGTTGGCCTCGCGCGCCTCGGCGGCGTCGGCGGTCTGCTGCGCCAGCGCCGCCGGCACGACGACGACGCCGTCGTCGTCGGCAAGCACGACGTCGCCCGGGTTGACGTGCGCGCCCGCGCACACCACCGGCACGTTGACGGAGCCGATCGTCGCCTTGATCGTGCCCTTGGCACTGATCGCGCGGCTCCAGACCGGGAATCTCATGGCCGTCAGGTCCTTGACGTCGCGGCAGCCGCCGTCGATCACCAGGCCGCGTGCGCCGCGCGCCTTGAACGAGGTGGCCAGCAGATCGCCGAAGAAGCCGTCGGTGTTGTCGGCCGTGCAGGCCGCGACGACGATGTCGCCCGGCTGGATCTGCTCGGCGACGACGTGCATCATCCAGTTGTCGCCCGGGTGCAGCAGCACCGTGACGGCCGTGCCGCAGGCATGCGCGCCCGGATAGATCGGGCGCATGTAGGTCTTCATCAGGCCCAGGCGCCCCATCGCCTCGTGGACGGTGGCCACGCCGAAGCGCGCGAGCTTGTCGACGGCGGCCTGGTCGGCGCGGACGATGTTGCGCTTGACGACGCCGAGCTGGGTGTAGGGAGTGCTCATGGTGTTGCTTCCTCTCGAAACGATCACTTGCCGCGCTTCTTGAGCGCCGCGTCGAGGCGCGGATAGACGCGCCGCGCGTTGCCTTCGTACACCTTCTGCTTGTCCGCCGCGCTGAGGATCGTCGACGCCTCGATGTAGCGCTTGGTGTCGTCGTAGTAGTGGCCGGTCTCGGGGTCGATGCCGCGCACCGCACCGATCATCTCGCTGGCGAACAGCACGTTGTCGACCGGGATCACCTTGGTCAGCAGGTCGATGCCCGGCTGGTGGTAGACGCAGGTGTCGAACCAGATGTTCTTCAGCAGGTGCTCGGCGAGCAGCGGCTTCTTGAGCTCCTGCGCGAGTCCGCGGTAGCGACCCCAGTGGTAGGGCGCGGCGCCGCCGCCGTGCGGGATCACGAAGCGCAGCGTCGGGAAGTCCTTGAACAGGTCGCCCTGGATCAGCTGCATCACGGCCGTCGTGTCGGCGTTGATGTAGTGCGCGCCCGTCGTGTGGAAGCAGGCGTTGCACGACGTGCTGACGTGGACCATCGCCGGGATGTCGTACTCGACCATCTTCTCGTAGATCGGGTACCAGACGCGGTCGGTCAGCGGCGGGCTGGTCCAGTGGCCGCCCGACGGATCAGGGTTCAGGTTGATCGCGACGTTGCCGTAGTCGTTGACGCACTTCTCGAGCTCGGGGATGCACGTCTTCGGGTCGACGCCGGGCGACTGCGGCAGCATCGCGGCCGGGATGAAA
>Ga0138256_10001202_pt1 | contig 27946 bp, 16 predicted proteins | sample KNB2016incub_MG_FD_105486 | JGI IMG/M metagenome (GOLD analysis project Ga0138256, IMG submission 105486) | Active sludge microbial communities from wastewater in Klosterneuburg, Austria - KNB2014incub_MG | ecosystem: Engineered > WWTP > Activated sludge > Unclassified | place: Austria...
ACTCCCCCCCGCTATATTCCCCCCCCGTCTCCCGTCCCCCGTCCCCCGTCCCGACGACATGTCCGCACAGTTCATCTACGTCATGAAGGCGCTCACGAAGGTCGTCCCGCCTTCGCGCGTCATTCTCAACGATATCTGGCTCTCCTTTTATCCCGGCGCCAAGATCGGCGTCCTGGGCAGCAATGGAGCCGGCAAGTCGTCACTCCTGCGCATCATGGCCGGGGTGGACAAGGACTGGAACGGCGAGGCCTGGGCCGCGCAGGGGACCAAGATCGGGTACCTCTCGCAGGAGCCGCAACTCGATCCGACGCTGTCCGTGCAGGGCAACGTCGAACTGGCCGTCAAGGCGCAACGTGACCTCCTGAACCGGTTCAACGACATCGCCATGGCCTTCGCCGAGCCGATGAGCGACGAGGCGATGCAGAAGCTGCTCGACGAGCAGGCCAAGGTGCAGGACCAGATCGACCACCTCGACCTCTGGAACCTCGATAACAAGATCGAGGTGGCGATGGACGCGTTGCGCCTCCCGCCTGCCGACGCCGAAGTGACCAACCTGTCGGGCGGCGAGAAGCGGCGCGTCGCGCTCTGTCGGGTGCTGCTCGAACAGCCCGACATGCTCCTGCTGGACGAGCCGACCAACCACCTCGACGCCGAGAGCGTGGCCTGGCTCGAACACTTCCTCGCCGACTTCGCCGGTACGGTCGTCGCCATCACCCACGACCGGTACTTCCTGGACAACGTGGCGCAGTGGATCCTGGAGCTCGATCGTGGCAGCGGCTTCCCGTACGAGGGGAACTACTCCAGCTGGCTCGACCAGAAGCGGAGCCGCATGGCGCAGGAAGAGAAGACGGCCAGCGCACGCCAGAAGACGCTCGAGCGCGAACTGGAGTGGGTGCGCATGGGGGCCAAGGCTCGGCAGGCCAAGAGCAAGGCGCGACTGCAGAAGTACGAGGAGCTGGTGAGCGAGCAGCAGGCCGAGAAGGTGACCCAGAACGAGATGGTCATCCCGCCCGCGCCGCGGCTGGGCAACGACGTGGTGATCGCCGACGGCATCCGGAAGTCATTCGGCGACAAGCTCCTGTTCGAGAACGTGAGCTTCTCGCTGCCGCGCGGCGGCATCGTCGGCATCATCGGTCCGAACGGGGCGGGGAAGACGACGCTGTTCAAGATGATCACCGGCCACGAGCAGCCGGACGAGGGCGTCCTCAAGGTCGGCGAGACGGTCGAGATCTCATACGGCGACCAGACCCGCACGCTGGACGGCGCACGCACGGTGTGGGACGAAATCTCCGGCGGCCGGGAGATGATCCCCGTCGGGCGCAAGGAGATGAACTCGCGGGCCTACGTCGGGTCGTTCGGCTTCAAGGGGAGCGACCAGCAGAAGCTCGTCGCCAACATGTCGGGCGGCGAGCGCAATCGGTTGCACCTGGCCAAGACGCTCATGACCGGGGGCAACCTGCTCCTGCTCGACGAACCGACCAACGATCTCGACGTCGATACCCTGCGCGCGCTCGAGGATGCCCTGCTGGACTTCGGCGGCTGCGCGGTGATCATCTCGCACGATCGCTGGTTCCTCGACCGCGTCGCCACGCACATCCTGGCGTTCGAGGGCGATTCGGAGGTGGTCTGGTTCGAGGGGAACTACCAGGCCTACATCGAGGACCTGAAGAAGCGAAAGGGGCCCGACGCCGACCAGCCGCACCGCATCGGGTATCGCAAGCTGGTGCGCTAGGAACGAAGAGCGGACGAGGGTGACCTCGTCCGCTCTTCGTTGCACGCCCTCTCACGACATGCGGCCGGCGGTGGGGCGCGGACGCCAAGTGCTCCGGCCGCTACTCCCCCTTCGGCCGATGCGGCACCACGGCCACGCTCATGGGCGCGTGCCGCAGGACCCCGCGCGAGACCGACGCCTGCCACAGCCGCTCGAAACCGCGGCGTTGATGGGAGCCCACAACCAGCAGGTCCTGGTCGCTCGAGCCGGCCAGCTGGGTAAGGGCGCTGTCCACCCGGCCGAGCGTCGGTTCGAGTCGAAGCTCGGTCGACGGGAGCGATCCCTGCGTGCCCACCAGCAGCTGGAATTCGCGCCAGAGCGATTCCCGGGTCTTCGGCAGGAGTTCGATCCCTGCCCCCTCGCCGGTGGCGCCGAATCGCTGGTTCTCCAGCGCGGGGTTGACCACCCAGCACACGGTCAGGCGCAGCTCGCCCCACTGCCGCAACCAGGCCACCCAGCTCAGCGCCTCCCCCGCCGACGCTCCGACGTCGAAGGCGACCATCACACGCAGCGGTCGCGCGTCCTTGGCCCAGTCACTCCATGGTCCGTCGTTGCGCACGACGAGCACGGGCTTCGTCGAAGCCATCGCGATGCGCTCGGCGACGCTCCCCAGCAAGACGCGTTCAACAAGCGTCAGGCCCACGGCACCGAGCACGATCAGGCTGGTGTCCGCGCGTCGGGCTCGGTCGGCCATCGCCTGGTCGGGCAGGGCCGGGTCGAGCGTCCCTTCTACCGTGACCCCGAGGGCGCGGAGACGTGAAACCTCCGCCGCCATCTGTCCCGCCCGCGATTCGGGAGCGGGAGGCGTCGCCGCATGCGCCGCGCTCGCGGCCTCGTCGGGGCTGCCCGTGGCGTTGACCAGCTCGAGCAACGCACCCGCGCGGTGAGCGATGTGCGCTGCAACGTTTGCCGCAGCGCTCGCCACCGGCGAAAAATCGGTTCCGCACACGATCATGGTCGGGTCCTCGTGAGTCGTTCGTTGGTCCGGTACGGCAGCTGTGCAGTACGTCGGAACAGTTCGTCAGTGCTGCGGACGGCCATGCGACGGACCTCCCCATGATCCACCGCGGCGCGCCGCCGATCCAGAGGGAATCCCCGACCCCAGCTGCAGGGGCTCCTGTCGATTCCCGCCGGCTGCGCGGGCTACGGCGCTGCTTCGTGGAAGGTGATGGCTGTCTCGCGCTCCAACGCCCAGCGCATCCCCCATGCATCCTCGAACAGGATGAGCGGGGCCCCGTTGGCGTCGTACAGGATCGTGCGCCCGCGCTCGCGTCCCACCCGCTCGATGTCGGCCTTGGGGCCCGTGACCCAGCGCGGGTACCGTCCCGCGACCTTCTCCAGTCGGCAGCGTACGCCGTATTCGTGCTCCAACCGGTGCAGCATCACGTCGAACTGCAGCATCCCGACCGCCCCGATCAGGGGGGTGGGGCCCGAGACCTCGGTCGGTGACGTGAAGAACACTTGCGCGGCCCCCTCTTCCGTGAGCTGGCGCAAGCCGGCGTCGAGCTGCTTGCGCTTGATCGGGTCGATGAGCACTACGCGGGCGAAGTGCTCGGGGGCAAAGCGCGGAATGTCGGGGAACTCCAGCGCGCCTGCATCGCTCAGCGCGTCGCCGATGCGCAGGTTGCCGCGGTCGAGGATGCCGATCACGTCGCCGGGCCACGCTTCCTCGATGGCGGTGCGCTCGCGCGCGAGGAACTGCTGCGGCGCGTTGAGCCGGATCTGCTTCCCCGTGCGAACGTGGCCGACCTCCATCCCCGCCGTGAACTTGCCCGAGCAGACGCGCACGAAGGCAATCCGGTCGCGGTGGCGCGGGTCCATGTTCGCCTGGATCTTGAAGACGAAGCCCGTGAAGCGCTCGTCCGTCGGGTTCACGGGGCCGTCGGTGCTCTCGCGCGCCACCGGAGGCGGCGCCAGCTCGAGGAACTCCCGCAGGAACGGCTCCACCCCGAAGTTGGTCAGCGCACTGCCGAAGAAGACGGGGGAAAGTTCGCCGCGCAGCACCGCGTCGCGATCGAACGGATGCCCGGCGATCTCCAGCAGCTCGAGATCGTGCCGGAGTCGTTCGAGCGACTCGTCGCCGAGCAGTGTGCGCGTCTCGGGCGACTGCAGCGTCAGCAGGGTCTCGTGCCCGCGCCGTGCCCCGTGCTCGGTGTCCCGGTCGAAGACGTGGATCTGGTCCAGTCGCCGGTCATAGACGCCGACGAAGGCGTCGTTGCGGAAAATCGGCCAGGTGACCACGTGACACTGGATCCCGAGATCGGCCTCCACGTCGCTCAACAGCTTGAGCGAATCCTCCCCGACCCGGTCGCACTTGTTCACGAAGGTGAAGATCGGTGTGCGCCGCCGCTTGCAGACCTCGAACAGCTGCCGGGTCCGCTCCTCGACTCCCTTGCGGTTGTCCAGCAGCATGACGGCGCTGTCGGCCGCGACGAGCGTTCGGAATGTGTCCTCCGAGAAGTCCTCGTGGCCGGGCGTGTCCAGCAGGTTGACCGCGAAGCCGGCGTATTCGAACTGCATCACGCTCGACGTGACCGAGATGCCACGCTCCTGCTCCAGCTTCATCCAGTCCGAGGTGGCGTGCCGGGCAGCACGCCGGGACTTGACCGCCCCGGCGAGGTGGATCGCCCCACCGTACAGCAGCAGCTTCTCCGTCAGCGTCGTCTTGCCGGCATCCGGATGGCTGATGATGGCGAAGGTCCGTCGGCGGGCAACCTGGGCGGCGAGTTCGGTCGCGGGGGCGGTACTGGTCATGGACGAAAGCTAAACGCCCGTGCGCTGAGCGCCGATCGCCGTATGCCCGGCGCGGGCCCGGCGCGGGCCCGGCGCGGGCCCGGCGCGGGCCGTAAGGGTCCCCGGAGGGGTGGGTCGGCCGCGTTTCAGGATGGACGTGCGTACTGATACGGTGGCTGGTAGAATATGCGCATCCCCCCCTCAATCGGAGTCCCAATGTCTGGCGCTTCACTTTTGACTCGGCGCTTTCAGGTCCCGCTGGCGGTGGCGTGCCTGGTGCTGGGACCCAGCGCGGCTGCTGCGCAGGCGAACGGCGCGAACGGCTGGCAGCCTCGCGAGATCCTGACCAAGGAGACCTTCGTCACGCCGCCGGCCGACCTGGCCCGGCTGATCACGGCGCCGCGCCAGAACCAGTCGACGCTCTCGGACCTCAGCCCGGACCGGAAATACTTCATGCGGACCGTCTCCGACGGGCTCCCGTCGCTGGAGACCTTCGGCAAGCCGCACTACTACTTCGCCGGACTGCAGGTCGACTTCCAGGCCAACCGGGCGCGCGCCCTGACCAATCGTGGCGCCGCCGCCATCTCGCTGGTTGAGGCGACGACTGGAAAGGCGCGCACGATCGACGCACCCAAGGGCGCGACGATCTCCTCGCCCGCCTGGTCGCCCGACGGCGCGTCCGTGGCGTACCTGGCCAGCTTCGTCGACGGCACCAAGCTGTACGTCGCCGATGTCGCGACCGGCAAGTCGCGGCCAGTGACCGCGACCGGGCTGCTCGCCACGCTCGTCACCGCCGCCGAGTGGACGGGCGACGGGACGCGGCTCGTGGCCGTGTTCCTGCCCGATGGTCGCAAGGCGGAACCCCGGCGCCCGGCCGTCGAGACCGGGCCGCTCGTGCGGCTGACGGACTCGGAGAAGAACAAGACGCGCACCTACGCCTCGCTCCTGCGCGACGGGTTCGAGAAGGAGCTGATGGAGTACTACGTGACCGGACAGGTCGCGATGGTCGACGTCAAGTCGGGGGCGATGACCAAGGTCGGCGCCCCCTCGATGGTCAGCGCGATCGACCCGTCGCCGGACGGCAAGTACCTGCGCGTCACGCGCATGGAGCCGCCCTTCTCCTACATCGTCCAGTACTCCAACTTCGCGCAGCGTGAAGAGCTGTGGGACGCCACCGGCAAGGTGGTGACCACCCTCTCGGTGCGAACGCTGCGCGAGGGAGATGGCCCGGTGGCCGACGGGCCGCCGGGGACGGTGGCGGCCGACACCGCCCGCCGCGAGATCGCCTGGCTCCCGAACGGGGCCGGGTTGTCGTTCCTCAAGCAGGATCCCGCCCCGGCACGAGGCGCCGACACGGCCGACGCCCCGCGCGGCCCGGGCGCCAACGGCGTCCGGCGCAAGGACAAGCTCTTCACCTGGGCCCCGCCCTTCGCCCCGGGGACCGAGACGCTCATGCTCGAAAGCGACACCCGCATGAGTGGTGTCGTGTTCAGCGAGGATGCGCGCATCGCCTTCGTCGCCGAGAACGCGAACGGGACGGGACACGTGTACGCCGTCTACAGCGACGAGCCGGGCAAGCGCCACACGCTCTGGCGCCTGCGTGGCATCACCGCCAGCCTCGGCCGCCGCGGCGGGTTCTTCGGCGGACGTGGCGGCACGGGCGCGGATTCGGTCACGTTCTACCAGCATCCGGGCGAACTCGTGACGCGCCGCGGCAAGCGGGGCATCGACGTCGCGCAGCTGTCCAGCGACGGCGCCAGCGCCTTCTTCTCGGGCACGCGCTACTTCAAGGATTGGGAGACGCAGGCCCCGCGCGGCTTCGTCGACAAGGTGGAGATCAAGACGGGGACAAAGTCCCGGCTGTTCGAGGGAGCGAGCGAGGTCTTCGAGTCCGTGTCAACGGCGCTCGATGACGACTTCACGCGCGCCGTCATCTCCCGCGAGTCGCCCACGATGGTCCCCAACTCCTTCGTGCGTGACATGAAGAGTGGCAGCGTCACACCGGTCACCGATAACGCCGACCTCACCCCCGAGTTCACGAAGGCCATTCGCAAGCGGGTGACGGTTACGCGCGCCGACGGCATCAGCTTCGTGGTGAACGTCACGCTGCCACAGGGCTACACCCAAGGCACGCGACTGCCGGCAATGCTGTGGCTGTATCCGTCCGAGTTCACCGACCAGTCGGGCTACGACCGTACCTTGCGCACGGAAAACGTCAATCGGTTCCCGGCTGCCGGGCCGCGCACGATCGAATACCTCGTGACCCAGGGATATGTCGTCGCCAACTTCGCCCCCCCGGTCATCGGTGAGGCGGGTCGCATGAACGACAACTACGTGACCGACCTGCAGAAGAACCTCAGCGCGGTCATCGATGAACTCGACAAGCAGGGCTGGATCGACCGCACCAAGCTCGCCATCGGTGGGCACAGCTACGGCGCGTTCACCACGGTCAACGCCCTCGTGCATACGCCGTACTTCAAGGCGGGGATCGCCGGCGACGGGATGTACAACCGGTCGCTGACCCCGAGCGGCTTCCAGACCGAGCGGCGTGACTTCTGGGAAGGACAGAAGACCTATCTCGAGATGTCGCCGTTCTACGAAGCGGACAAGCTCACCGGCGCCCTGCTGATGTACCACTCCGCCGAGGACCAGAACGTCGGCACGGCGCCGCTGTCCAGCGAACGCATGCTGCACGCCCTGGAGGGACTCGGCAAGACCGCGTCGCTGTACATGTATCCGTACGAGGACCACGGGCCGGCCACGAAGGAGACGCTGCTCGACCAGTGGGCCCGCTGGACCGCCTGGCTCGACGTCTACGTGAAGCAGGGCGAGAAGAAGTCCCTCAAGGACGCCAAGACGATCTCGAACTAGGCCTCGCACTGGGCAGGGAAGAGGGAAGACAAGAGACGGGCAGCTCCCCCTGGAGCTGCCCGTCTCTTGATTTTCCCGATGGACGGACGGCGCCGCGTTACGTCCCCGTCCCGATCTGCCGCGTGTACTTCACCACCAGCGACCGGGCCTTCGGCCGCTGCCAGCTGAAGAAACCGTCGGCGCTCTCGCCGTCGTTGAAGACGACGAAGAGTCCCGTGCCGGCAGTGTTGAGCCAGCCGAGCCGGGCGTTGGCGGTCCAGATCTGCTGCTGGTTGTTGAACTGCGTGAGCGTCTGGACGAAGATGCGCGGCGTGAAGAAGTACGCGGCCTTGAGCCCCACCAGCGACCGGGTGAAGTTGCCCTCGTCGAGGCGCACATCTTGGTAGTCCACCAGGAGCGACGACGAGATCGTCGCCCCGCGGCGCGCGGTGATCGTCACGCTGCCGCCGTTGCGAGTCCCCGTATAGAAGGGGCCGAAGTCGCCGCGCATGACCATGGAGAGGTTCGCGCTGGGATCGGTCGTCCAGTCCAGCCCGAGCGACGCCCAGTCGTAGCTCCCCGTCGGCAGCACGACGTCGGTGGCAATCGCGAACGGCTGCTGCAGCCCTTCGTGGAACACGTTGAGCTCGGGCCCGAAGCGTGCCCCCGAGGAGAACTCGATCTCGGAGAAGTCGATGTGGAACTGCCCGCTCTGGTAGAAGTCGTCGCGCCCGAAGTAGCCCCGATAGCTCACGTGGGGATTCCACTGCCGGAACCACGCCCAGTTCGTGTTGCGGTAGAACCGCATGAGGTTGACGTCGTAGAACGTGTATCCGCCCTGGCGGTTGAGGAAGCCGACTTCCGGGTTGAAGTCCTCGCCCAGCTGCACGTAGCGCACACTGTTGTTCCAGTCCCGCGTGCTGTACGCCACGCGTCCGCTGAAGCCGAGGTCGTCGCCGGTGCGCCCCGGCGTCTGCGTGCCCGCGCCCCACCAGTCGATCGTCCACTGGTCGCCCAGCCCGATGCGACCGTCCACACCGAGCGTACGGTTGTAGCTGGCGGTGCTGTCCGTGGTCATGCGCTGCACACCGATGACGCCGATGCGCGACCTGCGCGACACCTCGCGCAGGGCCCGCAGCACGGTATACGACTGCCCCGCCACGCCGCCGAGCGGGGCGTCGTCGGTGAACAGCTGCATCGCCCCGATCGTCGTGCTCCCGATGCGCCCCGTCACGCGCCCCCCGCCGATGATCGGCACCGGCGTCCCCTCGTTGATCCCGATCTTGCGGCTGAAGAAGAGATCGACGGCCTGCGGCGTACCCGCCGAGAAGACCCCGGCATTCTCCAGGAAGAACGGACGCTTCTCGGGAAAGAAGATCGGAAAGCGCGTCAGGTTCGTGCGCTGCTCGTCGACCTCGACCTGTGCGAAGTCGGTGTTGTAGGTCAGGTCGAGCGTCAGGCTCGGCGTTAGTCCGTACTTGAGATCCGCCCCCCAGTCCGCCGGATAGCGGGCCTTGAGCTCGTTCTCGAAGTCACGCTGCGCCGAAGCGAGCACGTAGGGAGACACGGTCGCCACACGCCGGACCGGAACGGCGATCCCTTCCAGCGTTCCCGCCAGCGACATCCGGTACAGGTTGAACTGCCGCGGAATGAACGACCAGAACGACTCCTCGTTCTTGCGCCGGATCATACGGGCGGCGTTGAGCCCCCAGGTCTGGATCGCCCCCCCGCCGTAGCGCAGCGTCGAGAACGGGATCCGGAACTCGGCGTACCAGCCGAGCGAATCGACCGAGGTCATGACCCGCCAGCTGCCATCCCAGTTGAGGTTGAAGCCCCCCATCGAGCCGGACTGGGCGCGGTTCTGCCCCGACTGCATCACCCCGCCCCCCTCGCCCTCGCGGATGATCTGGCCGTCGTATTCGATTCCGGCCGGCGTGGTGGCGAAGACGAAGCCATTCTGCCGGTCGAGATACGTGTCCAGGATGATCGCGACGTAGTCGCTGTTGCTGATCGTCCCGTCGCGGACCTTCTCCCCGGGGACGATCGCGCCGGGCTCACGATCGTACATCCAGGCGCCGATATAGAGCGCCTCGCCGTCGGTCAGCAGGCGCACCTCTGTCTGCTCGGTCACCGGCGAACCCTCGCGCTGCTCGCGCTGCACGAATCCGAGCAGTGGCTGGCCTTCCTTCCACTGCGCGTCGTTGAGACGCCCGTCGATCACCGGTGGCGTGGAAATCACGTGGGCGCTGCCAACCCGCGCGGCGTGCAGCGGGCGATTGGCTGTCGGGGGCGTCAGCTCCTGACCGCCGGCGGTGCGAGCCGTGACGAAGGAGGCGGTCGCGGCCAGAATCAGCGCAGCGGCACGGGAAATTGGCCGGGTAAAATACGAAGACAGGAGCATCGAATCAGTGCGGGGGGATGGGTGCGGAGTCTCGCATCGCATACGCTCGGGTGGGGAGCATCGCTGGCCCCGAGGTCGCGGTCGGCGGTCCGAAATTGGGCACAACACCGCGAGGCGTCGCGCCGTTTGACGATAGCTGCGGCATGTTGCACGTTGCCGCGAGTCGTCCCACCCGCCGAGGACCGCTCCATGCGCCATGTGTTTGTCCGACTCTTTGCGGCGGCCGCGCTCGCCACCTGCTGCGTGCCGTGGTCGTTGAGCGCGCAGCCGACGCGTCCCGCGCGCCTGCGCGTCGCAGTCACCCTCCCGGCAACGCTCCCCGGCGGCGCTCCGGTCCCGGCCACGGGACTCGATGGGCGCCTGCTGGTGATCTTCTCCGCCGACTCGAGCGGCGAGCCGCGCTTCCAGGTGAGCTACGGCCCGGGTACCCAGCCCGCCTTCGCCGTCGACGTCACCGGGTGGAAGCCGGGCGAGACGCGCATCCTCGCCCCGGACGTCTTCGGCTTCCCCGTGCGGTCGCTGGGTGCGCTGCCGTCGGGGATGTATCGCGTGCAGGCGGTGCTCACCCGTTACGAGACCTTTCGCCGAAGCGACGGCGTGACGGTCTCGCTCCCCCCCGATCAGGGCGAAGGGCAGCACTGGAACACCAAACCGGGCAACCTGTACTCCGCTCCCCGCCAGGTGCAGGTGGATCCGTCGCGCACTGAGTCGTTGCGCCTGACGATCGACCAGGTCATCCCGCCCATCCCCGCCTTTCAGGAGACACCGTACGTCAAGCACGTGCGCATCCGCAGCGAGCGCCTGTCGCGCTTCTGGGGGCGCGACATGTACCTCGCGGCCTTCGTCACCCTCCCCGAGGGCTTCGACTCGCACCCGCAGTCGCGCTATCCGCTGGTGATCAATCACGGGCACTTCTCCACGGTCCCCGACAACTGGCGCGAGACCCCGGCCGATCCCGACCTGAAGCCCGACTACAGCACCCGCTTCTCACTCGCCGGCTACAACCGGATCCAGCAGGAACTGTCGCACCAGTTCTTCAAGGAGTGGACCGGCCCCGGCTTCCCGCGCGTCCTCCTGGTGCAGATCCAGCACGCCACGCCGTTCTACGACGACTCGTACGCGGTGAACTCGGCCAACAACGGGCCGTACGGTGATGCGATCCAGTACGAACTGATCCCCGAGATCGAGAAGCGCTTTCGGGGATTGGGCGCCGGGTGGGCGCGCTTCGTCTTCGGCGGATCCACCGGCGGGTGGGAATCGATGGCCGTCCAGATGTTCTATCCCGACGAGTACAACGGCGCCTGGATCGCCTGCCCCGATCCGATCGACTTCCGGCACTACACGGTTGTCGACATCTACAGCGATACCAACGCCTACTACTACCCGTCGCGCTGGAAGCAGACGCCGCGGCCAGGGCACCGGAACTTCCTCGGCCACGTCGATGCGACCCTCGAGGAGATGAACCACTACGAGCTGCTGCTCGGCACCAAGGGGCGTTCGGGCGACCAGTGGGACGTGTGGGAGAGCGTGTACTCCCCCGTCGGCGCCGACGGCTACCCGCGCCGCATCTGGGACCGCGTCACCGGCAAGATCGACCCGGTGACGGCGCAGTTCTGGAAGGAGAACTACGACCTCTCGTACATCCTGCAGCGCGACTGGGCCACGTTAGGCCCCAAGCTGCGCGGCAAGCTGCGCATCTTCGTCGGCGACATGGACAACTACTACCTCAACAACGCCGCGTACGAAGTCGAGAAGTTCCTCAAGACCAAGCCCGAGGCGGAGGCGGTGGTGGACTTCGGCGATCGCGACGAACACTGCTGGAACGGCGACCACACCCGCAGCAACGCGTACTCGCGACTGCGCTATCCGCAGATGGTGCTCCCGTGGGCCGTCGAACGGATGCTGCGCACGGCCCCTGCCGGAGCCGACCTGCGCTCGTGGCGGTACTGAGCGAACGGCCGGCGTCGGCGTAAGCCGCGCGGAAGCCGCGCGTAAGCCGCGCGGGAGCAACGCGTGCGCGACGAGGGGCCCCTCGTCGCCACGCTCGCACCTCCGCACCAGGCGAGGTCGTGCTACCCGAGGCGGGTCTCGAGCAGCGCTGCGAGCCGGTAGCCGGCGAGCGTGACCCGCTGCCGCGCGATCGCACCGGCCAGCGTCAGGTACGCCGTCGTTAGACGAGGCGGAGCCCCGCCGACCTCGCGCGGCGGAAAGTCGTATGCCACGTAGCGCGCCAGGGTGGCGCTTTCGTCGGCCCAGTCGCTGACGACCGCCGCCAGCGCGGCGCCGTCCGGGATGGTGTAGTCGCTGCCGCCACGCGACAGCGGAAACCCCGCCGTCAGCTGCTGCGCCAGCGAATCCAGCTGGATGGTGCGGCTCTCCCGTCCGACCAGGCCATCCCACACCGCGTGCAGGTTCATGGTGTCTGCGCTGGTGGCACCGAGTTGGACCCACTCGGCGTTTCCGCCGGCGTCACCATTCAGGCGCGCCGCCGTCGATCGCGACGTGCCATGCATCGGCTGGTGCAGATCTCCCACGATATGCATGATCCAGCTCAGGTCGTACGCCCGTACGCTCGCCGGCAGGGCCGCGTCGGCCAGGGCGTCGGCGAGCCCGGGCAGGATCGTCGCGGCGTTGGGCGCCTGGAGCGACTGGGTGGGCGTGCCGTCGGTGCTGAATGATCGGGTGAGGTAATGCCACCCCGCTCGCCGCGCCATCGTTGGAAAGCCGGCCAGCAGCGGCGTCGGGACGCTGGCCGGATCGGTCTCGGTGTAGAAGCGCCGATCTCGTCGAATGAGATCCGGCCACACCGAGGCACGCAGGAAAAGCTCGCGAGCACCGACCGGCGACGACACGTCGAGTCCCACCGACAGCGAATCGAGCGCCGGGTGACTGCGAAGCAATGCGTCGACCCGCGCCCTGGTGGCGGGCTGCAGCCGGTCGTACGCGATCGCCGCGATCGCCCGGTGGCCGGTGGCGTCCCACATCGCCACCGCCGGCGACGGCCGGGGATGGGGCCGCGCATCGGCCGCGGTCGGGACGGCGAGCAGGAAGGAGAGGACGAGGAGCGGAGACATGCGCACAGGGCAGCGAGTTGAAGTCCGCGCGGTTCAACCACAGCGCGAGCGTGGGAGGAATCTACCTGCATCCGTCCCCAGGCGTGGACGGCGGGCGGGCACGCGCGAGTAGCGCGGCGCCTGCGCAGCGATGCGGACGCCCGCCTCGTGCGGAATCGGTGGTAAAGGACCCCACAGTCCGCCATGTTGTGAGGGTCCCTCCCCGACAACTCCCGAATGCCTACCCCCGACGACCCGCTCCGGGCCCGTGCCATCGACGCGTCCCTCATCGACGACGTCCGTATCAGCGCCGTTCGCCCGCTCGTGGTGCCGGCGCTCTTGCAGGAGCGCGTCCCGGTGGACGCCGACGCCTGGGGGCTGGTGCAACGCAGCCGCGCCGCCATCGCCGACGTGCTGCATGGCCGCGACGACCGCCTGCTCGTCGTCGTCGGCCCCTGCTCGATCCACGACCACGAGCAGGCCCTGGAATACGGCCGTCGCCTCAAGTCCGTGGCCGACGACCTGGGCGAGGAACTGCTGGTCGTGATGCGGGCGTACTTCGAGAAGCCGCGAACCACGGTAGGTTGGAAGGGCTACATCAATGACCCGCACCTGGACGGGACCTTCGCGATCAACGAGGGACTGGAGCGCGCGCGCCGACTGCTGGTGGAGCTCACGACCCTTGGCCTCCCCACCGGTACGGAGTTCCTCGACCTGCTGAGCCCGCAGTACATCTCCGACCTCGTCTCGTGGGGAGCGATCGGGGCGCGCACCACCGAAAGCCAGAGCCACCGCCAGCTCGCCTCCGGGCTGAGCTGCCCAGTCGGCTTCAAGAACGGGACCGACGGGAGCATCAAGGTCGCGGCCGATGCGATCCTGGCCGCGCGAACGCCGCACGCCTTCATGGGGATGACCAAACTGGGCGTTGCCGCGATCTTCGAGACACGCGGCAACGACGACTGCCACGTCATCCTGCGCGGCGGCAAGGCGCCGAACCACGACGCCGCCAGCGTGGCCGCCTGCTGCGAGGTGCTGCGCGCCTCGGGGCTGCGCGGGCAGGTGATGATCGACGTGTCGCATGGCAACAGCGGCAAGGTCCACGGCCGGCAGGTGGACGTGGCGCACACCATCGCCGCCCGCATTGCCGCTGGCGATAGCCAGGTCACCGGCCTGATGATCGAGAGTCACCTGGAAGCAGGGCGTCAGGACCTCGTCCCCGGCGCACCGCTCAAGCGCGGCGTCTCGATCACCGATGGCTGCCTCAGCTTCGCGCAGACGGTCCCCGTGCTCCACGAGCTGGCGCGGTCAGTGCGGGCCCGGCGAACGCGAGGGGCATAACCGGCGGCGACGCCGTCGCTGGGCCGCATCCCGGCGCGCGACGACTCGCGTCGTCACCGACGCTGGCGCTCCGCGCGCTGCTTGATGCCCAGCAGCATGCCGCGCTCCATGATGAAGTGCGCCGGCTCGACGACGTAAAACCCGAGCCAGGCTATCGGGAGTGCACGCAGCGACGGGCGCATCCGGCTGCGGGTATGCACGAGCAGGCGACTCGTCGAGTCGTCCATCGGCCGCACCACGAACGTCCCCCAGTTTTCCAGCGTCAGCGTGCGCGGCGGATCCCATTCCGAGATGCGCCACCCGAGTGTGTTGCCGAGTCGACCGCCGAGAAAGCCCGGCTGCGCGGCGCGCACCAGGTCGCCCACCCGTCGATCCTGCCACGCCGGAACCAGCGAATCGGCGTTACGGATGTCGATACCCATCGCGCGCTCCAGCCGGTCGTGACTGTAGAAGCCGGCGCGGTCCTGCCCGATCTGCGCCAGCCACGGCCACACGGCGTTGGCATTCGCGTGTATCGTGACCCCTCGGTCAATGCGGTACAGCGCGACGTCCTCGCCCCGCTGCCCGACGGTCGTCGCCCGCTCTTGGGCGCTCGTGCCCCACGCCTGGTACCACGGCCGCGCCACGATGAGCACCGCCGTCAGCGCCAACGCACCGTACGCGGCCCCCGCTCCGATGCGCCGCGACACGCTCGGCACGTCGTCGGCGATCGGGTGAGACGGTTCCGTGCTGAGGGTGGCCGTGTGGATTTCCGGATGCGTGCAACGAGCCCACCAGCGCACGCCGGCGGACAAGGCCACACCGAGCAACAGTCCCACAACCCACCACATCGGCCCGGCCGCCAGGCGCAGCAGGATCGCCGAGGCGATCGTGGCGGCGATGGTCAGGCGCTCGGCGTGCGGTCGCAGCCACTCCAGCCCGAAGATCGCAACCGATGCCGCCAGGAACCCGCACATGGTCACCAGCCAGAGCGGGGTGACCAGCAGGGGCGACGTCGTCCCCGACGCCCACATGCCGGCGCCGGCGAGCGCCATCGCGTGCAGCAGGAGCAGAAATGCGAGGAGAGATGGACGCATGCGCCGGCTCCAGCGTGTCGATTGCAGCGCGCACTGTCAATGGGCACGCCGGTGGCGACAGCACTCCCGGTCGCCGTGGCAGCGACGTCCATTGGCGTGGAGACCCCGCGCGCGCGCCGCCAGGTCAGATGACCGAAAACGCAAGGGGCAGGCTGTGAAGCCTACCCCTTGCGGGTCGGGCGCAGGCCACGGGGAGCCTAACGCACCGGGACATCCAGATCTCGTCCAGTCGCGAGGGGCCGTCTTGCGGCGAACCGATGCTACCCTCGCCCTAGATACGGGAATCTGACGACACCATTCTGTCACTTCATGACGAATTGCGCCACCCCGAGTTTCTTCGGATCCGCCTTTTCTGCGCCTTCTGACCCTCCCGCTCGCGACATCGGGACCAATATCGCCGCGCAGCAGTCTTAACGATGGCCCGGATCGGACATCCAACATGATGTCCGATCCGGTTGATGCCCGTTGCTCCGGCCTCGATTCGTCGCTCGCAGAACACCAAGGCGCGCGATCCCGTTCATGGAGAATTCATGTCAGGCTCATCTCGAACTCTCACTGCGTGCGCGTTGATGCTGACGGTGGGCATCGCGGCGCCGGCGTTTGCCCAGTCCACCGATACCACTCGCACCGCACGGCCCCCCATGCGCGAGGGGATGATGGATCCTCGCGCGGAAATGCGCTCGAGGATGCGCGCCGATAACGCCGATGGGCCGCGCCGCGACGCCGTGCGGCGCGATCGGGGGCCCGGCATGCGCGGCGGACGCGACCGCGCCCCCGGGCGAGGTGTCGGCCTTCGGGGTCCGGACGGCCCGCGCGGATTGCTGCGTGGCATTACCCTGTCGACCGACCAGGAAAAGGCGCTCCGCGCCAACCAGGCCCGGCACCTGCTGTCTACCAAGCCGCTGATGCTGGAGATGATGTCCGCGCGCACCGATGAGCAACTGGCCAGGTTGAATGGTGACCAGAAAGCGCTCGACGCCGCATCGGCTCGGCTCAGCACCAGCCGTACCAGGCTCGACTCACTGCGCAGTACGCGTTCCTCGACGACCGAGCTTCGCGCCGTGCTGACCCCCGAGCAGCAGACCCTGCTCGATCGAAACCTCTCGTCACCCGGATTCCGTCGGAGCGGACCGCGTGGCGCAGCAGGCTCCCCGGGGGCGCGCAGTGGAAGGGATCCCGCACCCCGCCGCGGCATCGAGCGTCCGTCCCGCCCGCGGTCGGACAGCCTCGACGACTCGGCGACGAGCACCGGCGACCGATAACACGCCGTTCCCCGGCACCCTCGCCTCGAGGAAGGGTGCCTCGAACCGGCGCACAGAAGGGCCACTCGCCTCGCGAGTGGCCCTTCGCGCCATCGCGGGGCGGCCGCCTGGGGGCTGCTGCCGCGAGCGCTCGAACCGGGGACCCGCCTTGGGCGCCGCCGCAATGCGATGGCGGTCTCGGTATCATTCAGGATGACCACACCGCGCCCGCGCTGGAAACGCTGGCTGTCGCCATGGAACCTCCTCACCGCCGCCTTGCTGGTCTGGGCCGCGCCGCGCCTGCTCCCGCATCTCGGGGCGCTCGTCGGAGTGGATTCCGGGGGGCGCGTCGAGCCGGCGTACCGCGTCGTGACGCTCGATGGCCAGGCGCTGACCCCTGCGGCACTGCGGGGGCGCGTGGTGCTGGTGAATTTCTGGGCCACCTGGTGCGCGCCGTGTCGCCTCGAGATGCCGATGCTGCAGCGCATGCACGAACGCCACGAGGCGCGGGGCTTCTCGCTCGTCGGTTTCAGCGTCGATCGGGGCGGTGACGAGGCGGTGCGGGCGTTCCTGCGTGAGCACGAGGTGACTTATCCAGTCGCCGTGGTAGGCCGCGAGACGGAGGCAGCCTTTGGTGGCATCCGTGGCTATCCCACCTCGTTCCTCATCGACCGGAGCGGCGTGGTTCGGAACGTCGTGATCGGCCCGCTGGCGCCGGCGACTCTCGAGCTGGCCGTGCGCCGCTTGCTCGACGAATCGCCCGCCCCCGACCATCGCCCCGCCGCTTCCCCAACGTCGCGCCGCGCTGCACCGTAGCACCGGCATCCCCAGCGTGACCTTGCCGTCACCGTCGCGTGACGATCCCCAACTCGAACTCCTCATGCGTCGCCAGCTCGTTCCGGCGCTCCTGCTCGCCGCCGCAGTGCTCTCTGTCGTACGCGCCGATGCCCAGCGCGCCCCGGCCACCCGTTCCAGCTTCACGCTCGATCAGGTCACGCAGTACCCGTTTCCCAACGAGCTGAACGCGGCGTCGCGAGCGAGCCGGATCGTCTGGGCACTGAACGAACGCGGGGTTCGCAACCTGTTCGTGGCCGAGGGACCCGCCTTCACGCCGCGTCGCCTGACGAACTATGCCGACGATGACGGGCAGGAGTTGACGTCGGTCCAGCTCTCGCCCGACGGTCGCTACGTCGTCTATGTGCGGGGGGGCGACCACGGCTCGAACTTCGACGATGCGCTGCCGGTCAATCCGCTCGGCCTGCCGACGCCGGTCGGCGTGCAGATGTGGAGCGTCCCGTTCGACGGTGGCGAGCCGAGATCGTTAGGCGAGGGCGAGGGACCGGTCGTCTCGCCGGTGGGGGACCAGGTGGCGTTCGAGCGCGGCAACCAGCTGTGGGTGGTGCCCATCGACGGTGCCGCGCCGGCACGGCGGCTCTTCACCGCGCGCGGTAGCAACGGATCGCCCGTCTGGTCGCCCACGGGCGATCGCCTCGCCTTCGTCTCCAATCGCGGGGATCACGCCTACGTCGGCGTCTATCGCGGTCCGGACACGCCGATCACCTACGTGGCGCCGTCCACCCATCGCGACGGCTCGCCACGCTGGTCGCCCGACGGGTCGCAGCTGGTCTTTGTGCGTCGTGTGGGCGGTGGCGGCGCGGCGCAGAACGTCCTCGAGCAGCGGCCGTCGGCGTGGGCGCTCTGGACAGCGAGTGCGACCAGCGGCGAGGCGCGACTGCTCTGGACGTCGCCGAACACCCTGCGTGGCTCGGTCCCGAACACGCATGGCGGGACCAACCTGCACTGGGCGGCGGGGGGGCGCATCGTCTTCATGTCGTACATGGACGGGTGGCCGCACCTGTACTCCATTGCCGCGACCGGCGGGTCGCCGCTCCTCCTCACGCCGGGCAACTACATGGCCGAGTACGTGCGCCTCTCGCCCGACGGTCGCACGCTCGTCTTTGCCGGTAACGCCGGCGACACCCCCGACGACCTGCATCGCCGCCATGTCGTGAGCGTCCCGGTGGACCGGGCCGCGCCGCGGGTGTTGACGCCAGGCACGGGGCTCGAGTGGACCCCCGTCGTGCTGTCCGACGGCGCGACCGTCGCCTTTCTCGGGGCCACCGCACAGCGCCCGCCGCTCCCCGCCGTGATGCAGCTGGCGGGCGGCACCCCGCGATCGCTCGGCGCCGACCGCATCCCCGCCGACTTCCCGTCGGCGCAGCTCGTGACCCCGCGGGCCGTCAGCTACACCGCAGACGACGGCGTGGTGGTCCACGCGCAGCTGTTCGATGCCGGCGGGCCGGCCGGGCGACGGCCCGCGATCGTGTACGTGCACGGAGGGCCACCGCGCCAGATGCTGGTGGGATGGCACTATTCGGACTACTACACGCATGCCTATGCCATGAACCAGTACCTGGCGTCCCGCGGCTACGTGGTCCTGTCGGTGAACTATCGGCTGGGGATCGGCTACGGCTACGAGTTCCATCAACCCGCGGCAGCAGGGGCCCGCGGTGCGAGCGAGTATCGGGACGTCAAGGCGGCGGCGCTCTACCTGCGCGGGCTGCCGACCGTGGACCCGGCCCGCATCGGCATCTACGGCGGGTCGTACGGCGGCTACCTCACCGCGCTCGCGTTAGGCCGCAATTCCGACCTCTTCGCCGCCGGCGTCGACATCCACGGCGTGCACGACATGACGGCGGGGTCGTCGGGCGCAGGCTCGGCGCTGCAGTCGGCCATGAGCGGCGCCTCGCGCTTCGAGCCGACCGATCGCGACCAGGCCCTCGAGGTCGCGTGGACGTCGTCCCCCGTCTCCAGCGTCTCCACCTGGCGCTCGCCGGTCCTGCTCATCCACGGGGATGACGACCGCAACGTGCGCTTCTCGCAGACGGTCGACCTGGCTCGCCGGCTCGCGGCGCAGGGGGTGGACTACGAGGAGCTCGTCATCGTCGACGATACGCACCACTGGATGCGCCACGCCAACCAGCGGCGCGTGGACGCGGCGACCGCCGCCTACTTCGACCGCAAGCTCCGGGGGGCCGTGCAGTAGGACGTGGGGCCCGGGCGGCCGGCGCCGTGCGGCGGCGCCTAACGGCGGGCGCCTAACGGCCGCCAGGCGCCTAGCGGGTGGTGCCCCGCCCGGCGCGTTCCTTGAGGACCGCGTCCATTCCCTTCACGAAGGCGTCGGTCGGGAGTGCGCCGGGAATGACCTCGCCATTGATGAAGAACGTGGGGGTGCCGCGGATGAACAGCGACTTGGCGAGGGCATTGTTGCGCTGCAACTGCGCGTTCGCCTCCTTGCCCGTGATGCATGCCCGGTAGCGTGCCGGGTCGAGCTTGATCTGGGTGGCGTACTGCGCCATGAGCTGGCGCACGTTGGACGACTTCATCCACGTCTTGCGATTGCTGTACAGCACGTCGTGCATGGGGAAGAACTTGCCCTGCTGCGCGGCGCAGATGGACGTCTCGGCGGCCTCGGTCGAGTTGGGGAACATGCCGATGGTGAACGGGACGAACTTCCAGAAGACGCGCCCCTTCGTGATGTACAGCGAGTCGAAGACGGGCTGCGTCTCGCGAAAGAACTTCTCGCAGTAGCTGCAGCCGAAATCGGCGAACTCGACCACCCAAACGTCGGCGCTCGGATTCCCGCGCTGGTAGCCCACGGCGTCGAGCGCAATGGTGGTGTTCCCGAGCGTGACGTGCATGCGGGAGACCATCTGCGCGGGAATCGCCGTGGTGCACGCCAGCAACGCCACCGCCAGCAGCACCTGGCGCAGCGCAGGGCCGATGGCGAATCGGTACGGGTGGGGGCGGTGCGCGCGCACGGCCGACCGGGAGAATCGAGGCATGGGAGCAAAATAGCGCCAGTACACCCCGTGGGTACCTTCATCGGGTCGTGTCGTCTGCCCCGCGCCCCCCGCGCGGACTCGCGGTGGCGACGGTCGAAGGGAGCGAATCGCGGGAACGCCGAGTTTATCTTCGGAGAATGGAGCATCCACCCGTCGATGAGGGGAGACCTGTGGCACACGAGACACGAACGGCGACGCTGGGCGGCGGCTGCTTCTGGTGCCTGGAGGCTGTCTATCAGGAGCTGGACGGCGTGACTGGCATTGTCTCCGGCTATGCGGGGGGACACGTCGCGAACCCGACATACGAGGAAGTGTGCGGCAAGAAGACCGGGCACGCCGAGGTCGTCCAGCTGAGCTACGACCCGCAGCGTGTGTCATATCGCACGCTGCTGGAGGTCTTCTTCGCCATCCACGACCCCACCACCCCCAATCGCCAGGGGAACGACGTGGGACCGCAGTACCGGTCGGTGATCTTCACGCACGATGACGAGCAGGCGCGCGACGCCGCGGCGCTCATCGCCGAACTGACTTCCGAACAGGTCTTTCCTGCCCCGATCGTCACGGAAGTGGCGGCGCTCCCGGTGTTCTACCCGGGCGAGGCCCACCACCAGAACTACTTCCGGCAGCACAGCAGCCAGCCGTATTGCGCGTTTGTCATCGCGCCGAAGCTGGCGAAGTTTCGCAAACACTTCGCGAAGGGATCGGCGTCGTAGCGCCAGATTCACGTCGAAGGTAACGTCAGGCCGAGTCTGTCAGCTGCAATCACTCGTCCTCATGGGTCGAGGGGTGCCATGTCACCTTTCCCCCCTGACGCGACGGCCGCAGTTGTGCCATAGGTAGTGACAAAACCGATCCAGAACATCAGCGGGGCATCTTCGTGCTGGGAGGGAGCGTGGCAGCGGCGTGGCGTTCGGAGGTGCTCACCGAGACGTGGGCGAGACCGGGTCGATGACGGCGGCATCGGACATGGCGGGGGATGCCAAAGCACCCGCACTCCCGGCGAGCGGGGCGCAGGTGCAGTACCTGCGCGCCCTGCTCGAGACCGTCGGCTCGGGCGGCGCGCTCGACGTGGTGCTCGCAAACGTCGTGCAGTGGATCGAAGGAGTCATCCCCGACTCGATCGGTTCCGTCCTGTTGACGGAGCGGGATGGCCGGCACCTGCGGCACGCCGTCGCCTCCTCGCTGCCGCCCGCCTATCGCGAGCACTCGGACATGACGCCCGTCGGGCCGGCGTGTGGCTCCTCCGGGACCGCCGCATACCGCGGGGCGCCCGTCATCGTGGCCGACATCGCCAGCGACCCGCTCTGCGATCGGGACCGGGCGGCGGCCGCGGAGTCGGGCGTGCGCGCCTGCTGGTCGTACCCCGTGTGCGCCTCCACGGGGGAGTGCCTTGGGACCGTGACCGTGTATCGCCGGGAGTCGTCGCGCCCGACCGACGCTGAGTCTGCACAGCTGCAAGACGCGGCGCGCATCGTGGCACTCGTGATCGAGCGGGCTCGCGCCGACGAGGCGCGACAGCGGCATGACTCCGGGTTGCGGACGATCCTCGAGAACGCGCTGGATATCATCATCCGACTCGACGCGCAGGGGCGATATCTCTACGCAAACCCAGCGCTGCAGCGGCTGACCGGCATTTCCCTCTCGACGATTGTCGGCAGGACGGCCGCGGAATTGGACTGTGCGCCGGCGCTTCGCGATCGTCTGGCCGACATGAACCGGGCAGCCACCGAGCAGGGAGTCAGCGTGCGGGCGGAATTCGTGCTTCCGCTCTCGGAAGGCGAGCGGTGGCTCGACGTGGTCACCGTCCCGGAGTTCGACGCCGCGCAGGTGCAGGTCGGCCTCATCCAGTTCGCGCGTGACATCACGGCGCGCCGAGAGGCAGAGCAGGCTCAGCGACGCTCCGAGCAACGCCTGCGCCTGGTCTTCAACCTGTCCAGTCGCTCCATCGCCCTGCTCGATCCAACTGGTCGGCTGCTCGAGGTGGGCGATCAGGCAACGGCGATTGCCGGATTGGAGCACGACCAGGGCATCGGTGCCTGCCTTTGGGACCTCCCCAGCTTTGCCGGCCAACCCGAGAGCCAGGAGACGCTGCGGCGCGCCGTCGCCGACGCGGCCGCCGGTGGCGTGGGAAATGGCGAAACGATCTTCCGTGGCCGCGAGGGCGACCTGCGGTTCGGCTCGTTCAGCGTCGTCCCGGTCCGCGACGCCGACGGTCTGGTCGTGGAACTGCTGATGGAAGGGAGCGACATCACCGACAAGCACGACCTCGAGCAGCGGCTCCGGCAGTCCGAGAAGATGGAATCGCTGGGTCGCCTGGCCGGAGGGATCGCCCACGACTTCAACAACATCCTCGCCGCGATCCTCGGGCACGCCGAACTGCTCAGCGCCGATGCCTCGCCGGGGACGGACACGCATGAAGGGTTGCAGCATATCCTGCACTCCTCGCGTCGCGCACGCGACCTCGTGCGCCAGATCCTTGCCTTCAGCCGCAAGGCGGAGTTGGTCCACAAGCCCGTCGACTTCCGCGGACTCATTGTGGACGGCCTGCGGCTGCTGCGCGCCTCGCTCCCGGCGACCATCGACTTGCAGGAACGCGTCACCCAGTCGCCGCTGGTCGTGATGGGCGACGCGAGCCAGCTCTCGCAGGTGCTGCTGAACCTTGGCGCCAACGCCGAGTATGCGCTGCGATCGCAGGACCACGGACGGCTCGCGATCGAACTCGAGCGAGTCCGGCTCGATGCCGAGCCGGCACGGGCGCTGGAACTGGGGCCGGGTGCCTTCGCCCGTCTCGTCATCCGCGACTCCGGGCACGGAATCCCTGCCCACGTACGGACCAAGATCTTCGAGCCATTCTTCACCACCAAGCCGGTTGGCGAAGGGACAGGGATGGGGCTGGCGGTCGTGCATGGCATCGTCGTCGCCCACGGCGGCGCGGTGCGCGTGCACAGCGGCCCCCAGGGGACGACGTTCGAGCTGCATTTTCCGATCGTCTCCACCCCCGCGCACGTGACGGCACAACGGGTGGCCGAGGACCGACGGGGATCGGGGCGCATCCTCGTCGTCGATGACGAGCCCGCCATCGTGAGCCTGCTGCAGCGCCTGCTCCCTCGGCGCGGCTTCGAGACCGTCTGCTTTACCTCGTCAGTCGACGCGTTGGACCGCTTCCGCGCCGCGCCGCTCGAGTTTGACCTGATCATCACCGACCGGACCATGCCGCAATTGAGCGGGGACGAACTCGTCTCGGCGGTGCGCGGCGTCAGGAACGACCTGCCGGTGATCGTGACCAGCGGACAGGGGCACTTGCCGGGCGAAGAGGAGTCGGAGCCCGGGGCCATCTTCCATCTCGCCAAGCCGTTCGACGTCGACGACCTGATGCGCGTCATCGAGATGGCGCGTGGTTGGCGTCCGGGATCGGTTGTGGAGATGAAGCGGGGCTGAAACGGGGCAGGAACGGCCACGGCTTAGCAGCGGCTCGGGTGCGGTGCGGGATCGCGCTGCCGAGTGGATGCGCCCGTACGAGCCAGCGGCCGTGCTATCCCCGACCCACCTCGCGCCGCAGGCAGAACTGGCGCAGGGCGCTCCAGAGCCGGCGATGCGTTCGCGACGCGAGTGCGAAGCCCAGCTCCTGGCGCCCGCCCTTGAGGCGGACCAGCGCCACGAGGGCCTCCCGGTCGCCGTCAGGCCACCGGCGGATCGCGTCGAGCACGAGCGCAAGGATCGGCGCGAGACGTTGCAGGCCGCGCTGGAACGCCGCATCGGCGGCGCGACTGTCAGGCGGGATCAGCGCCTCCACCACCGCCGCCTGCATCGCATCCCTGCGCGCGAGTCGTGCGGGGATATCGGGCGCCTGCAGCGCCTCGGTCACCGCGGCGGCCAACGTCACCAGCCAGCGTTCCTCGAACAGCGCCGTGCGCCCCGCGCCCGGTAGTTCGAGCAGCAGGTCGCTCTTCGCCAGCCGACGCAGTGTCGCCGGTGACGAACGATGAGTGCGACTGACGGCGAGCCGCGCGCGCTCCCGGTCGGCGAGGGCGCGCACCTGCCCATCGCTCGGGCGGAACCCCAGGCGGTCGTAGAACCAGAAGGCGCCGCTGGAGAGCGCCTCGTCATTGTCAGCTCCGAACTGGTAGGGGTTGACCACAAACCGCGTCACCCCGAACAGGGTGTGAAACGCCCGCAGCGTTTGCGCGAACAGCATTGCCGCCTCGGCGCGCCGGAACTCCTCGAAGATGTTGATCCCCGTGTTGGCCTGTGCCGAGAGCGGCGTCACCCCGCCGTAGCCCACCGGGACGCCGTTGGCAAACAGCACATAGCCGTAGTTGGCCTCGAGTGTGAGGCGGTCGCTGGCCGATGCCCCAATGAGGCAGAGCGACGCCCCGCCCCCCAGGTCGGCGAGGTAGACCTCGTCGAGGTTGGCATAGGCAATCGCGTGCACCTCGCGGCAGCGTGCTGCCAGCGCTCCCTTCGCGGCGTCGAGCCAGGGTGCCGCGGCGCCGCGCGACAGCCGCTCGATGCCCGGGAGCGGGGTGCCGATCCAAGCCAGCGGGTCGCCGGGCGTCGGTCGCATCTGCTCGCGCGGGACGATCGTGCCAGCATCGACGGCATTCCCCGACGTCGAGTACCGACTCGTCAGGCGCCACTCGAGCGGTACCTCAACGCTCTCGTACAGCAACCGCGTCACCGCTGGATCGGGAGCGCCGCTGCGCGTGACCGTGCCGCCCGCGCCCTCACGCACCAGCCAGCCGAGCGAGCCACGCCGCCCGTTGCCGTGCGCCAGCTGCAACCACTCCTGCGTCGAGAACTCGCCCGAGTCGAACGCATCGGACTCGGCCTGCGTGAGGGCGAGACGCAGGAGCGGGTCGAGACGCTCGGGCGCGTCGAACCGCTCCCAGTCGATGTCCACGTCTTCGCGGGTGCCGATCAGCCACTGGGCGATCCCGTACGCGAAGGCATGCCGTGTGGTCGAGCCGGCCACGCCCGTGTCATCGAGCCGGCGCCGCTGCGCCCGTGACAGGCGCCGGACCCGCCCTTCCGTGCGCGCCAACGCGCGCGTGACGATCGCCTGCACCTCGGCATCGTCGGGAAAGGCGCGCAGGAAGAGCAGGTCGCCGTGATAGGCGCGCAAGCGCGCGGCCGAGCCGATCGGGCGTCGTTCCAACTGCGCGATCAGGGCCTTCTTCTCGGCAGTGTCGGCGGCCCCGTACCGATGCCGGACCTGGTGCAGGCGTCCGATCGGGGGGCCGCGGCGTGGCGGGCCGGCGGTGGGTGGCATGCCGAGCGGGAATCCTTGCGAATGGTCGAACGCAAGGTCGGGGGCGGCGCGGGCCCTCGATGTCGGTGACTCCGGGGGAACTCGTAGGGGAAGTGACCGGTTGCGAAGAGACGGCGTGCGTTGCCATCTTACGCCGTCCCGGGGGCAACTCCTGCCCGGGGATTGATGGGGTGTAGCTTAGTTGGCAGAGCGCCTGACTGTTAATCAGGAGGTCGCTGGTTCGAATCCAGCCGCCCCAGTTGGAGTACACCGTGCGAGATAGCCGAGGCGCCTGCTTCCGACGTGGAAGCGGGCGCCTCTGACTTTTCACATGTGACTGCGGCAGGCCCCCAACGACGCGTCCACCGCCGCTCCCGCCCGGTCTCCATCCCGCGTAGCGCGACTTTGCGGAGTGAGGCACGGGGCCCGACTCGGCGTGCCCCGGTCGATCAGCGCCGTTGCGATCCGACGTCCCTTCGCCGCCGCCGCACGATCGCTCCGACACTTGCCAGACCGCTCGCAAACAGGATGAGGGTTGCGGGCTCGGGGGTCACCGAGACCTGTGCCGTGATCTCGATCGACTCGGCCCCTGCGGGGATCAGCGGCCGCGTCGGACTGGCGAAGATCAGCCCGTTGTATCTCGCGGGACTCGGCGGGGGCGTGACCGGCAGCACCGTATACGAGTTGTAGAGCGCCGGACGGAGGGCGCCGGCGCGAGACGTGTACGTATACCAGAAGCCACCCGATGCTGCCAGAGGAGCCGACGTCGAGATACCGAGCCACATGCTGAACAACGGGGCGACCAGGGGTCGGGCGATCGGAAACTGCGGCGCCCCGGTTCCAAAGTAGGATATACTAAGCGTTCCGAGCGACACTTTCTGCGTCTTGCCCGATGCGACAATGGTGTTCGATGCCGGCACAAACGTGATGAGCGCCCCGGACATTCCGCTGATCACCTTCACGGTGTTGCCGCTCGCAAAACAGGAACCGAGGATGTAGCGCCTGTTGCCGCACGAGAACATGCCCGACGTGGTGTAGTCGGTCATGTACCCGAAGTTTCCGCCCGGCAACGTCACCCACCCTTGTGCCTCACTCGGCTCGCTCCATGCTGCCAGCGCGATAAGCGCGACCAGAGCGCACACCCGATGCACAATCCGTGGCACTCGGCTCATGAGGCGACTCCTGTTGTCCATACGAGTCTCTGGTCTTGTCCGGGCGGCACCCCTGCGACACAGGCGCCGCCGACGCCGCGCGATCACGCGCATGCCAGCCTTCGATACTCTGTCACGCCGCGGTTCTTCGCGCAAGCGCCGCGATGGCAGGCGCATCCCCCGCTTGGGTCTCGACGAGGTCGCGACGGGAGCGGATCTTTGCCACGGCCTCGATCACTTGCGATCTGACAGACCCTTACCTGACCACGATGCTGCGCCGTACGCTCATCCCGCTCGCTACCCTTGCCTGCGCGCTGGGGACCTCGATCCTCGCGGCACAAGCGACCCCCATCACCGCCATCCGCGCCGACCGCCTCATCGTCGGCGACGGCACCACCATCGACCGCCCCGTGGTGCTCGTGCAGGGCGACCGCTTCCTCGCCGTCGGTCCAGCCGCATCCACCCGCATCCCGAGCGGCGCCCGCATCATCGACCTCACCGGCCATACGCTCCTCCCCGGCCTCATCGATTCCCACACGCACATCAACTCGTCGGACAGCGACGGCGGTGACATGGCGGTGCTGCGCGAGACGGGAGCCCACGCGGCGATCTACGGCGTCGTCAACGCGCGCAAGACACTCGACGCGGGCTTCACGAGCATTCGTGACGTCGGCGCGACCAACGGCGCCGATATCGCGCTGCGCGACCTCATCGCCAAGGGCGTGGTGCCCGGGCCGCGCATCTTTGCCGCCGGCCCCTCGCTCGGGATCACGGGGGGGCACGCCGACGTCAACGGCTGGAGTCCGCTCGTCTCGATCCCCGGCACGGGGCTCATCGTCGATGGCGTCGAGGGGATGCGCAAGGCGGTCCGACAAAACGTCAAGTACGGGAGCGACCACATCAAGATCACGGCGACGGGCGGCATCCTGTCGGTAGGCGATGCGGTGGACCACGCCCAGTACAGCGAGGAGGAGCTGCGCGCCGCGGTGGACGAAGCCGCGCGGCTCGGGCGCAAGGTGGCGATGCACGCCCACGGCGCCGAGGGGATCGTGACGGCGGTGCGCGCCGGTGCCGCTTCGATCGAGCACGGCTCGCTGATCGACGACACTGGCATCGCGATCATGAAGGAGAAGGGGACCTATCTCGTCCCGACGCTCATCATCCTCGACGAGATCGCCCGCGATGGCGAGAAGAAGGGGGTGCCCGCCAGCTCGATCGCCAAGGCCCGCGCCATCGAGG
>Ga0138256_10001204_pt1 | contig 27945 bp, 16 predicted proteins | sample KNB2016incub_MG_FD_105486 | JGI IMG/M metagenome (GOLD analysis project Ga0138256, IMG submission 105486) | Active sludge microbial communities from wastewater in Klosterneuburg, Austria - KNB2014incub_MG | ecosystem: Engineered > WWTP > Activated sludge > Unclassified | place: Austria...
CCAGCTGAAATTTCGGATCAGGAATACAAGGATTTTTATAATGAGTTATATCCATATGCTGGAGATCCGATGTTCTGGATTCATTTAAATATAGATTATCCTTTTAATTTGACAGGAATATTATATTTTCCTAAAATTAAAAATCAATTTGAAATTCAAAAAAATAAAATTCATTTATATTGTAATCAAGTTTTTGTAACTGATGATGTCAAGGAGATCGTACCAGAATTTTTGATGTTGCTCCATGGTGTAATTGACTCACCAGATATTCCTTTGAATGTATCAAGATCCTATTTACAAACCGATTCAAATGTTCGAAAAATCACTGGATACATTACCAAGAAAGTCGCAGAAAAATTAGGTGATTTATTCAAGAATGATAGAGTTGATTTTGAAAAGAAATGGGAAGATATCGGTACGTTTATTAAATATGGAATTATATCTGATGAAAAATTTGCAGAAAAAGCCATTTCATATGCATTGATAAAAAATGTTGATAATCATTTTTTTACCTTAGAAGAGTTCAAAGAAAAAACTAAAACACTTCAAGTAGATAAAAATAACCGACATATTGCTCTTTATACCAATGACCTTAAAAAATATTATTCTGCGCAAGAACAATGTAAAGAAAGATCCTATGAAGTTCTTGTTTTAGATCATATTATTGATAATCATTTCATTCAACATTTGGAGTATAAGTTTGAATTATCCTTCAAGCGAATTGATTCTGATTCTGTTGATTTACTCATTGAAAGAGACGAAAAAATAGAATCGGTTTTATCTGAAGATGACCAAAACAAACTTAAAGAATTATTTAAAGGAATACAATTGAATAAAGCCCAGGATACACAAATTAAAGCCTTGTCACCTAACGATCCACCCGTTCAATTGGTACGCCCCGAATTTATGCGAAGAATGTCTGAGATGCAGCAAATGATGCACATGATGAAGGGAGATGGTGAAGATTTGTTTAAAGAAAGTTATACTGCCATAGTGAATTCAAATAACCCATTGGTAGCCAAGAAATTAATAGATAGTAAAACTGAAGAAGAGAAAAGTGAAATGGCTTCTTATTTATTTCAATTGGCATTATTGGAACAGCACATGTTAAATGGAAACGATTTAACTCAATTTATCAAACAACGATTGAGCCAATTGTAAAATTAATCTAATATCAAGTGGTCATCCTTTCCTAAGGCTTTATATTTTCCTTTTGAAAATTGGGTGCCATTGAATATTAATTTATTTTTTAAGTTTGCTTTTTGTTCAGCATCCAACTGTTCAAATTCTAAACACTTTACAGAGCAGCAATGGCTATATTTTTCAGCACAAACATCACATTGGATAAATAGAATATGGCATTGATCATTTAAACAATTTACATGACGATCGCTAGGATTACCACATTGATGACAAGTACTAATAATGGTTTCAGAGATTCGTTCTCCTAGGCGTTCATCAAAAACAAAATTTTTACCAATAAATTTGTTTTTGATTCCAAGTGATTTTATTTGGTTTGTATACTCTATGATACCACCATCTAACTGGTAGACATTATTAAAGCCAAGATGTTTCATGTAGGCCGATGCTTTTTCACATCTTATGCCACCTGTGCAATACATTACTATATGTTGATCCTTTTTATCTTCCAATATGGCGGCAACTGTTGGTAATGCTTCTCTAAAAGTGGATACATCCGGAGTTAAAGCATTTTCAAATTTTCCCACTTCGCTTTCATAATGATTTCGCATATCAACTACAATGGTATCTAGTTGATCAGTGAGTTCGTTAAATTCAACTGCATTTAAATGTTTACCTGATTTAGAAGCATCAAATTGTAAATCAGATAGGCCATCAGCAACAATTTTGTTTCTGACTTTAATTTTAAGTTTAAAAAAACTTTTACCATTGTCTTCAATTGCTATATTCAATCGAATATTTTTTAAATATTCAATTTCATTCAGTTTGTTTTTAAATTCGTTGAGACGTTCAGTAGGAACTGAGATTTGACCATTTATTCCTTCATGCGCTAAATAAATTCGACCTAAAACATTTATAGAAGCTAATATGGTATAAAGGTGATCTCTAAACAACCACGGATTAGGGATATTTACATATCTATAAAAGGATAAAGTGGTACGAAGTTCTTTACTTTGAAGCATGTTTTGAATAAGAACTTCACGATTGATTTTATTGTAAAGAATTTCTGCCATTTTTATTTTGATCAAAAATGTTTTGTAATTATTCTTTAATCCAAACTAATTGTGCATTTGTATTTTTAATTTTAATAACATATGCTGATGGTATTAAATGGGATATATCTAAATTTGTAGTTTCATTAAAAATAGGTTTTTCATAAATTAGGGTACCTAATAAATTGAATATTTGTAATGTTTGTGATTGATGTTCTTTGGTTGTTTTAATTAAAATATTTTGACTTGCCGGATTAGGTGAAATGCTTAAACCAAATTTAATTTTTTGTTCGTCTTCAGCTTTTAATATTATTGCCCTTCTTACTGCGGCATCAGCTTGAATTCTTCCAAATCCGTAAACATGATTGGGAATGGCGTTATTTTGAAAACTATCACAAGTTGTATTTGACTCTTGATATCTTGCTGTCATTTCTATAATATCTTCTATGACCTCAACTTTCCCTGCAAGAGACGGATTGGCGCTAATGATTAAGGCTACTAAACCAGCCACATGCGGTCCAGCCATACTTGTACCATTCCAAGCTTGAAAACTTCCATCTAAAACTTGTGAAACTACGTCTGAACCGGGAGCAACCACATTTGGTTTTATTCGATTACTACCATCTATTTTGACCGGACCAATACTACTAAAGTTACTGATGGTGTCATTAATGGCAAAAGAACCTACGACAAAACTTTCTTCAAACATTGCGGGTGGATTAGCGATTGTACCACATGATTGACCATCATTTCCGGCAGAAACTACAACGACGATTCCCGCTTTTCTTAAATTAATGATTACTTGTTGCATTAATTTGAAATTTGAGGTATCGCAACCTTCATCTTTACTACAGTACCAACTGTTGTTAATTACATGAGGAGCAAGTTCTGGCTTTGGATTATTTCCATCTAAATCGGTTGGAGCCAAGAAAAATTCAAAACATTCAATATAGGTCGATGGAGCACCATTTCCTCTTTCCATATTACGACATCCAATCCATTTTGCTTTTGGAGCAATGCCATACCATTCGTCGTCTGTTCTGCCTGTCATGGTTCCCATAGTATGAGATCCATGTCCATGATCGTCACACGGCTCTTTCAAACTTAATCCGCAAGGATTGAGAGAATCAGAGCTTAGGGGACTTATTTTGTGAACACCATCATGCCAATTATAGTTATGATCCACACTTGTTCCGTTCCAGCCACGATATTTTGATTTTATACCAGGCAAATCCCAGCGATATCCGGTATCTTCTCCAGCAACGGTAACACCTTGTCCTTCGTATCCTAAATTCCATACTAAATCTGCACCAATTCTTTGGATCCCCCAAGTAACATTTGGTCCTCTGCTTTGGAGTTGTAAAGCGGTTTGATCCAGAGTAGGTTCAACAGTATAATTTTCATCATAAAGTATTCGATCAATTTCGATCATCCTTGCAAGTTCAATTATCTGTTCTTTATTCAATTGAGTATGTATGGCATTGATAATATAGAAAGATTTAAAACTTAAGCCTAAGCTATTGAGTTTTTCTATTATGTTGATTTGATAGGTTTGAGCAGTTTGAATTAATTGTTGATAAACATATTGACCTTTTTGTTCTTTGGACCAATCTGAATTTAGACCGGAAAGATTGGATTGATGCTTTAAATACAACAAAACATCTACCGTATTTTGATTTTTAAGTTTTTCTAAAATTTTTGTAGAAATTTTATGTTCTTGGGCATTTAGTAAAACTAAACTAAAAATAAATATTAGGGGATATTTAAGGACTTTCATGAATTTTTATATTTGATGCAAAGGTATAAATACTATAGAATTATAAAGACTTTTGACTGATTATCTTTTATTCAAAGTAATAGTCTACGGGATCAACCAATTCAAATTCAGAACTTTTATATAAAAAAAGCAAATGGACCTTTTATTTAAAAAAATACGATCTAATCATTAATTGATGTGTCCAGTTAATCAAAAACAAATTTACAGTTTCTATTAAATCTTTACATTTCTAAATCAATTAATTTATTTTCACAATTCTTTTTTGACTAATGAGTTGATTATTTTCATCACTCAATACAATCATATATACCCCTGAATTCAAATGTTCTAAATTGATATTTTTAGTTTTATTACTCAGAATTATAAATTCATGGCTTACTAAATTTCCATTTATATTATAAATTTTGAAAGATATATTTTGAACCAAAGTAGAATAAATACTCAAGCTGTTTTGGAATGGGTTAGGATAAACTTGGATTGTGTTTGCATATAATTCTTGATTATTTAAAATATTTTCATCAATAAGCCCATTGCAATCATTATCTATACTATCTAATTTTTCCTTAGCACCCGGATGAATAGCAGGATTTAAATCATCACAGTCAAGTTCATTTTCAACATATCCATAAATTCCATCTTCAAAACAAGTATCTATAAAATTATTTTTGGAACCAAAACCATCCCTGTCTTTATCAAGGTAGTATCTAATTTTTTTCAATGATTCATCTATTAATCCATCACAATCATTATCAAAGCCATCACACAATTCAGATGCTTTAGGAAATATAAATGGATTTAAATCATTGCAATCAGTGCTGTCGTTAACATATCCTGTAATTGGTGAGCTGTTACAAACATCAACAAAATGAATGACATCACCATATCCGTCTTTATCAACATCTTGATAATATCTATAATGCAAAAAAGTTTCATCAACTTCACCATCACAATTATTGTCCATTCCATCACAAATTTCCGTTGCAATTGGGTTGATATTTTTGTTTGAATCATCACAATCTGTAAAATCCATAACAAAACCTTGTATAGGTGTATTTACGCAGACATCAAAAAAGATATTTATATTCCCAAACCCATCTCCATCCTTATCTTGGTAAAATCTAAACTGTTGTAAGTTATTGTCTATTTTACCATCACAATTATTATCTATTCCATCACATACTTCAGGACTTCCTGGATTTATTTTGGAATCATTGTCATTGCAGTCTAAATCATTTTCAACATATAGTCCAAAAGTATTAGGAGCACAAGTATCAATTAAGAGCGTTGGATTTCCATAACCGTCTCCATCTGCATCTAAATAATATCTAAATATTCGTAGTGAATCATCAATCAATCCATCACAATCATTATCAATTAAATCACATTTTTCAATAGCCAATGGGTTAATTAAACTATTATTGTCATCACAATCTGAATGGTCAAAAACAAAACCTTCGAATGGGGGTACAACGCATGTGTCAAAACCTAATGTGCCATCTCCAAAACCATCATGATCCAAATCTGGATAATAATGATATATTTTAAGACTATCATCGATCATACCATCGCAATCGTTATCTATACCATCGCAAACTTCAATTGCACCTGGATTAGCATTTGGATTGTTGTCATTACAATCTAGATAGTTTATAACATATCCTGCTAATACTATATTACGACAAGTGTCTACAAATTGACTCAAATCTCCAAATCCATCACCATCAGCATCTTTGAAATATCTATAAAGAGATAAACTATCATCTATCATACCATCGCAATCATTATCTAAGCCGTCACAAATCTCAATAACACCTGGATGAATCTGATCATTATGATCATCACAATCTTCATAACTGTAATATCCATCTTGATCATCATCATTATAAAATAAGTTTTTTGCTTTGGTGAATGATTCTTTACTAATTTCCATACCTATAAATCTTCCAGGAATATCATCTACAGGTGGATGAATCCCTCCCCAAATTCTAGAAAGGCTGCATTGGTCAGAGGCATCCCGGTATGTGGCCCATTGCAGCGTTAAATCAACACTGGGGCCATCTTCAAAAACTAAAAATTCATTTTTCTTAACTTGGAATTGGGACATTCCTCCTGGGAAATATGGATCACCGGTAAATTCGGTCAAAATTTCAGCTGACGTTCTTGAAAAAGTAGAATGTCCGGAAATATAACCTGCAAAAGGTGGTGTTACGAAGGTTGGGCGCTGATATGGGACCCAATTTTCTGCTAAAATCCATCCCGTTCCAGCTTCATCTGTTAACGGATTAGTAATAAAATTGGATCCTCTCCAGGCATATAACTTTATTTTATTGACATTAATATTGTTAGGGCCTGCTAAAGAATCTCCCATTTGTACTAGTTCAATGTGTCCCGGGACTAATTTTATTCCACCTGGATGGTACCTAGGCAAAAGCGTATCAGAACTTTGACCTAAATCCGACATTTTTCTAATGGAGGAGATGGGTCTAACGTAGTCATACCAACCTTTCATAGCCCATGCAGTAATTGCAGCATCATGTACACCACCACCCAAAGTAAGATATCCTTTGATGTCCCATTCTAAATCGGATAATATGGGACCCTTACCATTGAAATGTTTTTTAGTGTCCGGATGATCAGATACATAATTGAAAACTGTAAACCAATGACCAGGAGGTGTTTCAGAATTTGGTCCATCTGCCCAGAATTCAGCTAATGCGCGGGTATAGTCTCCTCTTGGAACAATTTGTGGTGTGTATGGCAATCCGGTTTTTGGATTTACTGAATAACCTTTGCCAGGATCTCCTCCTTCGTTAAAATTATAAAAATCTTTATATTCAGAAGGATTGGTAGGATAATGTTGAATATTACCTGAAGATGCAGGTGAAATATCCCACATAACACTATCCTTAGGGTCCAAGTGGCCCGACCATGATGCAACTAATCCAAAATTCCATTGATATTCTTCAGATTTAGGAGTTATCATAGATGTGTCCAGGTAAGGAGGAGCTCCAGGATCATGGTAAACGAAATAACCACTGTTATTTCTAACATAACGTTTTCTGGTATTCAAATCCAAAGCAAAAGGGTTTACTTTTCCCCATTCTGGACTTAAAAATCCTGGAGTGTTTCCAGGAATTACATTTCCATTTTGGTCGATGAAAATTTCCAAAGTAAGCGGTTGCCACCTATTAGGATTAGAAATTCTTGGGTTTCCCGGTTGAGCGACAACCAATGGTGGGTTTGATACTTGATAGAAAGAATTTGCATAATTATTAGCTTCATTAGCACCATCTTGCATACCATAATCTATAACACATTGAGCTATATAATTACCTAGAGCTGCTGCTGAACCTGTCGAATAGTCCATTGATGTAAAAGTAGTATCATAACCAAGGCTATTAAACAAGGCATTAAACTTATATTTAGTTTCAGTTAAATAATTTGGAGAGCGTTTATATTTTTGATGTAATAGTTTGTAAGCTGCATAGCTTATTGCTTCATCCCTAGCTTTGTTTATATCAGTGGGAATGGTGAATCCATTAAAAGGACACTCAAAACCTTGTACATTTTTGCCTAAAAGGTAGGTTTCTGCAATGGTGTCAAATACTGCCCACGCATCATACATAGCTATTGAAACATGAAATAAATTTCTTGCCTGAACGGTAGGTCTTCCTAGATCTTTTCTGATGGCAGATAATTGAGCTTCATTCCAAATTCTTGCAACTGAATGTTGAGAATAAAGAGATGATACAAATACCAGTAAGCAAAAAAAACTAATTGTTAGTCTCATTTTTAAAGAAATTTAAATTAATAATCCAGAAATTCAATAAATGATGGAATAATTCATGTGGTAGGTTAAACAAAGTTAAACCAATAACATGAATTTTTATAAAATTAAGGATATTGATTTAGTTCGGCTAAATCAAAGGATTATCAAGCATTAATAGTTTCTAAAATATTATTTGTCTCTTGTAGCAATCTTATACAAGATCCATCCCATAAATGCAAAAAACAACACACCCAAAATATGATAACCATTCTGACCAAACGCGTTTACGATACCATGTTCTGCGCTCCAAGGTGCAATAGCGTTTGCTATGCCTTCATTTACTGTTAAAAGAGCTACAATGACTCCAGCTAAAGCACCACCAGCAACCAATCCAGTTGCAAATAGGCTTCCTTTTCCTAATTCAGCATCCTCTGCAGATAAGTTTTTTCGACTGGCTCTCCAATCCACAAGACCTTTTATAGCGCCGCCTATAAAAATTGGAAGGGTAGTAGACAACGGTAAGTATAAACCGACAGCAAATGATAAAGCTTTGACTTGGCACAATTCAACCACTATTGCAATAAAAACGCCACATAAAACAAAAGTCCAATCCAGGTTAAAAGATAGCAGACCTTTAATTAAAGTTGCCATCAAAGTAGCTTGGGGTGCTGCATACTTTTCACCAATTGCATGTGTAATTCCTCTTGCGGCCATTTCTGCAGTTGGTGTATCAAGATATTTAACTGTAAATCCAATAACTATGGATGAAAAAATAGCTCCTATAAATAGTGCTAATTGTTGATAGCGAGGAGTTGCTCCAATTAAGTAACCCGTTTTGAGATCTTGTGAAGTAGCTCCTGCATTTGCAGCAGCGATACATATCATTCCGCCAATAACCAATGCCATTGGTTCATAAACTTTACCGGTCCAACCAACGGCAATGAAGATCAGTGCAGTTCCCATTATTGTTGCTATGGTCATCCCCGAGATTGGATTATTACTTGAACCAATTATTCCTACAATTCTACTTGATACGGTAACAAAGAAAAATCCGAAAACTATTATTAAAATGCCAATTAGCAGTTTGCTTATGATAGAAGTTCCTGGAATTTGAGGAAGAACAGCCATTAATAAAACAAGTGCAAGCGAACCAAAAAGTACTACTTTGAAGGACAAATCATCTTCGGTTCTAAGAACACCACCTACCGTTTTTTCTTTCATAGAACTAATGCTTTCTTTAAAAGATGAAACAATTGTTGGTATTGTTTTTAAAAGCGTTATAAATCCTCCAGCAGCAACAGCGCCTGCACCAATTTGTCGAATATAGGCGCGATATACTGCTTCAGCTGTATTTCCCATGGTATGAGTTACTGGATCCCAACCGAAACGAGCACTTGGCTGTGTAATATCTAATAAATTTAATTTTGCCAGTTGAGCTGCAATGACATCGGGTGCTACTAAATAAGAAAGTAAAGGAATCAAACCTAAAGAAGCCATAATCCCACCAGCAACAAGTACCCCAGCTATTTTTGGACCAATAATGTAACCTACACCCAAATATTCAGGAGTGATTTCACTACTAACAACAGCTGAAGGAAAATATTTATTCATTTGTTGGGTACCCCAAGAAGGAAGTTCGGAAATGATATGAAATACTTTTTGAAAAATAGCATATATCATGGCGAACCCTAATCCATAAAAGGCACTTTTCGCAAAGTCTCCACCTTTTTCCCCGGCAATAAGGACTTGGGCACAGGCTGTTCCTTCAGGATAAGGCAGTGTATCGTGTTCTTTAACAATTAATGACCGCCTTAAAGGAATCATCATTAAAGTTCCAAGAACTCCTCCAAATACAGCTAATGTGAAAATAGTCCAATATTGAAAATGAACAGCGCCAGAATTTGGATCTGAAAGGAATAGAAATGCCGGCAAGGTAAAAACTACTCCCGCGGCAATAGATTCACCTGCAGACCCTGTAGTTTGAATAATATTATTTTCTAGAATGGTAGTTCCTAAGAATCTTTTTCCCAAAGAAATAGCCAAAACAGCTATTGGAATTGAAGCAGATACCGTTAAACCTGCTTTTAGGGCAAGATAGACTGTTGATGCACCAAAAATCACCCCAAAAAGTACACCTAATAAGATTGCCTTAACTGTAAATTCAGGCATTGAGATATTAGGATCTACAAAAGGCTTAAACTGTTTAACTGATTGGTTTTCCATATTTTTCTATTGGTCTGTCCGATAAAGATAAAACGAAATAGAAATTTTGGAAATTATTTTTTAGGAGGCATTTGCTAGTAATTCCTTTACTAATGCTGAAATAGCCTTTCCATCTGCTTTCCCAGCAAGTTTTTGTGTAGCAGCACCCATAACTTTTCCCATATCAGAAGGACTTTTAGCTCCTAATTGGTTTATAATTTCTGTAATAACAGTTCTTAATTCTGCTTCGGAAAGTTGGGCAGGAAGATATTTACTAATAACATCAATTTCATCTCGTTCAATTTGAGCTAAATCCTGTCGACCTTGCTTTTCATAAATTTCGAGGGATTCCCGACGCTGTTTGACCAGCTTTTGAACAATCTGAATACCCCTTTCTTCAGTTAAATCCAGCCCTGATCCATCAGTATTAGCTAACAAGATGGCAGCTTTGATGGCACGTATACCCCTAAGTCCTGTCTCATTTTTGGCTTTCATGGCCTCTTTTAAATCATTGTTTATGATATCTATAAAACCCATATAAACTTTATTTTATCATTTAAAATATTATTCCAGAATAAGAGAAGAATTCAAATAGGGCTTAATTTGTTCAACCAGTACAAGATAATCTTGGGGTAAAAGGTTTTCAGCACGTTGGTCAAAGAAAGCATCTTCGAGGATACTTGGGTCTGATATGATTGTTTTTAAGTTATTTCTAAGTGTTTTTCTTCGAGAATGAAAAGCAATTTTTACTAAGGATTTTGTTTTATTAAATAATTCATCACTGATTGATTTTGTATTTCTATGAAGAATTAAAAAGGATGATACTACCCTTGGTGGAGGTGAAAAATTATTAGGTCCAATATCAAATAATATTTTTCCATGGTACCTTAAGGAAGTAAGAACAGATATAATTCCGTAATCTTTGCTACCCGGTACAGCCAGTATTCTTTTTGCCATTTCTTTTTGGAACATACCAAGCATAATTGGGATTTGATCAGTATTGTCCAACATTTTGAATACGATTTGCGATGATATATTGTAAGGAAAATTACCGCATAATAAAAAGGCTTGTTGATCAAAAAATTGTTTTAAATCAACTTGAAGAAAATCTGCTTGAATAATTTGATCTCTATTACTGGGATAGTTTTGATGTAAATAATCGACCATATCGTGATCCGCATCAATAGCAATAAAATGATCTGTTTTATTCAACAATTGTGATGTAATCGCTCCTTTACCAGGACCAATTTCCATAATTCGTTCAGGTGATTCAGCTAATATAGCAGCGGCTATTCTATCAATTACCTTTTTTTGAATCAGGAAATGTTGCCCATAGGATTTTTTAGCTTTCAATAAGATGCATTTGGAAGTAAAGGTATAAATTGTGCAATGAGTTTTGGCTTTAAAATCAAAAAGAGCCTATTTGGCATTTGTTAAATAAAGCTAATTTGTTTTAAAAAACTTGAAATGGTTATATATTGCACCTTCTAAAACAAGATATTATGAATAAATTTATACCCTTAATCATTTTATTTGCGACTTTTTCGTTAAAAGCTCAAGTTACATATAACAATTTTCCAAAAATCGGAGATGCTCAAATTTATAAGCAATTGGATCATCAATTGCTTGATTTAAATATGGTTTCTGATACAGGTGCTAATAAAACCTGGGACTTTAGTTTAGCTGATGTTTTTACATTTGGAGCAGATACCAGTTTTGTAATTGATCCAGCTAATGCCCCCCATTCCAATTTATTTAAAAACGCTACATATGCAATCCAGGAAGGATATGAAGAGTTTGCAACGTTTGATTTTTTTGAAGTAAAAAATGATAGAATTAATCTTTTAGGAGAAAGTGATTATTCTAATGATCCACCACTAAAATTTAATTCAGGGTACCTAAGTTTGAAATTGCCACTTATTTATGGAACTTCAGAAGAAGATACAGCGAACTTAAGTTCCTCAAAACAGGATGCAGAATTTAAAGAAGTGCATCACGTTAAAGGTTGGGGTACTATGAAAACACCTACGGGCAGCTTTCCTTGCATTCAAGTCATTAAGAATTCCTTTTATATCATTAGTGAGTCAGGGATACCCGTTATAAATCAAACAGATGTAACTTATGAGTGGTATTCTCCTCAGTATAGATCTCCGATTGCATTTTATAGTAGTACTGAATCCGAAGATTTTTTTGGTAATGTTTCAAATGATACTGTAGCTTTCTTTCTTAAAAACACCGTCGTTGGCGTAAATAAGGTAGATTTTGTAAAAATAGGATTGAGTCCCAATCCAGTGATTGATCGACTAACAATTACACTAGATGATCCAAGTAAAATTGGGTATAACTGGATGATAATCAATTCAGAAGGTAAAATAACTCAAGAAGGTATTATGCATTCAGGACAGGAAAGAATTAATCTCGTTTCAAAGGTGAAAGGAGCATATTTAGTTTATATTTATTCCAAGGACAAAACTTGGGGAATTGAAAAATTTGTGATTCAATAAAACAATTAAGAAGGTTTAGACATAATGATAAAGTTGTGATTTGCAATTAAATCTTGCTTTTGTAAAAGAAAATTTGGAATTTACTTGTTCATTTCTTTAGGCTTTATATCTTTGCCCTCCGAAATTAAATAGACGCCTCTTTAGCTCAGTTGGTTAGAGCGTCGGACTGTTAATCCGCAGGTCCTTGGTTCGAGCCCAAGAAGAGGCGCATAAAAAGTGAAAGTCTTGCATATTGCAAGACTTTTTTATTGTCATCTAAAAATTTTTATTAATGAGTATACTTACTGTTGGAACCATGGCTTTTGATACCATAGAAACGCCATATGGAAGGGTTGAAAAGGTCATTGGGGGTGCTTGTACCTATATTAGTTGGGCTGCTTCCTATTGGTGTAACAATATAAATTTAGTGTCTATAGTTGGAGATGATTTTCCGGAATCTGAGGTAAATCAATTACAAAATAGAGGAGTATCTATGGATGGATTGGTTAGAATTCCAGGTAAAAAGTCTTTTTACTGGTCAGGAAGATATCATCACGACATGAATGGTCGTGATACATTAACTACAGATCTTAATGTGTTAGCAGACTTTAATCCAATATTGCCGGATGCTTATAAATCGAGTCAATATATCATGTTAGGCAATCTTACACCGGATATTCAACTTTCAGTTTTGGATCAATTAACAACTAAACCCAAATTGGTTGTTTTAGATACTATGAATTTTTGGATGGACATTGCACTAGAAAAATTGATGGAAGTTATTGCCAAGGTAGATGTATTAACCATTAATGATGAAGAAGCACGACAATTATCAGGTGAACGATCTTTGGTAAAAGCAGCAGCAAAAATTCATAGTTTTGGCCCGAGATTTTTGATTATTAAGAAAGGAGAACATGGTGCTTTATTATTTCATGATGATAAAATATTTTTTGCTCCAGGTTTGCCTGTTGCAGATGTCATTGACCCAACTGGCGCAGGAGATAGTTTTGCAGGGGGTATGGTAGGATATTTGGCCAGAACAGATGATATTAGTTTTCAAAATATGAAAACTGCAATTATTTACGGATCTACTATGGCTTCATTTTGTGTAGAAGATTTTAGTTTATCCAGACTCAGATCGTTAAGTCAAAATGAAATTCATACACGCATTCGGCAATTCGAATCTATGAGTACATATGATGTTAGAGAATTAGATATTATTTCATAAAAAATAATTTGATTCAGTATTTATGAATTGAATCACTTTGGTAAGGTAAAATCAATTAAAAATTTTTAAATTCATAAAATATTATACATTATTTTATGAATAGAGAATGCTAAAATTATTTTGTATTGTACCGTATAAATTTTTAATGCTAAAATTGTTACAGTGCCTAATTATTTATTAAGGTATTCAGCATTGATTTTGATCTATATGAGTTTGTGTAGATTGGTATTTGGTTTTATTCAAATATTGAACCTCCAAACAATAACCCCAATACTTTTTTTAAAATCCATATTTTATGGATTGTATATGGATTTATCTATCTATGGATATTTAATGGTCCCATTATGTTTGATTATTTTAATGGGTCATTTATTAAAATGGATAAATATTAAGAAATGCATTTCATTTTACACCTATTTTGTTATTTTTTTAATGGCTACCATTTATGGAATAGATTCAATTTTATATCAGGAATGGGGATTTAGGATTGACGATACATTTTTTAATTATATAGATAAAAGTAATGAGGCTGGAAAATTTATTTCATCAAATGCAGTTGTTTACTTTTTACTTTATTTTACAATTTTTATTGTAATTGGAATATATATTATTAAGTGGATAAGTGCTGTGAAACCATTTAATCTGTCAATAAAAAATGGATTGATAATCTTGTTATTGATTCCAATGATGATTATTCCAATTAGGGGAGGTTTTGGATTGGCCCCAATGAATCCTGGAAAAGTCTATTACAGTAATAACATGTTTGCAAATCATCTGGCAATACATCCATTATGGAATATAATGTACATGTCATTGCAAAATAGAAAAATGGCCACCATACCAAATCACTTGACTGAATTGGAAGCAAAAGATCATTTTGATACCCTTTTATTAAAAAACAGTAAGCATACATTTCAATGGTTAAAAAATCAGGAACCGGATATTTTGCTCATCATTTTAGAAAGTTTCACAGCAAATATGTTAGATGCTAAGTACCAAGGAATTGAAATCTTACCAAACCTAAACGTATTAAAGGCACATGGCATTTTTATGAAAAATGCTTATGCAAGTGGTGATAGAACAGATAAGGGATTAGCAGCTATTATAAGTTCATATCCAGCACAGCCTCAAAGTTCGATCATTAAATACCCATCAAAAGCAGAACAACTTCCATCCATTTATAAACAATTAAAAATGAAAAAATACCGATCATCATTTTATTATGGTGGCGATATTTCATTTGCTAGTATGAAATCATATTTGTTGGGAGCATCAGTGGATCGAATCATTGATAAATACGATTTTGATGCTTCGACTTACAATGCTAAATGGGGTGTGCACGACCACATCTTATTCGAGAAGATGACACAAGATTTGTTGAAAGAGCCTAGACCATTTATTATGACTGGACTATCTTTGAGTAGTCACCCACCCTATGATATTCCGGATGCTGATGTTTGGAATGAAAAGGATGAAACAACACTTTTTGTCAACGCCGCACATTATACAGATAAGGCATTAGGGAAAATGGTTGAACAATTAAAACAATCTGAAAGATGGGATTCCTTGCTAATTATTATTGTTGCAGATCATGGTGGAAGATATCCAGATAAAGTAAGCTATTGTGAACCTAAAAAATTTTCAATACCCATCTTATTTACAGGCGGGGCAGTATCATTAGATACCGTTATACAAAGTCATTGTTCTCAGACAGATATTTCAGCTACTCTTTTACGACAAATGAATATTTCATTTGAGCCTTTTAAATATAGTCAGGATATTTTTTCACCCCAATATTCGGCATTTGCTTATTATGCTTTTAACAATGGAATGGGTTGGATGGACTCAGGAGGTTATAGAATTTATTCCAATGATAAAAAAGATTTTATAGAACAACAAGGTTCGTGTTATTTTACAGAAGCATTTATAAAAGCCTATTCGCAAATAGTTCAAAAAGATTTTACAGAAAAATAATTTATAAATTATACTGTTTTGTCAAATTAGCTAATTCAGGAAACAATTTCAGAGTAGAAACTGGATCCATTAATAAAGCATAAATGGCAATAGACGGAAAATGGATACTTTTAGCCCCCAACCAATGCAAGGTTTTTTCAATAGTTGTTTCATGAAGTTTATTCAAAAGCAATTCGCATTGATTTATATCTATGTCAATATCAATCTTCAATATATTAACAAATACTTTGCTCCATTCATATAAGGCAGGATTAAAATATAATTTAGAATTAGCATATGCTGCTTGAAGATGCTCTGCTGAATATATCATGACACTATCTTCTTCGTAAGTTTCTGAAATGTGGATCCAATCTTGATTTGGCGTTATAAAAGGATGTGGATAAAACACAGTTCTGATATATTCATCATATAACTTTGGGTGATTGTAGATTTTTAATCGTATTGCAGGGCTAAGCGCCATCCATTTAAGTTCTTCTGGCAGTTTTTCAAGTCCCATTTTAATGAATTCATGTTTTTCAAGCATTTTAGCCAATTCCTGAAAAAATTCATTTTTACCATCATTTGCCAAATCTCTTATAAATGGAACAAATTGTTCAAGCCACATTATTTCTTGCTGCTCCAACTTTGGATTAAATTTTGAAAACCACCAATCGTTAATTAAATTTTGGAAGCTCATAATGGCTGCGCAAAGACCAATTAATATAATTATTATAATGGGATTAGGCTCTGAATAGAGGTAAGTAATCCCAAAATAAAGGAGCGTTATAAAAATAGTGGGTATAAGAAAATATCTATAAGGCATAGTTTAGCGAAAATATTGATGAAGGAGTAAAAATAATCCAAATAATATTATATTTGCGTCCCTTTTCAAAGCTTTGATAAACTTTATAAAAGGTACCTTAGCTCAGTTGGTAGAGCACAGGACTGAAAATCCTGGTGTCCCTGGTTCGATTCCTGGAGGTACCACTTGAATAAAATCCTGTTCATAATGGACAGGATTTTGTATTTATAAGCGTTATTCAGTGGTTTTTAGAGATATTATTCTACCCCTTGAAGCATGGGGACAAATCTAAATTGGCCGAAGCTTTCTTTTTTCAATCTCCCATCTTGAAGTTTATAAATTCTCATCATTGTTTGAGATTGTTTGTGATCATCTAAAGGAATTACTAAAATCCCACCTGGTTTTAGTTGATCTATTAATGTTGTAGGAATTTCCGGTACCGCTGCAGTAATCAATATTTTGTCGAATGGAGCAAACCTTGGCAAACCAAGGTAGCCATCACCGAAAAAGGTACGTATCGATTTATAACCAATTTTGGTTAATAGTTTTTCAGTTTTATCATGTAAAGTTTTGTGCCGTTCAATAGTATATACTTTAACTCCCATTTCCAAGAGAACACAAGCTTGATAGCCTGACCCGGTCCCAATTTCTAAGACTTTGTCTTTAGGTTGTAAGTCTAGTAACGAGGTTTGAAAGGCCACAGTATAGGGTTGAGATATGGTTTGATCACAGTCTATAGGAAATGCATTGTCTTTATATGCCCACTCTTCAAATGCTTTATCTAAAAATAAATGACGGGGAACAGCCATTATAGCTTCAAGTACTTGTTTGTTTTGAATTCCTTTTTGACTAAGTTCTAAAACGAGTTGTTTTCGTAAACCTCTTTGTCTGTAATTATCTTCCACCATATTAATTTCGAGGCAAATATATAATAAAAATATTTAATATATATTATTATTTAATCATAAATTAATACCTTTCACAAAATATTAAGTTGTAGATACTAGTTGGAATTAGTTTTGTATCTAATTGTTAAATATGAGCTTAGGATAGTATTGTTTTGATTAATTTTCGGTTTAATTTAAAAAATGAGTATGTCTAAAATAAAATTTGGAACTGATGGTTGGAGAGCTATAATTGGAGATGAATATACATTAGCAAACCTCAGGCGGATTACTTACGGCACGGTCCAATGGATGTTAGAACACGGACTGAAGAGTGTTTTAATAGGGCATGATTGTCGCTTTGGAGGAAGAATGTTTCTTGAAGAAGTCTCCAAAATAATGTGCAACGAAGGTATTCGGGTCTACATTTCAGAAGGAATAACCAGTACGCCAATGATATCTTATGGTGTTTTAAATCATCATATTGACTTGGGAATTGTTATTACAGCAAGTCATAACCCAGCATTGTACAATGGATTTAAACTTAAATCTGCGTTTGGTGGTCCAACTAGTCCTTCAGATATTTCTAAAATTGAGACTCTTATTCCTGAAGTTTGTGATTATGCAGGCAAATCTTTTAAAGATTGGTTTATAGATGGTTCCATTCAATTATTGCCAATAAAAGAAGACTATATCAAGCATATTCAAAGAAACTTTGATTTATCAGCTATTCAAAATAATACAATGATAGCTTACGATGCCATGTATGGGGCCGGTCAAGAAGTTATGAAAGAGTTGTTTCCAACGCTTAAAGCGTTTCATTGTGAGTGGAATCCGGGTTTTAACAATACACCACCTGAACCTATTACAAAAAATCTGAAAGAAATAAGTCAATTTTTAGAATCAAATCCAGGACAATATATAGCCATTGCTAATGATGGTGACGCCGATCGACTTGCAATGCTAGATTCTTATGGAAATGTAATCGATTCTCATCATATATTGATGTTATTACTCCACTATCTTGCAGGGTTTAAAAAATTAAAGGGTAAAATCGTTGTTAGTTTTTCAGTAACCAATAAACTTAAAAAGTTAGCAGATTATTATGGCTTAGAAACTATAGTAACAAAAATAGGATTTAAATATATTGCTGAGTACATGGTATCGGATGATGTATTAGTGGCGGGAGAAGAATCAGGAGGACTTGCAATAAAAGGTCATATTCCAGAACGAGATGGGATTTGGATTGGATTAACTATTTTGGAATTTATTGCTAAAACTGGTAAATCCATAACTGAATTAATTCAGGAAATTTATGAAATTACAGGACAATTTGCTTATGACCGATTGGATTTACACCTCTTGCCAGAGCAAATGATTGCGGTGAGTCATACCTTAAATCAAAAGAAATTTGATACCTGGGAACAATTTAAAGTAATAAATACGGAATCATTAGATGGTTTAAAATATTATTTCGAACATGATGCATGGCTTATGTTTAGACTTTCCGGCACAGAGCCTGTTTTACGAATTTATGCCCAAGGACGGGACATGATGGAAGTTAATGGGATTTTAACTGCTGCTCAGAAGGTATTAAATATTTAATCATTGCAGTATGAGGAATATTATCTTCCAAGTATTCATCTCCAATGGTATGGAAAGAAAATGATTCATAAAATTTTATAAGATAAGATTGTGCAGAAATTTTAATATTATATTGAGGAAATAAATTTTCAATATACAATATTGATTTTTGCATTATGCTTTTTCCAAGTCCTTTAGAACGAAAACCAGGATGACTAACGACCCTGCCAATGGAAGAGTAATTCTTGTAGGAAATATCTGGTGGAAGTAAACGAGTATATGCTAATAATAGATTATCTTGGTTGTGGAGCATTAAGTGAAATGCATCTTGATCTTTGGAATCCAAATCTTGATATACACATTGTTGTTCTACAATAAAGACTTCTGCTCTAAGTTGAAGTATTTGATATAATTCATCTAGGTTAAGTTCATTATATTTTTTTAATGTATAATTCATTGTTCATACCAATAAGTGGGCTCAATATAATATGTTTAAATTAATTAATGAATATATATATAAATATTTTTTTATAAAAATATTTATGAATATAAAATATTTAATGAGATGATTACCTTCGCGCCTTAATTTTTACTTTTGAATTATCAAATCGTATATAACTTATCATATTCAGAAGAGTTAAGTACTTATCTACCAGCAGCCTTTATATGCTCTGTATCTGATGACGGACTTTTGGAATATATGCAAAAGCAAGCTTCATTAGAAATTTGTAAAAGTTATGATTTGAATATTAATGATCATGAAGCACTCATTAATCTATGTCAAGAACTTTCGTTATCTAACATTGAAAATAAATATTCTAAAAATTTAAAAAAGAAAGTAAGTTTAGTTAAGCTTCTAGAAGATGAACTCATTAGAACACAGGTTAATAAATGGATAGATAACAAAAAAAATGAATTTTTACTATTAATTAAGAAATATCAATTCCCAATTTGTAAAAAAATTGAACGCAAAAGTTATATTCAAAATTTATTATTAGAAAAGACCAATATTGTATTAACGCCTAAAATGTTTTTTAGAAAAACAAATGAGGGAATTAATTATAAATTATTATTGGAATATAATAATGAATACATACCATTGCGCCAAGATGATATTGATTTGATCTGTGATTTTCCAGCATGGATTATTTTCCAGAAAAAATTGTATCAAATTGTTACGATCAATACAAAAAAATTATTACCATTTTTAAATAAGACTGAAATTAATATTCCTGAAAGGATGGTAAAAAATTATTTTGAAAAATTCATTATGGAAGTCATTTCAAAAGTTGATTGCGAAGTTGAAGGTTTTGAAATCAAGACAAGTAACGCTATTACAGAAGTTCAGCTTAAAACAACTTTTGATTTTATTCAAGAAATTTGGATTTTAGAAATTTATTATAATTATGATGGAGTTGTTTTTAATTATGCAGATTTGACTTCTAAAAATAATAAATTGTTTTTTGATAGAAACGATCAGATAAGAGTGCGATCAACTATAAGAAATAGGGACACGGAGATGAAATATGTAAATATTTTGTTGTCATTCAAATTAAATGAAGGACTTAATAAACGGTTTTACATTGAAGGAAATCAATTTCAGATATTTGAATGGATCAGGACCAATAGAGGATATTTAGAAAAGGAATTTAATCTTAATTATATACAAATGGACGAAGGGAAAGTGTGCACTTTTCCACTGAATATTTCATTTGATACCATTACAAGAAATGATTGGTTTGATATTTTTGGTACGGTTACTATTGGGATACATGAGATCCCTTTTACAACATTTATAAATCATATAAGAGACAGGAATAGACTATATAAATTACCCGATCAAACTATTTTTATTCTTCCAGAAGAATGGTTCACCAAGTATGATGCCTTATCTCAGTATGGAATTATAGAAGACAATCATGTAAGAATTGACAAAAGTCAGTATACATTGATAGAAAAGTTTAATAGTATAGAAACTTCAGATATTGACAATGATTCAATCAAGGTAATGGAAGATTATATACCCTCCAAAAACTTAAAGGCTGAATTAAGGCCATATCAACTGGTTGGAGTTAATTGGCTTATTTCGCATTATTACAACGGACTTGGAGCATGTCTTGCAGATGATATGGGATTGGGTAAAACCCTGCAAACTATTGCATTATTACTTTTTGTCAAAGAGTCACTTGAGGCAAAATCTAGTGCATTAATTAATGTAGATAAACCTAGAGATTTGTTTAGTGATGTTGATCCGCAAAGGAATAATGATTTTTGTAGTTTATTTATATTGCCAGCATCGCTCCTATTTAATTGGGAACAGGAATTAAGAAAATTTGCTCCAAGTTTTAGAGTTCTAAAATATAGTGGTATAAATCGAAAAGATATACAATTAAATCGTAGAGATTACAATATTATATTGACCAGTTACCAAGTTATTATTAGAGATTTTGATTTATTTAACAAAATTAATTTCGATTACGTAATTTGTGATGAAAGCCAACAATTTAAAAACAAAGACTCGAAGACATTTAAAATACTGCATCAATTAAAAGCAAATAATAGAATCTCACTCAGTGGAACTCCAATTGAAAATAGCCTCAAAGACCTATGGTCTCAAATGGAATTTATTAATCCTGGTATATTGGGAACCTATCATTTTTTTAATAAAAGGTATATTCAGTCAACTTCAAAAAAGCATGACGGAGGAAATTTAGATGAATTAAAAGAATTAATAAAACCCTATATCTTAAGAAGAAAAAAAGAAGAGGTACTCAAAGAATTACCAGAATTGACAGAACAAATATTTTATTCTGAAATGTCTGAGGAGCAAAATAATTTGTACGAAGAAGAAAAATCTGCAGCAAGAAATTGTATTTTGAATATAGAAAATAATGAATCAAAAAACAAGTTTATTATTTTAAATTCATTATTAAAACTTCGACAAATTGCAAATCACCCAAATTTATTAGATAAAGTAGGCACGTATACATCTGGTAAATTTGAAGATATTAAAGCATACCTTTCTGTATTAATTCAAGGAGACCATAAAGTGTTGATTTTTAGTTCTTTCACTTCACACCTTGAATTATTAGCTAATTGGTTAAAGTCAGAACAAATTAAATATTTAAGTTTGACAGGCAACACAAAAGTTTCAGACCGAGAACATATTGTAGATCAATTTCAAAATCAATTGGATATTAAATTATTCCTAATTTCTATAAAAGCGGGTGGAGTAGGTTTAAATTTAACCTCAGCAAGTTATATTGTTATAATGGATCCTTGGTGGAATCCCTATACTGAAAAGCAAGCTATTTCAAGAGCACATAGAATGGGACAATCAAAACCTGTTCATGTAATGCGTTTTATCACTAAAAATAGTATTGAACAAAAGATCATTTTGATTCAAAAGGATAAATTAAGTATTTCTGAAGAATTATTAGAAATGGATGATATGCCATCATGGATATCTGAACATTTATCAGAGTTGATTGATTAAAATGATTTTTATGGAAGCTTAAATTTGTAAACAAATAAAATAAATAGACAAGCTTGGTTTAATGTTAATTAGAAGATGTTGAATTTATTATCATTTCTGCGCCTTCTATGCCTACACGTGTCCCAATAGCTACACCCATACCTCCCAGTCTGACAGCTAAGCCAATTTGATTATTAACTAATTTGATGATGGGGGATTTAATGGGACCTAAACCCATGATTCCACTCCAATGGTCAGTAATTTCAAATTTCTGATCGAGCAAAATATGGTCCTTTACAAAATTAATTAGATAATTAGTTATCTGTGGATTTTTATCTACTGATATTGTATTTTCTGATTCAATATCTAGGTTTCTTCCGCCGCCTATTAAAAGATGCCCATTGATTGTTCTAAAGTAAACATATCCTTTGTTGAAATGAAAACATCCATTCAGTGAAATGGCCTGTTCGGGTTTAATGACTAACACTTGGTTTCTGGCTGGAATCACATCAATATTTGGGAAGAAATGTTTTGTAAATCCATTTACTGCAATTAGTACTTTTGATGTATGCAATGTAATTTCAGGTTTACAATTTAGTTTTATTTTATTTTCTGTTTGTTCTATTGAATTTACATAAAGACCATTTAATATTTTTCCACCTAAAGTTGTAAAGAGGATTGCTAACTGATTTATGAGTTTCATTGGATTGATAACTCCTTCATGTGACGTAGCAATTAAATTAGTAAAACCTTTGAGAGGAAAATGTTTCAGGCGTTGATTATCAAGCTGAAAATAATTGGGAATTTGGATTCTTTTTTCTATTTCTGAATTCAGATAAGGTATGTTTTGATAGATTTGATTAAAATCTAAACTAGAGTCATCAAATACTTCATATCCACCGCATTTTTGGTAATCGATGTTATTTGAATGGTTTCTTTTTAATAAATCATGAATACCAGAATATCTTTTTTCAAATAAACTAAATACCTGTTCAGGAGGATTTAATGTTAGGTCTTCAATCAACTCAGAAGGACTTCCAAAACATGCAAATCCGGCATTCTTTGTGCTTGCTCCTGATGAAATTAGACCTTGTTCAATAATCAGAACATCAGCTCCAGGTTCCAACTCTAATATTCTTATCCCTGCATTCAAGCCAACTATCCCGCAACCAATTATTATGTAGTTACTTTGGTTAAAGTAATGATCTCGTTCCCAATAGCTTAAATTCGAAAACATGATAGTAAATTAAAAAATAAGAATTTGAAACAAAGATCAAGAATATCTTAGATATTTATACAATAATTGTAATTTTATATACTTTTCAAAATTAATCGATAAATAGATAAAACATGATATTGCAAATCAACAACCTCAGCAAACAATATAGTAATGGCGTACATGCTTTAAATGATATTAACTTAACCATTAATACCGGAATGTTTGGCTTACTTGGGCCAAATGGTGCTGGAAAGTCATCTCTGATGAGGACATTGGCAACGCTTCAAGATGCAGATAGTGGTTCTGTAAGGCTTGGAGATATTGATGTTTTAAACAATAAAGAGGAAGTCAGAAAAGTGCTGGGTTATTTACCTCAAGAATTCGGAGTTTATCCTAGAACATCAGCTATTGATTTGTTGGATCATCTCGCATTACTCAAAGGTATTATCTATACTCGAGAGAGAAGGGAAATGGTTATGCATTTACTAGAAAAAGTCAATCTATTTGAGCACAGAAAAAAATCTGTAAGTAGTTACAGTGGTGGTATGCGACAACGTTTTGGAATAGCACAATCTCTTATAGGAAACCCAAAATTAGTTATTGTGGATGAACCAACTGCTGGTTTAGATCCGGGAGAACGAAACCGTTTTTATAATATTCTGAGTGAGATTGGTGAAAACATAATTGTGATTTTGTCCACTCATATTGTCCAAGATGTTAGAGAGCTGTGTACTCAAATGGCTATAATGGATAAAGGAAAATTATTATTTAGTGGGAATACGGACGAAGCTTTAAATCAAATAAAAGGAAAGGTATGGGAAAGAAAAGTAAATAAAAATGAATTGGAACAATATCAAACGAATTATAAAATTATCTCAAATAAATTAGTAGGTGGTAAACCATTAATTCATGCTTTTTCAAATACGGAATTACAAGATGATTTTGTACAAGTGGAAGAAAACTTAGAAGATGTATTTTTTGCCAAATTAAACGAACTAGTTTAACAACTAATTATTAAGGATTTATGTGGAAATTTATACGACACGAATGGAAGTATTGGATTTATTCACCCATGACTTGGATATTCTTTATCATAAATACTTTATTAGTTATGGGAGCAGTGTCGTCAGACAGTATTACCATAGGTGGAGGAGTAGGTAGTGTACACAAAAATGCACCCTTTGTAATTCAAACTTATTATGGTGTCATGTCGCTCATTTGTCTCTTAATGACGACAGCATTTATTAATGCTTCTGCAAATAGGGATTTTGAGCATGGTATGTATCAATTTGTATTTTCTTCGCCGATTAAAAAACGAGATTACTATTTCGGAAAATTTATTGGAGCTTCTACCATAGCTATCTTTCCATTATTGGGTGTATCATTAGGAAGTTTAATTGGACCATTAATGCCGTGGGCTCAAGCTGAAAGATATGGAGATGTAATTTGGAGTGGTCATATTCAAGGATTAATCTCATTCGGCATTCCAAATACTATTATTACAGCAGTTTTATTATACACTTTAGCCATAATTTTTAGGAATAATATGGTTTCATTCATAGGTGCGATGTTGATTTTAATATTTTATATAGTATCTTCTGGATTCACACAAGACCTTGAGAAGGAATGGTTAGCTAATATTCTTGATCCATTTGGATTTAGGCCAGAAGGCATCATCGCCAAATACATGACAGTAGATGAAAAAAATATCAATGCAGTACCACTTATTGGCGCATTCCTATTTAACAGAATATTATGGTTAGGTATTAGTTTATTTATTTTATTAATTACGTATACCAAATTTTCATTTAGTACAAAAAGCCAGAAACCTAAAAAAGAAATTAAAGAAATAAAAGTGACCAATTCAGCAGCAAAAGCTATTAGTCCTGTTTTGCTTACCTATGATAATACGTTTTCATTTTTTAAATTATGGTATTTAATTAAATTCGAGACAAAAGCCATTTTGAAAAACCCAACCTTTATTATTATTGTAATAATAGGTTTATTGAATTTGATTGCTTCCTTAACAAGTTTTACCGGAAGGTACGGAACAGATCAATATCCTGTAACATATGATATGATTGATACCATAAAGGGTTCATTTTATTTATTTCTAATAGCTATTATAACATTTTATACAGGAGTCTTAGTTTGGAAAGAACGTGATGTTAAAATAAATGAAATTCAAGATGCCACTCCCATACAAACTTCCATATTTTTTGTTTCAAAAATAATGGCGCTCATTGCTTCAGTAGCTTTTATACTAATGACTACAATGATTATTGGTATCATTGCTCAGACTGCATTTGGATATTACAGGTATCAGCTTGATGTTTATATTAATTCTTTATTAATTATGGATTTGTTATCATTTTCATTTTTAATTATTATTGCTTTATTATTTCATTACATGATCAATAATAGATATATAGCTTATTTTGCATTTGTATCATTTATCATATTAAACCAATTTATTTGGGGTGTTTTAAAAATTAGCACCAATATGGTAAAATTTGGCTCTACACCTACAGTTACTTATTCTGACATGAATGGTTTTGGTCCATTTATACCATCTACAATATGGTTTAATATTTATTGGGTAATTTTTTCTATAATTTTAGTTTTTATAGTTCTATCATTTTATGTTCGTGGTAAGGAAACAGATTTTAGACAAAGAATAAGATATTCAAATTTTGTATTATCAAAAAATAAAATGGCCATTATTTTATGGGCTGTTGTTTTTACTTTGTGTTGTGGATTTGTATTTTATAACACAAAAGTTTTGAATACATATGACTCCGAAAAAGAACTGGAAAATAAGCAGGTGGATTATGAAAAAACTTATAAAAAATATGAAAATTTAATACAACCTCGTTTTTACAAATTTAATTATACCATTGATATACTTCCTTATGAAAGAAGCATGACAGCTTCAATAGATGCTTGGGCTATAAATAAATCAAATCAACCCATACAAGAGTTGCATTTTAGCATGCCTCAAATACCTGATAGTGTCGATATTATCATTAGTGGAAGTAACTTAAAACTCAATGATACCAGATTGAATTATAGAATATATACCTTGGATAAACCGCTGCAACCATATGATTCAATTTTAATTGAATTTGAAGTTTCCAGATTAACAAAGGGTTTTGAGAATGAAGTTAGTTTTACTCAACTAACACAAAATGGCACTTTTTTCAATAATGGCGATATAACCCCGTCCCTTGGATATGATGCAAATTCTGAAATCAGGGACAAAAACAAGCGAATAAAACTAAAGTTACCAAAGCGGATAAGGATGCCTGGATTGGATGAAAATGATCTAAATGCGAGGGCAAATAATTATATAAGTAATGATGCCGATTGGGTTGAAGTTAATACAACCATTAGTACATCGTTGGATCAAATTGCAATAGCCCCAGGCAGTTTAATAAAATCCTGGGAAGCCAATGGCAAGAAATATTTCAATTATAAATTAGATGAAAAATCATTGGCTTTCTATTCTTTCATTACTGCAAAATATAAAGTGGCACGAAAAGTTTGGTCTGGGATAGATTTAGAAGTATATTATATTCCCGAACATGAATATAATGTTCCAAATATGTTAAAATCAATGGAAAAATCATTGGAATATTATACTCAAAATTTTGGAAAATACCACCATAAGCAATGTCGAATCATTGAATTTCCAAGATATTCTAGTTTTGCACAGGCTTTTCCAGGAACGATGCCTTATAGTGAAAGTGTTGGATTTATTGCTGATTTGCGTCAAGTAACAAATGATGATATTGATCAAGTATTTTATATTGTTGCCCATGAAATGGGTCACCAATATTGGGCCCATCAGCTTTGTGGAGCGAATATGCAAGGTAGTGAAATGATGAGTGAAGGATTTGCCCAATATTCAGCATTGATGGTTATGGAAAAGGAATATGGAAAGAACAAAATGAAAAAATTTCTTAAATATGAAATGGATGGATATTTGCGTGGTAGAAGTAGTGAATTTGAAGCTGAAAGACCATTAATGTATACTGAACATCAACAATATATCCATTATCAAAAAGCAAGTGTAATCATGTATGGTTTAAAAGAAATGATCGGAGAAAATAAAGTAAATGAAGCACTTCGAAGTTTACTCGATACTTTTGCATATCGGGATCCACCCTATGCAACTTCTGTTTCTGCAGTTAGAGCATTTAGAAAAGTTACTCCAGATAGTTTGCAATATTTAATAAATGATATGTTTGAAAGAATTACTTTATTCTCCAATCGAATGGTTGAAGCCAAATATAAGAAAGTCGGTAACGAATATGAAGTTAACCTTTTAACAAACTCTGAAAAATTTTATGCAGATACACTTGGGAAGGAGGTTTC
>Ga0138256_10001206_pt1 | contig 27928 bp, 45 predicted proteins | sample KNB2016incub_MG_FD_105486 | JGI IMG/M metagenome (GOLD analysis project Ga0138256, IMG submission 105486) | Active sludge microbial communities from wastewater in Klosterneuburg, Austria - KNB2014incub_MG | ecosystem: Engineered > WWTP > Activated sludge > Unclassified | place: Austria...
ATCCGTCACGCAGCGACTGAGCGCCGCGTCGGACACCGTCACGCTGAGCGACACGGGAGTATCCGTCACGCAGCGACTGAGCGCCGCGTCGGACACCGTCACGCTGAGCGACACAGCCGTTGGCGAGGCGGTTACTGCCGCGACAGGTGATGCGACGGATGTAATGACCTTCGCCGATAGCGCTGTGTCAGTGACTACGCGGATCAGCGAGGCGGCAGACGCCATATTTGTCGCGGACACTGCATTGTCCATCAGCGAGCGCGCCTCTGTCGCTGTCGATGCGATCACCCTAACTGACTCAGCCGTGGGTGAGGCGACCTCTGCTACGCTCGGGGCGGCAAGTGATGCGCTTGTCCTGTCCGATAGCGCGTTGTCCGTTTCCCAACGCGTGAGCACGACCGTTGATGCGTTGACGCTGACGGACTCTGCAGCCTCTTTCGCTGCGATGATTGCGACTGCGACGGATGCGATCACCGTTTCCGACGCGGCAGTTGGCGAGGCAGTTACCGCTGTGTTTGCAGAGGCAGTAGATGCCATCGCATTCTCCGACGCTTCTCTCGCCGCGCCGATATACGCGGGCATCGGCGAGGATAACCTCGTGCTGAATGATTCGGCTGCATCATTCACCGCGCGTGTGAGTGCGGCAAGCGATGCGCTCTTGCTGAACGATGAGGCGCAGTCGTACACCACGCGACCAGCCGTGGCGCTCGATGCGATTGGGTTCCTTGATCGCGCGACAGCGGCGAACGCCTCCTCCTTTGTCGACTTGGCGCGCATCGGGTTTACGTTGCGGACGCGGTACGCTGATTTTACTATGCGCAGTCACGGAACGAGGTTTAACTGATGGGAGTGCACGACGCATGAAAAGGGTTCTCGAAGGTTCCACGTCTCGACTCACCATCGTGTTCTATGACGAGGACGACGTGCTCGCTACGCCTACCACGGTTGAGTACAGGATAGACGTGAAGGACTCCGGGGAGGAGATCCGCGATTGGACTGCGCTAGCGCCCGCGTCCAGCATTGTGTTGATCTTGACGGACGAGGATAACGACAGCTTTATTCCAACGCAGGAGCTCGAACAGCACGAGGTGACGGTGCGCGCGGCGTACAACATCACGGAGCAGTTAACGGGGCGGTTTGTGTACGAGGTGCGCAACTTGAGGTTTCTGACGTGAGCGCGCTGGAGTGGCGCGGCGCCGTGGTCGTTTGCATCGCGAGCGGCCCATCGCTTTCCCCCGAAGACGTTGCGTTGGTTGACGCAGCGCGTGTTGCGCACAAGTGTCGCGTGATGGCGGTTAATCGGGAGTTCGAGAGCGCGCCATGGGCAGATGTGCTGTATGCGGCGGATTATCACTTTTGGCAGGCCTATATTGATGAAGTCCGCGCGAAGTTTTGCGGTGCGCTGTGGACCATTGATAAGCGCGCAGCCCATCAGTTCAAGCTGAACCTCGTCGCCCGCGGGCGCGGCGAGGGGTATGCGACCGAGCTCGGCACGATTAACACAGGCGGCAATTCGGGGTATCAGGCAATACATTTGGCTGCGCAATGGGGTGCCGCGCGAGTTATAATGCTGGGGTACGATATGCAGCGCACCGATGGGAAGGAACACCACTATGGCAAACACAAAAAAGGGTTGCCGAATGGCGCGGGATTCAAGAGTTGGATCCCCCGGTTCAAACCGCTGTTTCGCGACTTGCGTTTGCGAGGAGTCGAGGTGATCAACGCGACGCGCGTGACCGCGATTCCGGAGGACTGGATTCCGCGCGTGCCGCTGGAGGAGTTGTTGTGAGCGCGCGCAACTCGGTGCGCAAGCCGTGCGATTTCTGCGCGCGAGTCCGCGCGCGGACTCGTCGGCTGTTCAAGTGGCGAAAGGTGCAATGAGATGATCCAGGCGGGCATACTTCGCGACGTGATCACCATACAACGTCCTGTGCTTGAGCAGGACGCGACGGGGCAACAGGTCACCGTGTATGAGGATCTCTACGCCGAGGTGCGCGCGGCAGTGACTCCGTTGTCTGGTCGCGAGTACATCGCGGCGAAACAAGTAGCGGCAGAAGTCACGACGCGGATCACCATGCGGCGCCTGACCTCCATTACGGCGACGTGTCGTGTGCTGCGCGTCATAGAGTCGGACGATCCACCGACGACCGAGACGTACGATGTGCTGGCCGTGTTACCGGACCCGGTCAGCGGACTGCGATACTTGACTTTGCTGTGCGTGCAGAGAATTGCTGAGGGGTTTCGTCGTGGCAATTGAAGGGGTGGAAAACTTGCGCGCTGCATTCGAGGAGCTCGGCGACATGAGTTCCAAGGAATGGAAGTCCACCTTGCGCGCCATGGTGCGCGATCCGGGGAAGCGCGTAATGAAACAGGCGCAGGCGAACATCGCCAAAATTTCCCCCGGGAAGGCGCTCTCACATAAGACGTATAAAGGGCGCGCTGTTGCGGCCGGGTTCGCTTCGCGCAGCATCAGGATGCGCGTCAAGATTTTCCCTCAAAGGGGCATCTCGGTTGCCGTGATTGGCGTGCTTTCTGAGGCGTTCTACGCTCTGTCCTTTTTCGAGCTTGGCGTCCCGTCTCGCGGCATCCAGCGCGAGCCATGGCTGTCGCCCGCGTTGGCGCAACAGCAGACCTCGATCGTTACCGACATTGGCGCAGCACTCAAGAAGCGGCTTCTTTCCATCGCGCGTGCGCGCTCTCGCGCTGCGCTCAAAGCAGGAGCCGCGTGATGCTGGAGCAGGCGCTGTTTGAATTTTTGCGCGCCGATTCTGCGGTGCTGTCCTTGGTTGGGCAGGGGGAATGGGCACGGATCTTCCCACACATCATTCCGCAAAAGGAAAGCGCGCTGACACAGGTGCCCTGCATCGTGTACGCGGTGACGGGCGAGGAGCGACAACGGACGCGTTGCGGCACGGACGGGTTGACGTTGGCGACGGTACAGCTGGATTGTTACGCGCTGACTGTCGCGGGCGCTCGCGATGTGAGCCGCGCGGCACGCGATGCGCTGATGGATTATCGAGGTGCATTCGGCGGCATTGTCGCGCGCGATGTGTCGCTGGAAGGTTCTGCGGCGCTGTACGATTTGGATCCTGGATTGATGCGCGTGGTAGACACTTACAACATCTGGTTTGACGAGGAGTAATTAACATGGCTGGCAAAGTGTTTCTTGGTAATGATTTCAAGGTGCTGCTCGGTGATGGGAATTCGCCTGCGACGTTCACCGACATGTGCGCCGCGGTTGACTTTGGCTCGGTGGGCGAAGAGAAACCTCTGGTCGACATCACGGGATACTGCGACGATGGACGCGCCTATCGCAATGGCCTCGCCGATGGCGTGGAGATCCCGTTGCAACTGAACTACATCAGTGGTGATGCCACGGCGAAGGCGCTGTACGACGCCTACAAGAGCGATGAGCTGGTGCAGATCCGTATCACGAAAAAGGACGATCCACTCGTGTCGCCCGACATTCCGGAATACTTCGAGTTTCTCGCAACTGTGCGAGCTTGGAACGTGTCGGGTGCGATCGGCGAGCGTGCAACGCTGACGTTCACGCTGAAAGTTTCGGGCAGCGTTCTGTGGGTTACGCCATGATGAGCGACGCGTTGAAGAGCAAGCTGCTCGTTGCGTCGGCTGTGCGCGTGGGCGTTGTGAAGCTCGAAGGCGAGGAGGTTCTGGTGCGGGAGATCGGAACGTTGGAATTTGCGGCGTATGGTGCGCTCGCGAAAACCGACAAGCTGCGCGCGACCGCATTGCTCGTCGCTGCGTGCGTGGTGGACGCGGAAGGTGCCGCGTTGTTTTCCGAATCGGAGGCGCTGGAGATCGCTGCGACGGCTCGCATCGCGATGCCGTTGGTTACTAAGGTGATGGAGCTCAGCGGGTTCGGGGAGGAGGACGAAAAACACGCTGACGCCAGCTGAGCTGTTCGACTTTCGGCTGGCAGCGCTGTTAGGGTTTGCGGACATCGATGTGATGAAGTCCTCGATGTCGCAACGCTCGTATCTGGGGTGGCAGAGGTATTGGGATGCAGAGCCTTGGGGACCGTGGCGCGATAATGTGCACGCAGCAATCGTTGCGCGCGAGGTGCGACGCATGATTGCGCGCGATCGCGCGGCACCGAAGCTGGAGGCGTTCATGCTGCGCGACCCGACAGAGCGCGCCGTGGAAGCGGGAGAGCGCGTGTGGAGCGCGCTGAGTGCGATGTCTACAAAAGTAACCCCAACGGAAGCTGCCGCGAAGATGCGCGAGGCGCGTGAGCGTGGCGCGCGTTCACGGCGGAGGAGCAATTAGATGGACTTGGCAAAGCTAGTCGTTAAACTCGAAGCGCAGACTGCGCAATACATGCAGCAGCTAGACGCGGCAAACCGCAAGCTGGACAAGTTCGCGAAGAACTCCGCGATCTCATCACAAGCAATTGGGCACGCGCTGGGCGAGGCGATAGCGGGGGCGACTCGCTGGTTGGTCGAAGGGGCGAAGGGCGCACTGGAGTACGGCGACAAGCTGGACGAGATGGCGCAGAAGACGGGCATGTCTGCGGAGAGCTTGTCTCGGCTGGAGTATGCAGCGAAGTTTTCGGGGCTCGGCATCGACGATCTCGGCAAGGCGTCCGCGAAGCTATCCAAGTCGATGGCTGATGCAGCGGATGGATCGAAAACGTCGGCCGAGGCCTTCGCGCGGGTTGGTGTTGCGGTCAAGAATTCTGACGGCACGCTGCGCGACACCGAGGACGTGTTGCTGGACGTGGCCGATAAGTTCTCCAAGATGGAGGACGGGGCGGCAAAGGCCGCTCTTGCACAAGAGCTGTTTGGCAAGTCGGGCGTTGCACTCATCCCATTCCTCAATGAAGGGCGCGAAGGCATAACGAAGCTGACCGCTGAGGCCGATAAATTTGGCGTCACCGTGTCGGGTAAGGCCGCGAAGCAGTCCGCTGCGTTCAATGACAATCTTGACAAGTTGAAGGGTACGGCGCAAGGACTGACACGTCAGTTCTTGGAGAAGGCGTTGCCAACGCTGATAGCCATCTCTGATCGGTTCGTGAGCGCGGCGAAGTCCGGCGGCGGGCTGAGCGCTGCGCTTGGCGTGCTGGCCGTTGCGTTCAAGGGGATTGTTACTGCAGGGTCCGTTGTCAGCGCCGTGTTCTCCGCGCTCGGGAACATGATCTACGGAGTTGGCGCGGCCATCGTGCGCGTTGCGCACGGCGATTTCAGCTTGGCGATTGACGAGATCAAGGATTCGTTTGGCAAGGCGCGCTCCAGCACCGCGGACTCATTCGAGTTCATGGCGCAAGTGTGGGGGGATTCAGTCCCCGAGCTCGAAGGAACTGCGAAAAAGCTGGACGACGCGTTGACCGACACTATCGTGTTTAGCCCGGAGAAGTCGGGGGACGCGGCGCGTAAGGCCGCGGACGCTGCGCTGTCAGGGATACGCGACATGGTCGCAAACCTGGAGCAGCAGATCGCAACGTTTGGTCTCGGGGAGAAGGCTGTTATTGCGTACCGCATAGCGCACGGGGATCTCGCCGCGCAGTTTAAAGCGGCGGGCGCTGATGCCGAGGCGTACAAGGAGCGGCTGATTGAGTTGACGGGGAAGATGGTCGCGATGCGAGACGCGAGCGAGGAGAATGCCGCATTCCTGAAGAGCGTGGACGACGCAGTCAAGAATAATATCGACGCAACGGCCAAGCAGATTGAGGACGGGTTGAAGGCGATGACTGAGGCGGCGAAAACGCAGACAGAATTCGAGCGCCGCGCAACGGAGAACGTGCAGGATATACTCGCCACAGGCATCGGGGACATTATCGATCAAGGATTCAAGCGCGGGGCGAAGTCCGCGTTGAAGAGTTTTGCCGATATGCTGGAGCAGATGATCCAGCAAGCCATCGCGGCCGACCTCGCGCGGAAGCTGTTCGGTGCAGGAGGCGTCGGCAGCGGTGGCGGATGGTTGGGCGGTATGGGCAACATGTTGAGCAAGCTGTTTGGCGGGACGCGTGACAGCGGTGGGCGCGGGCGCGCGGGACAGGCGTATTTGATCGGTACGGGGGCGCAACCGGAAATGTTTGTGCCAGATTCCTCCGGCGACTTCATACCCGCGACAGCCATGGCCCGTGGAAGTGGGTCGCGCGTGGTGCAGAATATTTATGTGCAGGGACGCGTGGATCAGCGTTCGGCACGACAGTTGGAGTTGGAGGCGTCGCGTCGGCAGAGCATCGCGCGCGCAAGGTTCGGGTGACGCATGGCATTCATTGAACAACGATTGCTGGACTGCGTGAGCTTTGGCACGAGCGGCGGACCGACATTCGCCACGCGCAAAGTATCACTACGCTCAGGCATCACGCGTCGCAATCCGTTGCGTTCGCGTCCGCTGTATCGATTCAACATCATTTACCGCAATTTGATGCCGGAGGATCACGCAGGAGTTATTGCCGCTTTCAATGCCTGCTATGGTGGCGTGCATGCTTTTCGCCTGAAAGACTGGTCGGACTTCACGGCGACAAATGAGCTGCTTGCGGTGACCGGCACGGGTGCGTCGCAGAATGTGCAGCTGACTAAAACATACACCTTCGGTTCGCAGTCCGTTGTGCGCGCCATTCGCAAACCTGTTGCCGGTACTGTTACGATGACGGCGAACGGGTCGCCAATTTCCGTCTCGCTCAACGCCACCACTGGCATCGCGACGTTGACCGCGTCTAATGGTTCTGCGCTGCGCTGGACGGGTGAGTTCGATGTGCCCGTGATGTTCGAGGACGACGCATTGAGTTTTTCCGGCGATGATAAGGGCGCCCGTGGGTTGTTTCTCACGAGTGATGTGGCGCTGGTCGAGGACCTCGACGCATGAGAAACATCCCCGCTCAGCTTCAGACGCACCTGAACCTCATGGCCACCACGACCACGAGGCTTCTCAAGATCACGCTCACGAACGGGTTTGTGTACGGGCTCGCGATGCTGGACCAGAACGTCACGTATGACGACGGCGATGGGCCTCTGGTGTACGCGGCCACGAATGGATTTGACCCTTCGATGCTCAGCGCGGATGTTGGGTTCACGGTCGACAACGCGGAAGGCACGGCGCTGTTGTCGGAGGGCATCGTGGATGGCGTGACGTTGGAGATGGCGGTACGCGGCGACTTGAATGATGCCGAGTGGGTCATGTACCTCGTGAACTTCAAGGATCTCACTGTTGGGCGTCACGTCATCCTGGATGCCGGGGACGTGGGTGAGGTGCGTGTGAGGGAAGGGGTGGTGTGGATGCCGGAGTTGTTGAGTCGCACCGCACGCCTGAAACAAAGCATCGGAGGGGTGTGGTCGAGGCGTTGTCGCGCGGTGTTTGGAACGCCCGCCGACTCGCAAACAGGTTGCGGCGTAGATGCCGGGGCGCTGTGGGTGGATGGGGTCGTCACAGGAGTAGGTGCAGAGGTTGATCGCACATTCACGGGTGACAACATTGGGACAACGATCGTCGGAGGGCAACCCGCGCGAGTTCTTTGGCTGACGGGAGACAACGCGGGTGCCGAGTTTTCCACCGAGGACGTCACCGGGCACGCCATCTCGCTGAACGAACCAACAGCCTACCCTGTCGTCATCGGCGACACGTATAGCATCAGGCCAGATTGCGGGAAACGATATGCGGAGGACTGCGTCGCGATGTGGGATAACGGAGTGAACTTCAAGGGCGAGCCGCATATCCCTGCTGGCGATGCCGCTGCTGTGCAGACTCCGGGAACTCAGGTTCCGAACTTCGCGGCGCGTCGCACATGAGTGCCGATGCATTTGTGGCAGAGGCGCGAGCGTTGATCGGGGTGCCTTGGCGACACCGTGGACGCAGTTTGCGCGGGTTGGATTGCGTCGGGCTGGTTGCGCTGGCGGGCGTGGCAGCCGCGTTGCCCAATGCGCGCGATGTGTCGGGATATGGCCGCGAGCCGTGGGACGATCAGCTGCGCAAGGGGTGTCGTGAGCGCTGGGGGGAGCCCGTGGCGGAGCCGCGTGTCGGGGACATCGCGATTGTGCGGTGGGGCGTGCGCGAGCCGTCACACATGGCGATCGTTGGTGCGCACCCGCTCGGTGGTCTCACGTTCATTCACGCTCACAATTTGCATGGGGTCGTGGAACAGCGACTGGACGCACGGCTGACACGCGCGATCGTCGAGGTGTACCGCCCGTGGAGGGATGAGTAGATGTCGGTCAGGCAGGTCATTGGTTTTGTCGGCGCGGCCGTGGGGTCGTACTTCGGGTATCCACAACTCGGCTACGTGATAGGCAGCGCAATTGGCGGCGCCGTGGACCCCGAGGTGATCAAGGGTCCTCAACTCGGGGAGATTGCGCAGCAGACGAGCCAGGAAGGTGGCGCACGGCCGATCACGTGGGGTGTGTCTCCGCCCATCACGGGCAACATCATCGCGAGCTCTGCACCGCGCATCGTCACGAGGCGCGAGAGTCAGGGCAAGGGCGGTCCAAAGTACGAAACGCAGAGCGTGTATCGCACATACGCGGTTGGCGTGTGTGAGGGACCCATCACCAATTTCATTCGCATCTGGCGCAACAACATTCTCATGTACGACGTGAGCGCCGATCCGCAGGTGTCGGCCGAGGATAATGCCGCGTTTCTCGAAACCGCGGTGTTCTTCCTCGGCGGGTATGACCAACTGCCTGCATCGGCGCTGGAGGCGATTTATGGCGTTGGCAACACGCCTGCCCATCGGGGCACTGCGTACATGCTGATGGATGATGAGGACCTGACGGATACCGCAGGCGCCATTCCTCAGTGGATCTTTCAGGTTGGCACCGAGGTGGATCAGTCGCTGTACGTCGTCATTACTGTCGGAGGCACGCCAACGACGTACGCAGGCTATGCGAGTCCTCCGAGTAATTGGGGGGCGATGATCTCTAACGAGCTGCCTGTTACCGTGTCGTACATGACGGAAGATTATATGCTGGTGTTCACCCCGGTGTTCGGGTATGTCACGACGCGGTTCCAGATCACGTTGGTGCGGAACAACCTGACCATTCCGTCCGACATCTATAGATACATCGATGTGTACGCGGATGATGTGCCCGACATCGACCCGATCAGGACATATGATGTGCAGGCGGCAAGCGGCAACAACCTGGTGACAGCGGACCTTGGCGGAGGAAATCTTCAGTATCGACGCACGATCTACTGGTTTCATTCCTCGCCGTATCCGCCCGCCATGTGGCGGGATCTTCGCGGCACGGATGTGAAGGTTGGTTTCCGATGACGATTGGTCTCGCTGGCGTAGTCACTGATATCTGTCGTCGCGCGGGACTCGCGGACGCGATGTTTGATGCGTCAGATCTCTCCGGCATTGAGCTCGAAGGATTCGTGGTTACGAATCAGTACACCGCCTCCGACGCGCTTGCCGCATTGGCACAAATATTCTTCTTCGATGCCGCGAGCTATGACGGCGTGATCCATTTTGTGCGCCGAGGGGCGAGCGCCGATGTCACGGTGTATGAGGGGGATTTTGTTGACGATAATCGTGACGTGGACCAGACGAAAAAGGGCGACGCGATTCAAATACCGCGCGTACTGAACCTCGGTTACTATGATGCCGGCTCCGGCGGACTGTCACCGTCGAAGCAGACCAGCGAGCGTGCGGGCGACCGTCGCGCTGTTGGCGAGGTGTCGATACAGACGGCCGCTGTGATCACGGCCGATGTTGCCGCGGCAGCCGCGGCGATTAATCACAGGGTGATGATCGAGAATCAGCGAGGCGAGTTGCGCTTTGCGTTGTCGGACGCCTATCTGCGCCTCGTCCCCGCGCAATGCTTGCTGGTGTCTTGGGACGGGCAGGTGGCTCGCGTGCGCATTGTCGGGATTAGCCTGTTCGATGGGTATCAGGAGTACACGTGCCTGCGTGATCGGCAGAGCGCGTACACGGTCGCGAACGTGCAGAGCTTGCCGCCTGCGGTGTCCACCCCGCCACCAAGCCGTGATGTGGGCAACACGTTGCTCGCGCTGCTCGACATTCCGTTGCTACGCGATGCGGACGACGCGGCAGGCGTTGGACTTTACATCGCTGTTGCCGGGCAGGTGGAAGCGTGGAGTGGGGCCGTCGTGGACCTGAGCTATGATGGCGGGGCCAATTACGTCGATTCGGGCACCGCGCTGGTCGGCGCTGTGATGGGCGAGCTCACCTCGACTCTTGGTGATCATCCGGCCGAGTACCCCGACGAGACGAATGTCGCAACTGTGCGCATCGATACGTTTGGCGCCGTGCTTGAAGATGCGACGCTGACACAGATGCTGAACCGCAACAATCTCGCCGCCATCGGCAATGAACTGACAGGGTGGGAGTTGGTGAACTTCGGTTCGGTAACGGAGGCCACTTCAGGACACTGGCAAATTGGTCTGTGGTTGCGCGGGCGGAAAGACACCGCGCCGCGTCCGCATTACGCCGGGGAAAAGTTTGTGCTCCTTGATCGCAGCGCAATAGCTTTCCAATCCGGCAGTTCCGCAGACATCGGACGCAGCTTGACGGTGCGCGCGATTTCGATTGGCAGCACGTCGGGAGCAGAGACTGTTGAGTACTTGGATCTCGTCGGCAACACGCAGGTTGAGCGTCGCGCGGGGTATCTGACGGCGAGGCGCGACGGCAGCGACATAATCGCCGATTGGCAAGGCGTCGGTCGGCTCGGTGGGGGTGGGGCGGCTGTGCACGGGGCGCGATTCACAGGGTATCGCATTGAGTTTGTCGGATTCCTCGACACGATCACTGTGGATACCATCGCGCAAGCCATTACGCAGGACGTCACAACGCTCAGCGCGCCCACCACAGTGCGCGTCTACCAACGCAATGCTCTCACCGGGCTCGGTCCATACGCAGAGGTCATAGTTCCATGAGCACACCAAATGTTGCCATCCCCACGGTGCCCGAAGGCACGTTGGATCCCGCGGCAGGTCTGAATGCAGCGCTCGACGTTATCGACGTGCTGCTCGCACTGTTGCAGCGCGGGGTTATCTCGATGACGTTGACGGCGCCGCCAATCTCGCCCGCCGACGGGGATATGTACGTGGTGGCGGCTCCTGCGACGGGGGCGTGGGCAGCGCACGAGACCGCGGTCGCGCGGTACGTAGAGGACGGCGCGTTCTGGACATTCTACGCGCCCGCCACTCGCATCGCGTTCCTGCTCAATCAGGCGGACGGACAGCTGTACCAGTACACAGGCGACAGCCCGGTGGACTGGGAGCCGTGGCCGAGGCGCAGCGCGCTGGTCAACGCTGTTGACGATACCGCGGCGGCGACGGCTGGTGTGGGTTTGGGGGAGATGTACCGCAATGGATCTGCTCTCATGATTCGTGTCGCGTAGGAGACACTGATGTTTTGGGATGCTGTTGACAGATTCTTTCCAGGCGACAGTCCTGCCGGGTTGCAACGCTGGCGCAGGAGCGTGGGCATTATGCAGATAGTCACGATATTTTCGCTGTTGGTGCTGGTTGCGATCCTAACCAAGGGCGTGCCGGTTGCTGGGCGCGTTGCGTGGGCGGACGAGATCGATAAGAAGGTTAGCGAAGCGGTGAAGGCGACGGACGCAAAGATCGAGGCTGTGGCGAAGGAGCAGCGCGAGACCGGCAAGGTGCTGAAGAACGTGGAGACGATGCTGCTGGAGAGCTTGATGGAAAGCACAAGCGCGAAGATTCGCTCACAGGTCGCGAAGCGGTGCAAGACGGAAGGGCGCATCGAGCGCGAGGAGATCAACCGCGAGATTGATCGCCTGCAGAAGCAGTACAAGGCGTATAGCAACGGCGAGAAGTACGACGAGCCTACGTGTAGTGAAATCTGACGGGAGAACAGCAATGGGCAAGGACCTGAAGACGAGCGACTTGCAAGCCGCGGCGACGCTGCTCGGTGTTGATGTGCCGACCGTCATGGCCGTTGCAGAGATAGAATCTGCGGGCGCGGGATTCCTCCCTGATGGGCAGGTGAAGATCTTATTTGAAGCGCACATCTTCTCACGGTTGACGCTCCGTCGGTACGACTCCGGCTACCCGGAAATCAGCGCGAAGCGTTGGGACAAGACTCTCTATAAGGGCGGAGCGCGGGAACACGAGCGGTTGTGGGCTGCGGTTGCGCTGAACCGCGACGCGGCGTTGCAGTCCGCCTCATGGGGCATGTTCCAGATCATGGGATTCAACTACGCGCGCTGCGGCTTCGCCAATGTGCAGGAGTTTGTGAACGCGATGGTGCGCAGTGAAGGCGAGCACCTCCAAGCGTTCTGTCGTTTTGTGCTCTCTATGAAGCTGGACGATGAGCTGCAACGGCGCGACTGGGCGGCGTTCGCCGCAGGGTATAATGGCCCCGCGTTCGCCGCAAATAAGTACGACGAGCGGCTTGAGCGGTCGTACGCACGATTCAACAATGCAACGGTAGGAGGATGACTGACATGAAGAAGCTTCTGTTACTTTTCGCTGCGCTGTTCGCGCTCGGCACTGCGCACGCGCAGACCGCTGGCACGATTACGTTCACCGCGTCTACGACAACGGGCGACGAGTCCGTGGTGCCCGTGCTCACGTGGTCCACGTCGCCAGCCGCTACGTCGTGCACGGCGTCGGGCGATTGGTCAGGGGTGAAGGCTGCGGCTGGAACTGAAACGCTCGCCGCCATCACATCGAGCCGCACCTACAACCTGACCTGCTCGTGGCTCGACGACAAGGCAACGCTGACGTGGGTGGTCCCGACGGAGAACACCGACGGCACGGCGTACACGGACGGCAAGGGGTTCAAGATCTACTACGGCACGGCGCCCGCGAACTTGAACCAGACGGTGAACGTGAACGGCGCGACGCAAACGACGCACACCATCCAGCCGCTGGCCGCCGGCACGTGGCACTTTGCCATGACCGCGGTCAATCAGCGGGACGTGGAGTCCGCGCGCACCAACACGGTATCGAAGGTGGTCGGATCGGCGAGTGGCAACAAATCGGTGGGCATCACGGTCAACCCTGTGCCGCGTCCGCCGTCAGACTTTGTGGTTGAGTAAGCGAGGAGGTTCGAGCAAATGGAAAAGATACCCTGGTATCAATCGGCAATCGTGCGCCAACAGATCGTGATGATACTGGTGGGGCTGTTCGGGGTGCTCGGCATCAGCACCGACATCGACATCGCCGCGACGGTGACCGCGGTGTTCGCGGGCATCGCGGTGCTGGTGCCGGTATGGACGCTGATCACGCGGCTCACCAAAGCCAATCCGCCGTTGACGGACGTGGCGGCGCGGCACGAGGAGGACGTCCAGCGCGAGCTGAGCGCAGTGGCCAAGAAGCAAGGCGGCTTTGTGCGCCCGTGCCTCCTGGGGCTACTGCTGGCCGTTGGGTGGGGCGTGGCGTTTGTGGCCACTGCGCCCGGTTGCACCACGATCGGCGTGCCGAAGGCGGAGACGTTCAACGAGCGACTCGCCGTCGGCTACGCCGGGGTGACCGCGGTGCGAGAGGGCGCCGTAACGTACTTCGGCGCTGAGCTCGCGGAGGCCGCGGCGCTGCCCGAGGAGCAACGCGCAGCGCGGGAAGCCGCGGTCAAGCACGACGCGATGAACGTACAGGCGCAAGCTGACAACGTGCGGGAGGCGCTCGACATTGCGAGGACGATGAAGGACCTGGATGTGAAGTCGGCCGAGGCACGGCTGACCTCAGCGATCCAGATTCTCAACGCGCTGCAAACGTACTTGGAGGGCCGCTGACATGGATATAGCAACCGCACTTTCACTCCTCGTGACGCTGCTCGGGCAAACCAATCGCTTGGCCGAGCTGATCCGCAACGCGCGGGCCGAGGGGCGCACGGACCTCACTGAGGAGGAGCTCGACACGCTGGTCAGTGGGGACGACGCGGCGCGCGCAAGGCTGCAGGCGCTGATCGACTCGATCGACTGAGATGGGGGAAAGTCCCGGAGCCGCGTGGCTCCGGGCATCAGTCCTCGTTCCGCCAAAGCTGCTGGGCGCGCTCCTTGGTGATGCCGAGCTCTTGTGCCGCGGCCTTGATGGCGGAGGCGACGCAGAGTGTTTCGCGCGCGAGGGCATAAGCCGCGCTGAAACGTCCCTGCTCGGAGTTGAGCCAACGCTTGGAGTTGGTGCGCGGCGGGAGCCGACGGCTGAAGGCGCGGAGGTGGCTCATCACAGCCCCCACTTCTCACGGCACACAGGACCGATGCCCAGCGCGACGCTCTCGGCGTTCTCCAAGAGCCTCCCGCAGCACGAGCAATGCCCGGTTTGCTTGCCGTGCATCACAGCGGCGCCCAGCGGGTCGCGCCCGATCAGCGCGAGCGTGGCAACGTCCTCTGGGGTGGCGTCACGCGAGGCGTAGAAAGCGCCGCTCGGGTCTACTCGCCCGCAATAGAGCTCCCCGCGCTTCACGTAGAGGCACCCCGCGTTCCGTGAAGCGGCGCCAGCGAGCGAGAAGGTGTAACCCTGCACGCGGAACTTGGGGAAGCGGAGCCCCGAGTCCTGCGCTCTCGTGAAGGCAGTGACGAGCCGCGTGAAGCCTGCGCCGCCGATCTCAGCGTCCGGCTTGCGGGTGGCGCGCTCCGCCGTGCGCTCGGCGTCGCGCGCGATGCACCGCTGAGCCGCGGCCAACTGCCCGTCGGTCAGGGAGCCCCACTTCCCGAGCGCCTCGAACAGCGAGGCGGCGAAGCTGAAAGAGTCCTTTTTCGCGTTGAGCCAAGCGGCCACTTCCGGGTGCGCTGCGTGGAATGCGGTGATGGCGGCGACGCGCGCTTCGGTTTGGCGCAGTTGCTTGGCAACGCGACGCGCAGCAGCCTTGGCGGGATCGGTTTTCTGGAGCCCCGTGCCACGGCACCGGAAGCATGCGCCGACGAGTCGCCCAGAGAAGCTCCGGAACTGGCCCGTGCCGCGGCAGGCCGCGCAAGGGAAGCGCGCTAGCGTGGGGACAGACTTCCCGGTGCCGAGGCTGAGGGCGGCGGTGATGGGGTGCAGGTCGGGCTGAGGCTGGGCATGGCGACGAGCGAACGCCTCCTCGGTCCATTCCGCCGCGTCCTCCAGATCGTCGAAGCGAATCGTGGCGCTCACGACACAGCCTCCGCGCGACGGCGCAGCTCGCGACGGCAAAGCGCGAGCGCGTTCTTCACCGTGGGGTTCGCGGAGCGGGTGGTGTCGGTGATTTCGAGCGTGGCGGGATCGCGGACGAAAAACTCTCCGCGGGCGCCGCGACCGAGATTGATCTGGTGGCGGAGGGCGAATTGGAGGACTGTCTTGGGGATGGTCATCGTCTTCTCCTCTTTCGTTTCAGTTCCGGTGGGGGTCCCGGCCTCTAGCCGGGTGAGGGGAATCAGTCCCCGCCTCCACCGTGAAGATATTATCTTCCTATTGCCACCAAAAGGCAACACTTTTGACGATAATTAATCTGTGCAGAAACAAGGACTTACGAACGGCCTTTTTCGGGCGATTCTACGGTGCAGTCAGAGGTACAGCCCCAAGGCCAATCCCAGCGCCGTGCCCAAGCCTGTGGCGGCAGCGAGCAGAAGCCAAGGCTTCCATCCCCACCCCGATTCAAGCTCTGCGCGTTCCGGAGGCAGGGATGGGCCTTCGAGGAGCTCCGGGTCATAATTGAGGCTTGCCCGGCAATCCGAACAGGTCCACTCGGCTCGGCTGAGCGTGCTCACGTCGATCCACCTCCCCTCGCACCCCGGCATGGCGTGCAATGTGCCGGGTTGCGCCCTCGGCACATTCATCGGAGTCTCTGCGCTTCGAGGATCGGGAGGTTGGCTTCCGTGGGCACGTAGATCACCTGCCCGCCTTGCTGCGTGGCCGTGTGCTCCAGAGCCTGGATCCACAGATAGCGAAGGTACTCGTCGTGGCCTTGCAGCCCATTGGCGATTATTTCATTCGCCTTCGCCACGCCGATCGCCCGCTCCACTTCAGCATCAGCGAGCATGGTGGCGGCCTCGCGTTTTGCTGTTGCCTCCTGCACAGCGATCTTGCGGTTCTGTTCTGCGCGCTTGAGTTCAGCCTCGCCGACAAGTCCCTGCTGCCAGACGTTGTAGCGCGGGCAGCCCGCCATCACAAGTGTAATCAGGCCGATCGCGATCACCCCAGCAACCATCAAGATCCGACCAACGCGCAGCGTGCCACGCTTCTCATCATAGAAAGTGCTCATGCTTCATTCTCCTCTGCCGCGATGCGCTCGCGGATGATTGTGTCACGCAGCAAGTTCCACGTGACGGTGGTGGGGATTGGGTTCGCCGCACTCATCAGTATCGCGCTCACCTCGTCGAGGCGCATCTTGGCGACCATCGCGACGAGCGCGGCGTGCGGTCCTTTGTCTCTGATTGCTCGCTGAGTGAATTCCTGATTTGTCATCGTCGGTCCTCTAGCGTACGCGCCAGTTCCGCAAAAAGTGCCTCCAGCTGCTCGCGATCGAGGTGGATGCTGATCTCGGCTTGCACCAGCGTGCCAGGACGCAGGCTAATGCAAACGCTCTCGACGTGCAGGTCCTGGAGCTTGAGCGCGGCGATCAATCTCTTGCCAAGCACTCCGTCAATTAAAACTGCCTCTCCATCTCTCATCGTTCATCTCCCAACACTTCTGCTGCTGTGCGCTCTTTGTGTTGCAGCGCGGCGGATATCTGCTCGTCGATCGTGTCTTCTGCGGCGAGGTCGATATAAAGAATGCCTTCTTTTTCCACGTCGCCAACGCGGTGCATGATGCCTGTTTTGGAGCCCTTCCGATGCGCGCGGTCCTCGCTTTGCGCGCGGGCAACCCAGTTGTAGGAATTGGAGTAATAGATCACAGCTTCCGCCGCGGTGAGCGTGAGGCCAACACCGCCAGAGTGTGGCTGCCCGACAAACACCCGGAATCGTCCGCTCATGAAGCCGTCCACTGCCTCCTCGCGCTCCTTGTCCTTCACCCCGCCGTGATACTCGCACACCGCGAACCCCATCTCGCGCAACCGACGCGCGATCGCGGCGAGCTCCTCGCGGAAGTGAGCCCACACAATGAATGGGCCTTGCTGATCCATCGCCACTTCCGCGAGCAATTCGAGTCGCGGCGTCGCGAGCTCTTCCACGTAGTGCGGCTCGCCTTCAATCAGCGCGAACCCAGAGGTGAGCTGCTGCAGCTTGGTGCGCGCGGCGAGCGCACTCACCGCGAGCAGGTCCTCGCCAACTTCCAAAATGAGCTCCTGCTGCAACTTGTTGTAAGCGCGTTGCTGCGCGACGGTGAGAGAGAACTGGCGGGTCTGATAGATCTTGCTCGGCAAGTCCAAGCAGTCCTTCTTCAACACGCGACTCGTGTGCGGCTGGATTAGGCGGTTGAGCTCGTCGAGGTTTTTCCAAACAGGGAACCCGTTCCTGCGCTGGATAATTTGCGGGGTGTTCAGTTGGCCGCGTTCTGCAGCGGCGCGAGCCCACGCATTCTTTTCCTTCATGCGTTTCACGATGTGGCGCATGATGCCCGCGTCGTCTGGCATCAGCTCTGCATACCGCGCCACGAACGCTCGATAGGAATTGATTCCGAGGAGCCCCGGCTTCAGGAATTCAAATTGGCTGAACAGGTCTGGCGGCGCGTTGGCCAGCGGAGTGCCGGACGCAATGCGGCGCGCAACAGCCAACTGTCGCAACCGTAGCGCTGCTTTGGTGACACCTGTGGTGGGATTCTTGATGCGGTGACTTTCGTCCACCACCATCATCGCGCGCCGCTCCTGCAGAAACCGCGTAGCGACGGAGAATCCCTCCTTGAAGTTCAGCGCATCGATGTTGATGCTGAGGATCTTCAGCTTGTCGCTGGAGTCCACGTTCAGCGCGAGGCAGTTCCGCAAGGCGGGTGCCGACCCAGCGCGATAGGCCGCGGCTTTGTGCGGCGCAGACAGGTGCTCTGGGATTTCGCGTCGAACCCAATTGGTGTGCACTCCTTTGGGCGCTACGACCAGCAACCCGTCGATCTTTCCCAAGCCGAATGCCCGCTCCGCGTCCTCCAACAGCGCCCACGTCTTCCCGGTTCCCTGTTGCCAAAACAAGCCATAGTAGCGCCGCCCCTCGGACCAACTGATGTTGCGCGCTTGGTGCGCCATTGGCTGCGTCTTCATCGCGCCGCACCTTGCTGCACGCCGAGCGCGCGGAGGAACACCGCATGCCACCCGCTCACCGCGTAGTTGGCGGCAGCGGTGAGGCAATTCATGTCGCGCGCAATTGCCGCGTCGTGTCCAGGGATCAGGTACATCTGGCGCTGATCGCTTTGCACGACGATGAAGGACCGTCCACCGTGCGCCGCGTAGTTGATGTGCCAAGCCACCTGCGCGGGGCGCAGCGCGCGACGCGGGAAGAAGCGTGTGGTGGGACGCTTGGGGAGGCGAACCGCCTTGAGCTCGAACCACGCAGTGATGGTGGCGACGGCGTGCACGTCTGGGGTTCCGGTGCCGACGCCGTTTTCGATTCGCTCCAGGAACACTGTGCGCGGCCTGTGCGAGCGCATCACGTCCCACATTCTCTGCTCTGGTTTACGCAAGGGCGAGCTCCGGTTGGGTGAGGACTTTGATCTTGTCGACTGAGAGCATCGAGAATTGCCCGAGCCACCGCCCACGCAGCAGTACCCAGTCCTCCTCGTCCCGCAGATTGTCCGCGAGCCGCTCGCCAATGCGCGGCCAAAGTTTTGTGCCGACGCGTGCGAGGACAGGCTTGGTGATGGAGTCGTCCACCACAAACAAGTCGAGGAACAGCGCGTTGGGACCGTCGTAATCCGCGCCACCACGACGGGCACGGCGCACCGTTTCATTTTCGTCGCGCCGCTCGCGCCGCACCACCTTGGCGATCACGACAACATTCTGTCTGTCTGTGAGTTCGGCAAACTCCCGCACGGGACCATTGATGCTGTGCGCTTCTGGGTGCTCATAGAGAGGGCCCCACTTAGTGTGCGCCTCGCGCAAGTCAGCAAATTTCACTTCAGCGCTGGCGAGCTTCTCTTTGTCCTTCTTTGTGAGGCCAGCGCCATCGCGCCGCGCCACCATCGCCGCTGCGGTCGCGGGGCCAATGCCCTGCAGCGCGGTGAAGCCGCCGAACAGCGTGCCGTCTTTCACCCGCCAATCAACCTCAGACCGCTCCGCGTCGAACGGAACATAGGGCACGCCTTCAGCGACGAGCTCGCGCAGCGTTTCAATCACTTGGAGATCGTCCTTCGCGTTGCGGAGGAGCGCGGCGGCGTAATCCAGCGGATGATAAGCCTTCATCCACGCACACCAATAGCTGATCACGGAATAGGCAACGGTGTGCGACTTGTTCATTCCCCAAGCGCCGAAGGAACAAATCTCCTCCCAGATGCCGACGGCAGCCTCTTCATCAATGCCGTGTGTGGCAGCGCCAGCGACAAACTTCACGCGCTGCTGATTGAAGTACTCGACGCCTTTACGGCCGGACATCGCCTTGCGAATGGTGGAGGTCTCTGCCCAAGAAAATTTGCCGATCTCACGCACGATACGCATGACTTGCTCTTGGTAGATGACGACGCCCATGGTGTCGTCCAAGTATGCCGCCATAGACGGGTGTCGATACGTGAGCGGCTCCTTGCCGAGGAGGCGATTGATGTAGGTGTTGGTTGCGCCGCCACCCAGCGGACCAGGACGCGCGAGGGCCGTGATGTGGTCCAGTTGTTGAAATGAATTGACCAGTATCTGCGTGCTAACGCGCCGCTGCGCGGCACCTTCGAATTGGAACACGCCAGCGAATTTTTTGTTGTTGATCACCTCGAATGCTTTCGGGTCGTCGAGCGTCAAGTCATACAGCTCTTGTGCACTGACGACGTTGGCGTCCTCGATCACTCCGAGCGTGCGGAGGCCGAGCGCATCAATCTTCAGCAAGTTGAGCTTTTCAGAGTCTGGCTTGTCGAGCTGAGCGATGCCGTCACGGACCACGCAGTAATTGGTGATGGGCTCGTTCCCCACCAGCACGCCTGCCGCGTGCACAGAGGTGTGCCATGCGTGGCCCTCGACGGCTCGCACGATTGCGGCTTCCGGATAGTCGACGAGGAGCTTGCGCCCCGGAGCGGTTTGCTGCAGGGTGTCCTCCAGCGAATTGCCGTAGCGCGAATCGCCAGAAGAATATTCAATCAACGAATTCAGCATGGGGTAGGTGGCATGCTGCGGAACGCCGAGCTTCTTGCAGCACTCGGCGATCGCAGAGCGCGGCTTCAACGTGCTCACATTGCCCAACCGAGCGACGTTGTCGCGCCCGTACTTGTCGGCGAGGTACTCGAAGACAGAGTCACGCTGCCGATCAGAGAAGTCGATGTCGATGTCTGGCAGGTCGGCGCGGTTGACGTCGATGAAACGCTCGAAGAGCAAGTTGTGCGGCAGCGGGTCTACCTCGGTGATCTGCAGCAAGAAGCAAACCAGCGATCCGGCCGAGGAGCCGCGTCCCGGTCCGACGAGCATGCGCTGCTTGGCCCAACGGACCAGATCGCCGACAACGAGGAAGTAACTCTCGAAGTGTTTCTCCTTGATCATTTCCAGCTCGCGCTGGAGCCGCTCCTCGTACTGCTTTGTCCAGCGCGCGATGTGGCCTGTGCTGACGCGGTAGGCCTTCCCGGCGAGCGCCTGTCCTACTAGGTCGCCGTCGAGCTGTATGATTGGCGCCTTGGGTAATCGCCACCCGCTCAACCGTTCTGCCACTTCATGCGTGTTGCGCACAGCTTGCCGCCACTCCTCGTCCGTCAGCCAAGGCAACGCGGCGCGCAGCTCTGCGTCGCTCAGCAGCCATTGCGGCGTGATGCGCTTGTCGTCGCGCAGCGCGAGGAACGCCTCCCAGTCCTCTTCGGCAGGGAATGCGTTGTCGGAAGTGACCACCAGCGGCTTGCCCGTCGAGCGTGCGAGCTCCACCGCCTTGATTCCAGCCAACAGCGATCTGGGGTTGGTGTCGACGTAATCGAACGTCTCTGGGTCCGTCAAGCCGCACCCCGCGAATCGGAGGGCGAACGGCGCCGCCCGCACCCAGTCCTCCATCGTCGGGGCAGGCGCGTGGCTCAACCAACCATACAGCCCCCGCGTGTCGCGCGCCAGCACCCAAGCGGCAGGGCTCCGTTCCCCCGCCATCGGCACAACGATCTCGGCACCGAACAACGGCTCCACCCCCACGGCAACCAGCGCAGCTTCCCACCGCACGTGCCCCCACGTGTTCGGGTCGACGATGCCTGCTGCGGGGGCGCCGAGCGCCTGCAGCCGCTCAGCAACACGGCCGATCGGCCCGTATGCCCGTCGGAAAGTGAATTCCGTACGCACCCGGAGTTGAGGCAACGGTTTCAATGAGCTTCTCCTGTTGAACGATTGTGGCGAGTGCCCGAACGTCGTCGAGCGCGCGGTGCGTTTGCTGATACGTGTTGCCTGTGATTGCCTCGAAGAGCTCGACGAGCCTTGGGCGCCGCCCCCACAGCGGCTCGTAAAGTTGCGCGGTGCAGAGATTGTGTTTTGGCCATGGCCACCATTGCAGTGCGCCGATCCGCGTCAGCTCGCACCAGAGAATCCAGTGATCGAAGGGGAGGTTGTGCGCGACGAGGATGTCTGCACCGCTCATCAACTCTCGAACCGCCTCGATGTGCGTCGCAAAGGGGTGCTGGTGCTCCAGCGCCTCGTTTGTGATGCCGGTGATCTTGGTGATCTCTGCGGAGATGGCTTGCCCTGGATGGCACAGGAAGTTCAGCTCCCCGTGCTCGGCGCCAGAGGAGTCCACCAGCACTCCGGCGAACTCAATGGCACGAGGCTGCAAGTGCGCGCGTGCATTCGGGTGGAACGGCAATCCCGTCGTTTCGAAGTCAAACACCAGCGCTCGCATTTCAGCCGTCTTGCCCAAGCACAGGGTCCTCGATGCGGACGATGAATTTCAAGTCGGTGCCGAGAATGTCTCGCGTGTCGAAAATGCAATAGTGATACTTGCGACCGTTTCTCACCAAGTAAGGATTGGTGTGCCGGCTCGTGAAGACTTCTTGTGCGATGGGAATTCCTTCGGCCTTGAAGAGAGCCTTCCAAGCGTCCAATTCGCCTTCGGTGCAGTGCATGCCGAGGTGTGAAACGCTCGGCCTCGCATTCACCACCCAGTTTGGCCCGTCGACATAATCGAGCAGCTCCAACTCATTGCCGTCGAACGCCTCGTAGTTGAAAGCGAGGTTGGCGACATTGGTGCCTTCGGCGCCGCGCACCGTTCCCGTCGCGAGCACGGTGTCGGTTGTCCAGGTGACGAGGCCGATCTTCTCTAGCAGCTTGATTGCTGCAGGCGCTCGCAGAGGACAGAGAGCCACTTGTTGAATCTTGAATTTCACTTTATGCTCCATATGGAATGTCACACCCAGCCAGGAACTTGTGCCGCTCCTTGCTGGAAAGGAGGAACGTCAGGAATTCCGCAACGGCTTCTGGCGGCGTCTCTTCACCGGGCAACAGCGCGCTGAGTTGATACTTGCGCGCCTGTTCCTCGGTCCAGCCGCGTGTCGTGGTGACGCGGGAGTCGATGTGCCTTGACATGCCGGTGCCAGAGAGCTTGTTCGGAGACACGCTGAACACGGTGATGTCTGGCGCCAGTTCACGAGCGAGCTGTTTGGACAAAATGAGCGCCCCACCCTTCGAAGCGTTATAGGCCGCGGAGCAGCGCATTGGCACATGGGCGGCGTTGGACACGATGTTCACCACGGTGCCCTTGGAGGCCTTCAGAAACGGCAAGCACGCTTGCGTCATCAAGAAGATCCCCTTCAGGTTTGTGTCTACCACCCGATCCCACTCGTCTTCTGTCACGTTGGGGAGCCAGTTGATCTCGTTGACGCCAGCACAATTGATGAGCACGTCGAGCCCTGATTTGTGCAATGCCGCGACGTCGGGACGCAGCACATCAGCGCCGAACAACAGAGAGTATCCGCTCGCTTCATGCCCTGCGTTCCTCAAGGAGCGCAACAGCGCCGCGCCGAGCCCTGAACTAGCCCCGGTGATTAGTATCTTGCTCATTCAGAATTGCCTCAATCATGGCGCAGTAAACCGCGCTGTCGTGGATGGAGTCTTTGTGGCGCAGGCCGCTGATGGCGAAGCGTGAGAGCTTCACCAGCACCAGCTCGAACAAGTGGAACTGATCCGAGTGCAGCGTGGCAGCTGGCACGCCATCAGGAAACAGCGCGCGCATCATCGGGCCGACCATGCGGAAATTGTCGCCATAGACGGCGTTGCGTTCGCGGTAGGTCCTCGCCATGTCAGCGAGCACGTCTGCCGCAGAGCACGGCGCGGCATCAGGCGCAGGTGCTTTATTCATCATAGCAAGCTGGAAAGTTTGAAGTGCTTTTCGAAAAGGCAATAATCACACACCAAAGAGTTTTTCCCGTTGATGGTGACGACGTTCTCGTTGCCGCGCATTCCTCCGCGAGCACCCTTACACGTCTCGCAGCGGTCTTTGAGCTTTGCGAACAATTGCTGCGGCAGCACAACCCAGAGAAAACAGTCCCACCAGCGATTCAGTTTAGACGACACGTTGCATGTGCTCCTGCTCTTGAATTTGCAAGTGGACTCCCGGCAGCCCCTCCTCGCAGTACATCTGAACCACCGCGCGCCGATCGTCGTAAGCGGCGACGCAATCCTCCAACGGCACACCCGCGGCGCGCAGACCGCGCAGCATCAAGCGTTTCAGCTCTACGGAATTCTCAATGCACTGGTTCGCGCGGAACGTGATTCCTGCGAACCGCACCTCGTGCCGCAGCAGCCATCGCACACGGATTTCTGCATACGCCTCGGGCATGCCAGTGAGGAAATAAACCTTTGCGTCCGGCACGCGGAGCACGTGCAAATTGGCGGCAGCGTCGCAGGAGGCGGCGCGGTGATAGTTGTGGTAACGCTCGCGCCCTTGCGGCGCCACCCAATTGATGAGCGGGTAGCGCCACGTGTCGTCGCTGATGCAATTGTCAATGTCGCAGAGGATGATCATAACGAGCCCTCACATCACTCCTTCTTCGCTCGCATCTTGTCCACGATCTTGAGGAGCTTGCCGCGCTGCATGAGGTCGGGGAACGCCTCTCGGGCGAAGGCCTCGATCTCCGAGTAGTGGTCGCGGTCCTGATCGCCGAAGATAAAGTCTCGCGCCCATGGGTGCACAGCGAGCACCGCGTCCACCATCGCATTCATCACGCGCTGATACTCGTCCTGCGTGCGCCCACCGAGGCGGCTCGCCGCCAAATCCGCAAACGACCGCAAGCTGTGCTTCACCGTGATGTTGGTGGCGATGTTGGTGGGGAGAATGGCGCGTGCGTCCTCGGCAGCCACTCCTCTGGCCAGCAGCTCGCGGTAAAGTTGTGCGGTCTGCCGATTCAGCGCCTCCACTTCCCGAGCGAGCCGTGGGTCAGCAGCGAGCCGCTCCGGCATCACAAAGTCGAAGGCCGACATGTCGTTCACGCGCATCGATTGCTGCGCGTAGCTCGCTTGCCGCGTGCGGACGAACTGGTGCGTGAAGGCGCGGCTCACGCCTTCAATCAGAAACGTGTACGACACAAACTCCCACGAGCTCTTGATGGTGTTGGCGATGTACTTCAACTCCTCCAATTTACGCTCCAGCGGCCAAGCGCGAATCGTCTCCAGCAACCCCGGCGATAAATTGAGTCGCGTGGACTTGGTGAAGATGAGTTGGTCCTCGGCGTCGCGAGTGAAATCTATGAGTGTTACTTTCATGGTTCTCAGCGCCTGAAGTTGGAGGACTCGCGTGCCGGTCCGCCAGAGCGGGACATGAGCGGCTTGGGCGGCGGTACTTCAACCAGCACCACAGGCTTGTGCACACCGGCCTTCACGAGCTCTGTTTGCTCAGCGTCGTAGTAAACAACCTCCGCTGGCTTCCCTAGGCTCAGCTCTTCCGGCTGCAGCCCGACGCGCACGCAGCCATTCAACCACGTTGTCACGCACACGCATATCCCTTTCAACCCAGTGATCTTGTCTTTGATGCGATCGCCTAATTGCGGTGTCACTTCGAGCCCCTCATGTAGCGGCGGCGAGCCGCGTGGTGTATTGGTCGCCCGCGAGGAGGCGCTTGATGACGGCGATGTCGTGCACGAGATCGTCCAGCAGCACGTTGCGCCACGTGGCGAAGCGGCCGAAAGAGTAGATGCCGTAGCGCGTGGTGAGGCGCAACAGCAGCGCTCGCCGTGCCATGGGATCGACGGGCACGATCTTGCCGTACTTCTGATTGGCAGTTTCGATGTGCGAGAGGCGCCCTTCGATGCCGAAGGCAGCTTCCAGCTCCTCCTGTTCACGTTCCAGTTCCTCGCCCAAGCCCATCGACTCGGCGATTAGCAAATTGCCCGTGATGCTGGCACGGTAGAGACTAGTGCTGAGTTCGGGGAAGTAAATTGTCTGGAACACGTCGCAGTCCGTCACCGCGTAGCGGCGCACAGTGATCGGAGCGTGGGTGAATCGCAGCCCATCAGAGGCCACGCCCAACGCCTTCAACGTGACAGGCAGCGGCACCGTGCTGAGCATCGGCGGCTTGTCGTCGACGGAGCGGTGCTTGAAGTCCACCTCCGCGCCCCAGGAGATGCGCGAGCGCACCGCCTCGACAAGGCGCTCGTAAAAGTCGTCCGGCGCGACCCAACGCTCCACCGGCTCAAGCGCCCAAATGCTGCGATCGTTCTCGATGCGGCCGAGGACCTTGGAGGAGTACAAATTGGCGTGGCGCAGCGTGGGCGTGCAAAATGCGCCGTCCGACCACAGCGCCTTGCGCACCACCACCTTGCGGAATTCAACTCCGGTGAGCGCGCTGATGGCCTCGCTGCGGAACCGGAGCACCGCCTTGTGATTCTGTCGTGGCGCGGGTTCGCGCTCGACGACGAGCGCGTGCGGCCAAGCATGCGCAGCAATCAATCCCGACAGCCCCGCGCCGACGATGGTTGGGGTGACGTTCATGCCGCAGACTTGGAGTCAACTTCCAGCCACCGCACCCGCACCAGCGCCAGCACAATCGGGCGCACGTCGTACCCGAACGCCTCATTCAGCTGCGCCACGGTGGCCTTGCCACCGAACTCGATTATACGATTGACAACAGCGCGTCGATCCGAGGCACCTTGCAGGCGGCTCTTGGCGTCGCGACTGGTGAGGAACACTGCGTCGTCGTCCTCCAGGATGAATGGACGACCGACTTTGTTTTTGGCTTTGCTCATAGCGAAACACCGCTCCGCGCGAATTCTCGGGGGAAGGTATCGTCCCCGAATTTGCCGGCAAAGAAAAGCGATTTGCGGAAAATGGCGCTCATGGCTGCGGGAGCGCCTTCACGCGCGTGCTGAAACAGCGCGGACAGATCAGCGCGTGACGGTGCGTCGGGACGCCTTCCTCGTCGAGCTCGGTTGGATCGGTGAGCGAGGGCACGTCGCCTCGCCATCCGCACGCCGCACAGTCGTACATCGGGTGCCAGCCGCCCGTACCGGCTAGCGCGTCGAGCGCCAAGGCAGGCTCCCGGAACGCCGAGGCCACCTCGCAGCCCGCGCGCACCTGCTCCTCGGCGCTGTCGAGAATTTCCTTCAGCCAATCGCGCTTGCTCACGGCTGCGTTCCTTGCGACGCGTCGATCAGCTCGTGGATGCGGAGCGCGAGCATGATGGCCTTTTTCGGCACGATGTTGAGGGGCCAGGAGTCTCCGTCGCTACTGCCGTAGGCAACGAGCCCGGCAGCAATCGTCGCCGCCATCATCTCAAAGTGACGGCGCTCCGCAACGCCATACGCCGCAGCGGCTTCAGCCGCAATCGCTGTTCCGGAGGGGCGGCAAGCCGCGATGTCGTCCAGGTTCATGGTTGTGGCCTCGGTGGATTGGTGGTGGTGGCGGGGGTCTGCTGGGCTGCGTGGTCGCGCGCAGCAAGCTCGTGCAGCTCGGCGTGCTCGGCTTTGTGCTTGGCGCACATCGTGACCCACGCGCGGTCCGTGCGCGTGCACCCGCACTCCTCGCGGATCGGGCGGCTCACGGACGCTCTCCGCTCGCCTTGGCGAGCGCGGCACGGGCCTTGGCTGTTGCGTCGCGACGCTCTTGCGCCGTCGGGCCTCCGCGCGCATTGAGCACCGCTGTGACGTGGCCGAGAGCTTCGAAAAGTTCTGGCGCAACAGCGATCAGGTGCGCATCGTTGAGCCGCTGGCATGCACGCTGCACAACCTCGAGATCATGCGTGGGCGTCATGCCGTGCTCGCGCCCCTCGCGATCAACCGGCGCCCACAGTGCGCCGCCCGCGTCGCTGCGCACGACACGCTCTGGGTGCCAGCGCTTCAGCTTAAGGGCGCTCATGCCCGTGGCTCCCGGCTGAACGCGACCCGCTGGATGTCGTGCGGGTGGCTGATCTCGATGCGCTCGATGATCCGCTTGTAACCCAGTTCGAGGTTGAGCTCGCGGCGCGTGACGACCAGATCGCCCAGCGGCGTGATCTGGCGCCGGGGCGCCTTGCGCAGCACTAGGTTCAGGGTGCTCATTGTGGTACTCCTTGTTGATGAGGGGGCGGGAGATCAGGCGTGCAGCCACCCGTCCCGCTGGGCGCCTTCGATCGCGCCCTTGAGCGTTTCGCCAAAGCTCGCCCAGAAGCTTCCCCCGCGGTACCACGCCACGATCTGCTTGGGCGCGCGGGGATCGCCTTTGGCGAGGTAGAGCATGGGAGCGCCGTTCGCGTCCCAGTTCTTGACCACGTAGAACGTGGTGTAGTGGCGCAGCGTTGCGTGCTGTGCCTCGGGCAGCATGTCCAGCAGGTCCTCCAGCGTGACCTGCCGAACGAAAAAGGTGTGCGCGGAGAAAGAGGAAGTGATGGTCGTGGAGAAGGTCATGGCGTGCTCCTGGAAAATGGAGGCTTACGCCTCCACCTCCTTGGCTGGCACTGCGGCGAGGTTCGCGCGCAGCTCAGTCGTTGAAGATCGTGAGCGTGACGCGGAGGTGTTCGCTGTTGATGTTCATGGCGGGGTCCTTTAAGCAGGGTTCTTAGTGACGCGGTAGATGTCGACCGCGCGCTTGGCG
>Ga0138256_10001208_pt1 | contig 27907 bp, 25 predicted proteins | sample KNB2016incub_MG_FD_105486 | JGI IMG/M metagenome (GOLD analysis project Ga0138256, IMG submission 105486) | Active sludge microbial communities from wastewater in Klosterneuburg, Austria - KNB2014incub_MG | ecosystem: Engineered > WWTP > Activated sludge > Unclassified | place: Austria...
CAGTTAATTGGTGGGATTGTTGCAGGAATTGCTACAAGGATTCAGCAGAAATAGGTTTGAAGAAATATTTAATCCTCCTCGGTATTATTTTTTTAATTGTTAGCCTTGCAGCTTTTTATATACATAACGACATCAAAAACATGTCTGATTCCGATACTGAAGCAAGTAGTTTTACTCAGTGTGCCAAACTTAAGTCCAGCATTGTTGTAGCCGATTATCCGAACGCAAGTTGTACCACAAAAAGTGGTCAAGTTTTTAAAGAAGTTCCCACATCTTACATACAAGAGAATTCGCAATCCTCAGGGTCGTCCAGTATCAACAAAAAATAGTAGTTTTTCGTTGCGGATTGTACAAAACTCAGAAAATAGGTAAAATAGCCAGGAATTAAAATATAGTGATGCCAAAACTGTTCTCATTTAAAAGGTGAGAGCAAGTCCGCGGTTCTTCCACCGCAAGTCAGCAAGCATCCGCAACCCTACGCTCAACTTGGGTGCAAAGGAAGTTTCAGTACGCTTCCTCTGTGTGGATTTTTAAAATCTTACCAGAGGTTTTTCGTTTCTTCCCCAAAAATTGCCCCGGGTAACCAAATGAAGTAACAGGAGGATTTTGTGCGCCAAGCGTTTACGCAAAAGCACGCAGAAAACCAGCTGCAAGATCTTTGGCGGCCGGTCGGAGTCATGCTGCTAGTCATAATTTTTTTGACCAGCTGCGTTCCATCTCAGTCCGAACAGCTCCCCAAAGCAGCTGCGGAGATTTCACCTCAGACGCCTCAAGTGTCAGAGGTCGCAACTCAGGCTGATTTGCCTACCTCAACACCAACACTGGTTGTCGAGGTCACGAACACGCCTACCATTGAGCCTACGGTGCCACCAACGGTTCAGCCAAGAATCGCAACACCAATTCCAGAAACAGCTCAGGCAGTTTCTGCAGCCTCAACTGGCGGTGTACAGGTTCAGGGCAAAGTTACTGGTTACTACTGCCGTCAGGTTAGTGGTTTCCCAATCTGGGACGGTGGAGGATATTGCGGAAACATGTCTTCCGGTCAGGCCGTCTACGTCGGTGCCGCAGCTTGTGGTGCCAAATGGCAACTGGGCCAAAAACTGGAGATTTCTGGCTTTGGCATCGTAGTTTGTGAGGATAGAGGTCACCTCGAGTTCACTCAGGTCGACGTCTTCTTTGAAACGAACGAGTCGCTGTACAAGTCTGGGATCTCAAACAGGTACATGGCAATATCAGAAGTGCCATAGTAAGACCATAAGCGACCGGCATCGCTAGAGTTTTAATTTCTTCGCTAAGGAGTACTAAGCTGTAAAGCTTGACTAAAAGGGTTGGTCAACACTAAACACTTAGTACTCCTTACTTTTTTATTTTGTAATTTCAACCAGTTGACTTAATGTTCTATGTTTTTAAAAATTAGACAATGAACCAAAAAGGTAATGTACTTATTTTGTTATTAGTTGTTGTTGTGGCAGTCATAATGGCTGGTTTTATCTTAATTGAGAATATGACCAAATCAATTTCACAAGCACAAGGTATTCAAAATTCCGGATCAAAATATGAAAAAATTCTCAGTCCAGACGAGCTAAGTTATCAATACTCAGGCGACATTGTCGATGTAAATAATTTTGGTCTTACCGGCAAAGCACACACTTCGTTTTTTGGTGGGTCGTTTACTTTGTATGTCAAGATAAATAATCTCAAAGAGCCAAGCGAAGGCCAACAATATATTGGCTGGTTAGCGAAAAAAAACGAAACTGGAGGAATGAGATATTTTAAGGCCGGATCGGCCGTTAAAAACGCTGATTCCTATGTCAATATTTTTCAAGGAGGAACTGATGTTACTAATCACAACTACTACATACTTTCTCAAGAATCAGATGATCAAGTGGAAATGCCATCCAACAAAATAGTCGAATCTTTTCTTATCAAAAATCAAATTCAACCCACCCCAATTCCTAAAAAATAAAATTAAGTCGGGGTGAAAGGACTTGAACCTTCGACCTCAGAGCCCCCAGCTCTGCGCGCTAGCCAGCTGCGCCACACCCCGAAAATTTAGCTTTGATATTTTACAACTTTTCTTGTAAGTTTTGTTTAATTAATTTGTACCAGTGTATCAATACATCAATATTCAAAACGTATTGACATTCGGGTTTTCTTTGCTAGTATGAATAAGCACAGTATAAAAAAAATAAAAAAAATGAAAACAAAAAAAAGCAACAACTCTCCTGTAGAAACTATCTCTCATTCTGATTCTTCAGCACGTCTTCAAGCAATTCAAAACGCTATCGATTCAATTGAAAAATCATACGGCAAAGGATCAATCATGAAAATGGGAGAAAATGGGCCAAAGTTTGATATTGAAGTAATTCCATCTGGTTCAATTGCACTAGATCTTGCTCTTGGAGTTGGCGGTTTTCCACGCGGAAGAATCATTGAAATATATGGACCTGAAGCCTCAGGTAAAACAACAATCGCCCTACATTTAATTGCAGAAGCTCAAAAAAAAGGCGGCTCTGCAGCCTTTATTGACGCTGAACACGCTCTTGATCCACAAAGAGCTTCACAAATAGGAGTTAATCTTGATGAATTGCTTATCTCCCAGCCTGACACTGGCGAGCAAGCCTTAGAAATTGCCGAAACCCTTATTAGGTCAGGTGCAATTGACGTACTTGTTATTGACTCAGTTGCCGCTCTTGTCCCGAGGGCAGAAATAGAAGGTGAAATGGGTGACTCTGTGATGGGTCTTCAAGCAAGACTAATGTCACAAGCTTTAAGAAAATTAACTGGCGCTATATCTAAGTCAAAAACCGTAGTTGTGTTTACCAACCAACTCAGAGAAAAAATTGGCGTAATGTTTGGCAATCCAGAAACAACCACTGGTGGCAAAGCACTTAAATTTTATTCGACTATTAGACTTGATTCCAGAAAGATTGAAAACATAAAAGATGGTGAAGTAGTAATAGGCTCTCGTCATCGCGTTAAAGTTGTAAAAAACAAAGTAGCTCCGCCTTTTAAACAAGCAGAATTCGATATTATGGGAGACAGTGGAATATCTAAGGAAGGTAGTCTTATTGATATTGGCAACGAACTAGGAATAATTGAAAAATCTGGCTCATTTTACAAATACGATGGTGAAATATTAGGTCAAGGCAAAGAAGCAGCCAAAATAGCTCTCCTTGAAAATCCTAAAAAATCAACAGAGATTGAAAAAAAGATCCGCGAGGCTTTTAATTTAAAATCGTAGATGCCAAAGGTTACCAAGATTTCTGCCCAAGTTAGGAGAAAGGACCTAGTTAATATTTTTCTAGATGGAAAATATGCGTTTTCAGTAAATATTGAAGATGTTTTTACCAAAAAAATCAAACTAGGTGATGAGATTTCTAGATCACTAATTACATCACTAAAAAAATCAAAAATTGATAAAAATATTTTTGATCTTGTATTTCGATTTTCAACCTCAAGGCCGCATTCGGAAAAAGAAGTAATTGACTATCTAAAAAGAAAAAATCAAAGCGAAAAAGAGACTTCAAGAATTATTAAAAAACTTAAAAAACTAGCAGTAATAAACGACGAAGCTTTTACATCTTGGTTTTTATTATCCAGACAAAAGGCAAATAAAGGCAAAAAACTAATTCAGATGGAATTAGTTCAAAAAGGAGTAGATAAAGAAATAATTAACAAAATTGTAAACGCTTCAGAAGTGACAGAAATTGACTTAGCCCAAAAATGTTTAGAAAAAAAAATTAAAAATATAAACCTAAAAGACAAAATCGACTTTAAAGTAAAAAACAACTTAATCAGGTATTTGATTTCAAGAGGTTTCGAATATGAAATTTCCAAAAAAGCGATTGACTTAAAGCTAAAAAAAGTCTAAAATCACCTCAAATTTATAGGTACGCGAAATTTGTATCAAAAGTAATAGAATTATGGTTCTTGGAAAGAAAACAGATTTTTCTCATTGTTTAGAATCTCACCTGATTTTTATTTTTAGTCAGGCATAATCTATTTTGACCTTTTGGTTTCAGATTTCTCCAAAAATAAGGAGAAAAAATGTCAATATTTGGAAAATTTATTAAAACAATCGAAGATTCTCAACCTGTAGCACCAGTCAAAAAACGAAGTGTCACAGCTGTAGTTTCGTCACAATCACAAGCACTCCAAAGCCAATCAGATGGTAAAACAGTAAAAATTCAATCTGTTTCTGTCGAACAACACACAGTAGTACTTGAAGCCCAGTCAAAGGCTCGAGAAATCATTCTTGAAGCCAGAGATCAGGTTTTTCAAATGAAAAAACAAGTAGAAAATGACCTTAAGGATTCGCAAAGAAAATCTCTAGAATTACAACAAAAAATCTTAAGAGAACAAGCAGAAATAACTCGTGCTCTTGCTGAAACCGAATCAAAAAACATAGATTTAGACAAAAGAGCAAAGGAAATAGAAGATTTTAAGAATAAACTTGAACAAGATCGTGAAGCTCTTCTAAAAACTTTAGAAAAATCAGCAGGGATGACAAAGAACGAAGCTCAGCAAAAACTACTTTCGAGCTTGGAAATGGAATTATCCGACGAAATAGAAAAAAGAATTAAAGAAGCAGAAGAGACAATTAAAGAAAAATCTGATGAAAAAGCCAGAGAAATACTAACTGACTCAATGCTACACGGTGCGACTGATTATGTTGCAGAGTACACAACTTCTGTAGTGAATTTACCATCAGAAGATATAAAAGGTAGAATCATTGGCAAAGAGGGTCGCAATATTCGTACATATGAAACTATCACTGGTGTTGATGTTGATTTTGATACCGATGTACCAAATCAAATTCGCCTTTCTTGTTTTGACCCTGTAAGGAGAGAAATTGCCAGAGTCACAATGGAACGCCTAATTAAAGATCAAAGAATTCAACCCACAAGAATTGAAGAAATATACGAACAAACAAAGAGTGAATTAGAAAAGATTATGGCTGTAGAAGGACAAAAGCTTTGCCACGCTGTCGGAGTCTATAATTTACATCCAGATTTGGTCAAAATGCTTGGGCGTTTTAAATACCGATTCTCCTACGGGCAAAATTTGATTGTTCACACTCTAGAAGAGACCAAGATTGGTATCGCTTTAGCTAACGAAGTCGGTGCTGATGTGAATATCGTCAAACTTGGTTGTTTACTTCACGACGTGGGTAAAATCGTTGCCAAGACCGACGGAACTCACGTTACCAAAGGTGTTGAGCTTGCTAAGAAATACAGTGTTCCTCAAGCCGCTATTGATTGTATTGCTCAACATCATGAAGATGAACCATTTTCTTCTGTAGAATCGATGATTGTTTACATTGCAGACGCAATATCCGGTTCACGTCCTGGTGCTAGACATGAACCAGTTGAAGAGTACATTGATAGATTGTCTAATATTGAAAAAGTTGCAGACTCTTATCCTGAAGTAGAAAAATCATTTGCAATTCAAGCTGGTCGCGAAGTTAGGGTTATTGTGAGGCCTGAAAAGGTTGACGATAAAGGAATTAATACCCTAGCCCATGATATAGCCAGAAGGCTCGAGACAGAAATTGCGATGAGGCCAGGACAAATTAAAGTTACCGTCATCAGAGAAACAAGAGCATCTGACCAAACTAACTAAAAGTTTGTTAGAATAGTATAAATCTCATAATTAACCTCACCAAGGAGGTGAAAGGCTTCAATGACAAAAAACGAAATAATTGAAAAAGTAGCTAAAAAAGCAGGCTTAACCAAAAAAGCTGCAACTAGTGCAGTTGACGCAATGTTAATTGCAATCAGAGACTCCCTTGCAAAAGGAGATAAGGTTGTATTGACTGGTTTTGGGACCTTTAAAGTTAGGAAAAGAGCAACAAGAAGAGGAAGGAATCCTCAAACTGGTGGCCAGATTAATATCCCTGGGCATAAAATTCCTGGCTTTACGGCTGGAAAAAGTCTTAAAAAACACATTAAATAATTTACATTTAGTTGAATTATTTTAAATAATGGTTTATTATTGCGCTTAAATAACTGTATCCATACATATGGCAAAACCTCAATTTTCCAAAGCTAATAAAAAATCATTATCTGAAGTCGAGTTTTTGTTTGATATTTTCACGGACCTTTCTTCATCTCGAGACAATTGGAAGTCTTTTATCTCTGATTTGCTTACAGAATCAGAATTAAGAATGATATCTCACAGGTGGTATGTGGCGAGGTTACTATCTCAAGGGCAATCTGTTCGTCAAGCTGCTAGTAAAGCAGGGGTTGGAACGGATACTGTTATGAGAATTGCTCGTAGAATTGAAAACGGTTCCGGTGGTCTAAGAAAAGCCTTACTAAGAGCCGAAGTTAGAGATAAAAAAATTTTAAAAAGTGAATTAATTGGCGCCAAGCCTGTAAGTTCGCTAAAATACTCATCAAAAGGAATTTGGATATTTGGATCAAATGAAAATAAAAAAAGCGGAGAAAACTCCTAAATACTTTATTAAAACATTTGGCTGTCAAGCCAACTACGCCGACTCAGAGAGAATTTCTGGTTTTTATAACAGTCGAGGTTTTAAAGAGGTTAATACTTTAAAACAAGCAGACGAAATTATTATTAATACCTGTTCAATTAGGCAAAGTGCCGAAGATAGGGTTAGAGGTTTAATAACAAATATTAAATCTCAAAAATCATCGGCAAAAATTACACTAACAGGTTGTATGGTAGGAATGGCAGCACACGATCCAACTGGTAAAGCATTAAAAAAACTAATATATTGGCTACCTGAAGTTGACGAATTTTTACCACTCGAGGAAGTCGGATTTTCATATCCTGCTATCCGAAAAGATTTAAAACATGCTTGGGTTCCAATCTCAAACGGATGTAATAATTTTTGTACTTTTTGCGTTGTTCCTTTTACCAGAGGTCGAGAAGTCTCAAGACCCTTTGAAGAGATAATTTCTGAGGTAAAAAGTTTAACGGAAAATGGATACAATCACATCACCTTGATTGGGCAAAATGTTAACTCATATGGGGCCGATTTGGTTAAAAAAAATAAGTTATTTCAACTACCCGACGGAAATAAAATTAAGCCAATATGGGTTTCACATCTTGGCAGATTAAGAATACCAACAATTTTTCCTCAGCTTTTAGAACAACTGTCAAAAAATAAAAAATTAACCAAAATATCTTTTTTAACATCCAACCCGTGGGATTTTTCTGATGAGCTAATAAAAGTTATTGCCGACAACCCAGCCATAGACAGATATATTCATTTACCAGTACAGTCGGGGGATGATGAAATACTCAAAAAAATGAATCGCTGGTACACTAGTACAGAATATCTTAATTTAGTTAATAAGATAAGAAAAAATATTCCGAATGTCGAAATCGGTACAGATATTATTGTTGGATTTCCTGGCGAAAGTAAGGTAGCTTTTAATAACACTGTTAAATTATGTAAAAAAGTTGGCTTTAGTGTTGGATTTGTGTCCGAATACTCAGATAGAGAAATTACTGCTGCCCACAAAGCGTTTGGTGATAATATTTCTTCTGACGAAAAAAATCGAAGATTTCACATTCTTGATAAGTTAACCAATCCTAAAGTGTTTAATTCTAATGCCAAAAACTAAATCAGTCGCTGTTATTGGAGCAGGAGCTTGTGGTTTGTCAGTTGCTTACTATTTATCCAAAAAAGGAATAAAAGTCGATGTTTTTGAAAGTAGTAATGATATCGGCGGATTAGGTGGGTCTTATTCTATCGAGGGTAAGTCAACTGAAAAATTTGTTCACCATATGTTTTACAGCGATAAATATTTTAGGGGTTTAGTTGAGGAATTAGGGTTATCAAAATTGCTTCATTTTAAAAAATCTAAAGATGGTGTATTTATTGATGGTAAAATTTTTCCTTTTTCCTCACCAATTGATTTATTGAAATTCAAACCAATTAGTATTTATTCAAGAATTCGCACTGGGCTTGTTGCCGCGTATTTAAAAAAAACAAAAAAATATAAAAAATTTGAAAACATCACAGCTAAAGATTGGATTATTAAATATTTTGGGTTACAAAGTTATGCAAAAGTATGGGAACCGTTACTAGTTGCCAAATTTGGAAGTTATTCTGAAAAAATATCAATGTCTTGGTTTTGGGCAAGAATTCACTCTCGTACTGCCAAACTAGGTTACTTTTCAGGCGGATACGAAATGTTTTTTAGGACACTCGACTCTAAAATTAAAGAAAATAATGGAAACATTTACCTTAATTCTCCTGTAATTAATATCAAATCAACTAAAAGCAATAAAATTAAAATTACCTTTAAAGGTAAATCAAAATTATACGATTCAGTGGTTGCTACAATTCCACCTTCCGTATTTGAAAAAATAACTCCTGAAATAAAAAATACAAAGTATGCCAAAAACCTAAAATTAAAAGAAATGATTTCTGCAACTACTCTAAATTTAGTACTTCATAAATCTTTTATGGATTACTACTGGTTGAATATTATGGAGAAGGATTTTCCGTTTTTAGTGTTAATTGAACACACGAACTTTGTTCCCCGTAAACCGTACAAAAACAAATCAGTCCTTTATATTGGTAATTACTTAAATCACTCAAATCAATTATTTACTAATTCTGCAGAGCAAAATTTTAAAATATTTTTTCCTTATCTTAAAAAAATAAATCCAAAATTTTCAGCTAATTGGATTGAAAGTTATTCAAAATTTAACGCTCTGTACGCGCAACCAATTGTTGAAAATAATTATTACAAATCTATACCTAAACAAAAGACACCAATAAAAAACCTTTATCTTTGTACAATGTCGCAAATCTATCCATTCGACAGGGGGACAAACTATGCAATAAGGGATGCAAAAAAAATTTCTGATCTAATCACCAATTCTTGACCTTATAAATCGTCACATTTGGATTCGAATACACTTCAGTCGTATTATTGATTAAACCAAGTCCAGGAATGTTTAAATATTTTTGTTTCTCCAAATTTCCTAAATATATATATACAACTTTATATTTATTTATTAACTCTTTAAAAATTTGATCATCATTAGTTGTATAAATTGTTTGTACATCAGTTTGTCTTGCGCCAACTGGATCAAAACCACCCCTCCATAACCATTCGTGAACCGCCCATCCCACCACAGTTGGTCGACCAGTATTTACAGATATTCTTTGGTAATCTGAATAACTATCTCCACTTGCCTCTAAAACAACATTTTCAGAATTCGTATTGTCTTTAATCCAATTTATACCTAAAACTTCATTATCACTATAGATTCGTTTTATAAATCTTTCCCCGTTTAGTCCATAAAAGTTTTTAAAATCACCATAACCTGTCATATAAGCCTTAACAGTGTATGCAAAACAACTTGCGATTAAAACTAAAATAATAAATATCCATAAATATTTTAGAAATCTAAGTTTACCCAAATTATTTTTACTAAAAATTCGCCAAATTGTGTAAGCTGAGGCCAGAGCAAAAATATTCCAACTCTGATAAGTTAGTTTAAATACTGTATTTGCTCTTTGGTAGTCCTGACCGTAAATATCTTTAACGTAAACAAATTCTGGTATTATCAAAAATAGTAATGCTGAAAGGAATAGTGCAACGATAAACCAATCAAAATATTTAGTTTTTCTTCTAAAAACTAACAAAAAAGCAAAAAAACTAAGTGCAACAATTAACCACAATCCCCATAGCTGAAACATCATATATATTGGGCTGTGATAGTCAGTAAATAAAATCGGAGCATCAACCTTTTTAAAAAATATTAAAAAGGGTAAGACAGTAATTGATACTGTAGCAAAAGTTATAGCAACTTTTTTCGTTAAGTGAAATAAGTCTTTTTTCGTGGAAATATTTTTTAGTGTAAAAAACACAACTGCAACAAATGCAACAATTAAATATATTGGGAGATCCCAAGCGTTAGACATAAAACAAATTCCCAAAATAAAACCAAATAAAACTGAGTCTATATAACGAAAAGTTTTATTCAAAAATATTTGACCAAGTAAACCTAAAATTAAGATTGCTACAGGAATGTTAATAACATGGGCATGCAGGTCGTAAACGACATAACTATAAACAGGAAATTCCGTTATAACTCCAGGTATCAATCTCGAAGCGTCGGGGTACCAGTATTGATCCCAACCTTTTTTAAAAACAGTTGTGATAAATTGTAAATTTCCAATTCCTGAGTGAATGAATGCTCCCAAAAATCCAAACCATATATTTTTTGTCCAGGTTCTTACAGTAACAATTATTAATGTAGTGCTTAAAGCAAAAATAGAGCTCAGTCCAATATTGTATCCAACTGCAGGGTCAATTCCAGAAATTTTGATTAATACAGCAATCCATAAATGCCCAAAATAGTAATAGTTTATCGGCTCACCTGCCCACCACATATCCTTTGGAGGAAAGTAAGCGCCCTCTGTAATTGAGCGAATAAATCCATAGTCCATAAATTTTTCAAGTCCATAAATATCGGGCTGAAATCCCCGAATTAGCGACATTAGAATAAATAGAAAAAGAAAAATTAATTCAACAACAACGAGCCTAGTATCAATAATAATTACTTTATTGTCTGTTTTGTTTCGTTTCCAAGAAATAAACCTGATTAAAACAAAAAAGAATCCCAATATTAGCCATAGTTCCAAAGTACTAAATTTAAAAATTTTTAGTATCCCAATTAAATATGCTGTGTATGAAATTATAAGTAGTGAGATTACTTTTGCAGCTATCCATCCTTTGTCAAACGATTTAGAAAAATATGCTTTCGCAACTGGATAAAAAACAAAAGATAAAACCAAAAAAATTATCCAAATATATAATGTTTGAACTATTGCAAATATCATTATTTTATTAGCTTGTTTAGATTCTTTAAGTTATCAATCTTAACTAAATTTTTAAACTGATTTAATTTGTAGTCTAAATTTGACTTAAAATAAGGAGAGCCTGCATACCAAACAAAAGTAGTATTTGGATTATGTGCTGATAAGTACTTCAACATAAAAATATCGTCGTCAATCATAAAATCAATATTTAAATTTTTAATTATTTGATTTTTAAAAATATGAGGTTGAATGTCTTTACTGTTTAATTTAACTTTCTCTTTCTGAAGATTAATACCATTATTTTTCAGTAATTTCTTCGTTCTGTTTTCCAAAAACGAATATCTACCTGACACAATAAAAATATTTATATCTTTATTATTTAAACTCTCTTTAAACCAATTAAGATTATTTTTAATAATTGGTCTAAATATTTTTAAATGACTAATAATTCGCATTTTTTTATCAAAATAGTTAATAGGAATTTTATATTCCAATGATTTACTATTAGTTTTTCTGTATAAATAATTAATTACCTTTGCTGGAACTAGAGGTGGTTTATCAACAAAAATTCCATCAATATCAATACCTATATTTATTTTCCTTTGATTTTTTGGCATTATTTTTTTAGTAGCTTGAGTAACTCATTTCTCGGTAATTTGCTTTGGTTTTTAAACACATAAGTTTCTGGGTGATCATAGTCTTGAAACGACTCATCAGCCCAATTATCATTTAATATTAAATTACCTAGTCTTGGAAACGATCTTCCTTGATATTCTATATTGTATCCAAGTTCTCCAGAAAACAACCTTTTATAATAAATAGAAGATATTGGGTACTCATTTTCAAGTTTAATTATTGTAGTCCACAATTTACGTGACGACAAAATTATGTAGTCAGATGATGATAATTTTTCAGCAAGCACAAAAATTTTTTCCTCACTGTCTTGATCATACATTTTAAGCTCTCCTGAGTGGTAGTTAGCAGCGTATCCTTCAATTGGTATCGGTAAGCCGTCATCCCAGTGTTCTGTCAGCAATTTCGATCCTGATGGAACATTTTCATAAATCCATTTTGATGTCGTGATTCTAGTTTGTTCGGAAAGATATATAGACAAATAGGAAAGTCCAAAAAATATTTGAGTCATTATCAAAACAAAAATTAAAGCAATAAAATAGTAATTTTTAATAGATTTAAGTTTAAGATAAGAATATATAAATTTTAGAAAAAATATTGAAAGTATTATAAATATTGGAATAATTGGAATCATATATCGATTAAATTTTGCAAAATTTTGTCCGATCATTAAGAAGTACAAAATAAAAAATGGCAGAGTAACAACTATTGCATCATTTTTCTTAACAAAACCTTTTATCATTACAATTAATCCAAAAGCAGATAAAAATAATATTGGAAAGTTCAAACTCCAGAACAACAAATTTTTTAGTTCATAAAAATAATTTAAAGAATCGATATATTGTTTTGTGTATGGAACACTTAATGATCCGTTAATAACACCAATTTCATATTTAGATGCCTCTAAAAACTTATCAAAGTTTAAAAATAACCATGGCCAAGTAATAATTAACATACATACTGCTGATAACAAAGTTAGCAATAATAATCCTAAAGTCTGAATTAATTTTGATTTAAAATTTTTTTTAAATATCCATAAATATCCTGATAATATAATTAATAAATAACTAGTGGAGGTTATTTTTGTTCCAAGTGATATTCCAAAAATTAAACCTAGAATAATCGACCAAATAATATTCTTTTTGCGTACAAGATTTATTGTCGACAGCAAAATTAAAATTGTGTACATCAACATTAAGGATTCTGTTGTTGCAAAATGAGACGTTTGAATAAGGTACATGCTCGTGGACATAAACACCATGCCAAGCAGTGAAAAATAACTAGAAAAAAACCTTTTAAGTAAAAAATAAAATAAAATTACACTAATTGTTCCGACAAACGCTGAGGTTGCTCTACCAATAATTAGTAAGTTTGAGTAACTAACATAATTTTCGCCTGTAATTAGTGTTAAAGAGTCAGCAATCGTTCGATATACATAACTTGGAAAGCTACCATAAGAATAAAAACCTGGATCATAAAACCAGCTTGCGTTAACACTTGAGCCAATAATGTTTCTTTCATCTGGATGAAATGAATAACTTAAATCCCAATTCAAATTGATAAATCTAACGTAAATTGTAAAAGCTAAAATTACTAAAAAAATTAGTAGTATTAAAAACTTTTTTTTCTTTAGATTAGCTAAAATAAAAGCTTGCATTAGATTATTTTGCAGTAATAATTTTAAAATATTCTTCTGAGGTTTTTTGATTGGTTTTTTTGTAGATTCTCACCTCGGGATGGTCAAAAACAGAAAACGTCTCTTCTAATCTTTTTGGGCTATATCCAAATATTAAAAAATCAGTGTCAATATTGGATGTATATACTAATTCAAATCCCAGCCTAGAATTATTTAATGAATCATAGTAATTAATTTTATAAAGGTCACCTTTTTGATAATTTAGATTTCCCCATACCCTCTGGCTTGCAGAAATAATGTATTCAGTGTTTTCAAGTTGTTTGGATAAAAGCTTTGACGTGGCTATGTCATTCAAGCTATAAAAATCAAATAATGTAATTGAATCCATAAATTTATTATTGAACGGGATTATGCTTAAATCATAAAGCTCCGATAAAATATTTGAATTTTCAGGTATGGAATGTTCAGCCCATTTCGCCGCGGTAATTCTCGAGTCCTCAGCAATATATACCTTAAAAAACATCAACAGATTAATTAAGCTAAAAATACAGGTAAATAATAATAATGCTCTATGTATTTTTATATGATTTCTAAAAATTCCCATAATCCCAACTGCCGCAAAGATTGCAAAAAATGGAGTAAAATAAACGGAATATCTAATCCATTTAACAAATAGAAAGCTAGTCGGCAACCATCCAAGTAGTAAAAAAGCAAGTGGAATATATAAGTAATATTGTTTTGAATTTTTTGCGAAATAATAAAATCCTATTATCGTAAAAATCAACCAAACGAATCCTCCAAGTATAAAATCCAAAACGCTTTTTATTTGAAAAAAAACAGGAGTAGTATCAAAAAACTGTTGAGTGTAAAAAACTCTCGAACTGCCATTTGCAACTGAATTTTCATATTTTATTACATCTAAAAATTTATCCCAATACATAATTGAGAACGGTGATAAAACTGCAGCCGTAAGTGCTGAAATAATAATAAAATAAGCTAAGTGACGAACAATTATTAAGAAACTATTTTTTTGGTTTGATTTGTTGAAGAAAGATAAAAATATAACCAAAGCAAAAATTGGAAATAAGAAAAAACTGGTAATTTTTGTTGCTATCGCCATACCAGTAATTAGTCCAACAAAAAATAAATAAAGCTTAGTTTTTTTAATTAAATAATTAGTTGCAGCTAGAGAGAAAAGTAAATACTCGAAGACCAATATTGCTTCAAACGTCATAAAATGTGCTGATTGGATTACAGCAGGGGAAAAGGCAAGTATAAAAACTGTAATAAACAGAAATAACTGTTCATTTTTTGGATATATATTTTTTGCGAATGATTTAATCCATTTATAAAAAATTAAAATCGATAAACTACTTAAAGTCGCTGAAATAAACCTACCTATCATGTAGTCATTAAGTGAAATCTCAAAAAAACTTAAAAAGAATTGTTTAATAGTAAATATTAATCCTATTGGCAAAGTTCCATAAGCAAAAAAATCAGGATTAAAATCAGGATTTTTTTCCATATTGTGAATCGCGATTGAAATATTTAATTCGTCTGGGTGTAGCTTGTAAATTCCATCCCAATTTAAGTCGAAGAATCTGAAAAAAATAGCTAAAAGAAAAATTATCCAAATCCAGTGTCGAACAAAAAAATTAAAATATCGCGAAAGTAGCGTAATTATGCCCATAAATATAGTATTCTAGTTCAGTTCAGTTTAAAAATCTTTAATTAAATGAAAAAGAAACTAATAATTATTTATGGACCAACTACTTCAGGAAAAACCAGCTTGTCAATAAAGCTCGCAAAAAGATTAAAGACAGAAATTATTTCTGCTGATTCACGCCAAGTTATTGAAGGCTTGGATATTGGAACAGGAAAATTTTCAAAATTAGATTTAATAAAAAAAGAAAAAAGATATTGGCTAATCGATAACATAAAAGTCAATTTGTATGATGTTATATTGCCTAGTCAAACTTATTCTGTATCAGATTTTAATAAAGACACTCAAAACGTCATAAATAATATCTTCATGACAAAGGATGTGGGTATAATCGCTGGCGGTACGGGTTTATATGTAAGTAGTCTTTTAAATTCAATTGAAAGTATAGAAATTGCACCCGATCAAGCGCTTCGAAATAGACTTGCCAAAAAATCTTTATTGGAATTAACAACCTATTTAAACAAGATTAGTCCAGAAAAATATCAAAATTTAAATTTTTCGGACCAACATAACCCAAGAAGAATAATCCGAGCAATTGAGGTTTTTTTAAATTCTCAAAATTTACAAAAAAACGAGCCAGTTGCTAATAAATACGATTGTTTTTTTATTTATCTTAAACCAGACAAAGAAATATTAAGATTAAGAATTGATTCTTGGTATCAGGAAAAGCTGAGGATGGGACTTATAGAAGAAGTTAAATTATTAAAAACGCAACATTCCGATGAAATTCTAAATTCAATTGGACTTGTTTATCGTGAAGTTAATAGATATCTAAACGAAGAAATATCAAAAGAGTACTTAGATATTCATTTGCCAATCGCCATATATAAATATGCCAAAAACCAATTAACATGGATGCGTAAAACAAAAAATGCTCATGTTTATGAGATTAACAGTCAAAACATCGACACAATACAGAATGATATTCAAACTGACGTTTTAGATTGGTATAATAATAAATAATGAAAACCTTTCCAGAAAAAATTGAGATTTCACATCGCACAATTATTTTTACCTTAGCAACTTTGGCGACATCTTGGATTTTATTAAAATTATTAGATGTAATATTTCTTATCTTTATTGCCTTTATCTTTGTTTCAACATTAAGAAGTCCAGTTGATTTTTTAGTTAGACGCAAAATTCCCCGACCTCTTTCGATTGGAATAATTTATTTAGTAGTAATTGGTCTCATTATTCTTATTTTCCGAGTAATTATTCCCCCACTTATTGAACAGACTTCCTTGTTAATAGAAAATTTACCAAGTCTTATTAACCAAGTTAACGATGTTTTGATAATTAATAATATTTCATCCGATCAGATATCTGGATCAATCACTGGTCAGCTTGGTAGCTTTGGCTCGAATGCTGTGACTATTACTGCTGGATTTTTCAATTCAATTTTTTCAGTTATGACAATGTTTGTTATTACTTTTTATTCACTTCTATATTGGGAACAAATTACGAACATGATAAAGTCACTTTTTACAGGCGAAAATGAAAAAAGAGCTGAAAAGCTTATCAAGAACTTAGAGTTTGGACTTGGCGCTTGGGTAAGAGGGCAAATAACCCTAGTCATAATTATTGGAGTAATAACCTATATTGGATTAGCGTTACTTGGTGTACCGTACGCCTTACCCTTGGCAATCGTTGCAGGACTATCGGAAATTGTGCCAGTAATAGGTCCGATAGTTGGAGCAATCCCAGCAATTCTTGCGGGGTTTACTGTTTCCCCAATTATCGGTATTGCCACCGTCGCACTGTATTTTGTAATTCAACAACTAGAAAATAATCTAATTGTTCCATCAGTAATGAGAAGAGCAATCGGTATTAATCCCTTGGTTACCATTCTTGCATTAATTATCGGTACAAAGCTTTATGGAATAATGGGGGCAGTGTTGGCAGTACCTGTTGCGGTCACAATTAAAATATTTGTAAACGAGTTTTTTGTCGGTAGACTTCTAAAAACAAAGAAAGATTAATTTTTATCAGGAAGCGAATAAGCCAGATTCTGTTTTAACGGCCATCTATCTAGTATTGCCAAAAGACAATATTTCTAAGGTTTTCCCATTAGATGCCCAACTTTTAAACCTTGGCGCAAATACCTCAAACGGTTTATTTCGTGGTTGCTGCGGGGAGGATTGCCCGTTTCACTCCTTCAAATAAATGAAGGCATCGTCACTGTTGCTCTCGTGTTCAGTTAATTCCGAACCCGCCTTGATAAATCAAGGACTAGCGCTTACGCGTCACCGTTTACACGGCGCACCCTTTGCACGCAGTCTGGACTTTCCTCTGTATTGCTACAGTAGCCGAGCTGCTTCCTGACAACCATAATTATATCATTTATAACCAAAATAAAAATACTCTAGGATATTAGTTAATCAAATTTTTATCCATAGCGATATTCGTATTATCTTGCGTTAGCTTCAGGTTTCCTGAAGCGAAGGACGTAGCTCAAATACTAGATAATTTTGATAGAAGCATAAATTGCGCCGTATTTGAGCGAGTAACTATTATTTACCTATTGCAATATTCGTGTTATCTTCGTATTATCTATACAAACCCTGCCTAATAATAAATATTGGGCATGACTACAAAAATATTAACTACCTCAGCATTACTCAAAAATTCCCTAGTCACCGTTGAAGTTGATCTAAACAATCACGGACTACCTAGCTTTGAAATTGTTGGTCTTGGAGATAAAACCGTTGAAGAGTCCAAGTCGAGAGTAAGATCCTCAATTGTTAATTCAGGTTTCAATTTCCCAATGCACCATTTAACTGTCAATCTAACCCCAGCCGATGCCAAAAAAGAAGGCTCACATTTTGATTTGGCGATATTAGTCGGCATTTTATCTGCATCGGGTCAAATATCAATTGGCGAATACTCAAACTGGTTATTTTTTGGGGAAACCTATTTAGACGGACAACTTACTCTTTCTAAAGGAATTTTGTCAGAGCTGTTAACTGCAGAGAATTTGGGTCAGGTAAACATAATTGCCCCAATCTCATGCAAACCAGAAATTAAAAATTCGTTTCTCAATTTAAATGTCATCTTTGTCGATTCACTCCAAGCCGTATGTAGAATAATAAACGGGCTTGAAGTTCCGGAAATTTGTTCAATATCTGCAAAAAAAATTAAAAATAAAAACACAAACCCTGAACTTGATTTTAAATATATTAAGGGACAGTCATTAGCAAAAAGGGCATTAGAAATTGCAGCAGCAGGAAGGCACAATGTGCTTTTTTATGGGCCACCAGGAACAGGAAAAACTTTGCTAGCAAAAACATTTCCAACAATTCTTCCTGATTTAACCAGTCAAAAAGCGAAAGAAGTATATTCAATTTTTGTCGACGCTAATCTTGAATCAAAAAGAGTTGAATATTTTACCCCTCCTTTTAGAAGTCCCCACCATTCTGCTTCCTTGGTTGGTATTGTTGGCGGCGGACCAAAAGCAAAACCCGGAGAACTATCACTTGCGCACAACGGAATTTTATTTTTAGATGAGATGTCAGAATTTCCGAGATCAATTCTTGAATCAATAAGACAGCCAATGGAGGACCATGAAATATTAATTTCTAGATCAGGTAATAAGATTTCTTTTCCATCAGATTTTATTCTTGTTGGTTCAACTAATCCTTGTCCTTGCGGTTATTATCGTAACCCACTAAAGGCATGTAGTTGCACATTTTCTCAGCTTGATAATTATAGAAAAAAACTATCTGGTCCGATTTTGGACAGAATTGATATCTTTGTCTCTGTCAATGATTTGCCACCTAGTGTCATGGTTTCAGCGGTGAATGAGGAGTCGTCAAACGTTATTAAGGCCAGAATTATTAACGCAGTCAATTTTGCAAAAGAAAGAAATAATAATGAGTTGGTTTATAACTCAAGATTATCGAATAAAAATCTAATTCAAAAAATTAATTTTGCCAAAAAAGATTTAGATTATTTTGTTGAAACAGTCGACAAGTTAAACTTATCACCAAGATCAATTTGTAAGATTTTGAAAGTTTCAAGAACGATCGCTGATTTGGATAAATCAACTTGTGTTGAGAAAAAACATTTTTCAGAAAGCCTAGCCTTTAAAATTAATCTTCCGAGTCTTTAATAAAAAAAGAAAATCCCCAACATAGCCATGTTTCTATTCAATGAAAGGAAACACTTTTTCTTTGGGGGTTTTCTTCAGACGGTAATCCAATAGAAAACTACTTGGATGCTCCAATTTTGTACATTCCACAACCACAAACTGGGCAATTACCCTTGGTTGCAGGTTTACCATTTTTCATAGTAACAGGTACTGGATCTTTCATCTCTCTTTTTGTACGACACTTAACGCAATATGCTTCCATTTATTCATTCACCTCCTTTTTGTATATAGCCTCATTTGAGGCTAAGTTATGCCTGTAGCTACAGTAGCACCTTTTTTAAAAGCTTGTCAAGCTTATGCAAATTTGTAGACTTAAAATCGCCACCGCAATGATTAAGACTTTAATTATGTCTGATTTAATATTTGGGATATCGCCATGAGTATTAATCGTTATTTCTTTCATATCTGAATTGTTTTTGGTCTTAACCGTTAAGCTCAGCTCATTTTTTGATGATCTAATTGCACCAGCTAGTTCTCTAAGTCTCCGTTCGTTTTGATTTATATTTTTTCGATATGCCATTTTGTTTGTTTTAGTTCAAGATTATTTTTAGTAAAAAGCCTACCTATATGATTTCTTCTTGCAGAAAAATTGTACAACACTTAAGAGGCTAAAGACCAATAACTTTAAATAAGCTATTCGAATTATTTTGAGATTAAGTACCGTTAAAGCTATTGAAAATAACTTGACTATTATGTATAAGTTATCCAAAGGAAGAAAATTAAATACTAGTTAGTACTCCTGCCTTAAAAAAAACAAGTTTAAAATTTTATTTCAAAAATTTCCTAATGCAAATCTTTAACAAGGGCCTTACCAGGGAAACTTTAATTGTCTCAAGTGTAGTTCTGTTTATACTTTCTACGGCGTCGTCGTTGGTTTTTTTCTCTAAAACTTCAGTTGGTAGCGGTTTAGTGTCGAAATCAGGATTTAATTTGACTGATAAATCTGGAGTTGATGAAGCTGGTGTTAAAGACCAGCCTTGTCCGCTAAATGGACAACTTCACACCAAAAATCAAAAAGATATTTGGGAAAAAAGACCACCTCTAGCTGTTATGGTAGAAAATTCAACTGATGCTAGACCTCAAGGGGGTTTAACTCATGCAGATGTTGTTTATGAGGCAGTTGCTGAAGGTGGAATAACTCGTTTTATGGCGATGTTCCTATGTCAAGATGCTGGAGACATTCATCCTGTTAGGTCCGCAAGAACATATTTTCTTGATTGGTTATCTGAATACAATGGCGCCCTTTATGCTCATGTCGGCGGAGCTAACACGCCAGGTCCAGCAAATGCTCTTGGACAAATTATTGATTATGGAATTCGCGACATGGATCAGTTTGGTCTAGGGTTTCCAACCTATTGGAGGGGCGCAGATCGTGTCGCCCCACACAATGTCCACACTACTACAGAAAAACTTTGGAAGGCTGGTTTAGATCGCGATTGGGGTCCCGAGGTTGATGGTGAAAGATGGGATGAGAGTTTTGTACCTTGGAAATTCAAAGACGATTCAGCGTCCACTGCCGCTACTGCCTCAAAAATATTCGTACCATTTTGGACACAATCAATTACCGATTACGGGGTTAACTGGACATATAATCCAACCACCAATACTTACGACAGAAGTCACACGAGTACGGGGGCTTTTGCAGACACAACTAACAATTTAACTACTTCTCCTAAGGTGGTTATCGTTCAGTTTCAAGAAGAGTCTGTCGCTGACGATGGATATGATGCCGGACAACATTTGCTTTACGACAATAAAGGTGTCGGAACTGGGCTACTGTTTCAAGACGGAACCGCAACAGCCATAAAATGGAATAAAAAAACAAGACTTGATCGCTCTGTCTTTACTGATGCTAAAACAGGCAAAGAGGTAGAGTTAAATCGTGGACAAATTTGGGTTCAGACCGTGCCAACATTTTCCGAACAAGACGTAACTTACAATTAAATTATTATTAATATACTTCTTCTCTGTTTAATCCCTTAATAATTTAGGGTAAAATAGTTGTACAATTTCGCCTATCGACATTAAAGATGCTTAAATATCTTATCGTTTCCAAAGTCAGAGTAAAAATACTCGAGCTATTACTTACTAACCCTAATGAGGTATTTCATGTTCGTGAAATTACCAGAAGAACCAACGAAGAAATTAATGCGGTCAGGAGAGAGTTGTCGCATCTGGAAGATTCTGGTTTCTTAACTTCGGAAAGACGCGCCAATCGTTTGGTTTATTTTTTTAGATCTGACAATATTTTATATCAAGATTTACTTTCAATGGTCTACAAGACATCTGGATTAGGTGGGAAAATTGTTAAAAACAAATCCAAGCTCGGCAAGATAAAATTTGCCACTCTATCTTTATCATTTGCAAAAGGTAAGCCATACAATCCAGATAAAATTGATTTGCTTGTAATAGGGGATGTTGCTTTAACAGATTTAGCAAAGATCGTTCGAGATGAGGAGATTAGAATTGAAAGAGAAATAAACTTTACTCCAATGACGGAGGAAGAATTTGTTTTCAGAAAAAATAGAACCGACCCGTTTATTGAAGAAGTGCTTAGATCCCCAAGGATTATGTTGATTGGGGATGAAGAAGACCTTTTGCGAGCCAAGGCAGCTGTTGTATCCTAGAGATATATGTTATTTCGCAAAGGATCAAAACCAAGAAGGGTTCTGTTTTTACCGCTTAAATTTGTACTTCAACATTCTGGGGTCTTATTTTTACTAGGATTTTTCCTCCTAATTGTCGCAGTTGATATTCCTCGTACTCCCGTAAAATTTAATATCTTTAACAAAAATATCGACGTTTTTGTAGTCCACCCTAAAATCAATCTAAATAAGCTCGGTATCAACTTCGAGCGTGACTTAGAACCCAAGCTGGGGCTCGACCTTCAAGGTGGGGCCGATATCACCTTGAGGCTCAAAATGGAAAACATTCCATCCACAGACAGGGATGCTGCTCTGCAATCAGCTAGAGACATAATTGAAAGGCGGGTAAACGGTCTTGGGGTATCAGAGCCAGTAATACAAACTTCCAAAGTCGGGGAGGACTACCGAATTAATGTTCAATTAGCTGGCATTAGTGATGTCAATCAGGCCTTAAGTTTGATTGGTACGACCGCACAGCTAAAATATAAAGAATTAACCGATAAGGCCCGTGATGCTAGTGCATCTGCAACTTTGACCCAAGAGGATGAAATATATAAAGATACAGAATTAACAGGGAACGACCTTAAGCGAGCTACAGCCACCCCCGCCTCCGGCAACACAAATAGTATTTCATCATCAGGTACCTACGTAATTACTTTGGAGTTTACCGGCGAAGGTGGGAAGAAATTTGAAGATATAACTTCACGAAATATTGGCCAACCCATTGCAGTATTTCTAGACGACCAATTAATTACTCAACCTACGGTTCAACAAAAAATTTCAGGTGGGACAGCTCAAATTAGTGGCGATTTTGACGCTCAAGGAGCAAAAAACTTAGCTAATCTTCTAAACGGTGGCGCACTTCCAGCCCCAATCGAAGTAATCAAACAGACAAATGTTGGTCCGAGTCTTGGTAGTGAGTCATTACAAAAAAGTCTAATTGCAACTTTAGTCGGCCTTGTTTCGGTCATAATTTTTATGGTCATTTACTACAGATGGCTAGGGGTAGTAGCGTCGGTTGCATTAATTTTTTACACATTACTAACATTTGCGATATTTAAGTTTGTACCTGTTACGCTTACCCTTGCTGGGATTGCAGGATTCGTTCTTTCAATTGGTATGGCAGTCGATGCAAATATTTTGATTTTTGAGAGAATTAAAGAGGAGAAAAAAAGAGGTCGTGATACAAAAGTCGCAATAAACTTAGGGTTTGATAGGGCCTGGAGTTCGATTCGCGACTCGAATGTTTCATCACTAATTACCGCAGCAATCCTATTTTATTTTGGGTCTTCGATAGTTAAAGGTTTTGCTATTACTCTTGCCATTGGTGTGCTCATATCAATGTTTTCAGCTATAACTTTTAGCAGGAGACTACTTAAGATTTTTTACAAATAAATATGGAAAATTCTGCCGAAAACCACTCACCCAAAAACACTAAAACTGAAATTGCTCCAGATTTTTTTGAGAAACTGTCTAATATTTTAGAAACTAGTCAACAGAAAGCGCTTAGCGCTTTAAATGAAAAACATCAGGCAGTCCTTAGTTGGGCATCCAGTGTTGGTATACCAGTTGAAAATATATTTCCCAAGCTAGTTCACTTCGTAACTGTTCCTGTCTTGTCTGCAGCGATGCTGACATCTTCAATGCTGCCAGCGGTTCCATCAGCAGCCAGTGCAGTACAAAATTACTCATCGACTCAAGTTGCACAAACTCAAGCTAAAGAGGCACCAGTAGTTAGTAATGCTGAGCTACTGGCGAGCATTCAACTGTCGTTACAAGCTGGGCCCAATATTACAAACGAACAAGCTCAAGAACTCTCTGGTTTCGTATCACAAATTACTAATACCAAAGCGACTCCAGAGCTTGAAGGTTTTAGGTTAAATAAAAGTTACGGCAAAATTGGCGGGGAACAGCATATGCCCAGGTATCCAGGCGATACAGTTTCTGATCAACTTCAAAATCCTGATGACTTCGCAAAGTATGCTAAGTCAGGCATGACACCTGGGCGTAGCGCTTGGGGATATTTTGCACCCACCAAACAAGCACTAACTCCAGATTTAATTGAAAAGGAAAAATATTACTTTGCGGTCCAGACATTCCTATCACCCAACTGGAAAGGCAATGTTAAAGAAGCATATAAATGGTTTAAGCATCGTAAGGTTGTTGCTCTTAATCCAGTAAACGGTAAGGCTGTGGTTGGTGTCATTGGGGACGCAGGTCCAGCAGAATGGGTCGGTAAAGCTTACGGAGGATCTCCTGAAATAATGCAATATATGAGGGCATGGGATAAGCCAGCAAAAGGCGAAATTTTGTTGTTTTTTGTTGATGATCCTGAGAATAAAATTCCTCTTGGACCTGTTAATATAAATTATTAAAATCAAAGCTATGTTAATAAGCATAAAGAAAAAATCATTGCTAAAAAAATTAAATCTTGATGATTTGAGCGAAAATCAATTAACCAAGGTTTGGCCACTTATTGCCAACCTCTATCAAACCAAACTGCTTGATAATTTGCTTCAATTGCTGCCTGAAGAGGATAAAAAGAAACTTTTACTTTTGTTGTCAGAGAGTGATGACATCAAAACCAAGAATTTTCTTAACTCAAGAGTTGCCAAATTTGATATAAAACTTGACGAGATAACTAATAAGATTGAAGGCGAAATATTAGAAGATGTACTATCAGCAAAATAACCTATGAATCGTTTTGACAAAGTCAGAAATATATTTTTTATAATCTCAATTGTAATTTTTGTAGCCTCAATAATTTCAATCTTTGTCTTCAGGCTTAAATTAGGTATTGATTTCACTGGTGGAACCAAATACGAAGTTGAGTTTGAAAACCTTCCCGACAGAAAACTTGTTGAAGAAGCAGCTTCAAAAACACAAAACGAATTAGTAAGCATTCAGCAAAGTGGAGAAAAATCCTACCAAATTCGATTTAAACCAACTACAGCCGAAAATCTCAAAAATCTTAACAAAGAACTAGAATCATTCAAACCCAAAGAGCTTAACCTAGAAATCATTGGTCCAAGCGTTTCAGAAGAGATAACCAAACAGGCATTTGTTTCAATGGGTTTAGCACTTTTAGCCATTATTGTTTATATTACATGGGCTTTTAGAAAGGTTCCCAAGCCAACTACTCCACTAGCATTTGGAATTTCTGCGGTAATAGCTTTATTTCACGATGTAGTAATTACAATTGGAATTTATGCTATTTTAGGTAAATATTTTGGAGCAGAAGTAGATACACTATTTATTACTGCCATCCTCACAATTTTTGGTTTTTCTGTACACGATACGATAGTTACCTTTGATCGAGCCAGAGAAAATTTAATCAGACACCCAGAGAAAAACTTTGTTAACAATTTAGATAATTCCGTTTTACAGACAATCGTGCGATCACTTAATACATCATTAACTGTTATTTTTGTATTAGTTGCGCTAACAATTTTTGGTGGCGAATCGATTAGATGGTTTGTTGTTACTCTGTTAATTGGAGTGATTTGTGGAACTTACTCATCTATTTTTGTCGCAACACCGATACTAATTTTGTTCCAAAAAATTAGACGATCTTAATTGATTAAGATAATCGAGTAACACATCTCTTTCGTTTTTTAGTTCGTCAGAGTCTACTTTTTCAAAAACCACTTCAAGCACTTTTCTAATATTTGGACCGGGTTTAATATTAAAAATTTCCATAACGTCTAAACCATTTACTTTGAGATCTTTTATTTCAAAATTCGTTTTATTAACCTCGACCAATCTTTCGCGAAACTTCTTTAGTCGCCAGCTTTCTCGAGTTGAACCGCTACCTAATCTATCGCCAGTTCTTACATCAATAATATCTTGTATATTTTCCTCACCAATATTTCTTATAAATCGACGAATAGCTTTATCAGTTTGGAATTCATTGACAGAAAACAAATGCCACCTAACTAATTTGTATATTCTTGTTGTGTCAATTTTTGACATATTCCATCGAGCACAAATTTGTTTAGCAATTTGCCCCCCAACAATATCATGATTATAAAAAGTCCTTACTCCCTCCTCAGTAATATCTGCAACTAATGGTTTACCAATATCATGAATTAGAGCGGCAAACTTAACTATACAGTCATCAGATGGGCACATTATCATCGACATTACATTATGTTTCCATACATCATAATTATGGTGTCTGTTTGGACTTTTTTGTTCGACTCCGAAGCATTTAGCAAGCTCAGGCAAAATTATTTCAATAACTTTTGAATCCCACAAAAGCATAAAATGATCATAAGAATTACAGCTTAATGCAATCTTTAAAAATTCATCCCTGATTCTTTCGTTTGCAATTTTTAATAAAATAAATCTCTGCTCGGTTAGTGCGCCAAAAGTATCCTTTTCAATTTTGAAGTTTAGCTGAATCGCAAATCGTATTGCTCTAATTACTCTTAGTCCGTCTTCAATAAATCTGTCATTAGCATTTCCTACTGAACGAATAATTTTATTTTTCAAATCGTTTTTACCATCAAACGGATCAATAAGTTCAAATTGGTCATTTTTTCTTAAAATAGCCATCGCATTAACCGTAAAATCTCTTCTCGACAAGTCATCAGCTAACGACTTGCCCCACACAACCTTATCTGGTCGTCTGCTGTCTGAAAATCCAGACTCACTTCGATATGTTGTAATTTCATAGAAACTATCACCAACCTTAACTCTTACTGTTCCAAATGCATTGTCATAAAATCCATCAAACATTTTTAATATTTGTTCTGGTGTGGCATTTGTCGCAAAGTCCCAATCTTTGACTTTGTGGTCAATTATTAAGTTTCTTACTGCTCCCCCAACAATCGCGATTTCAAATTTGTTTTTTTCAAAAACATCTAAGACTGAAATCACTTCCTTTGGGATGTCATTAAAATTCATATCGATATCAAAAAGTGTATATTGTTAATTCTGTCTATTTTAGCTTAAATAATCAAACACTTTTTAACATGACTCAAGATACAATTTGGAAAATACAAACAAAAAAGCCATCAGTAAATCTTACCCTGCCTGAATTGTTTGATATTTTGCTTCAAAATAGAAATTTAACCACTGCCAAAGATATTGAGGATTTTCTCTCACCGAACTTAAATGGAATTACAGAAATGATTTTTGAAGACATGCAAAAGTCTATTTTAAGAATCGAAAAAGCCATAAAAAATAAAGAAAAAATATCTGTTTATTCAGATTATGATGCTGACGGTATTTCTGCTGCCGCCATTCTTTGGGAAACACTAAAAAGCCTTGGAGCAGATGTTATGCCATATATACCCGACAGAATTAAGGAAGGTTATGGATTTTCTTTAGCCGGAATAAAGTCTGTTTCAGATACTGGAGTCAGTTTAATTATTTCTGTTGACCATGGGGTAACCGCTGTTGAAGAAATAGAATATGCCAAGTCTCTTGGGGTCGACGTTATTTTGACAGATCATCATATTATTCCAGACAAATCACCTAGTCCTTATTCACTTATTCACACAACATTAATCTGTGGGGCAGCCGTTTCTTGGAAGTTATCTTATGAGTTGCACAAACATTTTAAGCTACCATTGGAAAATATTTACGAAAAACTTTCAATTGCCTCAATTGCAACCATTGCTGATCAGATGCCACTCACCTCTCATAATCGAGCGATTGTCAAACATGGGCTTGAATATCTTCGAACAACAAAAAGGCCGGGTCTCGTCGAATTATATAGTGTTGCTTCAATTCAAAAGTCCAAAATGGACGAGTATCATCTGGGTCATATTATTGCCCCAAGAATTAACGCAATGGGAAGGCTTGATAACGCGATACAGTCGCTAAGACTTTACTGTACTAACAGTCCACAAAAAGCCAAAGAGCTATCAAAAATTTTAGAAGAAACAAACATCAAAAGACAAAATCTTACAATGACTGGAGTTACTGACGCCTTCAAACTAGTCGATGAAAATAAAAAAATTATTATTCTAGATTCTCCAGATTGGCATGAAGGAATAATTGGTTTAATTGCAGGAAGGATAAATGATAAATTTAATAAGCCAACAATTATAATTTCCAGAGGTAAACTTTTTTCCAAAGGTTCTGCTAGATCGGTTGCCGGTGTCGATATCACGGAGTTGCTCCGCACATCTTCACAAGACTTACTCGAAGATGTTGGGGGGCATACGATGGCTGCGGGATTTACTGTAAAGACTGAAAATATCGCCAAACTTAAAAAATCAATTTATGAATATTTTGAAAAAAAATATCAAAATCAAAAATTTTATAAAGAGGTTGTTGTAGAAACGGAGCTTTCACC